>Ga0137396_10000200_pt1 | contig 25983 bp, 21 predicted proteins | sample czc16metaG_FD_108284 | JGI IMG/M metagenome (GOLD analysis project Ga0137396, IMG submission 108284) | Vadose zone soil microbial communities from Angelo Coast Range Reserve, California, USA - czcobulk3.16 metaG | ecosystem: Environmental > Terrestrial > Soil > Vadose zone | place: USA...
AACCGAGATCGAGCCTGTTGGTCAGGGTCAACCGATTCCTCAGTTGACGCCTGTGGAGGAACCGTCCATCATTGAAGTCACTGAACCTGAACCGGCCGGATTTGAGGCGCTTCGTCCACCCAGCGGACCGACTGTTTCTCCGGAACCTGTTTTTGAACCACGAATTTACGAACCAACCACACCAGTAAACATGCCTGAACCAGTCCAAATCCCAACCGCTCCAATGCGAGGCGGCGCACCTCAAGCCGGAGCGATGCAAACCGCCGTCCAGCTCACTTTTGCTTTTGAAATTGCGTCGATGCAGTTGACTCCAACCTTCAAGATGGGCGCGCTCCAATTGCGGCCGGCCTCGAAGGTGGTGACGATGCGTCTGGCGGGTGTTTCACCGCAGCCGGCAATGAATCTGCAGGTGACATTCGAGATCGCCCGGATCCAGCCTGCCGGTGGGACGCTTGGAAGCGTGCGGCTCACTCCGTCACAACAGCAGCGTCCAACGGTTGTTGGCTCGCCTTCGTTCACCGTTGGAGGTTTGCATCTGGTCTCGGATTTCGCCGCCGCGCCACTTCAACTGACGCCATCGGCGCAGGGACAAGCCGCTGTGCACGTGGTTGCTCCGTTCCAAATCGCGACGGTGGAGTTTTCACCATCGTTCGAGATTTCGTCGATCGTCCTCAACTCGAATTCGAAGCAAGTGTCGGTGCAAATGCCGACCGCGGGCGGTGGACCAGTAGAGGGCGCTCCGGTGTTCGAGATTTCGAATTTGCAGCTGACCGGCAGCGGCGAGATCGGAATGATGCAGCTGAACCTGCTCGGTCACGGTCCGAAACGCGCAGCCTAATCCGCAGCCTTAAATTCTTTCAGGGCGCTTCATGATGAAGCGCTCTGTTTGTGTACAGGCGATTATTTTCCTTTAGCGAAGTTGCTCCGGTTTAGTGATCGGAGCTCCTTGGGCAGGAACTCGCCGTCTCGGCGAATTAGTTTCCCGTCGAAGTAGATTTCCCCGCCGCCGTAACTCTTTCGCTGGATGTTGACCATGTCCCAATGGACCTGGCTGCGATTACCGTTATCAGCTTCTTCATAGGCCTGTCCGGGCGTGAAATGGAACGAGCCGGCGATTTTCTCATCGAACAGAATGTCGCGCATCGGTTCAAGCACGTGCGGGTTAAATCCAAGCGAAAACTCGCCGATGTAGCGCGCGCCAGCGTCGGAATTGAGGATCTTGTTCAGCTTCTCGGTCTGGTTGCTCGTCGCCTTAACGATTTTGCCTTTTCGAAAATCAAGCCGAATGCCGTCGAAAGCGACGCTTTGGTAAATCGTCGGTGCGTTGAAGGTGACATGGCCTTCGACGGAACTTTTTACCGGCGCGGTAAAAACCTCTCCGTCCGGGATGTTTCGGTCGCCTCCGCAGATGACGGCTGGAATTCTCTTGATACTAAATCGCAGATTGGTTCCCGGTCCTTTGATTTGGACCCGATCGGTTTTTTCCATCAACGCTTTGAGCGCTTTCATCCCTGGCTGCAGCTTTTCGTAATCGAGCGTGCAGACTTCGAAGTAAAAATCTTCGAACGCTTCTGTGCTCATGCTCGCCAGTTGTGCCATCGATGGGGTCGGCCAGCGCAAGACGCACCACTTCGTTTTCTTAACGCGGTGGTCCTGAACCGGCCGCATCTTTTTGGCGACGAGCTGCATTTTCGCAACCGGAACGTCCGACAACTCGGTGATGTTGTTGCTTCCGCGCAACGCAATGTATGCCTGCATTTTTTTCATGCGCGTGAGCTCGTGCTGCGAGAGGAGATTCAACTGTTTCTCCAAAACTCCTAAAGCGAGCTCGCGTCCGATCCGGCCGCGCTGAACCTGGACAAACGGAATCGCGCCCGCTTTTCGAGCCGCGCGAATCAGGGCAACCACCATCTCATCGGGAACATCGAACCCTTCGATCAAGACATTCTCGTTCCGCTTGAGCCTGGTTGAATATTCCACCAAAAGTTTGGCCAGCTTGTCGAAACGCGGGTCGTGCATAGGACGCTACAATTCCATTGCGTTTGCGGGACGCAACCGCCCCCGAGAAGACTTAAGCGGTCCGACGGAATCTTGCCGCAAACGCGCCGTCGAAATGGTCGCTGAATGGGAGCGATCGCCGTTCTTCCTCCAATCGCAAGATCGACATCGCGCGAAGAAGCGCACGAACGACATCTTCGTTTTCTTCGCGTTCAAGGCTGCAGGTGCTGTAAACAAGAATTCCACCGGGCTTTAATAACGGGACGACCGCGCGCACGATCTCGATTTGGCGAGCTTGCATGCGAACAAAATCGGCAGGCTTTAAGCGCCACCGGACATCAACGCGGCGGCGCATCACACCGGTATTGCTGCAAGGAGCATCGACGAGAATTCGATCGAACGGCGCGAGAATTTCATTCGATACCGGTGGTTTGGTCCAGTCCTGACAAACGATTCTGGCAATGTGAACGCCCAATCGCCGGAGATTTTCGTCGAGCAATGCCAATCGTTTCTGTTCGCGGTCGCAGGCGACGACCAGGCCGCGATCCTCCATTAACTCCGCGAGATAGCTCGTCTTGCCGCCGGGAGCGGCGCATGCGTCCAGAATCTTTTCGCCGGCTTGCGGCTCTAGCATTTCGCAGGGAATCGCGGTGCTTGGGTCTTGCACATAGCAATCGCCTGATTCCAGCGCGTTTGCTGGGGACAGGAGTTCGACAAAATTGGAGACGTTTGGCAAGGTTCGGGCGGTTCGATAGCGTTCGAGAAACGACTGGCGATCGATCTTCAACCGGTTGATCCGCGCATAAATTGGCGGAGGTCTGTTGTTCCAGTCGCACAATGCCTCGGTCGCTTTTCTTCCGAATGCGTTCTCCCAGCGCTCGATCAAAAATTTTGGATGCGACGTCCGGATCTCAAGTGGCTGGGTCTTTGCTTTTCTTCGTAACTCTGGGCCGCTTCGCGCGGCGGAACGCAGCAACGCGTTGACGATTGCGCGCTGTCGCTTTGGAGCGAGCTCGACCGTTTCATAAACTGCAGCGTGCTCGGGCGTTTTCGTGATGAAGATTTGATAGAGACCAAGGTGCAGAAGATCGCGAAGATCGACATCTACGCGCGCCCTTCGAAGATTGGCGATCCAGAAATCGAGCAGGGTGAGATTTCGTAAGACGCCGTAGAAAAGTTCGAAGGCGAATGCGCGATCGACGGATTGGAGCGGACTCTTGTCCAGCGCGTTGGCGACGATTGCGTCGGCGAATTGCTTTGTTGTTCGCCAGGTTCTCAGCGCGGCGAGGGCAACCCGGCGAGCGGAGGTTTGGGCCACGAATTAGCGCGGAATCGCGCTGGCGCGTCCGATCGAATGATAATGAAAACCGAGCTCGGCCATCGTCTCGGGCTTCAAGAGATTTCTGCCGTCGAACACGATGGGTGTGGTCATCTTTTGTTTGACCGCGGCGAGATCGACATTGGCGAATTCATTCCATTCCGTGGCGATGACGAGCGCCTCGGCGCCGTCCACTGCTTCCAAGGCGGAGGTCGCGAACTTGGCATCGGCGACCGCTTTGAGCTCGCGAGCTTTGTCCATTCCTTTTGGATCGTAAACCGTGACATGCGCGCCTTCGCGCAGCATCGCGTCGACCAATTCGATTGCCACCGAAGAGCGAACGTCGTCGGTATCGGGCTTAAACGTCAGACCCCACACTGCGATTTTCTTTTCGCGCAATACCCAGAGCGTGTCGCGGATCAGTTTAAGAAAACGTTCCTTTTGTCCGGCATTAATCGTCTGCACTTCTTTCAAGAGAGTAAACGGAACACCAAGTTGCTCGCTGATGTGAATGAAAGCGGCGACATCTTTGGGAAAACAGGAACCGCCGTAGCCGATGCCGGCATTGAGAAATTGGCGGCCGATGCGGCGGTCCATTCCGATTCCGTCCGCAACTTTCTCCACGTCGGCGCCGCTGGCGTCGCAAATCGCGGAAATGGCGTTGATGTAGGAAATTTTCAGGGCAAGGAACGAATTGGCGGCATGCTTGATCAGCTCGGCGCTGTTGATTCCGGTGACGAGCACCGGCGCCATGAAAGGCTCGTAAACCTTTTTCATCAGATCGACCGCATGCTGGCTTTGCGCCCCGATCACGATCCGGTCCGGGTGCATCAGATCGTGAATGGCGCAGCCTTCCCGCAGAAATTCCGGATTACTGACGACGTCGAACTTTGCGCCATGGCGATTGTAGCGCTTGATCGTTTCGGCGACGCGCTCGCCGGTTTTCACCGGCACGGTGCTTTTATCGACAATCACCCGATAATCGGTCAGGACATCGGCGATTTCGCGCGAGACCTTTTCAATAAAGCTAAGATCGACATCTCCATTGGGCTGGGGCGGGGTTGGCACTGCGATGAAAATGATCTGCGATTTATCGACGCCTTCGCGAATGCTGCTGCTGAAGTGCAAGCGGCGAGCGGAAACGTTGCGATGAACGATTTCCTCCAAGCCTGGCTCATAAATCGGAATCCGCCCGGCCTGAAGCGTTTTGATTTTTTGCTCATCGTTATCGACGCAGATGACGTTGTGGCCGACGTCGGCAAAACAGGCTCCTGTGACAAGCCCCACGTAGCCGGAACCAATGATCGCAATGTCCATGATTAGTTAATGGCGTCGGCTATCCGCTGCGCCAGAATCGCGATTCACCATTACGGATTACGAACGTTGATTGCAACCGGATCATTGCCCTTGATTTCCCGGATCAAAATTTAAGTCAAAACCAAACTTCGGAAAAGCTTTCAGGGTAAAGGTGAGGAGGATGCCGTATTCCTTTTTATTGCCGCTGTTATCTCGCACGACAGCGCCAAAAGAGGCGACCCAGTTAGTCAAGTCACGGTAGATGGCGTAGCGCTGTTCCTCGAAAATACCGACTGTGCCTTCGTATTGCTCTTGAAATCCAAAAGACCAGTTGTCGCTGATTCGGTAGTATCCGCCGACCACAAAAAGGCTGCTGTGTTGGAAGAACGGGTTGTCGTTGAGGTAACGATGTCCCGCGCTGACCTGAAGATTTGCCATTGGTTGCACAGAAATCGTTGTGTTGACTTCAGTAAAACCTGAACTGAATGCCGGAATCTGCGAATCAATTGAGAGCGACGCCCACGGCAGCGGCGTAAAGTGCAGTTTGTTGAAGAAGTTCGAGTAGGACCGGCGGTCGTAGGGGTTATCGAAGTTCACATCAAAAAATGTGTCCAGCTCCAGCCAGGTCACCGTCAAATCATCGCGCCGGGTCTCTAAGCGATTTCGAACTCCACTGCGCCAGATGGTCCAACTGGCGATCGAATCGATGCTGGTAAACTGGGGAAAATCGATCGGGCGCAACTGCGTTGAAGGTTCGAACCGATCGAATTGCAAAACGGCCGCCGGATCCAGGCCGTCGTTCCAGACGTATGAAAAATTTGTGAACGGCTGAATCACATGAAGCAATCCGTCCAAACCGAGCGCGCGACTCTCCACGTCCTCCCAGGTCCGTGAGAGTTTGAAGGACCCTTCCGCGCCGGCATTGAAAACGGTGCGTAGTTTATCGCCACCTTTTTGCAACGGCATGGCAAGTGTCGGATCCGGCAGGAGAAACTCCGGAACCAGGGGGTTAGGGTCCGGCGTAAATATTGTTTTCCCCAGATCACGTGTCTGGTCATAATAGGTTTCGCGAAAGCCGACTCGCGGCACGACGGAAAGCCAGCCAAAGTAGGTGTTCGGGTAGAGCAGTTGGTGGAAACTATCGACACGGACCGTGCCGTAATCTTCGAAATCTGATCGATCTGCAAAACGCCGATGTAGATCGGCCACACCGGTCTCGCCTTCGTAAAAAATGGGCCCACCAAAGAGAGCGTGACGTTTAACGTCGAGCACGACTTCCGGTAAACGCTCGGTTTGCTCAAAGAAATCGTTCGCTTGAAAACGGGCGATCGCAGTCAGCGTATAAAACGGATTCGTTTTGGCCACGGCAACCACGTTGTCCGGGACCGGGTTGATCCGGAATTCGCTCTGATAAAAGTCCTGCATCACAAATGCATCGCTCAGTTTTGTAACATCGACGATCCCATAAATGTCTGCGGTAAAGTCAGTGTGATCTTCCAAGCTCGCGCGATAACGGTCAGGAGATACTTCCCCACGCGGCAATCCCGTTCGATTGATATCCGAATTCTGGTCTTGGATGTAGTAAGTCTTCAGCTTCGCATTGCTGGATTTGTCTTTGCCATAATCGATGTCTGATTCGAAACCGACTGCCACGCCGCGCCGGCCGCGATAGTCCAGTCGAATCCGCCCTTTGATGTCGTCCGTTATCGGAAAGGTAATTTGTGAAAGGAGCGAAGGGCCCCAGGAGCTCAGATAAGCCGGTGAAATGGTGAAACTGAACGCGTCGTTGAGGGACTGATACATGTAGGGCCACCAAAAAACCGGAACCTTTCCGACATAGAATGTGACGTTTTGAAAAACGACGTGGTCGTTTTCATAAACACGCACCGTTCGCGCATGGAGGTGAAAATCTGGGCGAGCGGAATCATCGGTAGTAAAACTGGCGTCCTCCACGCGATAAACATTTGCCGAAGTTTCGGTTACATTTTGTCCGCTCAAGAAATAAGGATGATAATCGGTGCGCACGTTACTGGTGCGGATTTGTTTGGTGTCGATGTTGTAAACGCCGCGTTCGGCGACATAAATGCTGACATCACGGTAGATGCGCACATGACCTTCCACCGAGACTTCGTGTGTGCGTGAATTGTACTGAGCGAAGTCTCCGTAAATGTCGGTGTCACCGATGTGAATCGCTACGTTGTCTCGGGCCGTGGCCACGCCGTTTTCGTAAGTCGTTTCTCCACTCGAAGTAATCTCCACCGGCTGGTGATCGGAAACATTGTTCGCCGCGCCCGCCATGCCGGCCGCCAAAACCATAAAAAAAAACCCCCAGACCTGCGTTCGCATGGCGGACGCCGAAGGTACTGTAGCCGCCCCTGCTTGCAAAGGTAAAAGCGGGTCAGGCGCGGTCCTGTTTTAGATCGACAACCGCGCTCCTGCGGCTTGTTGATTTAGGCCGCAGCTCAGGACAATCGCTTTCCTGTAGGAGAACTCGTCCGATGTGGGAAAGTTCAGTCCAGCGTTCGGGTTCGAATGCGCAATTTCGGGCAGCCGCTTTGATCGCAGTGCTTGCGCACCCGCGATCATCTGCCAGATCCCGCTCGCTCCGACACTTTCGCCAAGGGCCGCTTTCAGGCTGTAAACCGTCGCCTTTGGTTGCTCGCGCTTGATTGCTTCTCGCTCCGCAAGATCGACAAAAGTTCCATTTGCGCTTGCGATGACGCATGCATGCTCAGCCGCAAGTTCTTGCACGATGCGGCGCAGAATTTCGTTTGCTTCATGGCGATGCGAAAAATTCCCTCCTGCGTCAATAGCGTCAATTTCGACTGCCCCTTCACGGGAAAGCAGGGCCGCGCCCGCACCCTCGCTTAAGATCATTCCGCGCGGCGGATCGGCAAACAGTTCGATCGGCGGCTGTTTTTTGAGCAAACGCCATTTGTGATAAGCATCGCAAAGCAACCAGTCTGCTTCTTCTGCACCAACCACGAGACAGAAATCGAGCGGCTGATTCTCCAGTAAGTCGTGTGCCATTTTGATCGCGAGCACGCCGACTGCGCCGTCCCCGACCAGCGTGTAACTCACGCCGGTGATTCCGAGAATCGCCGCCAGATGACTGGCAGGCGCATTGAAGACTGTTTCCGGAAAAAGCAATGGACTGGCCGATTGGGCACCAGCTTCGACGAGTCCCTGGTAAAAACGTTTCGTGTAAACGACGCCGCCATTCGAAACCGCGAAGAGTAATGCAGTTCGTTCCGGCTCGATCTGACCGATGGCCGATTTTGCCTGCGTGATTGCGTCCAATCCCGCGGCGGCCGCGAAACGCGAGATTGCGCTGGCGCGGCGAAGTCGCGGATGCGGCGGCAGATCTTTCAACGCTTCATCCGGGACTCGAAATGCAGAATAAATTCGATCCGAAACGGAATCGGATATTGATTGAGCTGTCGCTTCGTCACCGCGTAGTAAGCGAGCCCAAACCGCGTCGACGCCCCGACCAAGCGGTGTAACCCAGCCCATACCTGCGATGCGCAGGTTCATGCTGCGAGTTTCTGGATCAGGATAGAAGCATTCGTCCCGCCGAATCCGAAGGAATTTGAAAGGACGACATCGATTTCTGCTTCGCGCGATTCGTTAGCCACGATATTGAGGTTGAGACCCGGGTCGGAGCTTCGAAAATTGATGTTCGGCGGCAACAATTGCGCTTGCAACGCGAGCAAACAAATAACCGCTTCAATTGCGCCGGCCGCGCCTAACGAATGGCCGATCATGCTTTTACTGGAGCTGACAGGAACTCGATTGAATAGCTCCGTAATTGCTTTTCCTTCAGCCGCGTCATTGAAAACAGTCGCCGTGCCGTGCGCGTTGATGTAATCCACTTCTTCGGCAGCGCGATTCGCAATTTGTAACGCCTGCTCCATCGCGCGACGCGGACCGCTTCCGGATGGATCGGGCTGAGTGAGATGATGATTGTCGGTGGAAATTCCGTAGCCGATGATTTCTCCGAGGATCCGGGCATTGCGCGCACGCGCGGTTTCTAAATTTTCCAGCGCGAGCACGGCCGCGCCCTCGCCGAGAACCATTCCGGAGCGCTCGCGATCAAACGGCCGGCATTTCTCCGGAGTTGATGCTTGCAGCGAATCGAATCCGACGAAGACGAGTTCCGAAATCGCATCGTAGCCGCCCGTCAATACGCGGTCGTATCTTCCCGAGCGCACGCACTCGAATGCATGTCCGATCGCGTTTGTTCCAGAGGCACAAGCATTGGCGATGATCTGACAAGGCGCCGAAATTCCGAATGCTGTTTGCGCATCGATCACCGGTTTCTGCGGCGGATAGTTTGCGATCCATGCCGGCGAATGTCGCAACCCGCGATGTCGATGTAAGGCGCGATAATAATCTTCTCCAAAGGACATGCCGCCGCTGGTCGTGCCGATGACCGTGAGCTCCGGTTTGAAGCTGCCATCTTGCTGGAACAGTTCTTCGAGCGCCGTCATCATCATCCGGGTGGCGCGATGCACACGGCGGCTCTTGTTCCCGTTCTGCCCAGTATCGAGCAACCGATCGTCTGGAATTTGGCCGGCTGTTTTAGACCGGCACTTATCGATCTCGAAACGCGTAACCGGCGAAACACAGTCCTTGTTGGCTCGGAGCGAGTCGAGGGTCTCATTTAGTCCAGAGCCGAGGGGGCTAACGACCCCGGCCGCGACCACAGCCACCCGGGAATATCTTGTTTTTCCGCCTAGATCGTTAAATGTCGGCATCTTCGCCATCACTGCCCCGCGATTTTGGTTGCTTTCCAAACTGAAGCACCTTACACAATGTGCCCGAAAGGAGAAAACAGCAGCTCGGAAGTCCGCCGATTGTCATCTGAAATTCACTCAGCGGCGATTTGAAATTTGATAAGCGGGAACAGTGTCCTGGCGGCGTTTTCCAGATTAGACTCAATGGCAACTAAACTATACGTGGGAAATCTCCCATTTAACACCACCGAAAACGAACTACAGGAGCTCTTCTCGCAAGCAGGCGCGGTGCAGGAAGTCATGCTCATGCAGGACAAATTTACCGGCAAATCCCGCGGCTTTGCTTTTGTGACCATGGGCTCGGACCAAGACGCGCAAAAGGCGATCGCGGAAATAAACGGCAAGACTCTCGAAGGACGAGCGCTCACCGTTAATGAAGCGCGTCCGCGCGAAGCACGCCCCCCAGGCGGAGGCGGCGGCTATGGTGGCGGTGGCGGTGGCGGTGATCGACGCCGCGATGGCGGCGGCGGACAACGCCGGGGCCGTTAATCGGCTCGATTAGTTAATTATTTTCTTAAAAGCGGTCGCTCCGGCGACCGCTTTTTTGTCTCATTACGGCTGCGCCGGCCCCGAGGAGCGAACTACCTAAAACGACAACACTTTAAAGAAGGAGTTCCGATTATGCCCGACGATCCACACGCCCAAGAAAACATCGATATTCCACCGATCCCAAAAGAAACAGCTGGAGCGGTCGCCGGCGCCGCACTTGGCAGTATGATGGGACCCGCCGGTGCTGTCGTCGGGGGAATCGTCGGTGCAATTGCCGGAAAAGCGGCGAGTGAAGGCCGCCTTGCTCCCGCCGCGAAAAAAGCAGTCGCGCGAATTGTTAAACTGGCACCAGCCCGACGGCGAACGAAGAAAACTACGCGCGGCAAAGCCGCGAAAAGAAAACGTGCGAAATCGCGCAAGCGATCGGCCGCCAGGCGGACGAAAGCCAAACCGCGCCGAAGATCGACATCTTCACGTGGCAAAGCGCGAAGACGCCGACGTTAAGGGGCAAATAGAAAGTGGGCAGGGCTGGATTCGAACCAGCGAAGGCGTAAAGCCAGCAGATTTACAGTCTGCCCCGTTTGGCCACTTCGGTACCTACCCTCGCGCGTTTTGATATAGCTCACGCTCTGCCGCTCGCAACTATCGCGGACGCAGTCTACTCAAAAAATTTGGCGACACATTTTACCACGTACTGCTGTGCTTCGCGCGAGATTTCAGGGTAAATCGGCAACGCCAAACTTTCGCGCGCGGCGCGCTCCGCTTCCGGAAAGTCGCCCGCTTTGTATCCGAGGTATTCGAAGCAGGGTTGTTCGTGCAACGCCAGCGGGTAATAGATCGCCGTTTCAATTTCGTGTTTAGAGAGGTGCCCGCGCAATTCGTCGCGCCGCGGATAACGAATCACGTACTGATGGTAGATGTGATGGTTCTTCAAACCGCTCTCCGCATATGGTTCCGCCGGCAATTTGATTTTTTCGTGTAAACCAACGCGCCGGATTTCGTTCGTATAAAACTTCGCGGCTTCGCGTCGCGCCGCTGACCAATCGTCGAGATGCGGCAGTTTCACTTTCAGGATCGCCGCCTGGAGTTCATCGAGCCGGAAATTGCCGCCGATGAACTGATGTTGGTAACGCGCCTCCATTCCGTGCTGCCGGCAAACACGCAATCGATCAGCAAACTGTTCGTTCCGGCAGATAACGAGTCCAGCGTCCCCCGCCGCGCCGAGGTTCTTGGAAGGATAAAAACTGAAACAACCGGCATCGCCCATCGTTCCGGCTTTGGCCGCTCCATTTTTTAGCGGAAATTCTGCGCCAATTGCCTGGGCTGCATCTTCAATCAAAATCAGATTGTACTCTCGCGCAGCGGCAAGCATTTCGTTCATGTCACAGCACAAGCCAAACAGATGCGCTGGAACGAGTGCGCGAACCAATTGTCGATTTTCATTAATCAATTTGCCCTCGACCGAATGGCAATATTTCTGAATGTACGCTTTTAGCGCCTTCGCCGAAATGTTGTAAGTGTCCGGATCGATGTCGATGAAGACCGGAGTCGCTCCCACCCGTGCGACGCATCCAGCCGTCGCGAAAAACGAATAAGCCGTGGTAATCACGGCATCGCCAAGCCCGATTTCGAGCGCCATCAAAACAGCGAGAAGCGCGTCGGTTCCGGATGAAACGCCAATCGCGTAGGGTGCGCCGCAGTACTGCGCTGCCGCCTTCTCGAATTCCTCCAGCTTTGGTCCAAGAATGAAGCGCTGGCTAGCCAACACTTCTTCGGTCGCAGCCCGGATTTCATCCGATAGCGCGCGGTATTGTTCAGTCAGGTCGAGTAAAGGAACGCGCATGGTCGATTAGATTGGCAGTTATCGGAGGCCGATCAATCCGAACTTTGGCGCGGGTAGCCTCGATTGACCTAAAACTCGGCCTCAGTTAGGCTTGCAGCCATGTCATTGTTGCGCGGGATATTTTGGATCGCTCTCTTTATATTCTTCACTTTTTGCTTCGTCGTTCTCTTCGAATACGGCACACACGACTTCACTAACGGCTTTCAAAAAGAATTCAGTCGGGTGAAGACATTTGTTCTGAAGCAGGTCGGCAAAGCGGAGAAACCGGAGAAACCGGAGAAACCGAACAAATAATATCCCTTACTCACTCGGCGAATTCGATTTCGGCCAGATTGTCGATGTAGCCCGCGCGGCGCGCGTCGGCCAGAAATCTGCGGATCGCAGCGCGTCCTGTTTCTCCGTAATCGCGAGTAAAATCGTTCACGTACATGCCGATAAACTTGCTGGCCAAGTTTTGGTTCATATCGCGGGCGTAAGCCATTGCATGCTCCACCGCTTGATCGCGGTGAGTCAGTCCGAAGTCGATGCTTTGGCGCATGATTTCCAAGAGATCGTGACGAACGTCAGCCGGAATGTCTTTACGAATCACATTTCCGCCCAATGGCAGGGGCAGCCCAGTTTCGCGTTTCCACCATTCTCCAAGATCGACAATCTTTTCAAAACCGGATTGCGCGTAGGTCAATTGGCCTTCGTGAATAATTAATCCCGCGTCGGCGCGGCCGCTTTTGGCAGCGTCGAAAATTTGGTCAAACGGCACGACCACGTACTTGAATTCGCCGAGATAAAGTTGCAGCGCCAGAAACGCGCTCGTCATACGACCGGGCACAGCGATCACAATATTTCGTAACCGCTGCCGAAGATCGAGGTCGTCATTTGGGGTTTGGGATTTGGTGCTTGGGGATTTCCTGACAAGGACCGGTCCGTAGCCGTCACCCATGCTCGCGCCGCACGGGAGGAGCTGATATTTGTCCGCCACATAAGCGTAGGCGTGAATGGAGATCGCCGAAATGTGCAGCTCGCCGCGCGTCGCGAGCTCGTTCAAAGTTTGAATGTCTTCGAGCCGGTGCTCAAAATGATAACCGCGCAGATCAATTTTATTTTTCGCGATCGCGTAGAACATGAATGCGTCATCCGGGTCCGGAGAATGTCCGAGCGTAAATACTTCGGGAGCGTGCCACATTGCCGGGATGCTATCTGTCAGCTAAAACGCGTGCAACCCTCGCGCGTTTCATTGCCATTTGCGTTATCCGAGCACTTCCGATAACCTCAGCCACATGGCGAAGATGGCGAAGACCGGTCTCGGCAAAGGTCTCGGCGCCCTCATCGGAACCCGCGTCTCTCCGCCGCCGAGCACGGCGGCCGCTACAGGAGAAGATGTCGATCTTGGCGAACAAATTCGTCGGGTCGGCCTCTCCACAATTGTCCCGAGTCCGCTCCAGCCGCGGAAAAATTTTGCACCTGAAGCGTTGCAGGAATTGGTCGATTCGATTCGGGAGCATGGAATCATTCAACCGCTCATCGTCCGTCGCGTCGATGGGCGGCACGAATTGATCGCGGGCGAGCGGCGCTGGCGAGCCGCGCAGGAAGTCGGACTCGCCGAGGTTCCAGTCATTGTTCGCACGGCGAGCGATCTGGAAGTGCTCGAGCTCTCGTTGATCGAGAACCTGCAACGGACAGATCTCAACGCGATCGAAGAAGCGCAGGGTTACGCGCGCTTGGCGGAAGAATTTGGGATGAAACAGGAGGAGATCGCGCGCAGGGTTGGCCGCAGCCGGGCCGCGGTCGCGAATGCGATTCGATTGCTCGATCTGCACCCGCAAATTCAAATCTGGGTTACGCAAGATCTGCTTTCTGTCGGGCACGCCAAGGTTCTGCTGGGAGTGAAAGCTGTTGAGGAGCAATTGCGGCTCGCTGAAACAGTTTTGCGCCGCAGTTCGAGCGTCCGTCAGACCGAACGACTTATCGCGCGTCATCTCGGCGGCTGGAAAAGACGATCGCGTCGGGTTGCAATCGTCACTTCGGCGACGATCGCTGATTTGCAGGACAAATTGCGCCAGCATCTCGGCACCAACGTGGCGATTCATCACGGGCCGAAACGCGGCCGGATCGAGATTGAATACTACGGCGACGACGATCTGCAGCGCGTCCTGGGCATTATCGGTTTAAATTCTACCGATCGCTAAGCGTCTGAAATGTCGTGTTCTTTGCGGCGAGCGAGTTTGGCATTCATCTACCTGATCGCTGCCAGCTCGTGCGCTAAAGCTCCTTCCAAAAAAATCTGGAGCGAGTTTTCGGGCGAGAAAGCATTGAATCATGTCCAGAGCCTGGTCGATCTCGGCCCGCGGCCGGCGGGATCGGACGCGATCGTCAGGGCGCGCGCCTACATTGAAGAACAACTCGAATCTTGCGGCTGGAAGGTGGCGGAGCAGCAGTTCACCGACAACACGCCGCGCGGTCAGGTCCGCTTTGTAAATTTGATCGCGCGTTTTGGCACCGCCGCGAAAACAACTGATTTGTTTTTGCTCTGTTCGCACTACGACACGAAAATCTTCGACACGTTTCGATTTGTCGGCGCGAATGATGCAGGCTCGAGCACCGGTTTGCTTTTGGAACTAGCGAGAGTCTTGGCGTTGCAGCCTCAACTCGCCGAAAAGATTGAACTCGTTTTCTTCGACGGCGAGGAAGCCGTCGAAAACTTTAGCGACAGGGACGGCATATACGGCAGTCGGCATTTTGCTCGCGAGCTTGCGCAAAATGGAACAGCCAAATCGTTTCGCGGCGGGATTCTTTTCGACATGGTGGGTGATCGCTCACTGGACATCACGCTCCCGCCAAACTCCCCGTCAAAAATCACGACGGACATTTTTGCATCCGCTGATGCGCTCAAATTGCGGAATTATTTTACCTATTTCGATCAGGACATAACGGACGATCACACACCGCTGAACGCGATCGGCATTCCGGTCGTGGACATGATCGATTTCCATTATCCGCCTTGGCATACCGCTGAGGACACGATGGACAAGCTAAGTGCCCAGAGCCTGCAGATTGTCGGCTCAGTGGCGGCATATTATCTCTCAGAATTCGCATTGAAATGAAAAGCGCGGCATTCTGGATTTCGCTTGCGGTTAGCTGCGTCGGCGGAATCTGCTGCGCTGAATTGACCGCGCACTCAATTGTTCTCCGCGACAAACTTGGAACTATCTGCGGTCGTGGCCATCTGTTGGCGCAGGTTCACGGCCGCGGGATTTATCAAACGGATCTCGATCGAGCGCTGGCCGAGGCGCGCTACGTTTCAGGGACGGAAGCGGAAGAGGGAACGAAGATCGAGAGACAGTCAGCCTTGACCGATCTTATCACGAACATCGCGGTGCAGTCGCGCGCGACCTGGGAAATAATTCCGCGGACGGAGATGACGCACGAACTCAACCTGCTCCGGTCGCAATTTCGCGACGATAAAACGTGGAGACTGGCATTGAATGGGAGCGATCTTTCAGAGTCATCGCTTTGGCGAATGCTCAGAAACGATTTGCGTTCCCGGCAATGGATTTCAAAGCAGATCGGGCACCAACTCGAGATTACCGATGATGAATGCCGGCGCTTTTACGATTCGCATTCGGCAAATTTCTTCGTGCCTGAGCGACTTCGCGTCAGTCATCTTTTTTTGGCGGCGCCGCCTGAGACTGCGCTCGAGATTGTTGAGGGCAAACGAACTGCGATCGAAGGACTTTCCGTTCGTTTGGCTGGCGGCGAAGATTTTGCCACGCTGGCGGCGCAGAATTCAGAAGATGAGGCGACAAAATTGCGCAGTGGCGATCTCGGCTATTTTTCCTCCAGTCGAATGCCTCCCGATTTTGTGGCAGCGGCGCTGAAACTTCGCGCGGGCGAAATCAGTCGGCCGATCCGGACACGACTCGGCTTTCACATTCTCAAATTGATCGACGTCCAGCCGGCGCGACAAAAGACATTCGATGAGGCGCGCAACGACATCGCTGTCGAGCTGGCAAATCAGAGGCGCGCGACGGCCGTGCAAAAGTTGAGTGATTCACTCGCGTCCCCTCGAGGGCTTTCCCGTCCACGTCGCTCGGCTCCCGCCGGCTCCGTTGTCGATCTTAGCTCTCAAGGCGACTGTTTGCGCCCGCTTTAGCCGTCTCGGCGCGAACTTCTGGATTGCACGATGGCGCTTTTCGCCGCAGGCTGAAGAGGCGGCCAAAGCTGCGAAAAGGCCGCGCAAACCCCACATGGCGCGTCGAATCAAAAAGAATGTTGGCGTGATCGGACTCGGCATCATTGGAAGCCGGGTCGCGGACAATCTGCGTCGTCAGGGTTTTCACGTGTTTGTCTGGAACCGAAACCCGCGCCCCGTTCCGAATTTCGTCGGCGCTCCGGCGGAGCTGGCCGAGATGTGCGATTACATTCAGATTTTTGTCTCGGACGACGATGCCCTTTTGGACGTGGTCCGGCAACTGGCGCCGGCGTTGACGGCGCGTCATATTGTCATTGCGCATCCGACAGTAGCCCCGCATTCGATGCGCAGCGCCGCCGATTTGGTCGAGCGGCGCGGTGCGCGCTTTGTTGAAGCTCCGTTCACCGGGAGCAAAATGGGCGCGGAAAAAGGTGAACTCGTTTTTTATGTTGCCGGCGATGAAGTCGCGTTGAAGGAGGCGCGCCCCATTTTGGAGGCGAGCTCGAAGGAAATCATTGAGATCGGTCAGATCGGGCAAGCCACGGTGGTCAAACTCGCCACCAACATTGTCACGGGTGCTAGTGTTCAGGCTTTGGCCGAAGCGCTCGCGCTCATCAACCACGCCGGCGTTTCTTCCGACAAATTCGTAGCCGCTTTGCAAAACAACGCCAGTAATTCCAAGACGCTGTCGATGAAATTGCCGAAAATGATCGAAGGCAATTTCGAACCGCACTTCGCGCTCAAGCACATGCTCAAAGACATGCTGATCGCGGGCCGCCTCGGCTTGTCGTATCACCTGGAACTCGCGGTCGCTACCGCCGCGCGCGATCGACTCCTCGAGCAGGAGCAGCGCGGGTACGCCGAGGAAGATTTCTCGGTGATCGCGCGCAAATATTTCCCGGAAATGCAGCTGCCGACGATCGAGCAAGACTTGGAGCTTTTCGAGAAACCGCCGCCGATCGAGCCAGCAGCGACGATTTCGAGCATGGGGGAGGTTGCCGCCGCCGTGCAGCCAGATGTCGATCTTACGCCGCCACCAGAGCCAGCGACGCAGCCTCAGCCGTCAACGGAGCAGCCAGTTTTGGCCGAATCGACTGGCGAATTAATTGCGCCGGCCGCGATTGAAACAAATCAGCCGGCGCCGCCGCCGCAGGATGTCGTTTCTGCTGAAGTACCGCCCGAACCGCAATCCGAGCAATCCGCCGCGGCGAAGTCGCCGATGAACTTGCTTACGAAATTGCTCCGCGGCGAAAGCGCGCGTCCCGACGAATCTTAAAGACTGCGCCAGCGAATGACGGCGCAATTTCCTTCGCCTGAGCGGCAATTTTTTGATCTTTCAGCGCGCGTGAAGCTGCGCATCAGCGGTGCGGATCGTTTGCGGTTTCTCAACGGGCAACTAACGAACGACGTCCGCAAGGCGACGGAGACGAATGCCATCGAAGGGTGCGTCTTAAACGCGAAGGGCAAAATGGAAGCCCATCTCTTTTTGCACGCGCAAGCGGAGTCCTTTGTGCTTGATGCCGATCCGGGACTTCAACCATCGCTTCAGCCGCGACTCGAGCGCTACATCATCGCCGATGATGTCCAGATCGAAGATGTGACCGCGGGATTGTCGATCTTTCATGTGATTGGCACATCTCCCCCAAGCTTTTCGACTCCGGCGCGCGTCGTTTCCACAGATCGTTTCGGTCTGCCCGGGCAGGACATTTGGAGTGAAGTAGCTGAGCGCGACCAACTCGCGGACGAACTTTCGAGTGCGTTTGCTTATTGCGATCAAAATTGCGCGGAAGTTTTGCGGATCGAACAAGGAATTCCAAGTTGGGGACGCGAATTGACCAATGAAATTATTCCGGTCGAAGCCAACCTTGAACAGCGTTGCATCGATTACGAAAAAGGCTGCTACATCGGTCAGGAAACTATTTCGCGTATGAAAATGTCGGGGCAACGAAACAAGCAACTCTGTGGATTGGTTTCGCTAAAAAATATTCCGCTGGCTTCGGGCATGCGCTTGACCGGACCCGAAGGAAAAGAAATCGGCTGGATCACCAGCGCCACGCGGAGCGGTCAGCGCGAAGTCGCGCTGGCATACCTAAAACGCGGATTTAATTCTGTGGGATCCAGGCTCGAAGCGACCTCGGCGGAACATCCTGCTATTCCTGCGGAAGTTGTCGACCTTCCGTTCGCGCGCGAGCCGGCAATATAATCTCTTTTGCCTTCGGAATTTGCGCGATTTTAGGTATTGCCTTTTGAAGATCGACGCGTGTAAAGTCGGGGCGAGACTGTGATATCACCAATGAATCAGCGATTGCTCGCCGAGATCGGCCGGACTCAGCGGCTGGAAATTGTCAATTCACTCAAGCGCACCAAAGGAATGTCGGTCAACGAGCTCGTCGAAAAAATGGGGATGAGCTACATGGGGATCAAGCAACATTGCCTCACCCTCCAGCGCGATGGCTATCTAGACACCTGGCGACGCCCGCAAAAAATGGGACGGCCGGAAATGGTTTATCGGCTGACCCGCCGCAGCCACGATCTGTTTCCGGTCGATAGCAATCAGTTTACTCTCGAATTGCTCAAATCGGTTCGCGACATCTACGGAACGAACGCGCCGGAAAAGCTTCTTTACAATGTGTTTGAAAAGCGGACGGCGGAGCTAAAGGCGAAAGTGAAAGGAGATAACGTGGTCGAACGCGCAAAGTGGTTGGCGAAAGTGCGCGATGGCGAAGGTTACATGGCCCAATTTCTCCCTTCCGAAAAAGATGGGCCGCAAATCCTCGAATGCCATTCACCCATTTTCAATTTGCTTGAAAAATATCCGATCATTGGCCGGCTCGAGCAGGACATGTTTGAAGCGGTTCTCGGAGCGAGCGTCCGGCGTGAGGAAACGCGCACTAGCGGACTCTACGAGTGCGCGTTTTATTTCGCCGCCTGATCCGATTCTCGATCTTGCGCGGCGCGATTTCTTCTTTCGCATCCGATTAATCTCGCGTTGATTGCGGCGATTGGCACGGATTTCTGCGCAACTGTATCCAACTCTTGTAGCAGTATCGGCGCGCAAGGGGCGGCACACGGATTGATCAAGCTCAGTTGCGCACAAACCGCGCCAACTTTGCGCTGCGCGCAAGACACCCGCGTCCTTCGGCGCGTGCCACTTCCACTAATCTCTAAGAGATATTAGTGTAGGCCCATGGCCCGGGCCTTTCCCAGCGCGGTTATCGAAAATTTGCGACCGTTGATCGACGGCGGTCGCTACCCGGTCAAGTGCATTGCCGGCGATGATCTCGCGGTCGAAGCGGACGTTTTCAAAGACGGACATGATGTCGTGGCCGCGGCTTTGAAGTGGCGCCTGGTTGGTGAACCTCGTTGGCATGAAACCGCGATGAGTTTTGTCGACAACGATCGCTGGCGCGGGATTTTTTCGCTGAACGAAGTTGGCGTTTACGAATACACGGTCGAAGCCTGGACCGATACTTTTCGAAGCTGGCGAGACGAGTTTACGAAAAAATTTGAAGCCGGCATTTCCGATCTTACGGCGGAAGCGCTTGAAGGCGCCGCTTTGATTGAATCGGCAGCGAAGCGCGCCCATGTCGCCGACGATTCAGCGCGTCTGCGTGAACTTTCGGAATGCATTCGCACGGCGGATAATGCGCAAATCAATAACGTTGTTCGTTCCGGAGAACTCGAAGTTCTGATGGCGACTTATCCGGACCGTTCGTGGGCGACACAATATGCGCCGCCACCGCGCGTGATTGTCGATCGGAAGGAAGCGCAGGTCGCGGCCTGGTACGAGTTTTTCCCACGCTCCGCCGAAGGCCGCGGCGATCGTGGATCTACATTTCGCGATTGCTTGCCCCGAGTGGATGACGCGCGAGCGATGGGCTTCAACGTGATTTATTTCCCGCCGATTCATCCGATCGGACACACCAATCGCAAAGGGCGAAACAATTCGGTCACTGCCGAACCGGGCGATCCCGGCGTGCCGTGGGCAATCGGTAGTGAAGCTGGTGGTCACAAGGCGGTCGAGCCGGCGCTCGGTACGTTGGAGGATTTCGATTGGCTCCAAGGCGAAGTGCGTAAACGGGGAATGGAGATTGCGCTCGATTTCGCGATCAATTGTTCGCCGGATCATCCCTACGTTCGCGAACATCCCGATTGGTTCTACCAGCGACCCGACGGCTCGATCAAATTCGCGGAGAACCCCCCAAAAAAATACGAGGACATTTTTCCGCTTAATTTTCGCTGTGAAAAGTGGGCCGAGCTTTGGGCGGAAATGGTCAGCATCGTCCTTTTCTGGGCCGAGCACGGCGTGCGCACGTTTCGAGTCGATAACCCGCACACCAAGCCAGTCGCATTTTGGGAATACTTGATCACACGCGTGCGCGAAAAATATCCGGACACGATCTTTCTCTCCGAAGCGTTCACCCGTCCAAAGATGATGAAAGAACTGGCCAAAGCCGGATTCAGCCAAAGTTACACCTACTTCACGTGGCGAAATACAAAGCAGGAGCTGACGGAATATTTGACCGAACTAACGCAAACGGACATGCCCGATTATTTCCGCGGAAACTTGTGGCCGAACACCCCGGACATTTTGCCGTTTTTCCTGCAGGATGGGGGACGCCCGGCCTTTATCATCCGCGCTGTTCTGGCCGCGACGTTCTTACCTCTCTACGGCATCTACAGCGGGTACGAGCTTTGCGAGAACGAAGCGTTACCCGGGCGCGAGGAATATCTCGATTCCGAAAAATACCAATTCAAAGAACGCGATTGGGACGCGCCCGGTAACATTAAAGATTGGATCACGCGCTTGAACGAAATCCGGCGGACGAATCGCGCGCTCCATTTTCACGATAACCTGCGTTTTTATCCCGCCGATAACGACGCGATTCTTTGTTACGGAAAAATGACCGCGGCGCGCGACAACATCATTTTGGTGGTGATGAATCTCGACCCGCACCGCAAGCAACATTCGTTTATCGACGTTCCAATCGATCAATTTGGCACCATGGAGGGTGACGCCTATCAGGTGCACGATCTCCTGAGCGAGGCGCGTTATATTTGGCACGGCAGGCGCAATTACGTTGAGCTGGACCCGGAGATTCAGCCGGCCCATGTTTTTCGCATCCGCCGCTGGGTCGAAGGAGATCGATTTGCCTGAGCAACTCCCGTATTTGAAGGTGGTTTAACCCGTAGCCGTCCATTTGCATACCGCCCGCTGGCGTCTATGATTAGAACACTTTTGGCATGAAGATTTTGCTCCTGCTGATCGCTGCCGCGATCGGAACTCCATTATTTGCGCAAACGGTGACGACCACCGCCACACCAGTACCGGCGGCCGCGCCTGCGGCAACACCATCACTAGTTCCCGACATTCATTCCAAGAGCATCATGGAAACGTTGATCGCCGCTGGACCGGTGATGCTCGCGCTTTTCGCGCTCTCGGTATTCTTTGTCATGCTCGTGATTGTTTATCTGATGACGATTCGTCGGGGCGCAGTTGTTTCAAGTGGTTACATGGCGACGGCCGATGCGCTTCTACGAAAACGCGATTATCTCGGATTGCTTGCAGTTTCGAATCGACATGGCGAAGCGATTGCCCGCGTCGTGCAAAAGATGCTTGATTTTACGACAAAGAATCCGAATGCCGATCTGCTACAGGTTCGCGAGATCGCGGAGACGGAAGGAACGCGGGTCGCCGCGAGTCTGAACAACCGCGTCACTTATCTGGCCGACATCGGAATGATCGCGCCGTTGCTCGGATTGCTCGGCACCGTTCTCGGAATCATTCGCTCATTCGGCGCGCTGGGCGCGGACCTTGGGACCGCTCGTTATGTTTTGTTGTCGAAAGGAATCAGCGAGGCGTTGGTCAACACTTGTGCCGGTCTGGCCATTGGTATTCCAGCGATGATTTTTTACGCGTTCTTCCGCGGTAAAGCGCAAAAACTTATTTCCGAGTTGGAATCTGCTACCACCCACGTGCTGGCTTTGCTCTCGCTTCAGTTCGGCACTCGGACCGAGCGCACGCCCGTGCTCATTGAAGACGAACTATAACCGCAGCTCTCTTCGCAAGATCGACATCCTCCTTTCATGAATCTGCGTAGTCACGCGCCGCTCCATCACCCGGGGATTCAGCTTGCGCCATTGGTCGACGTGTTGTTGCTGCTCCTGATTTTCTTTTTGCTGACGTGGAATGCCGCTCGAAATGAAAACGAACTCGATGTGAAAGTGCCGAAAGCGTCGGCCGCGAAAGAAAAAAGTGCACCGGTCGGCGACGTGGTCGTGAACGTGAAGGCGGACGGCAACGTCGTCGTTAATCGGCGACCTCTAACGGGTGCCGAACTGACCGATTTGCTCAAGAGCCTAGTGCAGCTTAACACCGAGCAAGCCGTCATCATTCGCGGCGACGAAGCGGGCGCTTACAAAAATATCATCGGCGTCCTCAACATTTGCACCGAAGCGGGTATAACAAACGTCGCTTTCGCGACCGCAAAATGAAAAATGCGCGCAGCGGAGCCGGTCTTCTCGGACTGGCGATGCTGCTTTGGCTTGTTGATCTAGCTCTTGCCCAACCGCTCCCCGGTGTGCCGCGTCCGCCGCCAGTGGCGCGCGCTTTACCGGTCGAGCAAACACCGGAACCACCGCCCGCGGCGGAGACGGAACAGCCCGAAAAGCGCCAACTCGAGTACGCAAGCGAGCTGTTCGCGCGCAAACTTTACGATCTCGCCGCTCCCGAGTTTCAGAAATATCTGGACGATTACCCTGGAGCCTCTGGTCGTGCGCAAGCCTACCTGTCGCTCGGCGAGTGTTACCGTAATCTCAACAAGCTCTCTAACGCGCGGAACGCGTTTCAAAAAGTGCTGAACGATTATGGCGAGAGCGAATTCGCCGGACCTGCTGCCTACGCGCTCGCGGCCATGGCATTCGGCCAAAAGGATTACTCGACGGCGGTTTCGTTGTTTCATCGCTCGGCCACCAAATCAAAGGACGCGGCGGTCGCGTTATCGGCGCGCTATTTTGAAGCGCGGTGTCTCGAAGCACTCGATCACAAAGACGAAGCTTGCGATATTTATCAGCAGATCGCTGAGGCGAAGAACCCGAATCCATTCCGCGAAGACGCCCGCGAGACCGCCGCCCGCATTGCCAGCGCGCGCGGACGAAAAGCAGACGCATTGAAACAATATGAGGCGCTTTCGAATGAAACACAGAAACCGGCACTGAAAGCGGAAGCGACAGTCCGCGCCGGTCTCATCGCGCTGGACCTTCTGCAATCCGACAAGGGCAAGATCGACAAAGGCATGTCTGACAAGGCGATGGCCTTGTTGCAAAAAGGGCGCTCTTTGCCTGACGCGGGGCGCTGGCATTCACTTGCCCAACTTGGCATTGTGAAAGTGCAATTTCAGACCGGCCAATTCGCGCAGCTTCTGAACGATCACAAAAAGGTTCAGCAACAACTTCCGGAAGAGATGCGCGCGGAAGTAATGTTGCTCGCGGCGAATAGCCAGCGTCAACTCGGCCACACCAAAGAAGCCGAAGCGCTCTACGCGGAAATCATTCAGAAATATCCGAACCGCGAGGAAGCGAAGGACGCCGCGTTCGATCGTCTGCTCAACATTTACAATTCCGATCCATCGACGTTGCCGCCGGAAGTCGATCAATATTTGGCTACTAATCCTCCGGCCGAACGCGCTGATCAGGCGAAACTGTTCAAAGCCGAGGCGCTTTACAAACAACAAAATTATCCGCGGGCGGCGCCTGTTTTTTCGGAGCTGCGCACTTCGCAACTCTCACCCAAGCTTCGCGCCGAAGCGGCGTATCAACTCGGCTCCTGTTATCTGCAAATGAAAGATGTCGGCGGGATCGTCGAGGCGTTCGGATTTTTCGTTCAAGCTTTTCCTGATAGTCCGCTCGCGCCCGGGGCCTTTGCCCGCCGAGCTGAAACCTACGAGAGCGACAAGAACTACGACGCTGCTCTTTCCGATTGGAACGCGGTCCTGACGAAATATCCCGGCGCGCGCGACCGCGAAGAAGCATTGCAACACAAAGCGCTCATTCTTGGTCAGCAGCAAAATCCAAAGGGAATGAGCGAAACATTTCGTCAACTCTTGAAAGAATTTCCGAAAAGCCCGGCCGCGTCGATGGCGCATTACTACATCGGCAAATCTGCCTTCGAGCTGAAAGATTATAAAACCGCGCTCTCTGCGCTGAACACAGCCCGTCAGCTCGACAAAGACCACTACTACGTTCCAGCGACCGTGCGCATCATTTCGTCCTATTTCGGTTTGCATGATCGCGCGGCGGTGACGCGGGAAGTCGATGGCTTTCTCGCGGCGAACGCCGCCGGCACCATCCCCGCTGAAATTCTCGAGTGGATGGGAATTGAGTACTACAACGAAAAAAATTATGCCGCGGCCGAAAAATATCTCGGCGTGCTTGGCAAGATCGACAATCCCCCGGTCAAACCGGACTTCTGGTTTTATCTCGGCGACGCCGCGGCCAGGCAGCAAAAGTTTGACGAATCGGAAAACGCACTCGGCAAATATTTGCAGGTCGCGACCGACCCGGCGGGCAAGGCGAAAGTGCTTCTCGCGCTCGGCGCTGTAAAAATCGCCGCGCATAAACCCGATGACGCGCAAAAAATTGCCGAGCAAATCATGGTGCTTCAACCGGAAGGACAGGTGAATGCACAGGCGCGTCTGCTCGCAGGCGATGTTCAATTCGAACGCGGAAATTTTGATGAAGCGAGCAAGGCATTCATGAGCGTCGCTCTACTTTACGACGATCCTGCGATCACGCCGCGCGCTTTGCACAAAGCTGTAACCGCTTATCAGCGCGCTGGAAAAACGGCGGAGGCCGACAAAGTGGCGCGGCAATTGCGCGAGAAATATCCGAACTACGCCGGCGGCTGAGCTGGTCATTCGTCACTTGCTCGCCAAGCCGTAGTGAAAACGAAGGCTGGTCACTCATCACTTGCCAGTTCCGATTCGATTTGATCTCATTGCGCCATGGAAAAATTTCGTCCTTTGATCGCGGAATTTGTTGGAACGTTTGCCCTGATCTTTGTCGGCATCGGCGCGATTAAAACCGCCGGCCACGATGTGCTCGGCGTGGCGTTGGCGCACGGGTTGACCATCGGTGCATTTGTCTGCGCCACGCTGCACATTTCGGGCGCCAATTTTAATCCGGCCGTCACGTTTGGCCTGCTCGTCGGCGGTCACATGACGCTGGACAAGGCGCTGCGGTATTGGGGTGCGCAACTCCTCGGGGGTTTCACGGCAGCCTTAATTTGTCTCGGCCTGTTTGGTCGCGACGTGGTGGTGATGGGAACGCCGCAGTTGGCGATTAATCTCAACGGAATGCAGGGAATTTTGGTCGAAGCGATTCTCACGTTCTTTCTCGTCTTTGTGATTTACGGAACGGCAGTGGATCAACGGTCGCGTGGGGCGGCAGTTGCAGGAATCGCGATCGGCGCCACCATCACGCTCGACATTTTATTCGGCGGTCCGCTCACGGGCGCGGCGATGAATCCCGCGCGTGCCTTCGGTCCCGCGCTCGCGTCCTGGTTCTGGCACGATCACTACGTTTACTGGTTCGGTCCGTTAATCGGCGGCGCGGCCGGCGGTTACGTTTACGGATTATTGTACGAGCGAAAGCCGGTTGCGAGTTAGGCGAGCGCCAGCGTCTCGATTGGCAACGGCGCGAGAAATTCTTTCGCTTCGTCGATCTGCAAAACCGGCCGCGCCAGATGCGCCGCGAGAAAACTGGTGTCGGGTAACGATGCGATCCCGGCTTGAGCGTGAATTTCGCATTTCGTGAGCTTTGCAACAATACGTGAGAGTTTCGCGGTTAGATCGCGATTATCCGTAAATTGAACAGTGCAAACGCCGGGTGCGCTTGCTTCGACAAACGGCGAAAGCATAAATGCGTGCTGCAATAGAATTTCGCCGATCAGTTTTTCCTGAGCGCGTTCCCGCGTGCGAATCGCCACCTGCAAACAGCGCGCAAGCGCCTGACTCGGAGTCATTCCTTTTACAACGCCGGCTTTTTCGGCAGCGTCGTT
>Ga0137396_10000201_pt1 | contig 25860 bp, 22 predicted proteins | sample czc16metaG_FD_108284 | JGI IMG/M metagenome (GOLD analysis project Ga0137396, IMG submission 108284) | Vadose zone soil microbial communities from Angelo Coast Range Reserve, California, USA - czcobulk3.16 metaG | ecosystem: Environmental > Terrestrial > Soil > Vadose zone | place: USA...
GTGTCGAGCGGTCCGGCGACCGCCGAGCCGGCCAACGCAAGCACGAGCAGCAGACTCACAAGGAATCCCATCGTTATCCTTTCCCCGCCTGCTAGCCGAGCATGTCCTGCCAGATGCTGTTGGCCCACCCGACCGCGTTCTGCGCCCACGCCTCCGACTGCCCCGGCGTGAGCTTCTGCTCGATCTGGACCACCTTGCCGCCCTCGATCTTGTAGCTGTTGACGACGGCGATCGCCTCGCGGTCGCTCACCCAGCTGTAGCAGGTGTTCCCCGGCGCCATCGTCGGCACGGGCTTGTCGTTGAGCAGGCTCACCACCGCCACCGCGCAGATCTTCCCCATCGCGTTGGCGATGTTGCCCGACTTCGGCACCGGCAACCCGATGGTCGAATCGCCGATCACGTGGATGTTCTTGTGCTTCACCGACTCGTAGGTCAGATGGTTGACCTCGCACCAGCGCTTGTCCGCGCCGACCAGGTCCGCCGTGACCGCGATCGTGCCCGCCCGCTGCGGCGGGATCAGGTTCAGCACGTCGTACTTCACCTTGTCGCCGAGCTCCGTCGTCACCTCGCGCGCGCCCGGATCGACCTTCACGACCTTGTTCGAGCCGCGGTACTCGATGTTCGGATAGTTGGCCCACGCCGCGCGGAACAGCGCGGCCTTCGAGACGAGGTTCGGATTCGCGTCGAGCACGATCAGCTTCGACTTCGGCTTGTTGTTCTTCAGATACCACGCGACCTGGCACGTCCGTTCGTACGGACCGGGCGGGCAGCGATAGGCGGCCGGCGGGATCGTCAGGACGAAGACGCCACCGTCCGACATCGCGTGGAGCTGCCGGGCCAGCTCGACGGTCTGCGGGCCCGCCTTCCAGGCGTGGAGCACGCGGTCCTGCGCGGCGGCGAGCCCTTCGACTTGATCCCACTGGAACTCGACGCCCGGCGACACGATGAGCCGGTCGTACGGGAGGGCGTCGTTACCGACGCGCACGCGCCTGGCGTCGGGCTCGATCATGGTCGCGGTCTCGTGCAGGACCCGAACCCCCTGGGCGCGCAGGCGATCGTAGTTGAAGGTCAGGCTCTCGATCGTGCGCACGCCGCTCAGCACGAGGTTCGAGAACGGGCACGAGACGAATTCTCTGTTCGGCTCGAGCAGGACGACTTCGATCGAGGGATCGGCCAGCCGCACGTACTTGGCCGCCGAGGCGCCTCCCCACCCGCCGCCGATGACGACGACGCGGCGGCCGGTTTTCTGGGCGAAGTCCGACGCCTTCGAGGCGCAGCCCGCCCCCAGGAGCCCGAGCCCGGCCCAGGACGACGTCCAAAGAAATTCCCTGCGCGTCGACTGCGTCATGCGACCCTCCGCTGACCGCGTTCCGCACCGCATCTAGACGACGCTGAACGTGTGCGTTTCCTCGTTCCAGGTCGACAGCATAGCCCAGGCGACCGCGATCGCGACGATCAACGCGATCGCCCCGCCCCAGCCGAGCGACGCCGGCAGGAAGATCGCCGCGCCGAGCTTCTGCAGAAGTCCCGTCTGGGCCGCCACCAGCCGAGCGAGCGAGGCGCCCAGGGCGAAGCACGCGACCGCCACCCAGAGCTTCACCTGGCCCTCGCCGGCGCGCCAGAGCGAGCCGGCGCCGCAGCCGCCTGCGAGCGTCATGCCCACGCCGAAGGCGAGGCCGCCGGCGAGCGAGCCGAGCCCCGCCGCGGGGAACACCCACTCGCTCTTGTCCTTGAGGTCGGTGAACTTCAAGATCGCGAACCCGAGCGTCGAGACGACGAGCGCCAGCGCCGCGGCCCGCGTGTGCTCGGCGTCGCCGGTCATGAACGGCTCGCGAAAGGCGCGCACCAGGCAGAAGCGAGACCGCTGGAAGACGACGCCGAAGGCGGCGCCGAAGAGCAGAAAGACGCCCTGCGGCCCATAGCCCGAGCGCGCGTAAAGGACCAGGGCCGCCGCGACCAGGCCGATCACGATCACGCCCGCCCACGGTTGACGCGTGGCCGCCGCGCCGTCGGCGTGGAGGTAGATCCGCCCGCCGCCCCGCGACCAGTGCGGCCGGTGGGCCACCTCCCAGATGAGGTAGCGGATGCCGAGGAACGCGCCGGCGCCGAGGCCGAGCATCATGCCGAGGCCCGACAGGGAGAGCGCGCTCGTCGCCGAGAAGAAGCCGCCGATGTTGCACCCGAAGGCGAGCACGGCCCCCACGCCCATCAGGAGCCCGCCGGCGCCGCCCTTGGCGAGCTCGGCGCGCGCCGGGACGCGGATCGCGAACTCCCGCGACAGGAGCGCGGCGATCGTTCCGCCGACGATCACGCCGATGTTCAGCAGCGAGCCCGAGTAGAGCCAGGGCGGCAAGAGGTCCGCACGACGGACGAGGCCGACGCCGGTCAGGATCCAGTCGCCCCAGTTCCGGAGCCCGTCGGACGCGGTCCACGGGCGATCGAAGGCGAACAGGAAGACGTTCAGGGTTGCGATCAGGACCGCCGAGCCCCAGACCAGCCACGGGCGCGCGAACACCGCCCCGTACAGCGGAGCGAACGAGCTCGGCATCAGACGATCACGCGCGAGGAGAGATGCCCGGGTCCGACGAGGTGCGCACGACGGGATAGCCGAATCGCTTCCACGCGGTCATGCCGCCCGTGACGTTGTACCACCCCCCAAGCCCGTGTCGCTTGAGCGCGCTGATCGCGGTGCTGGAGCGAAGGCCGCCGGCGCAGAGCACGGCCTTGGGCCGGTCGGCCGGCACCTCGGCCCGCCGCGCGGCGGCTTCGAGCATCGGCAGGTGGATGGCGCCCTCGATGTGGCCATCGATCCACTCCGAGTGCTCCCGCACGTCGATCACGACCACGTCGCGTCCCTGCTCGAGCCACTCGGCCAGCTCCGAGGCCGTGATCTGCGGCACGGTCTCGACCGCAAAGCCCTCGCTGCGCCACTCGATCATGCCCCACTGCAGGAAGCCGCTGATCTCGTCGACGCCGACACGCGCGAGCGCTTGCACGGCTCGGTCGAGGTCGGACGGACCCTGCGCCAGCAAGAGGAGCGGCGCCCCGGCCGGCACCATCCCGGCGACCCGCTCGGCGAACTGCGGGCTCTCGATCCACACGTTGACCGCGCCCGCGATGTGCATCTCGCCGTAGGTCCCTGGATCGCGCAGATCCAGGACGATGTCGCCGCGCTGCACCGCGTCCCACGCCTCGCGCGCGGTGAACGGGCGAGGCTTGGCGGCGACGAGCGAGATCAGCCCCTTGTTCTTGCCGACGATCTTCTCGAACGACGGCGGCTTCGGCGGAAGGTCGCGCATGAGGAAATCGACGAACGCCTGTCGGTCGCGGATCTGAAGGGCCGGATTGAATCGGCGCTCGAAGCCGATCGTCGAGCCCGACTTGGCCGACATCGCGCGCCCGCACGCCGAGCCGGCGCCGTGCGCGGGATAGATCTCGACGCTGTCGTCGAGCGGCAGGAGCACGCGGTGGAGACTCTCCCAGGCGTCTTGCGCCGCGCGGGCGCCGCCGAGATCGGGGCGTCCGACCGAGCCGACGAACAGCAGGTCGCCCGTCAGGACGAACCACGGCGCCTCGCCGCGGGACAGATCCGACACCATCAGGCAGATCGAGTCCGGCGTGTGACCGGGCGTGTGCGCGATCGTGAAGCGCACGGTCCCGATCAGGAGCTCGTCGCCGTCGCTCACGTCCTGGTGCTCGAAGGCGACGCCGGCGGCCGGGTGAACGAGGATCGGCGCCCGCACGGCCTCGGCCAGATCGCGATTGCCCGAGATGTGGTCGGCGTGCGTGTGCGTCTCGAGGATGTGGCTGATCGTGAGGCCCTTCTTGGCGGCGAGGCGGAGGTATTCGGGGACGCGGTCACGGCCGGGGTCGACCACGAGGGCCCGCCCGGCCTCGGTACAGCCGATCAGATACGAGAGACAGCCCGACTCCTCGTTGAGGATCTGCTGGAAGATCATCGCTGCCTATTCTACGTCGAGAAGCCCGACGGCTCTAGTGCTTCTCGGCCTTCTCGCGTTCGGCCTTCGCCTCTTTGATGACCTTGTCCGCGAGGAAGGACGGGACTTCTTCATAGTGCGAGAACTCCATCGAGTAACCGCCGCGGCCGCCGGTCATCGAGCGCAGGCTCGACTCGTAGGTCAACATCTCGGACATCGGCACCACGGCCCGCACCGCGGCGGTCTCGCCCGCCGGCTCCATGCCGACGATCCTCCCGCGGCGGCCGTTCAGGTCGCCGATGACGTCGCCGGCGTGATCCGCGGGGGTCGTAACCTCCACGGTCATGATGGGCTCGAGCAGGATCGGCCGGGCGTCCATGAACACCTTCTGGAGCCCCATCGACGCCGCGATCTGAAACGCCATGTCGGAGGAGTCCACGTCATGGGAGGAGCCGTCATAGAGGGTGACCTTCATGTCCACCACCGGATAGCCGGCGAGAATCCCCTTCTTCATGCAGTCGCGGACGCCCTTCTCGACCGAGGGGATGAAGTTGCGCGGGACCGCGCCGCCGAAGACGTCGTCGACGAATTCGAACCCGCCCCCGCGCTGCATGGGCTCGACGCGCAGCCACGTGTCGCCGTACTGGCCGCGCCCCCCGGTCTGCTTCTTGTACTTGCCCTGCCCCTCGGCGCGCCCCTTCACCGTCTCCTTGTAGGGAATGCGCGGTGGCAAAAGGTTCACATCCACGTTGTACTTCCGCTTCATGCGCTCGACGACCATCTCGACGTGCAGGCTTCCGACACCCGAGACGAGGAGCTGCTTCGTCTCCGGATCGAAGTGGTAGTGGACCGTCGGATCCTCCTCGGAGATCCGCGCCAGCGCGGTCGAGATCTTGTCCTCGTCGCCACGCGTCTTGGGCTGGATCGCGAACGAGATCGCCGCTTCGGGAAACGTGATCTTCGGGAGCGCGAACGGCTGCCCCTCCTCGGTGAGCGTGTCACCCGTCTGCGTCTCCTTCAGCTTCTGCGCGACGCCGATCTCACCTGGCCCCAGCGCCTCGACGTTCTTCTGCGTCTTGCCCTGGAGCCAGGAGACGTGGCCCATCCGTTCCCGAGCGCTGTGCGCCGGGTTGAAGAGCGTCGAGTCGGCCCTCACGGTGCCGCTCATGACGCGGAAGAGCGAGAGCTTGCCAATATGAGGATCGCTGAGCGTCTTGAACACCAGCGCCGTGACCGGGGCCTTCGCGTCCGCGGTCCGGGTGGCGGCCTGCTTCGTCTTGAGGTCCGTGCCGGCGACTTCGGCGCGGTCGGCCGGGGAGGGTAGCTCGTCGACGATCAGGTCGAGCAGCGCGTGGACTCCGATCGACTTCGACGCGGCGGAGCAGACCACGGGCATCAGCTTGCCCGCGGTGATGCCCGCGCGGAGCGCCTTCAGCATCTCCGGTTCGCCGAGCGAGCCCTCCTCGAGGTATTTGCTGAGCAGATCGTCGTCGGTCTCCGCAGCGGCCTCGACGAGCTTCTCGCGATATTCCTTGGCCCGGTCGGCGACCTCGGTAGGAATATCGCCCTCCGTGGCCTTGCCGCCGGCGAAGGTGACCGCCTTCATCTTGACGAGGTCCACGAAACCCTTGAATCCGGCTTCTTCACCCACGGGCAGGTGCAGCGCAACCAGCCGCCCCTTGAGCCGACGGCCGAGCGACTCGAACGTGCGGAAGAAGTCGGAACGCTCGCGGTCGAGGCGGTTGACGACGATGACCCGCGGCAGGTCATACTCCGTCGCGAACTTCCAGACTTTTTCGGTCTGGACCTGGACGCCGGCGACCGCGTCGATCACGACGATCGCCGCTTCGACGACCCGCAGGCCGGCGCGCGCGTCGGCAATGAAATCGCCGTACCCGGGGGTGTCCACCAGGTTGATCCGGTGGCCCTTCCAGTCGCAGTACGCCACCGAGGTGTTGATCGAGATCTTCCGCTTGATCTCGTCCGGGTCGAAGTCGGTCGTGGTCGAGCCGTCGTCCACGCGGCCCAGACGCGTCACGGCGCCAGCGGCGAACAGGATGGCCTCGACGAGGGACGTTTTGCCGACGCCACCGTGACCAACGACGCCGACGTTCCGGATCTTCCCGATCTCGATCGCCATCAGCCGGCCTCCCTAGGACGAGCGCTGCGGTGGGGCAGATGCTACCACCGAAGGCCGGACGCTGTTAAGCCCCGACCGTACGCCGGACCTGGGCCAGGATTTCCTCTTCGGCACCCGCCAGATCGGTGGGCGCCCCGAGCGGGGGCGGATCGTACTTGAGGCCGGCGCCTGTGAAGATCAGCATGATCTCGGCATCCCGGACCGCCTCCCCGCGGTCCTTGAGCTGGCCGAGGGCGGCGACGAGGGCCGCCGATTCGGGCGCGGTCCAGATCCCCTCGGTCCGGGCCACCAGGCGTTGCGCCTCCTGGATCGCCTTCTCGCCGACGGCGACCGCGCCGCCGCGGGTGTCGCGCAGGAGGCGCAGCATCTGACGCCCGGCGAAAGGCGAGGGCACCCGCAGCCCGGCGGCGTGCGTGATGGGGTTCTCCCAGGCGGTCGTCGCCTCGGCGCCGTCGGCGAACGCCTTCACGACCGGGGCGCAGCCCTCGGCCTGGACGGCGAACAGGCGCGGAAGCGGCCCCGAAAGCCAGCCCATCGAGCGGAGCTCCTCGTATCCCTTCGGGATACCCACGAGCCCCGTACCGCCGCCGGTCGGATAGAGGAGGATGTCGGGCATCCGCCACTCGAGCTGCTCGGCCAGCTCGAGCCCGATCGTTTTCTTGCCCTCCAGGCGATACGGCTCCTTGAGCGTCGAGAGATCGAACCAGCCGAGCTGGGGCGAGACCTTCGCCACCACACGCCCGGCGGTCGCGATCGAGCCCTCGATCGTGAAGACGTGGGCGCCGGCGATCTGCGCTTCGGCGACCGCCGCCGGCGGTGTCCCGCGCGGCACGATGACGGCGCACGGCAACCCGCACCGCGCTGCGTAGACCGCCGCGGCGCCGCCGGCGTTGCCGGCCGAGGGAATGACGAAGCCCTTCGCGCCGAGCGTGCACGCGCGCGTGATCGCCATGCCGAGGCCGCGCGCCTTGAACGACCCGGTCGGGTTCTGGCCTTCGTCCTTCGCCCAGAGCTTGCGGATGCCGAGGTGCGCGGCCAGCCGCGGGAGGTCGAGGAGCGGCGTGCCACCCTCGCCGAGCGTCACCGGCTGCTCGCCGTCGTCGAGCGGCGTCAACTCGCGGAACCGGTACATCCCAGCGGCGCGCCGGCGCAGCGCGTCCTTCGTCACGCTCGACTTCGCGCGCTCGAGGTCGTACCGCACCGCGAGCATCTGTCCGCACTTCTCGCAGACCGTGAGCAGGCGCCGGGCGTCGTGACGGGCGCCGCACATCGTGCACTCGACGTGACTGACGAAGCTCATGGGCTCCTGTCGCTTTCGCGCAGTATATCCGCTCAGCCCGGGGTCGCGAGCTCGGCCTCGGCGCGAGCCCGCCAGTACGCCATGTCCATGGCGCGGTACTCGGAGAGCGCGGCCGCCGTCTCCTCTCGCGCGCGCGCCATCTCCCCCACCCGTCGATGAGCTCGGCCAAGCCCCAGCTGGCAATGGGCGAGCAGGGGCCGCATGCCGCGCGCTTCGGCCAGCGCCATCGCGGCGGCGAAGCTGGTCTCGACATCGTCGATGTCGAGAGGATCGCGGCGGGCGGCGATCTCTCCCCGGAGGCGCAAGGTCCACGCCTCCCATCCTCGCTGGCCGTGATGCCGGCTCAGCGTGAGGGCCCGGTCGGCCGCGCGGGCCGCGTCATCGAAGTCGCCCGTCAGCAGCTTCGCTTCGGCGAGCGTCGCGATGACAAGGGCATGGCCGTACGCGAACCCGATCGATCCGGCGTGACGGTCCGCGCGCTCGAGGATCGAGACGGCCTCGGCGAGCCGACCCGCAAGCGTATACGCCCCGCCGAGTGAGGCGGCGGTGCGGGAGAAGTAGACAGCGAGGTCGCCTCCCACTTCGCACATCGGCAATCCTCGCTCGAGAACTTCGATCGCCCGCGCGTGGTCGCTCTTCACGAGGTAGAGCCGCCCAACGCCGAGATGGGCCCAGACGTCGCCGTGACGCCCGAGCTCCGCCGCCGACAGCCGCAGGGCCTCGTCGCCCCGCCGGATCGCCTCGTCGAACTCACCCAGCTCGGCGAGGGCGAGGACGCCCCAGATCCGCGAGAACGAGAGATTGTGGACTCGATCCTGGCCGAGGGGCAGTTCCCGAACCGCGAGCCGGTCGTCCGCCTGGTCTGTCAGGCCGCTCGGGCTCGGGAGCGCTCCGCGGGCGAGCGCGTCATTCTCGCGAACGGCTTCCATCGCGCGCCGATAGTCGCCGCGCGCGTAGAGCGCCCGTGCCAGCACGACGTTACTCGAGTGATGCGAGCGGATGTCCGCAAGCTCGATCGCGATCGCGCGCGCTTGCTCGGCGTTCTCGGTCGCGCGGTCGAGATCCCCGAGCGACCCGAGGTTGTAGGCGAACCGGCCGAAGACCCGGCCGAGCCGCCGGCGGTCACCAAGGCCGCGCGCCAGGGCTTCCGCCTCGCGAAGCCCGTCGAGGCTTCGTCGGAACTCGCCCAGCCCCATCAGCGCCGTCTCCTGATGCAGGATCGTGTCGATGAGACGCTCAGACCTCGCTCGATCCACGGGGAGACTGTGCAGGCAGTGGAGCGCGGCGTCGAAGCAGGCGACGGCCTCGCGATTGGCCGCGCGCTCCCGCGCGGCGAAGCCGGCGTGGCCGAGATGAAGTGCCGCGGCCTCCCACACCTCCGCGTCACGGTAGTGCAGCCCCAGCGCGAGAGCGTGCGAGCCGAGATCCACCGGGTAAAGCGTCTCGATCGCCTCGGCCACCCTCCGGTGCATCAGCTTCCGCCGTGGCGCGAGAATCCGGCCATGCGCAACCTCGCGGATGCGGTCGTGCGTGAAGTCGAACCGCTCGCCCCGCCCGTGGAGGACACCGCGGCGCACCAATTCCTCGACCCCGGCCGCTGCCGCATCTTCGTCGAGGCCCGTCGACCGCTGAAGGAGCGCGAACTCGAATGCGCGTCCGATCACTGCCGCCACGGCTGCGAGAGCCTGCCCGCGCTCGGACAATCGCTCCAGGCGGCGGCCGACGATCTCGCGGACTCGCTCTGGAACGGCAAGCCCCGCTCCGTGAGCGACCCACGAGCCCTCGGCATGCGCGCGCACCGTTTCTACGGCGACAAAGGGATTCCCCTCGCTCGCCGCCCATGCCTGGTCGGCGAGCCGCTCGAGCGCCGCCTCGTCGCCGCTCCGCCCGACGGCGCGGACGAGGCTCTGCGTGTCCCCACGTGACAAGGGGCCTAGCGACTGCGTCGTCAGGCGAGCCTCGCGGCGGAGATCCTCGAGCGCCTGCCGCAGGGCCGGCGCGTCGCCAATCTCTTCCTCGCGAACGGTTACGACCAGGAGCACGGGCTGGTCGACGAGCCGGCGGCCGGCGAATGCGACCAGCCGCGCGCTCATCTCGTCGGCCCAGTGAAGGTCCTCGAGCACGCACAGCAACGGATGACGGCCGGCCAGGCGGCCGATCAGCTGCGTCACGCTCTCGAAGATGAGGCGAACGTCGGTCGGCCCAGCCTCTGGAACGGGACCTCCTCCGATCTCGGGAAGGAGCCGAGCCAGCTCCGGACGTAACGCTGGAGCGAGCGCCGCCAGCAGCTCGGTATCGTCCGCCAGTTGCCCAGCCCGAAGCGCATCAACCCAGGCACCGAACGGCAGGATCCGCTCGGACTCGTACGAGCGTCCGATCAAGACGGCCATGCCGCGACGGGCCGCGTCGGCGGCGAGCTCGGTGACGAGGCGGCTCTTCCCGATTCCAGCCTCGCCGACCACGGCGACAACCCGACCAGTCCCGGAGGCCGCGCCGGTAAGCTCCGCGCGAAGCCGTTCGATCTCCCGCGAGCGACCGATGAGCTCGGTCTCAACGCTGGGAGCCCGCCGCTCGACAAGGCGCGCTGCCGGCGGAGTCACGGGTGCGTTCACAGCGATCGGTCTTTGAGGTCGTTGGCGCAGGATCTCCTGGTAAAGGGTTTTCGTCTCGGCTTCCGGCTCGATCCCAAGCTCTCGCTGGAGCACGCCGACGCAATGTTGATACTGGCGAAGAGCGGACTCGCGCCGGCCAATCTCGACGTAGAGACCCATGAGGGCCCGATGGGCCGGCTCCTGGAGCGGGTCTAGCGCCAGTAGCTTCAGGGCGGAGTGCACCGCGGCTCCCGGGGTTGCCACCTTGCGCTGGTGGACGAGGAGCCTGGCAAGCCCCTCCATCGCCAGCTCCCTCAGACGCTCGCGCTCGCTCACGAGCCACTCTTCGAAGGGCGCTTCGTTCAGCGCGAGCCCGGCAAGGAGATCACCCTGGTAGAGCGCGGCGGCTCGGGCCAGAGCCTCGGGGGTTCCGGTCGCCGCCGCCAGCTCGAAGGCCGCGACGTCGGCCTCCACGCGCGCCGGCTCCAGGCGGAGCGCGTCCCCCTCTTGCTCCAGGGCCTGGGCGTCGGCGCCCTGGAGCGCCTTGCGGACCACGAACAACGTCTGCCGCAGACTCGCTCGCGCGGAGTCCTCGCGGATTCCGCCCCACAGAAGCGCGGCGAGCTTGTCGCGTGGGTGAGCTCGGCCGAGGGGCAAAGCCAGGTAGGCGAGCATGGCCTGCGCCTTGCGGCTCGGCACGCTCAGAATCTCACCGGTCGCGCTGCGGGCCTGAAAGCCGCCGAGGAGGGTCAGTTGCAGCTGCGCCATGCCGCCTCCGGGCCCTCACCCTATCATTTCCCGCCCCGACACGAGATTTGACGCTCGCGATGACGGCCGGCAAACGCCAACGACGATAGAAAGCGAATGATGGATGCGCCTGACGCGTTGCAGAGCTTCGTAGTTCGCGTCGCTCGGACAAGCGCCGGAAGCATCCGGGGGACCGTCGAGCAGGTCAGGACTGGCCGTAAGGAGCTCATCCGGACCGTGGAGGACATCAGCCGCGTCATCGCGGCGATCGCCTTCCGCACAGAGGAGGACGCCATGTCGCTCAAGGGCAAGCACGCATTGGTCACGGGAGGGTCACGGGGCATCGGGAGGGGAATCGCGCTCAAGCTCGCCGAATCCGGGGCGCGCGTCGCTGTCCACTACTACGCCCACCAGGCCGCCGCCAAGGAAACCCTGGAGAGAGTGCGAAAGCACGGCGCCGACGGCTTCCTGGTCCAAGCCGACGTCTCGCGCGTGGAAGACGTTCACCGGATGTTCGGGGAGGTCCGAAAGGCGTTCGGCACGCTCGACGTCTTCGTCGCGAACGCGCGACCGGAGGCGGCGAAGTTCTACCAGAAGCCGATGGAAATCAGTCTCGAGGCGTGGGACCACGCCATGGACTCGCAGGCCAAGGCGTTCCTGGTTGGCGCGCGCGAGGCCGTCGGACTCATGGGTCAAGGTGGCCGCATCGTCGCGATCACGTACGCGCCAGGCGGCCAGAAGGGCACCTGGCAGCCGTGGGTCGCGATGGGCTCGGCCAAAGCCGCGCTGGAATCGCTCGTTCGCTACTTCGCCGTAACCCTGGCTCCTCGAGGGATTACGGTCAACTCGGTGAGTCCCGGCCTCACCGACGACAGCGTGTTGAACAGCTTCCCGCAAGCAGCCGTCGATGCCGCGCGGTCCTGGCACGCGAGTGGGTGGACTCCAATGGGGCGCATGGGCACACCAGCCGACATCGGCAACGTGGTCTCGCTCCTCTGCTCGCCCGACGCCGGCTGGGTCACCGGCCAGCTGATCCACGCCGACGGCGGGGCCTCCCTCGTCGACACACTCCTCCCCCTCGAAATGCAAAAGGGCTGAACTCAAGGGGGACCTGGGAACCGAGGCCGGAGCCCTTCGAGCCCGGACGTGAAGCAACCTCGAGGAGCACCCCGGCTCCGCCGGGGCGCTTCCGAGCGTGGGGGGATTGGGGGGCCCTTCGAGGCCCCCCATCTTCAAATAGTCTGGCGCATCGCGGTCCGGGCCGGCAGCGTCATCCCGCGCTCCTCGGCCATGCGCGCGAGCTCCTGCGGCAGCGCGAACCGCACGTCCTCCTCGACGACGTGCACTTCTCGAACGGCGACGCCCTGCCCTCGCAGCGCCTCCACCGTCTGGGTGACCAGCACCTCCGGCGTCGAGGCGCCGGCGGTGATGCCGACCCGGCGGGCGGTCTCGAGCCACTCCCGACGGATGTCGCCCACGTCGTTGATGAGATGCGCGCGGGTACCGGCCATCCGCGCCACTTCCACGAGGCGGATCGCGTTGGAGCTGTTGGCGGAGCCGATCACCAGCAAGAGGTCGACGTCGTTCGCCAGCCGCTTGACCGCCGCCTGGCGGTTCTGCGTCGCGTAGCAGATGTCGTTGCGCGACGGGCCGACGATCTTCGGGAACCTCCGGCGCAGGGCCTCGATGACGTCACGCGTGTCGTCCACCGAGAGCGTCGTCTGGGTGAGATAGGCGACCTTCTCCGGATTCGGCACCTCGAGCGTCGCGACCTCGTCCACGGCGGCGATGACGAAGATGCGGTCGGGCGCCTCGCCGAGCGTGCCGATCACCTCGTCGTGGTCCTCGTGACCGATCAGCACGATCGAGTAGTCCTCCCGCGCGTAGCGGACGGCCTCGAGATGCACCTTGGTCACGAGCGGGCAGGTCGCGTCGATCACGCGCAGGCCGCGGCGCGCCCCCTCCGCCCGCACCTCGGGCGAGATCCCGTGGGCGCTGAAGATCACGGTCGCGTCGTCCGGGACTTCGTCGAGCTCGTCCACGAAGATCGCGCCCTGCTGGCGGAGCGTCTCGACCACGAGCCGGTTGTGGACGATCTCGCGACGCACGTAGACGGGCGGCTTGCACACCGACAGCGCCAGCTCGACGATGTCGATCGCGCGCTCGACGCCCGCGCAGAATCCGCGGGGACCGGCCAGGAGGATCTCGGCGATAGGGGCTTTCATGGCGCTCCTTGCCTCAACGGAATCCTTGCTCATCGGAAATAGTATGACATGCCCAACACCGCGACGTGGGATTCCCAGCCGCGATTCGGCGTGTCGATGTTGCCGTTGGAGTTGTGCTCGTACCGGTAACCCGCGTACAGGGCGGTCGTATCGGTGACAAACACCGACGCGCCGATGCCGCCCCAGACCACGAACGAGAGGGTCGAGTCGATCTCGAACACGTTCAGATCAGTTCCGCCGGGACCGCCGCCGGCCTCCACGTAGGGGACGAGTCGGCCGAGCGAGAGGAAATGATAGCGGAACACGGCGATGAGACCGGCCCAGAACGCCGGGCGCGGATCGATATACTTCTGATAGAGCGGCTCGAGCCCGATCTCGAAGGCGCCCCGGAGGAACGCCGGCCCCTCCGGCCCGAACGGCAGGATCGACGCGCGCACGCCCGCGTTCCAGAACTTGATGTCGCTCTGGAAGGTGAAGCCCTCGAGATTGAACTGCTCGCCGTAGCTGCCCTCGGCCGAAATCACGTACGTGCCCCGGGCGAATGTCCGGTTCGCGTCGAAGGCCGACGCGGCCGGAGCGAGGATGGTCGATACCAGGAGGACAAGCCAGCCGACCAACCGCGACCAGGCCCTCACGATCGGATCAGCACCTTCAGCGCCTCGCCCTTCGCCATGAGCGCCAGGGCCTGCCCGACCTCTTCGAGCGGCATCCGGTGCGAGATCAGGCCGTCCGGCACCAGCGCGCCCGACGCCAGCGTCTCCACCGCCCGGCGGATCATCTCGGGAGTGTGATGGAAGGCGCCGAGGAGCGTCAGCTCCTCGTAGTGTGTCCTCCGGGTGTCGAGGCGGATCGTGGTGCCCGGCGCGCAGCCGCCGAAAAACAGCACGCTGCCCCCGCGTCCGACCGCGGCGACGGCCTGCTCCCACACCTCGGGCCGGCCGGTCGCATCGACGGTGACTTCCGCGCCACGACCGGTGGTGATGTCGCGAATCGCCTCGACGACGTTGCCGGTATTCGTCGCGTCGAGCCAGCGGGCGAAGCCGAGATGCTTCAGACGATCGAATCGCCAGCCGGACTTGCCGACCATGACGACGCGCGCCTGGCGTGAGGCCGCCAGCATTCCGAGCAGACATCCCAGCGGCCCGTGGCCGAAGACGACCACCGTCTGTCCAGCCTCGACCCTCACTCGCTCGATCGCCAGGAGCGCGCACGCCAGCGGCTCGGCGAACGCGGCACGCTCCGCCGGGAGCGACGACGCCAGCGGCACGACGTTGCGGGCGACCAGCCGCGGAGGCAGCAGGATGAACTCACCGTAGGCGCCGTTGACGAAGAGGAGGTCCTCACAGAGATTCGGGCGCCCGGCCCGACACGATGGGCAGCTCGCGCACGGCGCCGAGTTCGCCGCGACCACGCGATCCCCCTCGCGGAACCCGGACACGCCATGCCCCACCGACGTGACGGTGCCCGCGAACTCGTGCCCGAAGACGGTCGGAACCTTCGGGATCATCACGGGGTGCCCGCGGCGAAGGGTCTTCACGTCGGTGCCGCACGTCAGCGCGGCGTCGATGCGCATGACCAGCTCGCCCTGCGCGGGCACCGGCACCGGCAGGTCCTCCCGGCGCAGATCGCCGGGGCCGTGGAACACCATCGCCCTCACGGAGTGACGTACACCTTCAGGGCTTCGCGTCGCCGCATCAAGTCGATGCCGCTCGCCAGGCTCTCGAGCGGCACGCGATGCGTGATGAGGCGCTCGACCTGGATCGCGCCGCGCGTGATCAGGCCAAACGCCTCGGCCAGATCGGACGGTGACGAAGAGTAGGTCGCGGCGATGGTCAGCTCACGGTGATACAGCGTCTCTAGTGGCAACGGCAGCGCATCGCCGCTTCCGCCGGCGAAATAGTGGACGGCGCCGCCGTCGCGCAAGATCCCCGCGGCCCACGGGAGCACCGTCGCGCCGCCGCCCGTGAGGATGACGTGATCGGCGCCGCGACCGGCCGAGAGCTCGCGCTGCGCGTTCGCGGCGGCCTCGAGCGTGCCGCCGGCGTCGGCGCCCAGCTCACGCGCGAGGACGGCACGATCCGAAAGCGCGTCAGCGCCGACGACCGCCGCCCCCGCGCGCTTGAGCAGCTGAACGAACAGGCAGCCGATCGATCCCAGACCGACGACGACCGCCGTGTCGCCCGGCTGGACGCGGGCGCGCCGCACCGCGCGCAGGCAGCAGGCCAGCGGCTCGACGAACGACGCGGCCTCGTCGCTGACGTGCGGGGGCACGCGGAACGTCGCGTGGCGCACGTTGGGCGCGGGAACGCGCACGTACTCGGCGAACCCACCAGGATCGAGGTTCGAGGCCTTGAACGCGGCGCACATCGACTCGCTGCCCCGACGGCAGAAGTGACAGTCGCCGCACGGCACGTGGTGGGCCGCCACGACACGATCGCCCAGGGCGTAGGTCGACACGGCGGAGCCGACGGCCGCCACTTCACCGACGACCTCGTGACCGAAGACCGCGGGAACCCTCGTGGTGGGATCGACGATCTTGGCGATGTCCGACCCACAGAGGCCGCACCCCTTGAGGCGCAGCAAGAGCTCGCCCTCCCCGATCGACGGCGTGGGCCAGTCTTCGGCGACGAGTCGCCCGCCGCCGCGGTAGACGGCGGCCTTCACGCCGCGCGGCCGCCGCCCGAGCCGGCGGAGCCGAACCGCGCGGCCGCCCAGCAGCGGAACGCGATCCCGAGCTTGCGACTGGTGGGCACCGTGACGCGCTCGCCGAACACCTGAAAGCGACGCGCCTCGATCTCGTCGAGCAGGGCCAGATAGATTCGCCCCATGATCTCGGCCGGCACGAGCGAGCGCGCGTCGGCGGACGGAAAGCTCGCCTGCGCCGCACGATAGAAGCGCCGCGCGCGCTCCGCCTGGTGACGCATGAGTTGCATAAACGGCTCGGTGTACCGGCCGGCCTGGAGATCCTCGGCGGTCACGCCGAACTTCCGCAGATCGTCCTGCGGCAGGTAGATGCGACCGGTGCGCGCGTCGGCGCCCACGTCGCGGATGATGTTCGTGAGCTGGAGCGCCGTGCCGAGGTCGACCGCGTACTGGCGCGCGCGAGGATCGGTGTAGCCGAAGATCTCGATGCAGCAGAGACCCACCGCGGAGGCCACGCGATAACAGTACGGATAGAGGTCCTCGGCGGTCTCGTAGCGGACGCGGTCGAGATCCATCCGGACGCCGTCGATGATCGCCAGGAGCGCGTCCTTCGGGATCGCGAACGCGCGCACCGCCTGCGCCAGCCGCGCGGCGATCGGGTCGGCCGGGGCGCCGCCGGGCTCGTAGCACAGCGCCACGTCGCGACGCCAGCGATCGAGCGCCCGGCGCTGCTCGGCGCGCTCGGTGCCGCGCTCGTCGCCGAGGTCCGCGATGTCGTCGACCGTCCGGCAAAAGGCGTACACGGCGTAGAGCGCGTCCCGGCGGGGCTTGGGAAGCGCGAGAAACGCGTAGTAGAAGTTCGAGCGGCTCTTGCGCGTCAGCCGGGCCGCGAGATGGCCGATCACGCGGTCTTCCGCGCGAGCGTGGCGTAGCCGTGCTCGACGAACCAGTCGGTCGCTTCGCGGAGCGCCACGCGGACGTCGGTCTGCGGCAGCCCGAGCTCGCGCACCGCCTTGGCCGGGCTGAAGAACATGCGCTTGCGCGCCATGCGCACCGCGGTGAGCGACGCGCGCGGAGGCGAGCCGGTGACGCGCGCCGCGACCTCCATGCACCCGGCGGCCAGCCAGGCGACGGCGTACGGGATCCGGGCGCGCGGCGCGCGGCTCCCCGCGATCTCGGCCAGCAGGGCACCGATCTCGTCGAGCGTGAGATTGGCGTGCCCGAGGATGTACTTCTCGCCGACCCGGCCCCGCTCGGCGGCCAGGAGGTGGCCGCGCGCGACGTCGCGAACGTGGACGAGGTTCAGGCCCGTGTCGAGCGTGGCGAACATCTTGTTCTTCAGGAAGTCGACGACCATCTGCCCGGTCGGCGTCGGCTTCACGTCCCAGGGCCCGATCGGCGTCGACGGATTCACGATCACGACGGCAAGCCCCCTGAGCGCGAAGCCGAGGGCGACCTGCTCGGCGAGAAACTTCGAGGCCTTGTACGGGCCGACCATGTCGGCCAGCGCGACCGGCGTCGTCTCCGTGCCGGGCGTGCCGTCCGTGGGGATCCCCAGCGCGCCGACACTCGAGGTGTAGACGACCCGCTGCACGCCGGAGTCCGCGGCGGCCTGGAGCACGGCCCGCGTTCCCTCGACATTGGCCCGGTAGATCTCCTCGGGCCGGCGAGCCCAGAGCCGATAGTCGGCCGCGACGTGGAACACGGTGCGCACGCCCTCGACCGCGCGCCGGACCGACGCCGGATCGACGAGGTCGCCGTCGCACACGTCGACCTTCAGTCCCTCGATCGCGCGCCGGTCGCCGCCCGGTCTCGCCAGCACGCGCACCGTCGCGCCCTCGCGCAGAAGCTCGCGCGCGACGTTGGCGCCCACGAAGCCGGTCGCACCCGTAACCAGTGTGTCGGTCATGCGCGGGCTCTGGCGATCCGGCCGAGGGCGGCGGCGACGGCCTTCAGCGCGGCGTTCGTTCCGCTCATGAGCATCATCGCCTCGGGGATGGCGCGGGGCCGCGACAGCACCACGCGCACCGCCCTGGTCGTGCGCACGCGCCCGTCGGGCTCGACGACGGCGGCCAGGTCGGCCGACACGCCTCGGCTTGCCCGGTCCGACACACCGCGGACGACGGCGACGCGCACGCCGCGCGCGACCGCCCACTCGAGGATCGGCGCGGACTCCATGTCGCAGGCCAAGGCCCCGGTCTCCACCCAGAGCCGCGCCTTCTGCTCGGGAGTCGCGACGATCTCGTCCACCGTCAGGAGTGTTCCGGCTCGGCGCAGCTCGGGCAAGGCGACCGTCGCGTGGCGCCGCGTCGCCCTCACCACCGCCTCGGGGACGACCAGATCGCCTTCGATGAGATCCGGCGAGAGCGCGCCGCACACGCCGGCCGAAATCACGAGCGAGGCCGACTCGACGCCGGCACCACGCGCGTCGAGATAGGCCGCCCGCGTGCCGACACAGACGAGGTCGAGCGCGCCGCCACGGTAGTGCGGCCATTCGCTTCCGGGGACACGCGTGAGGCCCAGGTGACGGGCTAGGCCGCGAGCTTCGAGGTCGACGGCGGTGACGACGAGGACGCGGGTCACGCGCCCCTGGCGGGCGTTGAGCCGGAGCCCTTCTCGGGATGGTCCGCGGACCTGGCCGCTTCCTTCGCGCGGAGCCACGCCGCGTAGGAATTGCCCGCCGCCGTGTCCCGCCCGGTGAACCGGATCGTCCGGATCTCGCGATAAGAGATGGTGTGGGGTCCGGCGCCGTTCAGGTCGAACATCTGCACGAACGGCACCGCCGCGTCGGCGTTGCGATTGAACAGATAGCCCGCGGTCTCCGAGCCGTCGGTCTTCACCACGGTGACATTGCCGCGGTAGTCGAACGCCTTGTCGACGATAGCTTCGAGGGACACCCCGGGGCCGATCTGCGGCGTCCAGCCTTCGAGCGTCGTTCCATCCGTCATGCCGGCACTCAGTACCGGCCGGTGACGGTGGCCGCGACGGTGTCTCGGAATCCGCGCCACGACGCGAACGTGTGGTGCACGGCCGACGGCTCGTACCCGCAGTGCACCATGCAGTCGCGGCACTTTTCGTTTCCGCTCCGCCGCCCGTAGTTTTCCCAGCGGGTGGTCTCGAGCAGCTCCTTGAACGTCGCCGCGTAGCCTTCCTGCAGCAGATAGCAGGGGCGCTGCCAGCCGAAGACGTTGTAGGTCGGGTTGCCCCACGGCGTGCACTCGAAATCGCGCTTGCCCATGAGGAACTGCAGGAACAGCGGCGACTGGTTGAAGCGCCACCGCCGCTTCGGGTTCGAGAGCATCGCCGAGAAGAGATCGTGCGCGCGCTGGGTGCGCAGGAAGTGCTCCTGGTCCGGCGCCTTCGAGTAGCTGTAGCCGGGCGAGATCATCATCCCTTCCACGCCCAGGCTCATCATCTCGTCGAAGAACTCGCGCATCCGCAGCGGGCTCGCGCCGTCGAACAGGGTCGAGTTGGTCGTGACGCGGAATCCGCGACGAAGCGCTTCCTTGATCCCCTCCACCGCCTGGACGTAGACGCCGTCGCGGCACACCGCCTCGTCGTGCTCCTCGCGCAGGCCGTCCAGGTGCACGCTGAAGGAAAAATACTTCGAGGGCGTGAAGAGGCCGGCCTCGAGCTTTTCCTTCAAGAGGATGGCGTTGGTGCAGAGGTAGACGTACTTGCGCCGGGCGACCAGCTCCTTGACGAGACGCCCGATGTCCGGGTACATGAGCGGCTCGCCGCCGGGGATCGAGACGACCGGCGTACCGCATTCGTCGACCGCCGCGAGGCACTGCTCGACCGTCAGGTGCTTCCTCAAGATCTGCGCCGGGTACTGGATCTTGCCGCAGCCGGCGCAGGCGAGATTGCAGCGGAAGAGGGGCTCGAGCATCAGCACGAGCGGGTACCGCGTGCGACCGGCGAGCTTTTGCCGAATGACATACGACGCCACCGCCCACATCTGTGAAACAGGCAAGCTCATAAGCGCTGAATACCTCGGCTTTGCGGACGCAGTTCCGCGCCCGGCTTCCGGTGAATGGACCACACGGACACAACGACAACGAGGTGAATGGTCGCACCGATCACCGCCAGCAGCAACTCACCGATCTCGACCGTCATGGTGAGGTTGAATCCAAGCACGGCGTAGTATAGCGCGACTCCCGGCCAGACTCGTCGTCCCGAGTCGTCTGAGCTGACCGCCAGATACACCCCGGTCCCGGCGGCGCCGACGATCACCCACCCGACGAAGTTCGACAGCGGTACGCCGAAGTACGGGCCGGGGGGCGTGTAGGCGAACAGCGGCCCGAGAAACCACCGGTCGCCGCGCACCGCGAGCGGGTCGATGACGACGTCGAGCGCCATCATCAGCACGCCGGTCGCGATCGCCATCATCCAGCCCGGCGCGGCGCGACCGGCCAGTGCCGCCCGCGCCAGGCAGAACGCCGCGTAGGCGAGGAACACGAAGGACAGGGAGTCGATGAACGGCACGTCGGCGATGAAGAGCTCGCGCCCGACCGTCAGGCCGGTGTACTGGTAGAACCCGAACGGAAAGCCGGTGCGCGTGGACGAGAGCTCGGCCACGAGCGCGACCGGCCAGACGCTCGTGGTGAACGCGAGCGTGCGCCGCCAGCCGAGATCGGCCACGCCGGCCGCGATGAAGACCGCCAGGAACGCGAAAACGTACGGCCGAAGCGTGACGGTGCCGGCGAGGAGATCCATTCGAGAGGCTTCCGTAATCGAGTCAGCATGTTACCATCACGCCCGTGAGGGACCTGCAGGACGCGATCGAGCGCGCCCAGGCGCACCTGCTCGGCCAGCAGGCTCCCGACGGTCACTGGGTCGGTCAGCTCGAAGCCAACACGACGATCACCTCCGAGCAGCTGCTCCTGGGTCATCTCATCGACCAGGTGAACCGCGACCGCCAGACCCGCGCGGTCCGCTACCTAAAGAGCCAGCAGCTTCCCGACGGCGGCTACAGCCTCTTCGAGGCCGGCCCGGCGAACCTGTCGGCGACGATCAAGGCGTACTTCGCGATGAAGATGGCCGGCGTCGCCCTGAGCGATCCCGCGATGGTCGCCGCGCGCGAGCTGATCCGCGAGATGGGGGGGCCGGCGAAGGCCGACGTGTTCACCAAGATCCAGCTGGCGCTCTTCGGCGAGTACGACTGGAACGGCGTGCCGACGATGCCGGTCGAGATCATGCTGCTGCCGCGCCCCTTCTTCCTCTTCAACATCTACGAGATCTCGTACTGGTCGCGCACGGTCCTGGTGCCGCTGCTCGTCCTGATGGATAGAAAGCCGGTGAAGTGGCTGCCCCCCCATCTTTCGCTCGACGAGCTGTGGCCGGTGCCGCGCGAGGAGGCGAGCTTGCGCTTCTCGCGCGTGCCCGAGCCGTTCAGCTGGCGCGGCCTCTTCTGGAAGAGCTTCTTCATCGCCGTCGACGACGGCCTCAAGATCTGGGAGCGCTTTTCGCCACGTCCGCTCCGCCGGCGCGCGATCGAGACGGCGCGGCTCTGGCTCGAGGAACGCCTGGGGGTGCCGGGTGGGCTGGGCGGAATCTATCCCGCGATGGCGAACTCGATTCTGGCGATGCGACTGCTCGGCTATCCGGACGATCACCCGCTGGTGCTCGGACAGATCAAGGAGATCGAGGCGCTCGCCGTCGAGGACGGCGACACGATGCACTACCAGCCCTGCCCCTCCCCGGTGTGGGACACGGCCCTCGCGGTCAACGCGCTGGTCGAAAGCGATCTGCAGCCCGACCATCCCTCGCTGCGTCGCGCCTCGGACTGGATGATCGCGCGGCAGATCTTCGTGTCGGGCGACTGGCAGATGAAGCGCCCGCACGTGCAGCCCGGAGGCTGGGCGTTCCAGTACGACAACGATTTCTATCCGGATCTCGACGACACGGCGATGGTCGTGATGGCCCTCGAGAAGGTGCAGGGCCTCGAGGCCGATGCGGCGCGCACGGCCAAGGAGCGCGGCCTCGGCTGGTTTCTCGGGATGCAGGGCGCCGACGGAGGCTGGGGATCGTTCGACGCCGACAACAACCGCCTCTACCTGAATCACATCCCGTTCGCCGACCACGGCGCCTTGCTGGACCCGTCGACGGAGGACCTGACCGGACGGGGGCTCGAGCTTCTCGGCACGCTCGGCTACCGGAAGGACTTCGAGCCGGCCCAGCGCGCGATCGACTTCCTCCGCCACGCGCAGCGACACGACGGCCCGTGGTACGGCCGCTGGGGCGTCAACTACATCTACGGCACGTGGTCCGTGCTGCGCGGGCTCGCCGCCATCGGCGTGGATCCGCGGCACGAGTACGTGCAGCGCGCGGTCCGCTGGCTCGAGCGCCACCAGAACCGGGACGGAGGCTGGGGCGAGACTTGCGAGAGCTACGACGACTATGCGTTCGCCGGCGTGGGCGAGTCGATCCCGAGCCAGACCGCGTGGGCGCTGCTGGGCCTGTTCGCGGCGGGGCGCACGAGGGGCCCGGCGGTCGAGCGCGGCATCAACTATCTCTTGCGGACTCAGCGCGACGACGGCTCGTGGGCGGACGCCCTCTGGAACGGCACGGGCTTCCCGCGGGTCTTCTATCTGAAATACCACCTGTACGCCCAGTACTTCCCGCTCTGGGCGCTGGGAATCTACCGCCGGGCGCATGCCTGAGCGGCCGCTCGCGCCGGCGCTGCGCCCCTTCGACGCCGTCGGTGGCTGGACGATCGCCGTCGTCGATTCCCTGGGTCGATTCGGCACCTTCTTCGCGGAGGCGCTTGCCGCCCTCGTCACGCCGCCGTTCAAGCTCCGGGCGTTCGTCGGTCGCATCAACTTCATCGGCTACCGCTCGCTCCTGATCATCTTCCTGACCGGCGCGTTCACCGGGATGGTGCTCGGGCTCCAGATCTATTTGACGCTCGTCCGGTTCGGCTCCGAAGCCTTCCTCGGACCGGCCGTGGCCCTCTCGCTCATCCGCGAGCTCGGCCCGGTGCTGGCCGCGCTGATGGTCACCGGCCGTGCCGGCTCGGCCCTCACCGCCGAGCTCGGCATCATGCGGATCACCGAGCAGATCGACGCGCTCACCGTCATGGCGCTCAACCCGATGCGCTACCTGGTGGCGCCCTCGATCCTGGCCGGGCTGATCACCTTCCCGCTGATGACCGCGATGTTCGACGTCGTCGGGATCTTCGGCGGCTACCTGGTCGGGGTGAAGCTCCTGGGTCTGTCGGAGGGCACGTATTTCGGCGAGATGCAGACGTTCGTCGACATCGGCGACATCATGGTGGGCTTCTGGAAATCTGTCTCGTTCGGCGTCATCGTGACGTGGGTCTGCACGTACAAGGGGTTCAACGTCGGCCACGGCGCCGAGGGCGTGGCGCGGGCGACGACGCAGGCGGTCGTCCTGTCCTCGGTGCTGATCCTCGTATGGGACTACTTCTTGGGGTCGATCCTTCAATGACGGCCGATGATTAAGGTCGAAGGGCTCACGAAGTCCTTCGGACGCCAGGCGGTGCTGCGCGAGCTCACGCTCGAGGTCGCGACGGGCACCATCACGATCATCATCGGACGCAGCGGTGGCGGGAAGTCGGTCTTCCTCAAGCACCTCATCGGCCTGCTGCGCCCCGACGCCGGCCGGATCCTCGTGGACGGTGTCGAGATCACTCGGCTCCACGGACGCGCGCTCGACGAGATCCGGCGTACCTACGGCGTCGTCTTCCAGGGCGGCGCGCTCTTCGACTCGATGTCGTGCTGGGACAACGTGGCCTTCCCGCTCCGCGAGAAGGTGCGGACGCCGCCGAACGAGCTGGCCAAGCGGGTCGAGGCGGCGCTGGCCCAGGTCGGTCTGGAGGGGGTGGGCGCCAAATACCCGGCCGAGATCTCGGGCGGCATGCGCAAGCGCGTGGCCATTGCGCGCGCGCTGGTGACCGAGCCGGAGATCGTGTTTTTCGACGAGCCCACGACGGGGCTCGACCCGGTCCTGGTCAACACGATCCACCACCTGATCCTGAACCTCCACCGCCGATTCCGATTCACCGCCGTGGTGGTGAGTCACGAGATCCCCGAGATATTCGAGATCGCCGACACCGTCGCCATGCTGCACGAGGGCCGCATCGTCGAGATCGGGCCGCCGGCAACGATCCAGGCCTCGACGAACCCGATCGTTCAAAGATTCATCAAGGGCGAGCCGGACCATTCGGAGGAACGCTGATGGAACGTTCGCGGGTGAACATCGCGGTGGGAATCTTCGTGATCCTGGGCATCGTGGCGCTCGGGTATCTCTCGATCAAGCTCGGCCAGGTCTCGCTGTTCGGCGGCGGCACCTACCCGGTGACCGCCGACTTCCCGTCGGTGGGCGGGCTCAAGGCAGGATCGGCCGTGGAGATCGCGGGCGTCGAGATCGGGCGGGTCGAGTCGATCGGCCTGGACAACTACCAAGCCCGCGTCACGCTGCGCGTGAAATCCGGGATCAAGCTCCAGGAGGACTCGATCGCGTCGATCAAGACGAAGGGGCTGATCGGCGAGAAGTACATCCGCATCAGCCCGGGGGGATCGGACAAGATCATCGGGCCCAACGGCAAGATCCGTGAGGTCGAGGCGCCCGTGGACTTCGAAGAGTTGCTGTCCAAATACATCTTCGGCAAGGTGTAGGGACAGGAGGTCAATCGATGGCCGTTTTCGTGCGCGCGCTCGCGCTCGCCGCCTTGCTGCTGGTCGCGCTGGCCGGCCCGGATCGGGCCTGGGCCGGGGCGCCGACCGATCAGCTCCGTGCCCAGATCGACCGGGCGGTCAAGATCCTGGACGACCCCGAGCTCAAGAAGGACGGGCGTCAGAAGGACCGTCGGGGAGCGGTGCGCCAGGTCGCCAACGACATCTTCGACTTCTCGGAGACCGCCAAGCGTTCGCTGGCGCGGCACTGGACGCCGCGAACCCAGGTCGAGCGTGACGAGTTCGTCGGTCTCTTCACGGACCTCCTCGAGCGCTCCTACATCTCGAAGATCGAGCTCTACGGTGGAGAGAAGATCCAGTTCGTCGGCGAAGCCATCGAGGGCGAGGGCGCGGTCGTCCGCACCAAGCTCGTCACCAAGCAGGGCACCGAGATCCCGATCGACTATCGAATGCTCCGGCGCGGCGAGCAATGGCTCGTCTACGACGTCGTCATCGAGGGCGTGAGCCTCATCTCCAACTATCGGACCCAGTTCAACAAGATCATCACGACCTCCTCCTTCCAGGAGCTGATGAAGAAGATGAAGACCAAGCAGGACGAGTTCCTCGGAGAGGAAAAGCACAAACGGGCATCCCAGCAGTGAGCCGCGCGTAGTCGCCGACATCCTTTCCGGAGAATTTCCAATGCCGTGCTAGACTTACGTCCACGTCAACGCCTCGCTCGACCGACCCCTATCTGAGGAGGACTCCGTGGGAGCCGTCAGAGTCGCCATCATTGGTGTTGGAAATTGCGCCTCGGCCCTCGTTCAGGGTGTGGAGTACTATCGCAACGCCCCCGACGACAAGTTCATTCCCGGCCTGATGCACTCTCGCCTCGGCGGATACCACGTCGGTGACATCGAGTTCTCGGCGGCGTTCGACATCGACGAGCGCAAGGTCGGCCGGGACCTCAGCGAGGCGATCTTGCAGGCGCCGAACAACACCGTGCGCTTCGCCGACGTCAAGCCGCTCGGCGTGCCGGTCCAGCGCGGGATGACGCACGACGGCCTCGGGCACTACCTCTCGCAGATGATCAAGAAGGCGCCAGGCTCGACGGCCGACATCGCGGGCACCCTGCGCGACACCAACACCAACGTCGTCGTCAACTTCCTGCCGGTGGGCAGCGAGATGGCGACCAAGTGGTACGTCGAGCAGATTCTCGATGCCGGGTGCGCGTTCGTGAATTGCATCCCGGTGTTCATCGCGCGCGAGTCCTACTGGCGCCGCCGCTTCGAGGAGCGTGGGCTGCCGGTGGTCGGCGACGACGTGAAGTCTCAGGTGGGCGCGACCATCATCCACCGTGTGCTGACGAAGCTCTTCAATGACCGCGGCGTGCGGCTCGACCGGACCAGCCAGCTGAACTTCGGCGGCAATACCGACTTCTACAACATGCTCGAGCGCGACCGGCTCACGTCGAAGAAGATCTCGAAGACGGACTCCGTCCGTTCGCAGCTCGGGCACGAGCTGCCCGCCGAGGCGATCCACATCGGTCCGAGCGACTACGTGCCGTGGCTCGCCGATCGGAAGTGGGCGCACATCCGGCTGGAAGGCTCGGGCTTCGGGGACCAGCCCATCAACGTCGA
>Ga0137396_10000205_pt1 | contig 25636 bp, 22 predicted proteins | sample czc16metaG_FD_108284 | JGI IMG/M metagenome (GOLD analysis project Ga0137396, IMG submission 108284) | Vadose zone soil microbial communities from Angelo Coast Range Reserve, California, USA - czcobulk3.16 metaG | ecosystem: Environmental > Terrestrial > Soil > Vadose zone | place: USA...
GATCGAGAATCGTCACCGGGTACGCGTTATCGCTTCCTACGGGCGGCGGCGTATACCCGAGTACGGCGGTTTCGTACGACCAAACGTGGTTAAAAATGCTTCCGAGCGAATCCACATATGCCTGCGCCGAACCGGGTATTGGATTATGATTCGCATCGAGGAGTGCGGGTGCGCTGGGACCTGTTGTGTCGTAGAAAATATGAAAGTGACCGATGACCCGCTCTTTCTGGCTTGCAGCCGGTGAAAGCAGCGCCCGGATCTCAAGCCGTTCGGATTCCGAGAAGCGATTCCAGTTCTGCAAAACTTGAAATGACAGCCAGAGCCCGCATTTGCCTTTCAAGCCGGACCTGCCGGCGAGCGCGCTGCCTTCCGCTCTTCGGTCGCGAAGACTCTGGATAATCTGACCCGGAAGGCGCGGGTCCGGCGTTCCATACTGCCCGTCCGCTTCCGGGGGCGGTGTGAACGAATAGAGGAAAAGCACGGCCTGCATGAAAATGCAGAACCTCACCGGCGCTCGACGACTGAGAGTATTTTCAAGACTCCCGGTTGGGTCTCGGTGACGATCAATTCCGGTACCCCGCCGTTATCGAGGTCGCCGAGCGCAAAACCGCCCAGCCCCCTCGTGCTGATCAGGTGCGGCCCCGGCTCGAACTTTCCGTCGCCGAGCCCGAGATACACTTCGATTGACAATGTCGCGTCATTCCGGAAGACAAGATCGTCGTGCCCATCCCCGTTCATGTCCATAATCCTCAGGCCATCCCTTGTTGAAATACTCACGGGAGCGCTCAGCTCGAAATAATTCGGCGAGAAGGTCGTATCTTTCCGTCCTAAGGCCACCCGGAGGGTGTTCTGCGGTGACTGGAGGTTGATAATGAGGTCCGGAATGCTGTCGTGGTTCAGATCGGCGGTCCAGAGAAGCGCCGGCACCTCCGCCGAAGAATCCAGGGTCAAAGCCAGCCGGGGAATTCCGAATTTATCACCCGGTTCACTTAACGCCTCATAGATGAAAGGCGTCTTGCGATTCGGATCCCGCACTAGCGCGATGATCTCCCGGGATCCGCCGCGATTGTATTCGGCGGCCGCCATCAGAGAGTGATCGAACTTCGCTGCGACCGAGCGCTGGATGAACCGTGTCGGGGCGATTTGCTCATACTCGATGAGCTCGCCCCCTTCGCGCGGCCGGTCGTGCTCCAGCACCGTCAGACGAAGATACTGGGACGAGGGGTCGATCCGTGCGGAGAGAATCGTCTGTTCCCCCTGCGTGGGCAGATCGACGAGGCTGTGAGAAAAGCTCCGCGTATTGATTTCAACGATCGAGGTCGATGGCGCATCCGGGTTTGTTCCGATGAAGACCGCCATGCTGTCGTTTTTTGGAACATAGTCGAGAAACCGGAGTGCGCTCGTCGTGCGAAAGGATATTTGACCGGTGAAGGTTCCGCTTCCTTCATTCAGAAACAGTGAAATGTTCTTCGAACCGCTGTTCGTGACGGCGATATCGCACCACCCGTCGTGATTGAAGTCCGCTGCGATCGCATCGGCAGGATTGAGGCCTGTAGCGTATTTTCTCATCTCGATCTCGTCGGGGTCGATGCCGGCGTTTCGGAGTATCCGCAGGCGCGACGCCGCAGAATCGAGTACGACTGCGTCGGATAGTCGGGTTCGGCCGTGCTCGATGAAGGCGAGATCCACCGGCGAGATTCCGGCAGAATAAACGACCGAATCGGCCGGGAGCCCTTCGCCGTTGTTGAGGTCGATGGTGAGACTCGCTTTTTCGCCGCTCAGGATGCCGATATCATCCTTTCCGTCGCCGTTGACATCCGCAATCTCGAGCGACCTCGGAGTGCCGCTCACGGCGATTTCCCCGAATGATTCGAACCCTCCGAATCCGTCTCCCCGATACAGCCGGCAGAGTTTCGCCTCAGGAACGCAAACAACAAGATCCTTCACGGGGTCCGCGTCGAGATAAGCAGTCCGAAAAAACCTGGGTTCACCGGGACATTCGAGAACGGAGGGGTCGCTGAAGGCCGATTTGCCGAAACCGGTAAAAATCATGACCTGGTTCGATACCCAGTTCCCTGCAACGATGTCATTGACGCCGTCGCCGTTGATGTCCTCGACCGAAAGCGCACCGAAGGAGTTTTCGGGAAGCAGTACAGTCGCAGGGCGAAAGGTGCCGTTTCCCTTGCCCCGCATGACGGTCACACCGAGGTGTCTTTTCCCATAGAGAAGGATGTCTGCTTTGCCGTCATTATCGATGTCGGCCAGAGCCACGTTTCCATACAAAGCGGGCAGTTCCGTCTTCCATACCTGGACGAATTTCCCGGAAGATCTCGCCAGATAGACGAGGATTTCGGGCGGGCTGTCCGTCATGAGCACAATATCCGTGAATCGGTCGCCGTTACACGGGCCTGCCGCGGCCGCAATGACCGGCTTTCCAACCACCAGGTTCGTTGAATGCCAGAGGAGTGTGCCCGGCTCCTGAAAGTTCACCAGCACCTCATCTCCTCCGAATGTCGCAATATCGGTAAGGCGGTCCCCGTTGAAATCACCCACGATGATCCCCGTTGCCTCCGGCTGAGCGCGCAACTCCACCACGCTCCCGAGAGTGGTGACATAGCGCTGTGCGATGGCGGAGGAAGTCCCGGTGAGGCACAGAGCCGCGACGAGCAGCGCGACGCGTGCGGAGTACCATAATTTGAACTGGCTCGCTTCCGGCATCCTGGGCGAATCCGGGCTATCGTTTGACGGCGTGCCGGCGCTTCAGCCGTTCATTTCGTCGTTCGAGTGCCTCCGTGTACCTGCGCTTCTCTTCTGGGGTCTGCGGCACGATGGGGGGCACTTTGACCGGCAGGCGCCGATCGTCGACAGCAACGAACGTAAGATAGGCGGTGTTTGCGGTTTTTCGGAGGCCCGTCAATTGATTCTCAGCAGTGACGTTGACTCCGACCTCCATGGACGTTGCGAACGCGCGGTTCACCGACGCTTGGAGCGTCACGACCTCTCCGATCCTGATCGGTTGATGGAAAACCAGTTCATCCACCGCAGCGGTCACGCAAATCCGATTGCAATGCCTCTGTGCGCAGATAGCGGCCGCAACATCCATCCATTCCATCAGCCGGCCTCCGAGAAGGTTGCCGAGCTGGTTGGTGTCGTTCGGAAGGACCAACTGAGTCGTTTCCACATGCGAGTCCTTCACGAACCGCTGTTTCGGTCGCCGCGATCGTTCGGTTTTCATCGGTGGGTGGAGGGCCCGCGTCGGATCTCATCTCCTCGCAGAATCGTCGGGAGAGGTCGCGGCGGACCTGCTCTTGACGTGTTCCTCAATGAGACGCTGAAGAGCTTCGGCCTCTCCCTTGTGCTCACTGTTCGGATACTTGGCAAGGAATTTCTCGATCTCGGGCTTCGCATCATCATATTTTCCCCGTGCGATCAGCGCTTTTACCTTCCCCAGGAGCGCCGGCTCGGCGTAGGGCGTGTCGTGATACTTTTCGATCACATTGTCGAAAGTGATTGCCGCGGCTTTGTAGGCTTCCAACTTCATGTACAGTTGTGCCTCGTTGTACTTCTTTTCCGCAAGGCGGGTGTTTAGCTCTTTGATCTTCGCTTCGGCATCCGCGACCAGTTCATGCTTGGGGTAGTACTCGATAAACGTTTGAAACTCATCGATCGCCCGGGTCGTGTAAGACTGGTCGAGCGACGATTTCGGTGAGAGGTCGTAGTAACAGAGTCCGATCTTGTACTGGGCCTCCGGCGCCAGCGGACTTGCCGGCATGTTGCGCCTCAGCGCCTGGAATTCCTCTGCGGCAAGAAGATACTCCCCCAGCTTGAAGCGGGATTCGGCAAGATAGTACTGGGCCTTGTCTGCGACCGCGCTTCCCGGATACTGCAATTTGATGATCTCGAAGTCGAGGATTGCCTCGGCGTAGTTTCCATCGTCGAAGTTTTTCTTACCCAGGGCAAATCGCTGTTCGGCGGAGAGACTCTGGATCGGGCTGGAAGATCCGCATCCGCAGAAGACCGCTCCGATGAGTCCCGCGATGATCAAATAGACAAAGCCGCGCCGTGCAGGCAGGAGAGTCACGGATGCCCTAGGTGCGGACGTGGAAGAAAAGATAAACGGCGACCCCCGTCGCCCCGATAATGACGAGCGGTTCGAGCACACGGTCGGGAAAGGTCTCAGCAGGGAGTTCGGCGTGCGTTGATCTTGCCGAAGCAAGTTCCAGGTTCGGGATCTCGTCGACGCGCACCGTATCGGCCGATTCGACCGCAGGTGCGCCGCTGTAGAGGACCTCATGGGTTGCGGGATTGATGACATCACAGGCAACCGCGGCCGAGACGGTCCGTCGAGCCTTTCTGGCTCCGAGGAAACCGTCGTGATACGTATCGTCGTAACGGGTGCGCAATTCCGCGGAATGGATGTGCACCGCATAGCCTCTTTGCGCCCCGGAGTCCGATGCCAGGAGAACCGGGTAGCCCGATGCCCGGAGTTCAGCAAGCACGGCATTCTGGACGATCCAGCCGTCGGGGCCGGAGTGAATGTGGAAGAGGACGGTGTCGCGGCCCGGTATCCGGGATTGCCCGAGCACATCGCGGGTGATGCGGCCGATCAGCGATTGCATGATCTCGAGATTCGTCCTTGCCGGCGCCGGATTGTTCTCCCCCCCCATCGCCGTGTGACCGATCCCGAGAGAGAGGCAGATGAGAAACCCCGGTGCGGAAAGTGAGCCGATGGTCACGCCGTCGTCAGCCTATGCGTAGATGCCGCGGATTTTCAGCGTCTTTGCCACCTTCTCGATCGCGAGAATATACGCGCCGATGCGAAGCGTGACATCGTAGCTGGCCGCCGAATTGTAAACCGCCTCGAACGACTGCTTCATCAATCGTTCCAGGCGGCTGTTGACCCGGTCCAGCGTCCAGAAATAACCGGCTCGATTCTGCGCCCATTCAAAGTATGAGACCGTCACCCCGCCCGCGTTCGCAAGGATATCCGGAATGACGAGAATTCCTTTCTGCTGGAGGATCGGATCGGCGGTCGCGTCGGTCGGTCCGTTGGCGCCTTCCGTAATGATCTTTGCGCGAATGCGCGGCGCGTTCGAGGCAACGATCTGTTCCTCCTTCGCCGCCGGGATGAGGACGTCGCACTGAAGCTCAAGGAGTTCCTCCTGGGAAATTTCCTCGCCGCCCTTGAATCCTTTCAGGAGCTGATGAGTGCTCACCCACTCGATTGCCTTTCGGATATCGATTCCTTTCGGGTTATACACTGCGGTGCTAATGTCGGAGATGCCCACGACCTTGCACCCCTGCTCGGCGAGAAGCTGAGCGCTGACGGAGCCGACATTTCCGAAACCCTGGACCGCCACGGTCGCGGTTTTCGGTTTGATCCCCAATTTTTCCATCGCCCGCAGGGTCACGATCATGCAGCCCCGGCCCGTCGCCTCCCGCCTCCCGAGAGAACCGCCAAGATACAGCGGCTTTCCTGTGACAACGGCGGTCTCCGTTCTGCGCATGTGCATGCTGTAGGTATCCATGATCCACGCCATGATCTGCTCGTTCGTGTTCATATCCGGCGCCGGAATGTCTCTGTCAGGGCCGAACGTGTCGAGCAAATTCGAAGTGTAACGCCGCGTGATTTTTTCCAATTCGACGCGGGTTAGCTTTGTCACGTCGCACCGGACCGCGCCTTTCGCTCCCCCGAACGGAATATTCATGACCGAACACTTCCAAGTCATCCAGGCGGCGAGGGCTTTGACCTCGTCGAGCGTGACGTCAGGAGCGTACCGGATTCCTCCTTTGGAGGGACCCAGGATGTCGTTGTGAATCACCCGATAGCCCTCGAAAATTTCGATCCGGCCATCGTCCATCTGAATGGGAATCGAAATGATGATCTGTCTTGCCGGCGTCTTGAGATAATTATAAATTCCCGGCTCCAGCCCGAGGATCTCCGCCGCCCGGTCGAATCGCTTCATCATCGATTCGAAAGGGTTCTCTTTGTCGGTAATTGGGGTTGGTTCGTGGTAGGGAATCTGGGGTTCGATCAAACGCTCCACCGAGTCCTCCGGTCAGTTCGTGGGAGACGATATTTCGATCAAAGGAGTCAGGCCCCGGCTCTGCTAGACGCCGCTCATGGCGAGCTGTTGGAGCCGCTCAATCCGTTCGGAGGTGGGCGGATGGGTGGAAAACAGCTTCATCAGACCTTCCCCTTTGAGCGGATTCACGATGAACAGATGGGCAGTCGCCGGCGAGGCGTTTTCCATCGGCAGCCTCTCTGCGGCGCGCTCGATCTTTTGCAGCGCATTCGCAAGGGATAATGGCCGCTTTGTCATGCGGGCGCCGCCCTCATCGGCTGCAAATTCTCGCGAGCGGGATATTGCAAGCTGGAGCAGCACGGCCGCAATTGGAGCCAGAATCAGCATCGCAAGGTCGGCGAAGCCGTTCGAATTGCGCCGGTCGCGGTCGCCGGCGAACATCATCGACCATCCTGCCATTCTCGCCAGAAAAGTAATCGCCCCGACCATTGTCGCGACGATTGTGGAGGTCAGGATATCTCTATTCTTAATATGAGTAAATTCATGTGCCAGAACACCCTCGAGCTCATCGTCGGAAAGGGATTTCACTATCCCCTCGGTGGCCGCGACGGCGGCATGCTGAGGATCCCTGCCTGTGGCAAAGGCATTAGCTGTATCGCCCGGAATGAGGTACACTTTCGGCATCGGCAGCTGGGCTTCCGCCGCGACTCTTGATGCGATTGCGTAGAGTTTTGGCGCCTCGGCTTCCGAGACCGGCTTCGCGCCGTACATCATCAGTACAATCTTGTCCGAAAACCAATACGACCCGACGTTCATGACGAGGGAAAAAAAGAAGGCGATGATCATCCCCTGGCGGCCGCCGATGAGCGAGCCGACGAGGATGAGCAAGACCACCATAAACGTCATCAGAAATACGGTCTTAATCGTGTTCATCTCATCAATATCCTGAAATTTCTTCCATAGAAGCGCTAAAATGTATGGAAAATCCCAATCATTATCAAGAATGCGCCATTTTGGGGCAGTTGAAAATTAATTCAATTTAACGGACGGCAGAATGTGACGGCCGTTCTTGACGGCCAATTGTCGGGGCTGTATATTAGGTCATGCGCACGTGGTCGCGCGCTGTTACGTTACAACAACGAGAGGAGATGACTATGATGACGAAAGTCCTTGGCAGCATAATCGGAATACTCGTGCTCAGTACGCTCGCCGCGGGAGGCGAAGACAAATCATCGCCCAACACCCGCCAGTATTACAGCGGGAAACTCGGTTACTATCACCCGAGCGATGGGCTCAACAACGGATTACTTGTTGGAGTGGACGGGATCACGGAATTCACTCATTACAATTTCATCCTGAGTGCGGCGGCGGATCTTTACCTGAAGCAAAGCATCGACATATTCAAAGATCCCCAGCCAAACGGCGGGCAGCCACCGGATGTCACCGGGCAGCAGATCATACTTCTTCCGCTGCATGTTAATATTGGATACAAGCTATTCGAGATCCCGGACGCGGACAGCCGCGGATTTATCGGTGTGGGCGGAGGGTATTATTTCTACTTCTACCACGTGACATATCGCTCGTCCGGGGGCTTGCTGGGAGGGCCCCTCACCAGCAGCGACACGAAAAATGGCGGGAATCTCTTCGGCTCCGTTTTCGCCCGCCTGATGATCAGTCAGATTTTTCTGGAGCCCCGATATTACTTTGCATCGAAAAGCGAAGATGCCACAGGCGGCTACAGTCTGGTAGTGAATCCCTCGGGATTCGCGATCACGCTCGGCTTTCAGTACCATTGAGGAATAATCGTGGGGTGGAGTGACCCCATCGTGCTGCGGGATGGCGAGAACCTACTCCTCCTCCCCCGCGCGGAGTTTTTCAAGGACCGAGAAGTCCTCGAGCGTCGTTGTATCGCCGCTCACGGAACCGCTGGTTGCGATCTCGCGCAGAAGCCGCCGCATAATCTTTCCGCTCCGCGTCTTGGGGAGCACATCGGTGAATCGGATTTCGTCCGGCTTAGCCATCGAGCCGATTTCCTTCGATACATGCGCACGTAATTCATCCTTGAGCTCGCTCGAAGGGATCCGTCCTGTTTCGAGTGTCACGAAGGCGCAGATAGCAGCTCCCTTCAGATCATCGGGTTTGCCGACGACCGCCGCCTCTGCAACATGAGGGTGGCTCACGAGGGCGCTCTCAATTTCAGCGGTGCCGAGCCGATGCCCTGCCACGTTGATCACATCGTCCACGCGGCCCATGATCCAGTAGTAACCATCCTTATCCCTGCGAGCCCCGTCGCCTGTGAAATACACTCCTTTGATTTCTTCCCAATACTGTTTGCGATACCGCTCGGGATCGCCGTGGATCGTACGAAGCATCGAAGGCCACGGCCTCTTGATGACGAGATAGCCCCCCTGGTTCGGACCGACTGGCTTCCCCTGCCTGTCGAGGATATCGACCTCAATCCCGGGGAACGGAAGCGTGGCCGAACCGGGCTTCGTCGGGATCGCCCCGGGTAGCGGCGTAATCATGATTGCCCCCGTCTCGGTCTGCCACCAGGTATCGACGATCGGGCAGAGGGAGCGCCCGATGATTTTGTGGTACCACATCCATGCTTCCGGGTTGATCGGTTCTCCGACTGTCCCCAGCAACCGCAGCGAGGAGAGGTCGTGTTTCAGCGGCCATTGATCCCCCCATTTGACAAAAGCCCGGATCGCCGTCGGCGCTGTATAAAAAACGTTCACCCGGTATCGCTCCACGATTTTCCAAAAACGGTCCGGTTCCGGCCAGTTCGGAGCGCCTTCATACATCAGTGATGTCGCACCATTCGACAGCGGCCCATAGACGACGTAGGAATGTCCGGTTACCCACCCGATGTCCGCGGTGCACCAGAATGTATCGGTATCCTTGAGATCGAAAACCCACTTCGTGGTGAGGTGAACCCCCGTGAGATAACCTCCCGTCGTATGGACAACCCCTTTTGGTTTTCCCGTCGTTCCGCTGGTATACAGAATAAATAACGGATGCTCGGAGTCCAATTCTTCCGCTTCACACGTGTCCGGCACCCCCGCCATGAGCTCGTCCCACCAAAAATCGCGGCCGGGCTCCATGTGGATCTCGACCCCGGCGCGCTTCAGGACGACCACGGCCTCGACCGATGGAGTGCGCGATAATGCCTCATCGACATTTTTCTTGAGAGGGATGATGTTTCCCCGCCTGTATCCGCCGTCGGCTGTGATGATCAGTTTCGCCGTCGCGTCCTGCACGCGGTCGACGATCGCCTGCGCGCTGAAGCCGCCGAAAATGATCGAATGCGTCGCTCCGATGCGCGCGCAGCTCAGCATGGCGACGGCAAGCTCGGGAACGAGAGGCATGTAAATTGCGACCCGGTCGCCCTTCCGGATTCCGAGCTTTTTCAGGACATTCGCGAACCGGCTCACCTCCCGATGAAGCGCCTGGTAGGTCAGCGTGCGAGTTTCACCCGGCTCCCCCTCCCAGATGATCGCCGCCTTATTCTTCCGCCACGTGCCGAGGTGCCTGTCCAGGCAGTTATACGAAACATTGATCCTCCCGCCGATAAACCATTTCGAGAATGGGTACTTCCATTCAAGCACCTTCTTCCACTTCTTGAACCAATGCAGCTCGCCCGCGGCATTTTCCCAGAATTTCCGGGGGTTCTTCGTCGCCGATCGAGACAATTTCTTGTGCTCGGCAAACGAGGAGAGATGGGCATGCCTTGCAAAGGACTTATCGGGCGGAAAGACCCGGTTCTCCCTGAGGACCGAGGTGATTCCTGAAGGGGTCCCCTGCTGACTTCGGCGTTTCATGTCATATAATGTGATTATTCTTAAATAAAATCAACACCCCGAAGAAGCGGAAACGCCTTCGCCTCTTGACAAGTTGACAGGGAACACCTGAAAGACTGTACGGCGACACTGCCAACAAGTCGGGTACAATGAATCGCGCTCCCGTCAAACAATGTAATTCCGTTTCAATTTACATCAAGCCATCCCGACTGAGCGTTGGCACAATCTTTGAAGCGATCCTCATCTAAAAGGAGTGTGTGATGTCGAAAAATGTTGAATCCGGGGGCCAGGAACAGTCGGTCCACATCCCGGAAAAATACGTTGTATTACCTCTTCGTAACACGGTAATTTTTCCGCGCCAGGTCCTGCCGCTCTCGGTCGGGCGGGAAAGCAGCCTCCGCCTCCTGGAAGAAGTCCAGCGCGAAAACCTTCCGGTGTTTCTATTAAATCAGCGGGAGGGCGGCGTGGCAAATCCCAAGCCGGAAGACCTCTACACAATCGGAACGATCGGTAAGATCTTGAAGGTCTTCAATCTCCCCGACGGCACGAAAAGCATCCTCGTGCAAGGGCTCTCGCGCGCACGAGTGCTCTCGTTCGTCCAATTCGAACCGTACATCACTGCAATCGCACAGGAAGTCCCGGAGGAGAAGACTGATGACGTCGAAGTCGATGCCCTCGCCACGGCGATTAAGAATACCTTCCGGCGTATTGTTGAACTTTCCTCCGACCTCAACGAAGACCAGCTTTCAATCGTGATGAATCTCGAAGAGCCCGGGGCGATCGCCGACATCTCAACGTCGCTCGTCAGCGCCGGCCTGCGCGAAAAGCAGGAAATTCTTGAAACTATTTCAATCAAGGAGCGACTGCGGAAGGTTCATAAGCTCCTGACCGCGATCCTTCAGCGCCTCGAACTGGGAAATAAGATCACCTCCGAAGTGCAGGAAGAGATCGGCAAGAGCCAGCGGGAATTCTACCTGCGCGAACAGTTGAAGGCTATCAATAAGGAGCTCGGGGAGGATACCGATAACGTCGATATCAAGGACCTCCGGAAGCGGGCCGAAGCCGCCAAGCTGCCGGACGAGGTGCGAAAGACCGTCGAGAAGGAACTCGGACGGCTTTCCAAGATGCACTCTTCATCGGCCGAGTACACGGTCGCCCGCACGTATGTCGAGTGGCTCCTCGACCTTCCCTGGCTGGTTTCCACAGAGGACAACCTCGATATTTCCGCAGCGCAAGCGGTTCTCGAGTCGGATCACTACGGGCTTGATAAGGTAAAAAACCGCATCCTCGAGTACCTCGCGGTGCGAAAGCTGAAGCACGAAATGCGCGGCCCGATCCTCTGTTTTGTCGGACCGCCCGGAGTCGGAAAAACATCCCTGGGACGTTCCATTGCAAACGCCCTCGGGAGGAAATTCATCCGGATTTCACTGGGGGGCGTGCACGACGAGGCAGAAATCAGAGGTCATCGCCGGACCTACATCGGCGCCTTGCCGGGAAGAATCATTCAAGGGATCAAGAAGGCGGGCTCAAACAACCCCGTCTTCATGCTCGATGAAGTCGATAAGCTCGGCATGGACTTTCGCGGCGATCCGTCCTCGGCTCTTCTCGAAGTGCTGGATCCGGAGCAGAACCATTCGTTCAGCGATCACTACATCGAGCTCCCGTTCGACCTCTCCAAGGTCCTGTTCATTGCGACGGCAAACATGTTGGATCCAATCCCGCCGGCCCTCAGAGACCGGATGGAGATCGTCGAGATTCCGAGCTACGTCGAAGAGGAAAAGCTTAACATCGCGCACCGGTTTCTGATCCCGAAGCAGATACGCGAGCACGGAATGACCGAGAATCACCTCCGCTTCGAAGACGATGCCACCCGGAAGATCATCCGGTCATACACGCGTGAAGCGGGGGTACGTGGGCTTGAACGAAAGATTGCGGACATCTGCCGCGGTGTTGCCAAGGAGGTTGCTCTTGGAAAGACGGAGCCGGTGATCCTGAAGCCGGAGCATCTGATTAAATACCTCGGCCAACCGAAATACTACCCGGAGGTTGCCGAGCGCATCAATAAGCCCGGTATCGCCACGGGGCTGGCATGGACCCCCGTCGGGGGAGAAATCCTGTTCATCGAGGCAACAAGGATGAAAGGCAAGGGTAATTTGATCCTCACCGGTCAACTGGGCGACGTCATGAAGGAATCGGCACAAGCCGCCCTGAGCTACATCGCCTCGAACGCGCGCAATCTTAAAATCGATGAATCGTTCCGGGACCGGCATGACATCCATGTGCACGTCCCTGCGGGCGGGACGCCGAAAGACGGGCCCTCCGCAGGTGTTGCGATCTTCTCAGCCCTGGCATCCCTCCTCACCGGTCGATTGGTGAGGAACGATCTCGCGATGACGGGAGAAATCACGCTGCGGGGCGCCGTGCTTCCCGTCGGGGGAATCCGCGAGAAGGTGCTCGCCGCTCACCGGGCCGGGATCAAGGCAATCATTCTTCCCGATCGAAATAAGACCGACCTGGAGGAAATACCCGAGCATATTGTCAAGAGCCTCGAGTTCCATTTTGTCAAGGAGATGGACGAAGTACTCGAGTGGGCGCTGACGCCTGAAGTCCGGGTGACGAAGAAGCGTGAAGCCGGAGAAATTGCGGAGGTCGGAGTTAATTAGAGGGGCCGGAGCAGCGAGCGAAGCACGTACTGAAGGATGCCGTCGTGCCGGTAGTATTCGGCTTCCATCGGAGTGTCGATCCGTGAAAGGGCGGCGAAGGATGTGGTAGAGCCATCCGCGCTCCGCACAACAACTTTCACCTTCCCGCCCGGAGTGATCGCGTCCTCCAATCCCTCGATGTTATAGGACTCAAACCCGTTGAGACCGAGACTGCCGGCGCTCTCCCCATCCCGGAACTGGAGGGGCAGAATTCCCATCCCGATAAGATTGCTCCTATGAATCCGTTCAAAACTTACGGCGATCACGGCCTTGACGCCGAGCAGCCTTGGACCCTTCGCAGCCCAATCCCGTGAAGAGCCCGAGCCGTACTCCTTGCCGGCGAGAACAATCAGTGGCACTCCTTCCGACTTGAACTTCATCGCCGCATCGTAGATCGAGATCGGCTCATTGGACGACGGATGGATCGTCCAGCCACCCTCGGTCCCGGGTGCCAGAAGGTTTCTCAGTCGAATATTCGCAAACGTTCCCCGCACCATTACCTCGTAGTTTCCCCGCCGGGCGCCGTAGGAATTGAATTCCTTCTGATCAATGCCAAGGCCGATGAGGTACCTCCCGGCCGGGCTCTTAACGGGAATCGATCCTGCGGGCGAAATATGATCGGTGGTAACCGAATCACCCAGCATCGCAAGGACTTTTGCGCCGCGTATCCCCCCGGGAGGGGCCGGCGAAACCGGCATATCCTGGAAGAAGGGCGCCGGCTTTATATAGCTCGAGCGTTCATCCCACGCATAACGGTCGCCGCTTGGAATTTGCAGGCTCTTCCAGTGATCGTCCCCATCGAAGATCTGAGCGTATTCTTTGTGAAACATTTCCGACCGGACGCACCGTTGGATTGTTTTCTCTATTTCTTCGGGCGAAGGCCAAAGCTCCTTGAGGTACACCGGCTTGCCCGCGGAGTCCGTTCCAAGCGATTCGTTCTGAATATCGATGTCCATCGTCCCCACCAGCGCGTAGGCCACGACCAACGGAGGCGACGCCAGATAATTTGCCCTTACCAGAGAATTGATTCTTCCCTCAAAGTTTCGATTTCCCGACAGCACCGAAACCGCAACGAGATCGTTATCCTGAATTGCGCGCGCGATGGGTTCAGGGAGCGGACCGCTGTTGCCGATGCAGGTTGTGCAGCCGTATCCGACGAGGTGGAACCCGAGCTGTTCAAGGGGCGACGTCAAGCCGGCTTCATTCAGATAATCAGTCACCACTTTCGAGCCGGGGGCCAGGCTTGTTTTCACCCACGGTTTGCTTCTCAGGCCCCGGTCGACTGCTTTCTTTGCCAGCAGTCCGGCCGCAACCATGACCGAAGGGTTCGAAGTGTTCGTGCAGCTTGTGATTGCAGCGATTGTAACCGAACCGTGCCCGATCTGAAATTCGGTTCCGTTGCTTTTAACAGTGACCTTTTTGAATACCTCCGCCGAGCCCGGTGAATGACCGCCGGAGGGCACCGCGACCGAGTTACTACCCCCCTCTCCGAGCCATTGGACGAGCTCGAGGCGATCCACTTGAGTCCCCTTCGACTCGAGCATCTCGACGAGCGCTTTTCGAAAGGAGGGCCTGGCGCTGGCAAGCGAGACCCGGTCCTGCGGCCGCTTCGGCCCCGCGAGGCTCGGTTCAACGGTGCTCAAATCGAGTTCGAGCACGGCCGAGTATACGGCCTCCGGAGAATTCGACTCGTGAAAGATTCCCTGTTCTCTCAGGTAGGCCTCCACGAGGTCGATATGCTCTTGGCTGCGTCCGGTGAACTCGAGGTATTTCAGTGTCTCTGCATCGACGGGGAAGAAACCCATAGTCGCGCCATATTCCGGAGCCATATTCCCGATCGTGGCCCGATCAGCCAGGGTCAACGACTGCAGCCCCGATCCATAAAACTCAACAAATTTACCGACCACTCCCTTCTTGCGAAGCATCTGGGTGACGGTGAGAACGAGATCGGTAGCCGTCGCTCCCGGCCTGAGCGTTCCATGGAGTTTGAATCCGACGACCTCTGGAATCAGCATCGAAATCGGCTGACCGAGCATGGCAGCCTCCGCCTCGATCCCTCCGACTCCCCATCCCAGGACGCCGAGCCCGTTGATCATTGTCGTATGAGAATCGGTGCCCACAAGCGTATCGGGGTAGGCGAGGAGCCCGCCCTCCTCGCGTTTCGAAAATACGACCTGGGCCAGATACTCGAGATTGATCTGGTGGACGATTCCGGTGTCCGGGGGCACGACCCGAAAATTATTAAATGCCTGCTGAGTCCAGCGCAGGAAAGCATATCGTTCCTTGTTCCGCTCGAATTCGCGCTCGGAATTTATTCTGAATGCAGTCGGAGTTCCGAACTGATCAACCTGCACCGAGTGATCGATGACGAGGTCCACGGGCTGGAGGGGATTGATTCGTTTCGGCTCTCCTCCCATTCGGACCATTGCATCCCGCATACTCGCCAGATCGACCGCCGACGGCACGCCCGTGAAGTCCTGGAGCAGTACGCGCGCCGGCATAAATGAAATCTCCTTATCGGGCACTGCTCTTGGATCCCACCGAATGAGCGCATCAATATCCTGCGGCCGGACGGCCTCGCCGTCTTCATGGCGGAGCAGATTCTCGAGGAGGATTCGGAGCGAATACGGCAGCCGGGAGAGGGCGCTCGAATCTGCGGCCGCCCTTAATGAGTAGATGGTATACTCTTCTTTCCCGGCTTTCAGCGATTTCCGGGATTTATCGCGAACCGAACTTTTCATAATCGTCGTCTGGACAGCAATAAGGTAGGAAAAAAAATCGAAAAGCGGAAGCAATTTGCCAAATTAATGCCGAATTTTCGTATATTATGCTGCAGTCAATTCTAGCCCAATCCTCCAATCATCAATTGAAGCCGCCATGAGATTCCAGCTCTCAATCGTCATATTATCCCTGCTTATCGGGGGCCGGGGAAACGCTCAGGATGGCTCGGCGAAACCGCTGCGTGTTGGAGATCCCGCACCAGACTTCGCGCTTCCCTTCGCGACGAAGGATTCGGTGGGCACCGAGATGCTCCAGTTATCGGCCCTGTTCGGAAAACAAAAGATTTTGCTGGCCTTCTACCCCGCCGACTGGAGCGGTGGATGCACAAAGGAAATGTGCGCAATGCGCGACAACTTTGTTTCCCTCGAGAGCCTCGGCGTCGCCGTGCTCCCCATTAGCGGAGACTATGAATACTCGCACCACGAGTGGGCGAAGTATCACAACCTTCCGTTCAGACTGCTGTCGGATCACTCCCACACGGTCGCCAGGATGTACGACAGCTTCAACCAAGAATCCGGATTCGACAATCGAACGGTGTTTGTCATCGACAAACACGGGAAGATCACGTACGTCGACCCAAAATACTCCGTCCGCGACATGAACTCCTTCGAGAAGCTGAAGGAAGCCCTGAAAGGCCTGAACTGACCGTCGCACCGACTCTATGCTCCTGAGGCTCTCGTGGTGTATCGCCGCGCTTCTCATGAGCGCGGCGCTCGAGGCGCAGCACGCCGATTCGCTTATCGAACCCCCTGAAGTTCACCTCCAAAACCTTCGCCAGCTCACCTTCGGCGGCCAGAATGCCGAAGCATACTTTTCACCCGACGGAAAAAAGCTTGTCTTTCAGTCAACGCGGGATTCGCTCCGCTGCGACCAGATCTTTATGATGGATATTGATGGCTCCGGAGTCAAGATGGTTTCGACCGGAAAAGGCAGAACGACCTGTTCGTATTTCATGCCGGACGGGGGCCATATCCTCTACTCCTCGACGCATCTCGCGAGCGGCGAGTGCCCCCCGAAACCGGACAGGAAGAAGGGGTACGTTTGGTCGATTTATCCGTCGTATGACATCTTCATCGCCGATACGAACGGGCGCATCACCCGCCGCCTGACCGATAGTCCAGGATACGACGCGGAAGCCGTCGTGTCGCCGAAGGGGGATAAGATTGCGTTCACATCAATTCGGAGCGGCGATCTGGACATTTATACCATGAATTTAAACGGTGGCGATGTCACCCAGCTCACCCGCGAGCTGGGCTACGACGGCGGTCCCTTTTTCTCAGCCGACGGAAAGAAGATCGTTTACCGGGCCTACCACCCGAAAACCGACCGGGAGATCGCGGAGTACAAGGAGCTCCTGGCGGAGGAAAAAATAAAGCCGATCAGCCTCCAGATTTGGGTGATGGATTCTGACGGATCCCATAAACGGCAGCTGACCGGCAACACGGCAGCGAATTTCGCTCCATTCATGCACCCGGACGGCCGGCACGTAATCTTTTCCTCGAACATGGCCGACACGTCGAAGGTCCCGTTGAACTTCGATCTTTACATGGTCAAGCTCGACGGCACAGGTTTGCAAAGAATTACCTTCAGCGATTCCTTCGACGGATTCCCGATGTTCAGTCCGGACGGGAAACGGCTCGTGTTCGCATCGGGCCGCAACGGAAAGGATCGTTGGGACATCAACATCTTCATCGCCGATTGGAAGGAATGAATCGCTCCGACGCCGCCAGGATCGCGGGGAGGGCATCGCACCGCTTCGGTGGAACATGCGCCTAACCATCCGGAATGTCCTCTTAGTTTTGGTAATGGCGGGCTGTGCCCCTCCGGCGAACGAGTTTACATCGCCTGAGATCACGTCGCAGGAACTTCGCGAGCACGTCCGATACCTTGCTTCAGACGAATTGAAAGGCAGGAGAGCCGGCGAGGAAGGCAACCGTCAGGCTGCCGGGTATATTGCGGCTCGATTCAACCAGTACGCATTGACCGCGCCATTTCAGCCCCGCCCGGGTTCAAGCGCTTATCTGCAAGAGTTCACGTTTGTCTCGTCCCGGCGGCCCGGAAAGAAAAACAGCCTCCGTCTAACGGCGAACAGCGTTTCGAAGGATTTCACGCCGGAGCGGCAATACCGGACGCTTTCGTTCAGCGCCGACACGTCACTCACTGCCCCCTTGATGTTCGCCGGTTACGGGATATCCGCACATGACTCCGTTCAATTCGACGACTATGCCGGGTCCAATGTTCGCGGGAAGGTCGTCGTGGTTCTACGCTACTCGCCGTCAGGGCCCGGCGAAAATTCGTTCACCAGGTACATGAGTATTTCGGAAAAAACTTTTGCCGCTCGCGACAGCGGCGCAGCAGGGATTATTTTTCTCACCGCCCCAGCCGGAAGTGAAGGGGCGGAGCTCTCGAGCTTTCCGCAGGCCGCGCCCCTCTCTGTGTCAGCGATTCCTTGCGTCGCCCTTCGCTGGGAAGAGATGCAATTGATTCTCGCTGGTCGGGGAAAGGACCTGGCGGCCATTCAAAAGCACCTCGACTCGGCGAAAACTCCGGCTTCTTTCGCATTGCCGGGCGTGACCGTTTCCCTTCAAACACAGATTGAGAAGGTGATTGCAACCACGGCGAACATCGTGGGATATCTCCCTGGTAGCGACCCTGCTTTGAAAGATGAAGCCGTTCTCGTCGGGGCTCACATGGATCATCTCGGAATGGGAGGTGAGGGTTCGGGCTCATTGAGTCCGGGAACATCCGCCATTCACCACGGTGCAGACGATAACGCCTCAGGGAGTGCGGGACTTCTCGAGCTGGCCCAGTATTTCGCGGCTCACCGCGGCGAGCTCAAGCGCACAATCATACTCGCCGCCTTTTCGGGAGAGGAACTCGGACTCCTCGGCTCGGCGTACTACGTGAAAAACCCGCTCTTCCCTCTTGACAAGACAATCGCCATGCTGAACATGGACATGGTCGGGCGGCTGCGGGATAGCGTCCTTGTCGTCGAAGGGATGGGGACGTCACCCCGGTGGGACAGCATTGTAAGGCGGGAAAACCGCGACTCGCTCGCGCTGAAGCTCAAACCTGACGGATTCGGACCTAGTGATCACGCTTCGTTCTATGCAAAGGATATTCCGGTGATTTTCTTCTTCACGAACATGCATTCCGATTATCACCGTCCCTCCGACACCTGGGACAAGATCAATTACGCCGGCGAACAGAAGGTCGTCGAGCTCGTTCAGCGGGTAACCGAATCGATCGCGAACGCCCCGTCGAGGCCGCAGTTCACGAGGGCGGCTTCGGGATCTATGGCCGGCAGCGGCGATCGGCAGGGCCTGCGCGTCAGCCTCGGTGTTATCCCCGATTACTCTGAGGACGTACAGGGATTGAAAATTACGGGGACCCGTCCCGGGAGTCCGGCCGAGAAGGCGGGGATGAAAGCGGAAGACATTGTGATCAAATTCGACGGGATGGATGTCAAAAATATCTACGACTTTATGCGCGGACTCGAGGGGCACAAACCGGGGGACAAGGTGGCGATCGTGGTAAAGCGCGGCATCGAGGTCCTCTCCTTCAACGCCGTCCTGGAGGCAAGGAGGTAAGCGGTCTTACAGCATCTTCCTGGCAACTTCCCGGAGCTCGTCGGCGGTCAGGAATTTTTGCACCAGGGGGAAGAGGATGTAATTCTCCTTGTGGATGTGGTTGACAAACAAGTGGACGACCCGCTGCGAGACTCCGGAAAGTGTCTTGATGGCTGAAAAGCTGTCGCGATTCTTTTCGATCCGACGCACCGCCGCACGCAGTTCCCCGAAACCCCGCCTCAGAAGCTTGTGATCATTACGCATAATCCGCGTCGGGCCCTCGACATACCGCTCAAGGACCGGGAACAGTGCCGCCTCTTCCTTGTGATTGTGAACGGTCACTTCCTCACGGATAAATCGAAGAGCGGCCTTGATCTGCCGGAAGTGCGACGAGGAGTAGCCGTCGCTGGAGAAGGCCCGGACGGCCTTATTGAGGAGCTTCAACTGGAGGAGCGCATCGTCGTGCTCCTGCATAAGTTGAGCGATCGGATCGGTGGGTTTTCTCGGGCGACTCACCCGCACGAACAGCTAGTCAAGTTCCAGGAGCGTTGAGTATTTCATTTTTCCGTTTGCCAGAAGCGATTCGAGCCGCCCGACCAGTGCGCCGATCTGCTCATCCTCGTCTTCAAGCTGGTCGTATTCTTCGAGGCTGTTGAAGAGAAACACCTCGGAAAAATGGTTTTTCTTCCCTTTTTGCTCGTAAATTGTGTAATTCCTCCCGGCGCTGCCGGCGATGTACGACTTCATTTCCTGGGAAAGAGCGAGGTATTCCTCCCGCCTCTCAGGTTTTACTTCGTACGAAATCGTGAAGATGACCTTTCCCATTCCCCACCCTTCTAATGATTCCCGGAATATAGCAAATTTCTTAATATCCTGCCGCGCGAATCTGTTCTTCGGTCATCCCGAAGTAGTGACCGATTTCGTGCACCAGCACTTCGTAGACCTTCTCCTCAATTTCCTGATCGGTGCTGCCGGCGCGTTCGATGTTCTTCCGGTAAAGCGATATCTTGTCCGGCGGCACCGGAGACATCCCGTACCAGGTCCCGCGGGCCGTCAACGGGATTCCCTGATAGAGACCGAGGAGATGGTATTTCGACGGCAGTCTGAGAGACGCCACGACCTCGTCGGCGGGGTAGTCTTCCACAAAAACCCCGACATTATCGATCGCACTCTTGAATTTTTCTGGCAGCCGGTCGAATACGCGCCCGACGATTTGTTCAAAGGCTTCCTGATCCATCGCGTTACAACTGATGCAGGACCACACCCGAGACCGCTGCGACCATCAATCCGCACAACAGCAATGCCGCCGAGACCGCAGCCATCGACTTCATCCAACCCGCCCCGAACAGTACGTGGATACCGACAACCAGCAGGATCAACGACCAGAGAGCAAACAAGCCGTCGAGGCCGAGGAGCGTAACGTACGAGAACGGCCTCATCAAATAGGGGGACGGATTGCTCGCAAAAAAATAGATTCCGAACGACATGATCTCAATCGGGAGGAAGAGCAACGACGTGAGGATCAACGGGACCGACCCGTACGCAGCGATCGCGTACGCATCGCGCAGGCGGACGCGCGATCCTAGCATGCGCCCGGCGAGCGTGATGCCTGCCGAGGCGACAAGAATGACAAGGATACCGATCGGCGGCCCCAGCGCGATCCCGGCCCCGAGCACATTGATCAGGTTTGTGGCATGGTCTCCCCCCTTCACCATCCAGAACCACCCGAAGATGAATGCGAATCCTGCCAGAGCCGAGAGCAAGACGACATAGTTCTTATGGCGCGCCATGGCGACCGTCCGGAAGCCTCTCGCAGGCCGTTCAAGGATCATCCAGGAGCATGAAAAGAGATCGAGGTTTTCAATTCTCTGCTGAATGAAGCTGCCGCAGGCGATGCACACGGTGGCGAGGTGACCGTTTTCCGCCTGGCAGACTGGACAGCGCATCTTCGCCACGCGATCAATGAAGCCTGGCGAAGCGCGCCGTGAAATGGCGCAGCACCGGCGGCGCCGAGACGATCCGGTAGCCGTGAAGCTTCTCACGTTCCCGAAAGACTTCGACGACGGATTCGACGACGTAGTCGATGTGGCTTTGTGTGTAGACCCTCCTCGGAATCGCGAGGCGGACGAGCTCCATCGCGGGAGGAATGAAGCGGCCGGACGCAGCATCCGACTTACCGAACATCACGCTGCCGATTTCCACCGACCGGATCCCGGCAACCCGGTAGAGTTCGCAGACGATCGATTGTCCCGGAAACTGTTCCGGCGGTACGTGCGGAAGGAACCGCTTCGCATCGAGGTAAATCGCGTGACCCCCGGGGGGCTGCAGGATCGGGACACCCGCCTGAAGGAGTTTTTCGCCGAGATATTCCACGGACCGGATCCGGTAGGTCAGGTAATGTTCGTCGAGCACCTCCTCGAATCCCTGCGCCATCGCCTCGAGATCCCTGCCGGCGAGCCCGCCGTAGGTAAGAAAGCCCTCCGTCAGCACGAGCAAATTCCGGGCACGCATTGCAAGCTCATCATCATTCATACCAAGAAATCCCCCCGTATTCACGAGTGCATCCTTCTTCGCGCTCATCGTGCAGCCATCGGCGAGAGAAAACATTTCGACGGCAATCTCCCTGACCGCTTTATCCTGGTATCCCTTCTCCCGCTGCTTTATAAAGAACGCATTTTCCGCGAACCGGCATGCGTCGAGAAAGAACAGGATATTGTACTTGGAAGCGATCTCCCTGGTTTGTCTGATATTCTCCATCGACACCGGCTGTCCGCCTCCGGCATTGTTGGTGACCGTCAGCATGATGAGCGGAATGTTCCGGGCTCCTTTTTCCTGTATGAATTTGTCAAGAGCGGCAATATCCATGTTCCCCTTGAAATCCGCGACCGCACTCGGGTCCCTGCCTACGGGAACGAGTAAATCGACGGCTTCGGCGCCGGAAAATTCCACGTTCGCTCTCGTGGTGTCAAAATGAACATTATTAGGAATAAATTTGCCGGCTCCGCCAAGAAGTGTGAACAAGATCTTTTCCGCCGCCCTGCCCTGGTGTGTCGGAATGATATGTTTGAACCGTGTCAGCTCCCTGACTACCCCCTCGAACCGGAAAAAGCTTCTCGCGCCCGCATACGATTCGTCCCCTTCCATGATGCCGGCCCATTGTTTCGCGCTCATCGCCGCCGTTCCGCTGTCGGTCAACAGGTCTATGAGGACGTCATCGGCCCGGATCAGGAATGGGTTGAAGCCTGCATCCCGCAGGATGAGCTCGCGCTCTTCGGGCGTCCGAAACGCGATCGGCTCCACGACCTTGATCTTGAACGGCTCTATGATCGTCTTCATGACGACTGTCACTCCGAGTCGTACGTGATCACCGAAAAGACCTCAATATCCGGGAGCTTCTCGCGGCCTTTTAAAAAAGCGAGTTCGATCAGGAAGCCCGCACCCTTAATCTCTCCACCCAGCCGCCTCACGAGAGCGCACGAAGCGCGAGCCGTTCCGCCGGTCGCCAGCAGGTCGTCGACGACGAGAACTTGCTCGCCCTTTTGTATGGCGTCCGCATGGATCTCCAAAGCGTCCGTGCCATATTCCAGTTGATATTCCTCGCGGAGCTTCCGGAAGGGCAGTTTGTTCGGTTTGCGCACCGGGACGAACCCCGCCCCTACGCGGGAGGCGAGCACGCTACCAAAGATGAACCCGCGGGACTCGATGCTGACGACTTTGTCGATCCTCTTTGAGCGATAGTGTTCGTAGAAGCAGTCGTTTGCCTTGCGAAACGCCGCGGGGTCCTGCAGGAGGGTCGTGATATCGCGAAAGACAATTCCTTGCTTGGGAAAATCGGGGATGTTCCGGATATGGGCCTTCAGCTCTTCTCCGATGCGTGCTACCAATCGATGTCCTCTTTTCGGAGAAACGCGTCGATCCCTCTTCTGAAGTCATCGGTCTTGCGAGCCAGGGCATTGAGATTCGCAGCATATTCCATCGCGTTCCTGGTGTCCATCTCATCATACCGCGAAAACAATTCCTTCGTCAGCATCAGGGAGGATCCGCTCGTCGATCTCGCCAGCTGATCCGCGAATTCCAGAACTTTCGATTTGAGGCTTGCGTCATCGACCACTTCGCTGACCAACCCCTTCGCCTTCGCTGCCTCTGCATTCAGGATCTCCCCCCGAAGCACGAATTCCCGTGCGGCGCTCTCACCCATGCGCTTTATCAGGTACGGGAGGATCAGCGCGGGCAGGAATCCGAGCTTGACCTCCGGGGCTCCCAGTCTTGCCTTTTCTTTCGCCGCAAACACGAAATCACTCGCCGCGGCGAGGCCGCATCCCCCGCCCAGAGCCGGGCCGTTCACCATCGCCGCCACGGGTTTCTTGAGGGCGTGGATCGATTCGAGGAGCTTCATCAGGTTGCGGGCGTCCTCAAGATTTTCGGCCTGTCCCAGCTCCGACGTCCTTCGAAGATACTCGAGGTCCATGCCGGCACAAAACGAAGCCCCTTCGCCCGTCAGGATGACGACCCGTATCTGCGGATCGCGATTGGCGGTGCCGAATGCATCGGCGAGCTCTCTGATTATAACATCGTTCAGCGCGTTCCTGCGGTCGGGCCGATTCAACGAGATGGTTGTAACGCGGCCGCGCGTCGAGAGGAGAATCGACGTGTAATTCATCGGGCTCAAAGTAAGAAACTTCCTCCGCAATCTCAAGTCGGCGGAGGGCCGAAGCCGAGCTCCGGGGGCGATCAAACGTCGTAGTAGAGCGAGAACTCGTACGGATGAGGGCGAAGCTGCATGGGTTTCACCTCTCTCTCGATCTTATACTCGATCCATGTCCGGATCAAGTCTTCTGTGAAGACTTTTCCGTGCATCAGGAAGTCGTGATCGAGCTCCAAATTTTTCAACGCCTGCTCGAGCGATCCCGGGGTGGTCGGTACCTTGTCGAGCTCGCTCCCCTTGAGATCGTAGATGTCGACATCCAGGGGCTTTCCCGGGTCGATCTTGTTCTTGACGCCGTCCAGGCCGGCCATGAGCAGGGCCGCAAACGTGAGATACGGATTGCACGCCGGGTCGGGGCACCGATACTCAATCCGCTTCGCCTTGGGATTGTTGGAGTACATGGGGATCCGGACCGCAGCGCTCCGATTTCGCTTTGAATAGGCAAGATTCACCGGCGCTTCGAAGCCGGGAGTCATCCGTTTGTAGGAGTTCGTGGTGGGGTTTGCGATTGCGCAGAGTGCCGGCGCGTGCTTGAGGATGCCACCGATAAAGTGGAGCGCCATCGGGCTCAGCTGGGCGTATTTGTCGCCGTAAAACAGCGGCTTGGTCCCTTTCCAGAGGCTGAGATGGACGTGCATGCCCGACCCGTTGTCGTTGAAAATCGGTTTGGGCATGAACGTCACAGTCTTGCCGTTCTTCTTCGCCACATTCTTCACGACGTATTTGTACTTGAGGACGCTATCCCCCATCCGGAGCAACGTATCCCGGCGCATATCGATTTCTGTCTGGCCGGCGGTCGCGACCTCATGGTGATGAACTTCGACGCCCACACCGACGCGCTCAAGTGTTAGAGCCATCTCCGAGCGAATGTCCTGATGGCTGTCGATCGGCGAGGTCGGGAAATATCCTTCCTTGAAGCGGGGTTTGTGACCGAGGTTCGGAACCCCGTTGGTTTCTTTCCCGCTGTTCCAGAACCCTTCATCGGAATCGAGATAGTAGAAACCGAAATTGTGGGATTGATCGAAACGCACGCTGTCGAGGATAAAGAATTCCGCTTCCGGTCCGACAAGGCACGTGTCGGCGATTCCAGTCGAGCGAAGGTACGACTCGGCTTTTGCGGCGACATACCGGCTGTCCCGCGAATACCGCTCCTGCGTGATCGGGTCCTTCACGTCGCAAATGATGTTCAACGTGGGAATCGAGGTGAACGGATCGATGAACGCCGTATCCGGATCGGGGAACAGCAGCATGTCGCTTTCGTGAATCCGCTGGAAGCCCCGGATGCTCGAGCCGTCGAATCCGACACCCGACGTGAAGGCACTTTCGTCGAATTCATTCCGGGTTATCGAAAAATGCTGCCACTGACCCAGCATGTCGCAGAAGCGCAGGTCGATGATGTCGATATTATGCGCTGCGATTGTCTTGAAGACATTACCGCCGTTCTTTTTCGCAGCCTTTGGCTTTGTTGCGCGCATAGGAACTCCCTTTCCGCTTTGTTGGTTATTTTGAGTTATGGATTTTTAGTCTCGTCGTTTCTTTCGACGTGGAAAGAACAACGCTTGTTCTGGTCCCCGCGACACCCTGCCAGGATTGGATCTTGGCGAGCAGTTTTTCAAGCGTCGCGGTGTTTTCGGTACGGATCTTGAGCAGGTGTGAGCCCTCCCCGGTAATTGCATGACATTCGAGGATATCATCGTTGGCGTGGGCATGATCGAGGAAGGCATTATAGTGTTTCGAGGACTCGACGGAGACGAAAATGAAAGCCGTGATGTCCCGGCCCAGCATCTTTGGATCGACACGGGTGTAGTAGCCTTTAATATAGCCCCCCTCCTCAAGTTTTCGCAGCCGGTCGCTGACCGAAGGCAGCGAAAGGCCGACGAGGGAAGCAAGGTCATTGCGCCGTGTTCGTGCGTTTTGCTGGAGAATTTCCAGGATTTTGGTATCGACGTCATCCAACGCAGAGACGGGTTCCTTACTAATCAAGGTCAAAGGTGGGTTTATGCTAATTAACTAAGGGAATATGGACTATCTACCTAATAATATAAGGTTTCGA
>Ga0137396_10000206_pt1 | contig 25600 bp, 14 predicted proteins | sample czc16metaG_FD_108284 | JGI IMG/M metagenome (GOLD analysis project Ga0137396, IMG submission 108284) | Vadose zone soil microbial communities from Angelo Coast Range Reserve, California, USA - czcobulk3.16 metaG | ecosystem: Environmental > Terrestrial > Soil > Vadose zone | place: USA...
AGCCCACCCAATTACTGCCAGGTACAATGGAGACCCGAACTTCGGCGCTAGTACTAGTGCGGTGTTGACTCAGACTGTCAACAAGGCTGGCACTGCGACCACCCTGGCATCATCTGTCAATCCGTCCGTGTTCGGACAATCAGTCACATTCACCGCCACAGTCGCCGTTGTTGCTCCCGGCGCTGGCAGTCCGTCTGGCACTGTCACATTCCTTGACGGCACTACCACACTGGGCACTGGCACACTATCCGGTGGCACTGCAACATTCACTACTTCGACATTGGCAGCAGGTTCTCACTCGATAACTGCATCATATGTTGGAGACGCTAACTTCAGCACCAGTACTAGTGCGGTGTTGACTCAAATCGTCAACAAGGCCAGCACAACCACAACCGTTGCATCGTCGGTTAATCCATCAGTCTTTGGACAGAGCGTAACTTTCACTGCAACTGTTACGGTAACCGCTCCTGGCGCAGGTAGTCCAAGCGGTACGGTCACATTCCTTGACGGCACGACTACCCTAGGCACAGGCACACTGTCAGGTGGCACAGCAACTTTCACGACCAGCACGTTGGCCGTTGGATCTCACTCGATCACCGCAAGCTATGGTGGAGACACTAACTTCAACGGTAGCACAAGCACAGCACTGACTCAGACTGTCAATCCACCTACCAAAGTCAATACGACCACAACCGTCACCTCATCAGTCAACCCGTCTGTCTCCGGTCAATCGGTGACATTCACAGCCACAGTGAGTCCAGCCTCAGGCACAGCCACTCCGACTGGTACGGTCACATTCCTAGACGGCACCGTAACACTGGGCACCGGCACGCTCTCTGGCGGCACTGCAACATTTACAACCAACACATTGGCTGTTGGCTCTCACTCTATCACCGCATCATACGGTGGAGACGCTAACTTCAGCGGAAGTACTAGTTCGGCCTTGACTCAGAACGTCACGGACTTCACCATAACCGCCAACACGACCAGCGTGAAGGTTAACGCGAATGATAACGCGACCGTCACAATAACCGTCACACCCATCAATGGATTCACAGGCACCGTAACCCTCACCGCCAACCCGTCTGCCGGACTAAGCGCACAGGTCTTCCCGGTGACCATAACCGGCGGTTCCGGGACCGCAACACTGTACGTGTTCTCCGGCTCAGCAGCCAACTACACGGTGACAGTCACAGGATCGAGCGGCCCAGACAGTCACACAACGCCGACAATAAACGTCCAGGTCGTCGACTTCCAAATATTCGCCAGTCCGTCTATGATCAATACGACACCGGGAGTCGCAGGATCAACTAGTATCATGGTATCACCTTTGAACGGCTTCACTGGAGCTGTAACCCTCGCCGCGACCGTGTCCCCAGCGACAGGTCTTAGCTGCACTGTCAGCCCCTCGATAATAACTGGAGGCTCCGGAACGAGCATGCTCACATGCACCGGAACCGGTGGGACATACACAGTAACAGTCAAGGGCACAACCCCGTCGATTACCGGCACCCCAGTCATCCTGTCCCACTCCGCAGTGGTCACAGTCAACGTCCAAGACTTCACCCTAGCTTGCACTAGCCCCATCACCGTCGCCCAAGGCGGCTCGGGAACTAGCACCTGCACTGTTACCGCTGTCGGCGGATTCACAGGCACAGTCCAACTCACAGCCACCGCAACCGCCGGACTCACAGCCACACTCAACCCAACCAGCGTCACCAACTCCGGCTCCTCAACCCTAACGGTAACCGCCTCCCCCACAGCAACGAGCGGCAACGTCAATGTCACCGGAACAAGCGGTAGCCTAAGTCACACGACAACGGTCATAGTAACTATCAGCAGCACTACGACACCAGAACCTCAAATCTCACAGGCAACATGGAACCACAGATTCTCCCTCTCCAGGTACAACAATGTCCAGACCTTCAAACTGGGTGCCTTCAACCCATCCACGGTAACCGAGTACATCAGCCTCCGCGTAGTCGCTACCGACGGAACAGGTGTCTCAGGCTTCACACTCAGCAGCCCGGTGATCGCACTGGGACCCGGCGTGAACGTGAACCACGTGTTCCTGACGCAGACCTTCAGCAACTCGCAGATAGGCGAGACGTTCACCTTCAACATCTCCATCCAGTGGGGACTAACGGCGACGACTGATCCGGATCAGCTACCGTTCAACAGCACGTCCACCATCAATGGTGCACCGAACACTGGCTCCTTCACCGTCCTTCCGTAGGAAGGGGATGAGTCAGCCCCTCCCATTCTCTTTCTCCGCTTCTCATCATCAGCCAAGCCAGCGGTGCTCAGGCGAATGCCCGTCAAAATGAACTGTCGAAAGAATCCTGTGCCGGCCGTTACTGGGTATTCGGGACTCGTCAGGCTGGAAATAGTGTGACAGGCCCAAATCTGTACGGACGTGGGGCCCCGGAGAAACTCGCACGCTTGAGTGGTTGGTGACTTGACAGGATGGTTCTAAGCAGAAACCGTCTGGCTAGTGTCGTGATCATGCTCGCTGTGACTACGCTGGGAATGTCTCCTTTCTTCACGCCGGCACACGGTAGTGTCGGTTGGTCTAGTCCCAGCCTAATCGATACGCATGCCGGTACAGACTTACTGCCTAGTGCATTGCAAGCTAGTAATGGGACTCTCTGGGTGGCTTGGCAGTCGAACCGTTATGGCCAAGCTAGCGCTCGGACTGATATTCTGTACAAGACCTACACTAACGGGGTATGGTCAATGGATCTCAATCTTACTACGTCAGGCTATAATTCAGCCCCGTCTCTCGTACAGTTGTCCAACGGGACGATTCTGGCGTTCTGGGTCATAAAGTCCGGCACGAGCTTCCTAGTTTTTTCCGGCACGACCAACGGGGGCTCATGGTCCAGCCCCGTCCAGATCACTACTACGGTATTGAACGACACTCAGCCTTCAGCCGCCGTGAGCGGAGACGGCACCATATGGCTCGTCTGGACCCGTATCAACTCTACATGCAGTTCCTGTCTCGCAACCAAACAGTTGTTTTATAAGACTTGGAAGGGCAGCTGGTCGCCGGAAGTTCAGCTAACAACAGACTCGAATCAAAACTACGGTTCTAGTGTCGTCCTGACCAAGGATGGATTGGTCCGCGTGACTTGGTCAAAGGGAGCGGCGGGTAGCACCTACCAGCTCTTCACCAGGACATACGACGGTGTGCTCTGGAGTTCTGAAACGCGGATCGTTTCATCATCTTCGACTGATGAACATCCATCCATGATTCAGGATCGTAACGGAACCATGTGGCTTTTCTGGGGGAGACTCATTGTCGTCTCGCTACTGGTCCAGTACTACGAGGTAGTGGGAAAGTTCTCCTACAACCTCGGCGGGACATGGTCCTCTGAAATTATCTTGACAAGCACGTCCACGACTGTCGACAGCCTCATGCCCAGTGCGGTCCAGTCTAACACTGGAGTCAAACCCCTATGGGTGTTCTACTCATCGAACCAGAATGTTCCGGACTACGACATCTTTGCTGTCATGTCCACCGGGATCTACCCCATCCACGACATGACAGTATCTAGACTCAGCGCATCCAACAATCTAGGAAAATTCTGGGAGTATTCTGGTGGTCTCAAATCAGTAGGTCAGAGTGCCATCGAAACTGTAACCGTCGCAATCGCTAACATTGGTGACTATGTTGAGAATGTCAGCGTCACGCTAATCGCCACCAACACCACGCTCATCAGAGTCGGAACTCTTCAGAGTCTGGTGGGTCCAGGTAATACGATGAACTTCTATTTCTACTGGAACACCACGGGCGTAAGGGCGGCACGTTATGGATTTTCAGTCAGTCTTGCTGGCGTTGCATACACCTTCGGAAACACGGGAGACAACAATTACAACTTGACAAACCAAGTTTGGATCCTTCCGTTGGGCGATGTTAACCAGGATGGTTGGATAACCATCCAGGATATTTCTGTAGCCTCCTTCGGATACAGCGCCACACCGGGTAGTAGTCGTTGGAATCCATACGCCGATATCAATGGCGACGGCATAATCAACATCGTGGACATTAACTACATCATGTTCCATTATGGTACCACGAGCTAGATGTAACGAAACTCCCTAAGCTGCACAACTGTGAGCGCGCGTGGCTCTCTTCTTGGCAAGGTCGATCTGCCATATATTTGTAGAATACTGCAGTTGTCTTTCTCAATCCGAAGTGTCACGGGGCTATAAGGAGGGCTCGGAGCGCCGAAAACTCTTATATTCACAGTTCCGAAATACGCACTCCGGAAAAACGGATGCTAAACAATTTGAAAAAATTTAATCCACTACTGATAATTCCACTATTGCTGCTCACACCAATCTTGACAGTTGCTCTACTTCCAGCCGCACACGCGGCAACGGGGACAGTCTGCTTCAGCACCAACACCTCAGCATGTCAGACCACCTTTGGCGCAACCTCTCCGGTGGGATCAACACTCACCGTATACGTTCTGCTCCAAGGCTCTGATCCGCTGAACGGGTTTGACGTCCAAGTCTTTGCGGACCACTCGGTGCTTGCCGGGACTGGAATGAGCCTTGCCGGCTCAGTTCTGGGCCCATCTGCAAGCATCGTCGTCGAATGCTTGGATGGATCGCTCGTTGTCGGACCCTCCTGCACTCCGCAGGACGGTGTAGGTGTTGTTCACCTCGCCTCTGGAATAACCGGTTCCCCAGTCGGCACCGCAGGCGCGACATCAGGAGTACTCTTCTCGATCACCTATACTGTTCAAAAGTCCAGCACTGGCACTCCAGTCCGCTTCAACACGGGCTGCAGCGGCACCAGTGTCGCATCTACATGCGTAACAGTAACCAACGGAACACCCACCCCTAACAGCGAAATGGTTTCGAACGCTACCTTTGCCAACGTTTCGGACTTCACCATCGTCATAAGCCCAAGTCCGATCGAGACCACTCCAGGAGTTGCCGGATCGGCGACGGTTACCTTAACAGCTCTGGGAACCTTTAGTGATCTCGTCCAGCTCTCCATCAACCCAGCATCAACCATTGCGGCCAGCATAACCTCGCCTTCAGGAGGCTTGTGCGACCTGACAGTCCCAACTTGTGTCGCATCTATCAGTGTGGGACCTGCGAGTGCAGGAACCTACATGGTTAGAGTCGATGCTTCGGGCCTGTCTACCCCAGTCAGCCACTTTGCGACATCCACTGTCACCGTCTCGCTCCCAGACTTCAAGGTCACTTCTGCGAAATCTACTCTCGACATCCCGAGCGGTGGGTCAGCTACCTCCGTGATTACAGTCACTCCTATCAGCGGCTTCACTGACAACGTAGGACTAACCGCAACGGCTCCAACAGGAGTCTCCGTGAGCTTCTCATCTACCACGATCACTGGTGGTTCCGGAACGTCCACCATGATCGTGTCGGTCTCAAGCTCTGGTGTTGCAGGTACAATAACCGTGACTGGAACGGATCTGGGTACGAGAGGTGCGGGTCCTCACTCGACCCCAGTCGCCCTCACTATACCTCCATTTGGTTTCGCTGTCCTAGCAGTTCCAGGTGCGCTCTCAATACCTAGAGGAGGCTCACTAGTCTCGACCATAACCGTCACCAGCAGCGCAAACTTTGCTGGTCCAGTGACTCTAACCGCAGCCATTACCAACCAGGGCACTGACTCGGCCGGTCTGACAACGAACATTACGCCCAGCTTCTCGCCTGCAACAGTAAATGTTCCCGCGGGCGGCAAGGCACAAGCAAACTTCTTCGCTACCACCGTAAAGGGCAGCGCATTTCCGAGCGCAACTGACACAGCCACAGGAAACTACACCGTCACAATAACCGCTACGACCCCAGGCTTTACTCCTCGCATAGCAACGATCACTTTCAACGTCTTCGACTTCAGCTTTGGACCCAGCTACTGTTCGGGCAGCAGGTCTATCCTCACAACTCCAAACGCCAACTTCGACCCAGTCTTTGTTGGCGGCGTGTGTGACACGATGACCATAACGACCCAGACGGTAGCCCAGGGTGGCAGTGACGGCCAAGGCGTAGGCCTTGAAGGCGGAACATTGTGGTTGCAAGTCAATGCTCTCGGCGGCCTAACCAGTAACGGTTTCAACGGCAACGGAATTGCAGGACTCAACCCGCAGCTACCAGGAAGGGGAGCAGCTACCGGAGTATTCGTTCCGGAGCTCGGCTTCAGAGCCTGTCTTGCCCAGACCTTCTGGGCTAACGGGACACAGATCCCCTATTCCTACCTACAAGCCCACGGACCAATCATCGCCCCAGGAGCAGGACTCTACTTGGACTCCGGCTTCAACTTCGGTTGCCGATTCGACGCCGGCGCCTATCCGAACGACGTTGCAAACCCAGGTGTACCCTTCAACAATCCTGACTTCCTCGCCGTGACAGCTCAAGCCCTATCCACAACGCTACCCGGCACGTACTCGTTCAACATCTGCGGCCTCTCTGGAAGTCTCTTCAACTGCAAGCACTACACACTAGTCATCATCCAGGCTCCATTCGTCCACCAGTTCGCCCACATCGGTCACGTATCGCTCTCAGCGAACGGGGGACAGTCGTTCAAGCTAGGAGTATCGAACGTGGACCCGAACACGATCTACGTGCAAGTAACATTCTCTGGAACAGGCAGCGCCGGTGACTCTTTCACGGTACAGACAGAGGTCGTCAGCATTGCTCCTTTCGCTAACGCCAACAACCTTGCGGTACCAGTAGCGCTAACACCGAAAATGGTGGGTGAAGTGTTCACCTTCACAACAACCATCGCCGTTGGAATTTCTCCTACGGCACTCACGGGCGTCAGTACACTCAATGCCGTCAGCTCAACATTCACCGTAGTCCCATAGAGCACTTCGCAGAACCAAAAACTCCATTCCTTCTTTTTTCTCTGTGACGAGGAGACTCTCTGCCCCGCTTCGGATTGCCGCTTCAATCTGGAGCATGAGCAGGACGGCTCAGGGGGTAACACTCTACCTAGGAATAGTCTCCAGCAATGGAAATCTTATATCGGCTGCAGCCCAGAGAGCTATCTGGGTCATCATTCTTTCGAATGGCTCTACCTAGAGAGGAAGGAATTCAAATGAGAGCAGAGCTGAGAATTGTTCTCATCATAGTTCTAATGATTTTCATTTCACTCCCGTTGAATCAGCTGCCTCGCAACGTCCAGGCCGCTGTCACGTGTTCGATCTCACAGTCATCATCATGGCAGATCTGCGGGCCTATTGAAGCCCTCACGGGAATCGATGAGCAGCCGACTGGCATTCAGGCCAACGATGGAACCCTTCGGCTCGCATGGACTCATATCATTGGCAGCGGAGCATCCAGCATCTACTACAACACAAGGCTGACGAATGGAACCTGGCTGAACGCTGCCCCCATAACCAACCTCGGAGGGCTAAACCAGAACCCATCGCTAGTCCAAGCTAGCAACGGCACCATCTTCCTCTTCTGGAGCTATAGACCCGCTACTGGACCAGATTCAAGCCACTACCGGATCAACTACCGATATCTCAAGGGTACAGTCTGGTCTTCTTACGTCAACGCCACAGCCACTCCCGCAACGATGAACGATACACTGCCCTCGACAGCGGTAGGTAGCGATGGAACTCTATGGCTGATCTGGACGCGGGACAACAGCACTTCCTTGGGAACTACTCCTGTCATGCGACAACTATGGTACAAGACATTGAGCTCCAATGTCTGGTCTCAGGAAGGTAGCATAACGGATCGCCTTGATACTAACTGGAACTGGCAGCCGTCTATTATCGTTCCGAAGGATGGTACCCCGAGGATCGCATTCTCTAGGGGGCGCCCTTCTCTCGCCAATTTCCAGATAAACTACATCACACGTGCTGGAACCGGGTGGAGCGTGCCTGTCCCTATTGTGAATTCCAATAGCACCGCGCGGGACCAGAATCCTTCGATGTTGCAGGACCGGAATGGCACTCTCTGGGTCTTCTGGAGCAGGGACATGAACACCAACTTTGTTGTGAGAGTAGAATCCTCGGTTGATAATGGGGCCCACTGGACTGTCGATATCGCGCTTACCGCAGCTTGCGTTGGCTGCGCAGACAGTCAAGGTCCCTCTGCTGTTCAATCAAATACAAGTACTGACAAGAACATCTGGGTCTTCTATTCCACGAACCCTTCTCAGTTCGGGACTGGGTTCGACATCTGGGCGTTCAAGACGACAAATCCAATCTACCCTGTACATGACGTAGTTGTCCCCTTAGCTTTTTACTCGCTATCAAACATTGTCCAGTATGCGGGCGGCTTCCCTGGTCCGTATGTTGGTCAAAGTCCGATAGAGTCGATCTATGCCACCGTTCAGAACCTGGGAGACTTGCCTGAGAATGTTACTCTTCGTCTAACTGTTAGCAATACAACGATCTACTCGTTCACGCAGACCCTGCTCATTCCCAGCGGGACTTCGGGCAGCTTCGCCTTCAACTGGAACACGACAGGCGTAAAGCCCGCGGTCTACCGCATGTTGGCCAATGCTACTATTCCGGTGGAGAATTTCGGAAACAGGGCTGATAACGTTGTGAGAGTCGCAAACGCAATACATCTCTACCCGTTGGGAGACGTGAACCAGGATGGCGCCATAAACATAGTTGATATTTCCATCGCCAACCTGGGATATGGCGCTACACCAGGGAATCCTCGTTGGAATCCCTTTGCCAACATTACAGGCAGCGGCGTCATCAGCATTGTCGACATAAACTACATTTCATACAGGTATGGTACGGTCACATAGTTCGTGAATAGGACCAAACTAGACGAGAGACTCCGCCCTATACCGATGTGAATATTGGGAATGTTGGAGCATCCCCTATCAATCCTGGCCCTTCTCTAGACTGAATCTCTAGTAAGAAGAATTCAGATAGCTTTTTACGCCAACCCTGTCGACTTTGGCTTCAGGTGTCCTTGTCCGCCTCATTCCTGTTCAGAGTCCTCCTTCTCTTCGCGGTTGCTTTCTCCCTGGCGAGCCTCCCAGGTCCTCTTTCTGAAGCGACACATCATCTTCCCTCAGTCTCCTTAGCCAGAGCGGCCCCGGCGCCTGTCGAAAATTGGTATCCCGCTGGACCAGCCATGAACACTGAACTCGTCACCATCTTCACCGATGAGGCATCCGAGTTCACTTGTTTCAATAGTCCGTCGCCTTGTGTAGACATCACGGACTGGCCTCTCCCTCCATCTCTAGTCTCGCAAATCACGCCAAACCCGAACTACTATGTTACATCGCCCGTTTCGGCGACTGGCTTCTTCGAGATAGAGTACATGCTGGCGAACAATTTCTGGGGTATCAACATGAACTTTGGAAACAATCCTAACGGGACCCAGATCAGACAGGGGATAGCCCACCTCGTTGACAAAGTCTCGTTTACAAACAACGAGCCTCTCATCGCAGGCAGCGCTTCGCCAATCGACAATCCCGTACCTCTCAATAACGGTGGTCTTCCAGGAGCTAACCCGTGTCTCTGGGACTCTGCATATCCTGAGTCGGGAAGTGGCTGTAAGGTGGGAGCACCCGGCGGATCGGCATACCACCTGGCGACTGCTACCGGCGTCAATTATCCTTGGCAGCCTGCCCTAGCAAGTTCAGACTTTTGTGCTGCCGCTCAGCACTTCATTAATGCGGGGCTCGCTACTGGTCGGGACGCGACGACCTGCGTTTTGACTGGAATATCTTCGGCTGTGACTGCTCATACTGTAAACTTTTTTGTCCGTAGTGATGATCCTGCACGGCTCGACCTAGGCAACAGTGTTGCGCAAGAGATCTGCGCACTGTTCGGCCAGGGTTTTATCACGGGGTGCGGTACCTTCCTCTCGGTTACTCCAGGCCCCATCACAGCGTTCCCGGGATTCATTACGAGCAATAATAGTGTCAACCTCAACTGGTGGATGTACACTGCTGGCTACACGCAGGTTTACCCATTCACTAGTGCTCTCTACTTCATTTACAACAGCCAGTTCGTTTCTGGAGTTCCATCGATACAGACGTCCCATGGAGGCTTCTGCTCCAACGCTTCCGTTCCAAGTTCGAGCGCTCCCAACTACATGTACTTGTGTAACCAGGCGTATGATGATGTCAGTTCACAGATGCAATCGGCGACTTGTGTTGCGAGTCCAGGGGATCCATCGCCAAATCAACTAGTTCCCACGTTAGCCGTATGCTCGAACGCGGCTGGCGGTCCCTATGCGATTAATGACTTCACGCTGAGTTCTGCGATGTCAGCAATGAGCGTCACGCTCCCGGCCACCTTCTCCTTCTCCATATACGCCACTAGCCTAGGCGCATTTGCAGGCACGGTGAGCTTGAACTCCAGCGTGACCCCGGTCGTTTCTGGTGGTCCTGTTGCCAGCTTCCTATCAGGAAACACAGTGACGATTTCTGGGGGAATGCAGTCTTCAGCGGTGTTAACCGTCTCAGTGCCGACGACTGTGCCCGCGAACACTTACACGATTACTCTGCGAGGTTCAAGTGGTTCGGTCTCCCACAAGATTACATTCGGTCTCTCAGTGGCTTCTGGATCGGCCTCACTCACGGCCTCAGTGAGCACGCTCAGCGCGGTGAGTGCCGGTTTACTCTCTGAGGATCAGTTTGGTCGAGGAGCGTTCACTCTACCGGTCTTCGTTACAAGTGACCAGTTTGGTTATCTCAGCAATTGGTCTAGGGTGATCAATGATCAGGGGAGTGGGATTCCTAACTATTTCACTTGGCTTAACGCTTACAGCGCGACTCCTACTCAGGCTGGCACGATACGTCAGGGGTTCAAACAGCAGACGAAGAGTCTCAATCCCTACGTGTTTCAGACAGCATGGGACGCGTACATAGTTAGCAACATTTACGATACCCTCGAGACAGTTAACCCGATGTCCAAGGGACAGATCCTTGAATGGATGACCCTCAACAGTAGGCTTCTGCAGAACTTCGAGCTGAGCTACACGCCCCCCGCAGGCACTGTTGCTACGTACCGGTTTGCGTTGCGGGGTGATCTGTTCTGGCAGGATGGCAAGAGAGTATCCGCATGGGATGTCAAATTTAGCTATCAGAGCCTCAAGGCGACCGGAGCGTTTCAGGGTTCAGGCCTGGCCCCTATGACCGGGGTGACTGTCCTAGGCCCCTTACTAGTGGATGTGAATGTTAACTCTGCAGGACCGTTCACTCAGATCTTTCTCACCTCTCCAACCATAATCCCCGGACGGTACTGGTCTACCTGCCAAGGTTCCGTTTGGGACGGCGACGTTTCGATAGGGCGCGTGCCGGCTAGTTGTATGACTCCTGATCCTGCAAAGATCACCGCGACTTTCGATCCCCTCGCCAATCACATTCTCATCGGCTCGGGTCCCTGGGAATGCCTCAGCTCCACTGGGGTGCTTGGTGCTGGCTGCTCTACTACGGGAACGATGAATCCGTTGCCTGGAGGAGGGTTCACGCTGCAACGCTTCGGTGTCGGGACGACTCCGGGTGCTGGTCTCAACGATCACTACTTCAGAAGCAACGGCAATCTTGCTCTCTGGATCTGGAGTCAGAACAATGGCGATTTCACGCATGACTTCATCAACTTCACCGTCGTGGCGGCCTGCTTCGGCCTCCCTGCGCTACCGCTCGGCACCACCACGGGCTGCGGTCATTTCCAGCAGGGCATTGGAGCGACTGGTGGACCGGTCATTGTCGGGTCGGTGCAGATCGCAATAGTCAACCGGTTCATAGCCACCAACTGGGTAGCACCATTCGTCTGGAATACCTCCCCGCCGCTCGGTCTAGTTGCGATGCCACCGGTCCTGTACGAGGGTTCTGCAAAACTCTCTCCAGCCAGCGTTGTGGGCTGTTCGTCGCCCTATCCTGTCGGCGGGTATGACTGCTAGCCCATTTTTCTGCTATCTTTTTCTCGACCCCCCCCGGGGGCATGCCAGATTTTCAGAAACCCTTCACAATTTGTTCAAAACCCTCTCAATGCAAATCGCCCGGAATAAGCCCGAATCAGAAATCTGGGCGCGCGATCCAGTAACGACGTTTATCCACGCTTCTCCCTAGGGGAAGAGTCCCGTTTCGAAGATCATGGTTCAAACCTATTCTGCGTTCTAAAACGGGATCCTGGGCGAGAAAACATTCTAGCTGGCGAGAGCCCTGTGGAAAAAGGGGGCCAACAATATTATCCTCGCGACGCGAGACAGCTTTTCTCGGAAGGAACAGCTTCGCATCTACACCGCGTTGAACCGACGAGTCAGATTATTCCGCCAACAGCAGAATCCGAATTTTGCATGGTCCCCTCTGGATAACCTTTTAAAATGCGAAAGGATTGATCGCAACAGTTTTCATCTTAGATGGGAGATCAAGGAGCGTTGCGCGTATGGAAGGCGGCAAGATTATCTCTTGTCGCTCTTCTGCTAGTAATACTAGCACTCTCCACCACCCTTCCTTCAACCCATTCCTCTACACGTCCCCAAGACCAGCCCGTAAGGGCGATTGACAACGTTGGCCCGAGCACCAGCTCTTCGCAGGCAATCATCGCGTTTAGCCCGTCCAACGTAACCAGCTTATCCATAACATCTGGCCTACTTAGTTTCAACGTCACCGTGACGAACTCCACCGCGATAAACGGGTTCTCCGTTGTCCTCAGCTACAACCCAGCAGTCCTCAACTTCAATACAATAGACTACGCGAACAACGTTCTCGGAAGCAAAGCGGATGTTATCAACTACTGTGTAGGTGGAGTCCTATTTGTAGGGTCAGCGTGCCCAAATTATAATTCCAATTCGATCTCTTTTGCGCTATCACTTTTAGGAAATGTCACTTCTCCGCCGATCACCACAGGGGTCCTATTCAAGCTCAACTTCAACGTGATCGCTCGTGGATTCTCAGCGCTGCACATAATTCAGACTGAACTCTCAAACGGAGGAGTCTCAGTGCCCTTCACATCCGTGGACGCATATTTCACCAACACGGACTGTCCTCACAACAGCGGCATCTTGTGCAAACCACCAGTAGCAAAATTCACAGTCACCCCAGCCCGACCACTAGTTTTCAGAACCATAACCTTCAACGCATCAGCTAGCACAATAACAAATCTCGGCCCCCCCAGCGCAACCATCAAAACGCTCTACTGGGATTTTGGAGACCTCACAAGCGACAAGGCACCAACCCTCCCGAACGGCCAGCCAAATTCCACTATACAACATCAGTACCATAACACTTGCAACTGTTCAGTCACACTAGGTGTGACCGACACCTACAACGCCACTGCCTACTCTACCCTCGCAATCGGCGTCATCGCCGTCTTCATCAACGTCTACCCGATTATCAACCGAGTAATTCCACAATTCCGAGTAAGTCCCGGAACGACTGTTCAGATCATTATCTACGTAGTGAATAACAGCACCTTTCCAGAAAACGGATCCGTGTCCGTAAAGCTGGACGACGGACGAATTGTCAGCCAACCACAATCCTTCCACCTAGGGGCTTTCAGACAGCAAACCACCGTGACTGAGCAGTGGATAACGAACGCGAGTTATGCTACTCGAGTCTACCGAATCGACGCCGTGGTTCCACCCATTCCGGGTGCTAACAAAACCTCCAATAACATAGCGTCCACATTTGTCGAGCTGATCAGCTCACCGCCAACTGGGCTAGCCAGCTTGAATCTAATTCAGTCAAGTGGCTTAGCCATTCTAGTCCTTGCCGGTGTGGTTTTCGGTGCATCCCGCTTCCTTCGACGCAAGCCGGTCGAAGAAGCCCTATAGTTTACTGAACAGCCTTGTGCACACCGAGAATGTTATGGTATTCTACGAATATCTGCGTCTTGCCCTAGATTTATCCCGAATCCGACCCGGGGATAATCTTTTAAGGACAAGCCGCCCAAACCGGTCTCCGGGAAAAATTTGAGAAATATACCAACATTCAAACTACTACTTCTCTTTGCAATCGCATTCTCTCTCGCTAGTCTACCAGGAACAATGTCAGGTTCTATCTCTTCGGGATTCCACATGCCTACCATAAAAACGGCCCATGCCGCCAACGCGCCCTCAGAGGCGTGGTATCCATCCGGCACATCCATGAATACCGAACTCGCCACCATCTTCACCGATGAGACGGCCGAGTTCACCTGCTTCAACACAGCCACCCCATGCGTCGACATCACCGACTGGCCCTTAACACCCCCGTTGATCACATCTCTAACCCCCAACCCATCATACTACGTAACCCCGTCAATATCCGAGACAGGTTACTTCGAACTGCAATTCATGCTAGCTAACAACTATTGGGGCTGTAGCTTCAACTTTGGTAACAATAATACGAGCACCTTCCCAGATTGCGGCGCCCAGATAAGACAAGGCATCGCACATCTTGTGGACAAGACGGTGTTCACCAACAACCAGCCTAACATAGCCGGCCATGCGCAACCCATCGACAATCCGTTGCCACTCAACAACGGTGGTCTACCAACGCCAAACGCCTGTGGCTGGGATAAGAGCTTCCCAGAGGGAACGACAGGAGTCGCTCCTTGCGTTGTAGGGGCATCAAGCGGGCTTACCCCCGCAACTTTTACCGGCGGCACTGCTTACCACCTTGCAGCTGCAACGGGAGTCAACTTCGTATGGCAACCTGCTCTGGGTAGCGCTGACTTTTGCGCTGCTGCACAGCACTTCATCAACGCTGGACTGGCTACTGGCAGGGACGCGACCACTTGTGTCCTAACCGGTGTCTCGTCCGCCGTTACAGCACACACAGTGAACCTCTTCATACGAATTGACAACACTGCACGGTTCCAGCTTGGTCAGAGTATTGCCCAGGAGCTCTGCGCACTATTCGGTCAGGGCTTCGCCACTGGCTGCGGCACGTTCGTGAGCGTCACGCCTGGTCCTATCACCGCATTTCCAGGCTTCATCACGAGCCCAACCAGCGTCAACTTGAGCTGGCACATCTACACAGCAGGCTACGGCAACGTCTATCCGTTCGACAGCAGTCTCTACTTCATCTACAACAGCCGATTCGTCTCAGGCATACCCAGCATCAAAGTGTCTGGAGGCGGAACCTGCCGCAATGACTCAATAGGCAGTTCCAGTGCATCGAATTACATGTACTTGTGCAACGCAGCATACGATGCCATCAGCGGTCTGATGGAGAACGCGGCATGCACCTCGGCTACTGGAGATCCAAGTGTGGGTCAGGGTACCCCAACGTTTGCCAACTGCGCCGGTGTTTCTGTCACGGGAACATGTACAGCAACCTCGAATTGCTCCGCCGTCACTGCAGGTTACCAGACTGAGGACGCTTACGGAAAAGGCGCTTACACTGTTCCGGTCTTTATCCAGCTTGACCAGTTCGGCTATCTGAGCACCTGGTCGCGGGTCGTCAACAGTGCAGGCAGCGGCACTCCAACATTCTTCACATGGCTAAGTGCTTGGAGTGGAACTCCAACACAGTCAGGTACGATTCGCCAAGGTTTCAAGCAGAACATCAAGAGCGTCAGCCCGTTCATCGAGAGCACTGTCTGGGATGCCTATGTGTTCGGCAACGTCTACGACAGCTTGGGTGTCATTAACCCAGCTAAGGGCGTTGACCTGCTGAACTGGATGGCTACTAGCTTGCAGACTATACGGGACCCGACTACTCTGGGATACACTGCGCCGCCAGGAACGACAGCCGCGCTGAGGATCAGCTTACGCCAAGACCTCTTCTTCCAAAACGACAACTCTGGCTCGCACCCCGCCTCGAGAGTTACTTCTTGGGACGTGGCGTTTAGCTACTTGTCGCTACTAGGAACAGGTGCCTTCCAGAGCGGAGGCGCTTCGCCTACGACCGGCATAACGGTCATCAGCCCAACAACATTCGACTTGGACCTCAGCAACCTAGGCTCGTTCACCACACTGTTCGAACTTGGACTCTCTGTGCTTCCGGCTGAGTACTGGACTGGTGCGGGTCAGTCCGCATACAACAGTGCAGTATCCAATACTATCTCGACCTGCAGCAGTCAGACCTCCGCATCGGCGGTAGTCGCCTGCTTCAGAGCACAATACACGCTCTCGCCAACTGCCGTAATCGGCACTTCAACTGTACCGGCTGTCGTCTGTTCTGACAGTACAATCTTCGCTGGAGCCTCAGGCTGCTCCCACGTAGGAGCCAGCTTGCTGAACGTTGACACTACCAAGATAGGCGCCACCTACGATCCCGTCGCCACCGGTACTCTCATAGGCTCAGGCCCATGGGAGGCTCAGACTGGCGGCGTCGTCGGAGGCGGTACCGGTGTCACCCCATGCGGTGCTATGGTCTGTCAGACGAACCCAACCTACACGTTGACACGTTTCGGTGTCGGAACGGCCCCGGGTGCTGGTCTCAGCGACCACTACTTCCGCAGCAACGGCAACCTCGCAATATGGGTCTGGAGTCAAGACAATGGTGACTTTACCCACGACTTCGGCAATCTACAAACAGTAAGGGCATGCTACAACCCAGGCGGCACAGCAACAGGTGCGTGTGTTCACTGGGCGAAAGGCATAGCAGGCACTGGCGGAACAGCTGGACTAACTAACGTCCAGATAGCTGCCGTCAACAGGTTCGTCGCAGTCAACTGGGTTGCACCGTTCAACTGGAACACTTCACCGCCACTAGGCATAGTATCGCTACCTCCAGCTACCCTGTACGAAGGAACAGCAACTCTCAACAACTGCGTAGTAGACCCCGTTAACGGATACGACTGCTAAAGGCAAGCCTCAAATAAACCCCCTTCCCTTTTTTTGTTTCTTGGTCCTTACTGATGAGTCTGCGTAGTTTTCTGTTGAAGCGAATCGCATACACCGTTCTCCTGATATTCTTCGTCATTCTGCTGAACTGGGTAATATTCGAGGCGATGCCAGGGGTTAGTGGTAATCTCTACCAGATTCTTGGCCAATCGGGAAGGCTCGGGCCCGCTCAGTACCACCGCCAGATCGAGCTCTACGGCCTCGACAAACCGTATTGGGAAAGATTCGTAGACTACTTCAAGGCGATGATAACCTTCCAGTTCGGGTTCTCTTACCAGAGCAATACGGACGTAACAACCGAATTGATTCAACAGGGCACATTGTTCAACACTCTCGAACTGCTGGGAACCGCTACTCTTATGGCAATAATCATCGGGGTATTTTTGGGGATACTTGTTTCCCGTAAACGTGGATCAGCACTGGATAATTTCTGGGTGACATCCTCCCTAACGACATTTTCGCTTCCAACATTCTTCATGGGCATTCTCCTGATCTTCATATTTTCCTCGACTCTGAACTGGTTTCCAGCGGGGGGAATCGCACCCTCCATCTGGAATAACGCATCTCTAAATGCGAAGCCGGACATTTTGGGGCAGATCGTCGTTAGGCTTCAGTATCTCTTTCTTCCTGCATTGACGCTGACTCTTTTCTCTTACGGCGGCTTTCTGCTTCTCACACGAGCGACCATGGGCGAGGCCCTGAGCGATGACTATATCCTCACCGCCCGGGCAAAGGGACTTTCAGAGAGGACCATCCTGGTTAAGCACGCGTTCAAGAATGCCTCCCTTCCGGTAATCACATCTAGCGCCCTGGCTTTCGGAAGCATTCTTAGCGGTGCAATTATTACAGAGACCATTTTCAACTGGCCAGGTCTCGGTTTCTGGTTGTATGGCGCCGTGCTCTCAAAGGATTTTCCGGTGATGCAAGCTCTGTTCTACATCATAGCTCTCTCCGTGATTGCCGCTAACTTCATTTCCGATATACTATACGGCATCGTCGATCCACGAATCAAGTACGAGTAGAGATTCTGGAAGTTACGCGTTCTTGGTTTCTCGGAAAGGCTTGGCATTCCAGCTGAAGAGAACCTCCGGAACCTTCAGGCTTCTATTCAAGAACAAAATGTCCGTTGTTGGGATTCTCCTCCTATCCGCGTTTGTGATCGCTGCTCTAGGTGCTCCGCTGTTTACTCCTTACAGTACTTCCGTGACGGTCAGCGCAGCTTATGCACAGCCGGAGTGGGTGATGAATTTTCCGGATGGCTATTACCTCAGCAGAAACATAGTGGTGGTAAGTGATCCGCTCTTCAATTCCCCCTCCTCCATTCAGGCTTGGACCATAGCGGCCCCAACGTCTACACTTGCCAATCTTCAAGTTGCGTATGCTCCTGGAGTTTACTCGAGAAACGACTCGCATGGGAGCCTTCAGATGGCTTACAGCGGAAATACTCCCGGAGTCGTCAGGATGAGCCAGTCCTTCCAGTATCCCTACCACGGTCCCCCTGGAAGATTCGTAGCCAATGCAAAGTTCCTCCCTTCAGGCGTAAGCAAGACCACACCGATCCACGTTCGCCTGTTTGTAGAGAGAGCTGACGGCCGAGTGTTCAATCTTCTCAACGAGAATGAGACCGCTGGTGGCGGTTGGGTTCCCAGCGCGACCTATAGCCTGGACTCTAACAGCAAGACTCTGTCGGACGCAATAGGAACGTTTGGAACAGGCTTTACCGCTCCTCAAGTTGTTTTCTCGGGCATACAATCATATTCGTACGGAGTGGAGCTGACCTTCTATGGACCGTCGAAGATCAACGCTGATGATCTTCAGCTGCAATTGTTGGGCACCGCTTTTGGACTATTAGGCACGGACTACGGCGGTTCCGACGTGTTCACTCAAGTCATTTACGGTGCGCGAATATCTCTCCTAGTTGGACTCCTGTCTGCAGCAATCGGCATTGGCCTGGGCCTTCTAGTTGGCATGCTCGCTGGCTTTCTTGGGAAACTTGTGGATGAGGTACTCATGCGATTCACTGACATGCTCCTCGTCATACCAGGGCTTCCACTGCTGATTGTACTAGTAGCTGTCCTGGGCCCTAGCATCTGGAATCTCATTCTGATCATAGGCTTCCTCGGCTGGATGGGCTTCGCTAGAATCGTCCGGTCTCAAGTCCTGACGCTTCGAGAGAGGCCCTTTGTCGAAGCGGCAAAGGCATCCGGCGCTGGAACAGGCAGAATAATAGCGCGTCACATTTTTCCCAACATTGTCTCGTTGACCTACGTCAACCTCGCGCTTGCAGTTCCGGGCGCCATTCTTCTCGAGTCGGCCCTCGCCTTTCTAGGCCTATCCGATCCTTCGCTCAATTCTTGGGGTCACATGTTCTACAACGTACAAGCGTCAGGATCCCTTAGCGCCCATCCTCCACCTTGGTGGTGGGTCCTACCGCCAGGATTTGGGATAGCACTAGTTTCGCTGTCTTTTGTCTTGGTCGGGTATGCGCTCGACGAGATCTTTAACCCTAGATTGCGAAGACGGCAATAGACAGACTGTTACAACACTCGCTCTGACAGTGCGCTCCCCACAATCGTAGCTGCCAGGCCCAGAAACAGCAAGATTGGGAAGAAGGCGCCAAACGTGAACTTGACCGCTGAGGTCACGAGAACGTCTTGGACGGGAAAGGTACCGACGAAGGCAGGGAGTGCTATGATAAGATACGTCACTGTTGCAGCCAGGATGTATGAGGCAAAGAAGGCGATCACTGCTTTGCCGAAATCAGCTATGACCAGAGACGCCACCACTGAGACTCCAAATATTCCCAAGTAGAAGAGTATGAGTTCCCAAGGACCCCTGTAGATTACCTCGGGTTGAAGATCTCCTCCTCCGCCATAAACAGGCAACAAGAATCCCGAAAGTATCCCTCCGACGGTGAGGCTTGCGATGCTCGTTGCCCATCCGAGCACGACTAGCAAGGGCTTAACCTTATTCAGGACCGTGAGCAACAATCAGTCTAACGATTAATGGCTGGAGTGGGCGGGATAGATGAAGTTTCATTTTTGGGGAATGAGCATTGTTCCTTGGATCTTTGTCGCCATCAGCGTCTCTTCGGCTTTCTATCTAACAGTCTCAACTCTCAACTATCTCAACTTCTATCCTGCTCTGGGCAGTTTGGAGGTCTCTACTTTGAAGCTCAGTCTTCAGCGCAGCGCGAACGTCTATGCGTTGGTGGCTGAGGTCTCGATCTCGAACCCATCAAGCACATCGGGCTTTACTATTCAGAATTTGGACCTCCGCGTATACTTCATCAATTCGACTTCTCCGTATCCAGCTTCAGATTCCCTGTTTGTGCCAGCTCAGCTCTCTGGACACCAGGACTTTAGAGCATCACCAAGCCCACACTCGACCTACTTCGCTAATGTGACGCTCCCTCTGAATACGTCTAATGCGAATGCATTGTTGAATTTCACCCGGACATATCATAATCAGGTGCTGTCTCACGTGATATTGGATACTCAGATCATCACCTTCCTAGATCCTGTAACTGGTCGGCTCCCTCTGGAAAGCGTAGACACTCTTCCTCTAACCTAGGATGGTTGGATAGGCCCCAAAGCTTAATTCAACGGTTTCGCCAGTTTCAAAGTCTGTCTCGCGATGCCAGTGCTTGAAGTCCAGGGACTTACTACCCATTACCTGACGCTCAGGGGATGGGTCAGGGCCGTTGAGAATATCAGCTTCAACGTGGAACAAGGCGAGGCTCTAGGGATCGCGGGGGAGTCTGGCTGTGGAAAGAGCACTGTTGCACTATCGCTCCTAAAGATCTTGCCCCCGGGCGGGAAGATACGGGGCGGTAAGATTGTGTTCAACGGTCAGGATCTTGTTCCCTTATCCGAGTCAGAAATGCGAAGGATTCGATGGAAAGGTATCTCTATCGTTTTTCAGGGAGCAATGAACGCGCTGAATCCAGTTTTCAAAGTAGGAGATCAGATAGCCGAGGCCATAAAGACCCATGAACAAGGAGTATCAAGCTCTGAAGTCAGAGAGAGAGTAGCAAAGCTTCTGGAGACAGTAGGCATAGAGCCTTCGAGGGCTAATAATTATCCGCACGAATTCAGCGGAGGAATGAGACAGCGTGCTCTCATCGCCATGGCTCTAGCCGCCAATCCGGTTTTGTTGATAGGTGACGAGCCAGGCACTGCTCTAGATGTCATAGTTCAGGCTCAGACGCTAAAGCTCTTACGCGATCTTAAGGACAGGCTCGGGCTCTCAATGATTCTGATTAGTCACGATCTTTCAATCATAGCGGAAACTTGTGAGAAAGTCGCGATAATGTATGCCGGGAAGATCGTTGAATACGGTGATGCTCGTGCGATATTCAAGAACCCTATGCATCCATATACGCAGGGTCTCATCAAGGCGTTTCCCAGTATCAAAGGCGAACGTGTGAGGCTAACATCTATTCCTGGCCAGCCGCCGAACCTCTTGAAGCCTCCGCCCGCTTGCAGGTTTAATCCTCGGTGCCCCTATGTCATGGATGTGTGTAAGCGGGAAGAGCCTCTCTTGGTTGAGCATAGCGAGAAGAACCACCTCGCCGCGTGTCATTTGTACTAGGCGAAAATCAAGCTTGGTCGAATCACTTGAGTCAGTCAAGAAGGAAGAGGCGCCGATGGAAGTTCAAGGTGAGGTTCTCCGAATTGAGAATCTGCGAAAATGGTATCCCCTCAAGAGAGGCTTCTTTGAGACCGTCTTTTCCAGGGAAGAACTAAACGTCAAGGCTGTCGACGGAGTTAGCTTCAGTCTCTCAAAAGGCGAGATCTTCGCTCTGGCCGGTGAGAGCGGCAGCGGTAAGACTACTCTTGGAAAAGTTCTCCTCCGCCTAGTCGATCCCTCCAGCGGCCATATCTTCTTCGAAGGCAAGGACATCACGTCGCTCAAGGATCGTGAGTTGAAACCTCTGCGTAGAAGAATGCAGATAGTATTCCAGGACCCGTTCGAATCTCTAAACCCGCGTATGATAATCAAAGAGATCGTAGCAGAGCCTTTGCGAGTTCAGGGGGAGATTGAAGTTGACGAGAAGGGTAGGACGAGGCACAAGAGGTTGGGCGAGGAGGAGGTTGAAGAGAGGGTCAAGAAGATGCTCTCGGAGGTCGAGCTTGTTCCTCCGGAGGAGTACCTGTACCGGTTCCCTCATGAGTTGAGCGGGGGTCAGCGTCAAAGGGTTGCGGTCGCGCGAGCGTTCATACTGGATCCATCATTCATCGTGGCCGACGAGCCAGTCTCGATGCTCGACGTTTCCATAAGGGCCGAGATCGTTAACTTGATGGTTGACCTCGTTAGGAAATCCTCCGCGTCTATCGTGTTCATCTCGCACGACATTGCACTGGCGAAACACATCGCCGACCGCATTGCGGTGCTCTACCTAGGAAAGATGATGGAACTGGGTTCAGCCCTTACCGTCGTTGACAAGCCATTGCACCCCTACACACAAGCCTTGATCGCTGCCGTACCCGTCCCGGACCCAGATTCAAAGCGGACGAAGGATGTTATCAGCGGTGAGATTCCCAGTCCGGTGGATCCCCCGTCTGGTTGCAGGTTCCATACAAGGTGTCCCTATGCTCACGAGCGTTGCGTCAACGAGGAGCCTGCGCTCCGAGAGGTGGAGGAGAAGCACTTCGTTGCGTGCCACCTTTACGACTAGATTCTGAAAAATCTCGGTCACCGGCTTGCGACTTCATCGAAGTGTACTCTCAGTGCAGCCTGTAACGAGAATTGTTTCACACAAGGCCCTGCCCAAGTTGGCCAAGAATTCTCTCTGAAACCTGTCACTATCCGAGGAAAAACTGGGATTCAGCCTTCTGTCACAACCCCTCCACGAAAAGAAACTGGGGTTCTGATTGAATGAGAGAGGCTGTGGGTTAGCGCTTCTTCGCTCTGAATCTCTGGGTCACGCTTAGCCTTCTGTCCAGGAGAAACGTCGTACCGAGGACCATTATTGAGATCAGAATGATCGTCGGCATGACTAGTTCGGAGGGAGTGGCGAGGTCGAAGTAGACCGTGGAGCCAGAGGCCCAAGCGTTCGCTGGGACTGTGAGTTGAAAAGCTGGATAGTACACAGCTGTGAATGTCTTGATGAGTGGGCCCTCGGGGGATTTGGGGCCGTATGTGAGATTAAACCGGGGTGATCCTTGGTCGAACGTCCATGTCGTCGATTGTCCTAGGAGGTCATCCTTTCGAGTCCAGAAGGAAACAGCGGGGACCCATGAGAAGTCGAGGATCGAGAATGTTTGGGTGGTTTGTGCGGGAATTGCTGCATTCAGTGTGGCTCCTCCATTGATGAAGTATGCTGTGTTCGCGGGCTGCGAGTTTAGAGGTGCGAGGAGGTATGACTGGCCGACGGTGTTCAACTCTAGCCCTCCAAGGCTTATTCCGTCTGCTACGTTCATGGTGAGGAAGCCTGTGTTGGATCTTATGGCACTGCCTGAGTTTGTGTTTACGCCTGTGATTACTAGGGTGTAGTTCTCCGATAGGATCCATGTTCGGCTTGCGTTGATGGTTCTCGCTTGCAGGTTCAACGTGGCTATCGTTGCTCCCGGAACGAGTTTCTGGAAGGCGGGCTGAAGATGGTCAATGATCTGTCGAGATGCGGATGAGTTCGGGTAAATATTTGCGAGAGGGAGGCTAGTGATGTTTTCTGATATGGACAGATTCATTTGCAGGGTTACCTGTGACGGCGCGACGATTGCGTATACGGGTGCTCCCCGTGCTGGAACGATGATCGTCGTTGGAAGGAGGATGATCGCGGCGACTACGATAATGCGCCAGTGTTTTCCCATCAAGGTTCCAGTTCTATTAAACTGGACGGGAATGGCATATAAGAACCGTTATCATCCGTTCACTAGTTTCAGCGCAGACGAGAATCTTACGAGTGGTGCGGGGGGTGGGATTCGAACCCACGAAGGCCTTCGCCACAGGGTCCTAAGCCCACGGCAGGCGATACGGTCACGCCTTCTGCCCATTAGACCTGGCTCTGGTACCCCCGCGCTGCAGCTCCTGCGACAAGGGCGGAACCGGGGGCGAATAAAAACTACTTCAAGACACGACTCCCCCGCATTCAGATCACGAACGAGGCGGGCAACCTCTCGCTCCCAGCCCCCAAAAGAAACTCGGACAAAATCGCCAGGATCAGCCCTGATCCGGATTCCGGGGACGGCGGCAAAAAAAATCGCCCAGAACACGCCCGAATCCCCGGTCTGAGCCTCTGGTTCTGTAACCACGCTTCTTCCACGCTTCTCCCTTAGGGTAAGAGTCCCGTTTCGAAGATCACTACGCACGCCCATTGCGTTCAAAATCCGAATCCTCGCCGAGAAACGTTCCAGCTAGCAAGACCTCTCGAGAAAAAAGGGGGGGCCAACAATATTTTCTCGCGACGCGAGAGTGGTTTGCGCCAGGGCGGACAGAAACATTCCTAGAGTCTTCTAGAGACCCGAAGTGTGAAAGTGTGAAACCTAGTATGGTTCCTAGGAGAGTGGTTTTGAGCTCTCCCAGAGATACTCGAAATAGCTCTTTCCAAACTTTACGAGACCAATATGATCCGAAGAGATGGCCAACGTCAATCCTTTCTGTGGATCCTCGCCTAGAAGTATTATGATCTGGTTATCGTCCGAGATTATTCCTCCGCCGAACATTTGTTCTCTGGTCCGGACCTGAGCGAGACCCTTCAATTTCCGCAGAGTATCTCGACTCGTGGTCTGAGGGACCATCACGGAGACATTGACTCCGTTCCCCTTCATCAAAGCAAGAGCCGGCAGAGCCATTGAGACGATCGGGTCCGGAGCCACCGGCATCGCCACGAAAAGCTCTCTCCTCGTACGTCCAAGAGTCTCTCGAATCTTGTCCAGGATATTGTTCTGGCCTCTCACTATCCAGATGTCCGGTTTCTCCCGGACTCCCTTCTTCTCGTAGAGAGGTTGAAGCTCCGCCATCGCGTCCGATTCGCTCGACTTCAGCGTAGTCTCTAGCCGAGACCTGGACGATTCGAGAGCAGTGGAAGGAGCCTTGGGGTAGTATTTGCTGGGCCTACCTTGCTCTGTCTCAACCCATCCTTTCCGTTCAAGATTTCCCAGAATTTCGTAGATTTTCGAATAGGGAATAGAAGCGGTTCTGCTGAGTTCGCTCGCCGTTTGGGTGCCCGACTCGACCAGTGAAACGTACACCTTTGCCTCATAATCCGTCAGACCAAACTCCTTCAAGGCCCTTCGTGTTTTCTCACTGACAGACATAGACTCTCTAACCCGAACTCAGACGAAGCGACCCGATAAAATTGTGCCGTCGACTGTGCAAGTTCCTCAAGGAGAAAAGGTCACGCCTCAGACTCGCATTGTTATCCAACCTTTCGTCGAGGACCGTTCATGGCTTAACGAAAGAGAGTGTAAATAGCGTTCCATGCCTCTATATTGAAGACTCTCCTGGATAATGTAAGATTTTGATCGACAAGAACTCTGTTGTCAACAGTCTCCGAGGCGTCCTTGACCCGGAGATCGGCATCAGCATCGTCGATCTCAAAATGGTCCGAGACATATTCATAGAAGGCAACCATGTCAAAGTCACCATAGCACTAACAGTTGCTCACTGCCCCCTCGCAAAAACTCTCCAAACAGACGTCGAGAAAGCCCTGAAAAAATCGGACGAGATCAAAACCGTAACCGTAGAGACAACGGCAATGTCAAAGACTGAGCTGAACGAACTCAGAACGAGCCTCCAAAATAGAGCGGGTCAGCCCCAACCCGAGCAAAGGAATGGTCCAGGCCCGGGCATCAATCGGCTTGGAAAACGTGAACTGCGAAACATCATCGCCGTCGCATCAGGCAAGGGC
>Ga0137396_10000207_pt1 | contig 25592 bp, 11 predicted proteins | sample czc16metaG_FD_108284 | JGI IMG/M metagenome (GOLD analysis project Ga0137396, IMG submission 108284) | Vadose zone soil microbial communities from Angelo Coast Range Reserve, California, USA - czcobulk3.16 metaG | ecosystem: Environmental > Terrestrial > Soil > Vadose zone | place: USA...
TCGGCTTCGGCCGGGATCATCCGGTACTTGTCGCGCAGGTCCTCGATGAACCGCAGCCCGTTCACCGTTCCTTGATTATTCAGCGTGGGATTTCCCTGATCGTCCATCACCCATCCGCCGAATCCGGTCATAAAAGGGATGAAAAAGAACGGTTCCGTGTAATTCCAGACCAGGGCGTACTGATCGATCTTGCCGTCCCCATTATTGTCGAGCGTCAGGGCGCGTCCCAGGTCGATAAGCTCCCGGTCGGTCTGAGGAGGACTTTGAAGAAGCTTCTTATTATAAACGAGCGCAAGGTGATTGCCGAGCTTATCGGCAATCTGGTAAAGATGGCCCTTATACCAGGTGAGCGCCTTTGGATTGAATCCGCTTAACCACCCGGCTTCGAACATTGTTTCCAATGGCTTGATGATGTCCATGACCTGAAATGGACCGACTTGATCAGACGGTCCGTAGACAAGGTCCGGTCCCTGGCCGGCGATGGCGGCAATGATGAACCCGGAGCGGAGCTCCTCGGTTTCTTTATAAATGGCTTCCACCCTGACGCCGGGATGGATACTCATGAACCGGTTCATCTGGTCTTCCAAAATGAGCCTCTCATCCACCCTCATCTGATGCCAGATCACGATCCGGTTCGGATCGCTCCCCCTGCCGCAGGAGAGACAGGCAAGTGCAAGAACTGATCCCGAGAGTCTCGAAAGCGTCATAGTTCGAAGGCAGCCACCTGACCGCCTTTCATTCTGCTGCTCAGCTTCCCCCCTGCCGGGGAAAGCGTTTGATCGGACAATAGATCCCTCATCGCCGTGATCGGCAATGGCAGTTCGATCGAGAAGGATTCCTCGGACGTCATGCTGGAATTCGCGACGACCAGGAGTTTTCGGTGTGTCTTGGTGGAAGACCGGATAAACGCGATGATGTTCTTGTTCGGTACCTCGATCCAATAAAACGACTCCGGTGAAGGATCTACCAGAAGATCCTGATAATTCCGGCGGACGCCGGAAACGGTTCTGATCCAATTCGTGATCTCGTTCGAATTGATCCAATCGTAGGCAGACTCGCTGAACAAGGGAAGTTTTTCGGACGGATATTTCGCCAGTTCTTCGCGGGTGAAGTCAAGCCCGGTGTTCACGGGGCAGCGTTCCCCCAATTCGAACCCGGAATGAATGAACGGGATCGCAGGAATGAAGTTGGAAATCACCCAGGCGTATCTTGAATACGTCATTCCGCCGGGGCGCGTCGCGGCACGAGGCGTATTGTGGCTCTCGGGGGTTGCAAAAAATGGGAGAGGATACTCTCCGCGGGAGAACCTTCTGAGCAGGTTTTTGAACTTCTCGGGCTTGTGCTGATCGCTCCACTGGTAACCGATCACCGCATTGTACCCCTCCTTCACGCTCTTTTCTTCGATGGAGAAGTTTTCATCCCAGAAAGCGAAATCCCGATCGATGGCGCGCGCCCGGCGGATCATTTCTTTCTTGAGGTCCATCGGAAGAGCATGCCCCATATCGATCATGACGCCGTCGATCCCGAATGACTTCTGATAGTATGGAATGATCTCCGAGATCTTTTCCCAGAGCGGCCTGTTTGCATTTTCCGGCCGAGCCAGCCGGGCGTCGTACATCCGGATCGTATTGTAGGCGATATAATTGAAGTCTGGGTGATCGTACATTCTCAAGAAGGTCACGTCCCCCCACGGCGGCTGTGAATCGTCAGGGGGCCAATCGGCGAAGGCTCCCGGTATCCGCGCAGTCGTTTTTTCACGAACGGTCGCGATGTACCGTCCGTTTGTGAGCTTAACCGCACCCGGCTGGGGCGGCGGCGTGAAAAAATCTCGGTACTCCTGATGCGGAGGGATCAGGCCTTCATAATTCTCGGATTCCGCCGACTTCAGTATTGTTTTGAGCTCATCCGGAGTGAAGATCGGGGGACCGAATCCGGAACCATCCATCATTCCCGGCCGCCGGTCTTTCACCGACTCCCGGATCCAGTAGAACCAGCCGGGATTCTCCTTAACCCAATCGGCGTCTTTCGCGGCCGTGCGAAAGACAAATTCCACGACGACGCGAATCCCAAGGTGGTGTGCCGCCTCGACGAACGCCCGGAACTCGTCCTCAACCTGCAAGAAAAGATTCGGCTCTGCCAGGTTTTTGTCGAGTTCGTACGGATTTCTGATTGCGTACGGCGAGCCCAGCGTACCCTTGTTTCCGTCGGAACCCACCGACGTAATCGGGAGCAGATGGACGACGTTCGCGCCGAGCGATTGGATGTAGGGAAGCAGCGCCGTTGCCTTCAGAAATGACCCCGTCTCCCTCCAACCGCCGCTGTTCGCGGGAAGGTCGAGCTTTCCGTTCCGGTTGTGATCGAACGCCGCGCTCGATCTCACGAACATGTTATAGACCACCGCGTCGCGCGACCAGCTTCCGCCGCTGCCCGGCGCTACGCCCTTCCGGTCCCTGCGCTCAATCTCGAGAAGAGTTTCAAGGAAAAATTCGTGCGGATTGACGTCGATGGGATCATGATGCGTTTCGATCTGACTCCCGCTTATCCAAAGCGGTGGAACGGTGTACCGGGAATCCCGGGTCGGGGATTGTCGAAGAGATTCGCGCAGCTTACGCCGAACTTTCTCGATAGATGGCTGTGACATGCCCGAAGGGCGAAATCAGCGAACCAGCAACATCTTCTTGACGCTTTGAAATGCGGGAGTCGACAGCCGGTACAGATACACCCCGCTCGGGGCGTGGCCGGCGTCCCAAGAGACGACATAATGCCCCGGCCGGCTGAACCCCTCCGCAAGCGTGGCCACCTCCTGGCCCAGAAGATTGAAAATTTTGAGCGAGGCAAACCCCGGTTTCGAAATCGAGTATTCTATGCTCGTGGTGGGGTTGAAGGGGTTAGGATAGTTCTGGGACAAAGAGAATTGCGAGGGGATTCCCGTTGCAGGATCGGTAACGCCGAGGATCGTTGGAAGGGTTAATGTGTGGGTTGTCTCGGCAAGAACGAGCACGGACGAGCCGTACGGGCGCACGAGAATGGGGATTTGCGCCGTACCGGAATTAAACACAACAGCGTAGACGGTGTCGTTGTACAGGTCGCTGGCATAATAGGTGCGCCCGTTCTGGACGCCGTTCGTAAAATAGACATTCGGCGAGGCGGCACCGCGGAGGTTTACCATCACGCACTGAGCGCTGCTGTCAAAGTTCGTGAGAAAGATGCCGTTGAGGTCGTTCAACGGCCTCGTGTAGCAAAGCGCGAGGCCGGTTCCCGTCGCCAGCTGTATCTGCTCCTGGGACCAGAAGGGGGCGAATTGTTTTCTAATTTGCGCAAGTTTCTGATAATGGGGCTGGAGCTCGGAGCCGCCCTGATTATTCCAGTCGATGACGCCCCGGCGGCGCTGATCGTAATCCGAGATCCCCGTCCCCCATCCCACCTCCTCCCCCGAATATACGTCGGGCATTCCTACGGAGAGCAGCACGGCAGTCGCGACCGGTTTTGTCTTCGTGACGTTCCCATACCGATAGGCGATCCGCTCCTCATCGTGGTTCTCGAGGAAGCGCATGAAATAGGCGTTCGGCCCGGGTACGAACCCCATGGAAGACCCCCCGAAATTCAGGAGGTAATTGTTGAGCGACGAGCTTTGTGGGCCTGGATTATAAAAGGAAAACACGCCGCCCTGGTACAGTGCCCAATCGTACGCCGCGTCGACGCCTCCTCCCCTGTCTCCAAACTTCGTCTCGGTGCCAATGCCCGTCGCATGGTCTTCGGCGAGGAGGAAGATGTCGGGCTTGAAGTGTTTGAGCGCCGTACGCAACGGCAGGCCGAACTCATTTTCGCCGCCGTTGCCGTTGTTGGCGCGGCGAGTCGGGCCCCAGTAAACGTCGAGCCGGTAACCGTCGATGCCCATCGCGCGCACCCACCATTTGTACACATCGATCATGTAGTTTCGCGCGTCGAGATCCGACCAGTTGTAATTGAGTATCTCGTCGCTGAACGCAGCGTAAAAGACAAAGACGGAATCCGCCGTTGAGGCCTCTATGAGTTCCGGATGATAGTTCGGATTCGTGATCTTCTGGTGCTGATAGTATCCCCAGTATTGTGAATTCTGCCGGAAGGTCAGGACATCGGCGACGAACGGATGGTTTTTGCTCGTGTGATTCGGCGTCACATCGAGAATGATTTTCAGGCCGAGCTGATGGGCACGAGCCACGAAACGCTTGAAGTCATCGTTTGTGCCGTATTCGGGAGCAACAGTATAGAAATCAACGATGTCGTATCCGGGCCCGGGTCCGTTGTTAATAGTGTACGCATTCTTCATCACCGGCATGACCCAGATGATGTTGTACCCCATGCTGGCGATATAGTCAAGCCGCGGGAGCGCCGCATTGATCGTTCCCTGCGGTGTTGCCGATTTGAAAAATAGCTGGTACATCCTCCCCTGCTTCACCCACGATGGGTTATTCGCAAGCGTTGGAACGGCGACCGTATCGTTACTCAATAGTGTGAAATAATTGCGAGTTGTGTCCCGATTTCCGTCCGGATCGGTGGCAATGAGGCCGAGGTAATATTCGCCGGGGATCGTGGGCTTTATGATGCTAAAGCTGCTCAACGATGATCCGTCGACGCCGGGGATCGCTTCCGGATTCGATGGATCTGTCGACCACAGGTAGGTCAAAGCGGCGCCTTGACCTGAATCCGGATCACTGCTCTGGGTCGCATCCAGAGTTATATTCCCGCCCGCTTGTGAAATCGAGATCAGGGCGGAAGGTGCATGGTTTACTTTTCGAGTAATCAGAATTGGGGAAGAAGTCTTCTGGGCGCCCGCAGAGTCGGCGAGAGCAACGATTGTATTCGCTCCGTCGACGAGCGGCATCGGATATGTGAACGAGCCGCGGGAGGAGAAAACCGTAAATGTATCGGTCGAATTCCTCACGAGCTTCACAGATGTCACGCTCGTGTCGTCGAGAAGCCCATTGAGCGTCCAGCTCGACTTCCAGGTAGAAAATGGAAACCGGTTGAGTATTCTGACGAAACCCCCCTGCGTCACAAAGGTCACGGTATCTGCATTCGTCCCTGCCCGGAGGATCACCGTATGACTTCCGTTCGGCACGGGAGGCGGGGTGTAGGAGAGCTGTTTCGTGCTGAAATTATAATATGCGCCGAGCCCCGCGTAGGTCGTACCGTCGATGATGATCTGAAGACTCGCGGTGTCGACAACGGATCCCACCTTTGGAAAGATATAGGCGGAAATTATGGGACTCGCCGTGGGAACTACTGGCGCCCGCTGATTGGGAATGAATTGATAAATCGTCGGATCTTTGACGTAGATAAACGAATTGTTATTGTCGGCCGCATTTATGTGATGGTTGAGCGGATCGTTGGGCCAGGGGGCCGCACCCGTGTAATAGAACTTGTACTGCCACGCACCCGGAAGGCCGCCGCCCGGGTTTCCGCCCACCGCAAGCCGGGCATTCCGGATCCAGAGCGTTCCGCCCATATACGACATCGGCCACGCGGTGTTACTCCACCCGTTGAATTCGCCCGGCACCGATAAACCGCTCGGAAAGCCCACGATATTGTAGCGAAACGTCACATCGACGCTGTCAGCCGCTTTCGTTGACCCCGCGAAAACGAACAATAAGAATACGAGTTTCTTCATTCAACCACCTTTGCCGGCTAGAAGAATAAGCCCCGAGCGTGCGGGGATGCTGATGCTGTCGGCTTTTGCGTCGGTGAATTTAAACCCGGAACCTGTCAGGAGGTCGTGCCATGTCCCCGGCGACAACTGGATACCCGAAACGGATACCTTCTGCCTCCGGGGCGTGTTATTGAGAACCACGACGGCTCTTTCACGATCGTCCTCGCGAATGAAACCGAACACCTTGCCGGGGTTATCAACCAGCACTGTCCTGTACGACCCCCTCCGGAACACCTTGTGAGCGTTCCTGATTGAGATCAGCTTCTGATACCATTTCCACAGGTCGAGGTTCCATTTCGTGGAATCCCACTCCATTGTGCGGCGGCAATCGGGGTCCTTCCCCCCCGCCATCCCGACCTCGTCGCCGTAATAGACCATCGGCGCGCCCACGTAGGTCATCTGCATGATCGCCGTCAGCTTCAGCTTGTCTGCATCCCCTCCGCAAAGCGTCAAAAAACGTTCCGTATCGTGGCTGCCAGTGAGGTTCTGCAGAACATAGTCCACAGCCTCGGGATACTGCGCCCGCTGGACTGTGAGGATCGAATCGAATTGCGAGGCGGTCTGATTTTCAAGCGCAATGAACCCGACGCACGCCCCCCGGAACCGGTAGTTCATGACGGCATCGAACTGGTCCCCCTTGAGCCACGGAGTGGCATCGTCCCAGATCTCGCCAACGATGTAGGCGTTGGGATTTTCAGTCTTCACCAGTTTCCGCCATTCGATCCAGAAATCGTGCGACATTTCGTTGGGTACGTCAAGGCGCCATCCGTCCAAGCCCATCTTCGTCCAGAACGTTGTCGCGTCGAACAGGTACTTCCGGACTTCCGGGTTATCGGTCATGAGTTTCCGGAGATCGCCCAGACCCCACCATGCTTCGTAGTTCGGTTTTTCGGGCGGAGCGACGGGAAAGCTGTGGACGTTGTACCACTTGAGGTATTTCGACTTGTCCTCATTTTTCTTAATGTCTTCGAACGCGAAAAAATGAACTCCGGTGTGATTGAAAACGCCGTCGATGATCAGGCGCATGCCTCTCTTGTGGCACTCGTCAAGCAGCCCCTTGAATATTTTCTCGTCGCCGAAATTGTGGTCGATCTTGAGGTAATCTTTGGTATGGTACTTGTGGTTTGTCGGCGATTCGAAAATGGGGTTCAGGTAAAGCGCGTTCACGCCGAGACGGTGAAGATAATCGAGATGGTCAATGATGCCCTGAAGGTCGCCCCCGAAATAATTATTCGCTTCAGGCTTCCCGCCCCAGGGCCGTACTCCGGGCGGATCGTTCGTGGAATCACCGTTCGCAAACCGCTCGGGGAAAATCTGGTACCAGATCGCATCCTTCGCCCAATCCGGGACTGCCGGCTGAGCGACCGCAGGGACAGCCGATACGCAGCATATCGAGCATACCGCTGCTGCGGCAATGATGAGCCGGGTCCTCAAGCGCGTCGATCTAGGAAGTTGGAAAACGGGTATGAAGATCTCCATCGAAGAAAACGGGTCATAGCAAGGTCGTGGGGTGAACGATTATGGATGTCAGGTAAGAAATCTCCCCGGGTATCCGTCTGGTGTAAATTAAAGAAAAGAGGGGGGAGATGCAACTGCCCTTTCATCGCGTTACCGGCCCGGTCGACACGCCGGATTTGAATTTTCTGCTGAAGCGAGTATATTCCGAGGCAAGATCCTGGTGACCCAGCCACTTCTATCGCATATCGGAAGATCTATTGCAGCCTCATCGTAGGAAAGAATCATCCCGCCTCACGGCCCAGAGACCCCCCCGCGGCAAAGCATTTTATTTCGTCTCGACGCTCCTCATTCCATTCCTCCTCTTCGCAGCGCTCGAGGCGACTCTAAGGATTTTTCATTACGGTCCCGACCTCTCCCTGTTCACGACGGAGGAGATTGCCGGCCGGACATACCACATCATGAATCCGGACGTTAAGAATCGGTACTTTTCGCACGTGGAGTTCAGTCCGAACACCTCGCCCGACTATTTTCTCGCACCGAAGCCCCAGGGAGCCTTCAGGATTTTCTGCCTCGGCGGTTCGACCACCGTCGGCTACCCGTACGGGTACGTTGCGTCGTTCTCCACCTTTCTGCGCGACAGGCTCCGGACGCTCTTTCCGGAACGGAACATCGAGATCATCAATCTCGGCCTGACAGCGACAAACAGTTTCACGGCGGTCGACATTGCAAGTGAAATCGTCGGCTATGAGCCCGACCTCGTCATTGTCTACGACGGCCACAACGAATTCTACGGGGCGCTCGGCATCGCCTCGCACGAATCAATCGGGAGCGCCAGATGGCTCATTAAGAGCTACCTCCGCCTGGTTCACTTCCGTTCTTTCATCCTGATCCGCACTCTCATTAGAGCAGTCTCGAAGCTCTTCGGCCCGGGCATCGTTCCGGATCAGACCGGCACGATGATGGAACGGCTCGCCCGGGGCCAGTATATACCGTATCGCGGTGCGGTATACCGCAGCTGCCTTTCGAACTTTATCGAGAATCTTCAGGAATTGAAATCCATTTGTTCCGGCCACAGGGTCGCCCTTCTCTTAAGCTCCCAGGTCTCCAATTTGCGGAACCGTCCTCCGTTCATCTCGGGCCGGAGGGGGGACCTGAGCGGCGCTGAAGCAGAGCAATTGAACGGGATCATCCGGCTCGCGGAAGCGCACCTTAGGAGCGGAAGAGCCGATTCTGCCTTAGCGCTTTTTGAATCGGCTGCCCGAATCGATTCGATGAATGCCGGCGTCCGATATGGAATCGCACAGTGTTTCGACACCCTCGGCAGGCGGGCTGAGGCTCGGAGGGAATATATCAGCTCACGGGATCTGGACGAACTCAGATTCCGGGCGAGCAGTGATTTCAACGACGCAATCCGGAGTCAATGCGTTGGCACCGGTGCTTTTTTTGCCGACATTGAAGGAACGTTTGCCCGCAGCTCTCCCAATTCGATGGTCGGCACAAACCTGATCCTCGAACACCTTCACCCGAACATGCGGGGGTATTTCCTCATGGCGAAGGAATATGCCCGCTCGGTCCGTGAACACGAACTCCTTTGTTCAATGCAGGAGTGGGATGCGAGAGACACCGTCGGCGACGAGCGGCTTTGGCAACGGCGTCCTGCGACAGAACTCGACGAACTGTGTGCCGCCCGGCGGATGGAAACCCTGACCTCATCCTGGCCGTTTGGCCTCCCGTCGAAAGAACCTCACACGAAGAATCCGTCCGATCCGATGGGACACATCGTCGAACGGATGGTGATGGGGGTTTCCACTTGGGAGGAAGGACACGTGGCAGCCGCCCGAGTTTACGAATCCGGCGGCCAATGGGACCGTGCGGAAAAAGAGTACCGGGCGCTGATCAATCAGTTCCCGCTGAATTCCTCCGCATATCTCATTCTCGGTCAATTATACGTGCGAAGAAACGAGCCGGAGAAGGCGCGCCTCGTCCTTGAACAGTCACTCGCGGTCGAGAAGACACGATTTGCCGAACAGGCGCTCGGGGCAATGCGACTCAACGCGGACCAGCCGAACGAAGCGATTCCATTCCTCGAGGGAGCAGTCAATCTCAGCCACACCGTAGCGGAGCGCAGCGAATCGGGTTACGTGCTGGCGCTTGCGTACTATCGCTCTGGCATGAAGGAGCAGGCGGTCGAGCAGCTCACGAAGGTGCTCCAGGACGATCCGAAGCACTCACTGGCGAGGGGCCTTCTCGCCCGCATCAACCGAATGAAATAAAAAAGGCGCGGGGAGCGCTCGCTATGAGCATCCACCGCGCCATATTTTTTGCCACTTGCCTGGACTGTGAGGAGTTCCAGCCCGGGGATCAGGCCATCTTAACGGACGAGCAGCATCTTTTTCACATCCAGGAACTTGCCCGCCTGCAACCGGTAGAAATATACCCCGGTAGCCAGTCGGTTCGCCTCGAAAAGGGCCACGTAATTCCCCGCAGCTTGATCCTGGCTCACGACCGTCGCGATTTCCTGGCCCAATAGATTGTACACGGTCAGCGAAACGTGCGAACGCTCCGGGATCGTGTAACGGATCCTCGTCGCAGGGTTGAACGGGTTGGGATAGTTCTGCAAGAGCCGATACGCTGACGGAATTCCAAGTCCGACTTCCTCAGTCACACCATTGACGATCGGAAACGGAGGAGTCTCGGCAAACAGAGGCTTGTCTTTCTGCCAATTATCCGCAGGCGTGGAATAAGATCGCGGCCAGGTAGTTGTAGTCGCAGCCGTCATCCTCGTTTTACCAAACGAGAGCGGCTGGATATACCGGGAGATAAATGGATTCGCTCCGCCCAGGCCGCCGCCCTGGTCCACAGTCGTCCCGCCCGCCTGCGAGTATCGAATCGTGTACAACATGTTGTAGTGCGCCGGACCGATGAGGTTAAACGAAACCCAGAAGACGGAATCGCTCGGGGAAACGCGAGACATCCTCAAATCGGGGAACGAACCCTGGAGCTTCGCCTGAGCAAACCTCGATAACGCATCGTGAAAGACGATCGTCACGGTATCGGTGGCGGGATTAAACGGAATGATATAGCGCGTCGCAGGGCCCATGTTTGCGTGCAATGTCACCGTGACGGTGTCACCTGCAGGGATAATGCCCTTCGGATTGATGCTGCTGAAGTAAAAGAGCGGAGTCGCGATGTCCCCCCCGTTCTGGACGTTGAATGTCCTGTTTCCATCGCCTGTTTCCGCCGGATGGTCGTACCGTACGCCGTCCATATCGGTGGAAAAGCCGGGGAATCGGGAGGCCGCGGTCACCGAATCGAGTTGCATGTAAAACTTGAACGGAAGTTGATCAAACGACGTTCCGGAGTAACTCGCCAGCAATTCATAGACTCCTGGTGTGAAGCCGTTCAGGGCCATCTTCTGGCCTCCCCATCCGTTAAACGGACCGCGCACTTGCATGGTGTCTTTGAGATCCGGACGGAACCAGCCGAGTTGTTCGTAGGTATTCATATCCACCTGCCAGAGGATATTGGCGCTGATCGGCGTGTTCACGACTGTGTCATAATCGTAGTATGCTACGGGGACCGAGCCGCCGCCAGTTGGGACCGTATAACCCCTGTTATTACCGCTCTCCCAATCCAGGCCGCTGCGCAGAGTTTTTAAGAACTTGTACTGAACTGCCTGCGCCTCCAGGAGCGAGATTGTCTTGGTATAAATGCTGTCGTGATCCGGATCCTTCAACGTATCTGTCGAACTCCCCCAGTTATTCATGCTTCCTGCAAGGCGCACGATATCTCCGCTGTCCGGGAGGAATGTTTTCTCGAGGATCTTGACCCTCATATTCACCTGAAACGTCACCGGCACAGGCACAGGGGGCGTGTAGATCGAATCATTGTCGAAATAGACCACGGGGACCGACTGGTCTCCCGGCACGACATCGTACCCCCGGTTGTTTCCCCCCTCCCAGTCAAGCCCTCCCCGGAGCGTTTTCAAAAACTTGTACTGGACGGCTCCGGCGGTCACCGAGAGTGTCTTCGTATAGACGCTGTCATTATTTGGATCCGTCAATGTGTCGGTCGAACTCCCCCAGTTGTTGAAGCTTCCCGAAACCCGCACGATATCGCCGCTGCCGGGCAAAAATGTCCCTTCCTGCATTTTGATCTTCATGTTGACCTGGAAGGTAACGTTCCCCGGAGCCGGCGGAGTGTACACGGAGTCGCGGTCGAAGTACTCGACGGGCAACGTGTCATTCGCGCTCGCGATGATATGGCTGCGATTTGGGTCGCTTTCCCAGTCGATCCCGCCCCGGAGAGTCTTAAAGAACTTGTAATGAAGCGTGTCCCCCACGATGTTTGGGGGTATCAAGGTGACTGTATAGATACTGTCGCCGTCCGGGTCTTTCAATGTATCGGTCCCAGCCCAGTTGTTGAAACTGCCCTTTACCTGCACGATGTCGCCTGACCCGGGCCGAAACGTTCCTTCCAGCATCTTGATATTCATCTTCGCCCGGAAGGTTACAAAGGTGCCACCAAACGCCTCGGTCGAGAGAAGTCCCAAGAGCACGAGGAATGAAAGTGTTGCAAAAATTGGTAGAAACTCTTTCTTCATGTAGGCACGCCCCTGACTGTAGTTTTGATAAGGATAGGTTAGTTTTCTCGTTGAGGATGCGATGGGTGTCTCTCCCGATAAGTCTCAAAAAGTCTGCGGAATGATATCAAAATAATATGCCAACTGCAAATTTGTGCACATTATCGAGCCGGTTGAACCTCTCGAAAGCGTAATCGAACCTAAACGATAAACTATTATCCGCATTGACTTTAACGCCCCCTCCGAGCGTATAGCGCTCCTCGCTATCGCGCTGCCCAAGGGCCATATAGCCCCCCCGAATCGAAACGATGTTCCCCATGCCGCTAAATTCAGTGCCGAGGCTGACACTCTCGGAGTTATCGTTCGGGTGAACGGCGTCCACGACAAAGGTCAAATGCCGGTCCTCCGAAACAATCGGTTCGTATGCGAAACCGATCCGCAGAACCAGCGGCAGATCAAAGGGATCCGTGCCGAGATTCGCGTTGACGCTCGAGTTGTTGCCATGGTTCGGTGAAAGATCTTTCAAGACCAGCAGGTCATCACCGCGAATCACCAGCTTCGATCCGAAATTTGAAATGCCTGCGCCGAATTTGAGACCGGGGAATGGGGTCGTGAACAGCGTCCCGACGTCGATGGCAAAGTCAGTGGCGCTCGAGTTCCAGATGTGTTCGTTGATGTACTTGACGTTCGTTCCGATGGAAAACCACTCTGTAAGATTGCGGGCGTAGGAGACGCCGACCGCAAAGCTTCCTGCTGAGAAGAACTCGCCTGTCCCTTCGGGTTGTTCTTCCGTCGTTCGCTCCATATCTGTCATCGTCAGCGATGTAAAATTGACGCCGAGACTCCCAAGGCCGGAAACGGGAACGACTACGCCCCCGTAATTGAATTCAAGTCCGGCGATCCACGAGGAATGTGTGAAAAGTGCTTCGGATTGCCCAAGCTGCGCGATGCCTGCAGGGTTCCAGTACATCGCCGAGGCATCATTTGCGACGGCGACAAAGGCTCCCCCCATCCCCACTGCCCGTGCACCGACGGGAATGCTCAGGAATTTCGCTCCCGTCGTTCCCACCTTTGTCACCTCCTGTGCGCGGGCCGTTGTAAACAATGCGGCCCCACACAGCACTGCAATCCCGAGAATCCTCTGAATGTGGGTCACACCGCCCTCCTTCTCGTCAATGCAAGATTCGATACGCGACGCTTGGAGCAGTCCCAATGCATTCGTCATGTTCCGCACGTCCCGGGTCACTTGATGACCGCGAACTTGCCGATCTTCTGGCCGATATCCGGCGCATCGACATGATAGATGTAAACGCCATAAGAGACTGCAAGATTATCTTTGGTCAGCAGATTCCATTCAGCAGTGCCGTCGAGGAGATTGCTTTCGTGCTCGATTGTGGCGACCAGCTCTCCGCTCACGGTATAGATCCGGATCGTGCAGCGCTGCGGCAGATGGTTAAAATGCATCGACCGAGGGCCGCGTCCCGACGAGTAGGGGTTCTGCTCCTCCCACGTCGCCGCGGCGATGTACGGATTCGGGACCACCTTGATCCGGTCGAGATCGGACTTCGCCCTTGTGGAGTCGACCATTTGGCCCTTCGTTTTGAACTCGAAGACATCTCCCGACCGGAAGAGCTTCGACAGCACGATGGTCGCGGTATCTCCCTGCCCGGGACGCCGATGAAGCGAATCATAGATCGCATCGAAGCTCCACGTAATGACGAGAGAATCACGGGTATCGCGCTCGAGGAATATGATGATATCGCTCACATTATTGAACCCCACCTTCGATGCGCTGAACACGCCCGCACCTCCGGCCGTGTCGTTCTCTTTGAAGGCGAACTGGATCTTTTTGTTCTCGCTCGTATTAAAGATCTTGAAGTTCACGGGAATCGCGGGCAGCGGCGGGGTGAACCTTCTCACGACAAAGCTTGTCGATGTGTCAATCCCCACCGCCCCGAAAACGATTTTATAATCGCTCGGCTTCTGCTGGCCGATGACAAACCCGCTCTTCCACTGCTTGAACTCAAACGGCCAGACGGCGGTCGAGTTCCACCCCGACAAAGTGGCGTTCAGTCCGAAGACTTTTTCATTGCGGAGCAAGAGTCTGAAGCCCTCAATGAGGGGCTGCTCGATCGTATCGGAAATTGCGCGGCTCCTGTCAATCAATGTGTCCGGCCGGGCCAGATTGGTGACGTCCGAGAGTGTAAAATTCTTGGTCTTAAACGTGTCGACCGCGTTCGCGCCTCCGGAAACGACTGTGTCCTCGAATGTGATGTGGTAGGTATGCTTGTCGAGTACTTTCGTCGGGTCGACGACGAGGTAGCCGATCTTGCCGGTTGTACTTCCGGCGATCAGCGTGATCGGCGTGATGTTCGCAGGGAGGTATCCTGCGACAGGCGCCTCTGGGATAACGATAGCAACCGAGCTGCCCAGTTCCTTCACCTGACCGGTCACGTTATCGATACTAAGCTTCAGATTGCTCTCTGCCGGCGTGATGTTGAGCGGTGCGTATCCCTGGTCGTACGCCCTGATAGCGTAATAGTACTTCTGACCGTTCTGTACCGTCGTGTCGACCCAGCTATGCTGGATCCCCGAATCGTCGCCCAGGTAGAATTGAACACCGTTGAATGCCACGGGATGGTAGCCTTTGATACCGTCTTTGAGATCGAATTGTGCGATCGGCTTCAACCAGGGCGCGGGATTTCCCTCGGCATCGGTGATCACTCGCGCATCTTCGAAGGCAGGATCGGTCGACCGGTAAATCCGATACCCCTCAAAGTCACGGGCCGGCGCCCCCGGGATGCCGGCAAGGAAGCGATCATAGGAGGATTCGGATTTGTCATCCCAGTAAAGCGTTACCCTGCGGTCTCCCGGAACAGCGGTGAGAGAAGGTTCAAGAGGGGCCTGAGCAAATTTGTAATTCTGCTGATAAGCGAGTCGGGCAAATTTTTGCTTGCGCAGAGCATCCGGTCGTGCCCCGCTCACATCCGCGTTGCCGCCTCGCACCGCGTTGCCAAATACAACCGCGTATGAAATCCTCTCGATCTGGCCTGCGCGCAGAGGGAAGAGGCCCGAGGAGACGAACAGATCATAGTCCCCCCGGCCGATCAGCGAGGGGTCGACAAATTTTCCGGGAAGCATGAACGAGACCCAAAAGTAAATATCGGGAGTCGTGTTGAAATTGATTGCGCCCGCAGGGAGGTACTGAACGTTGGTCAGTCCGATCTGATCGGCTTCCTTTATATCGGTCTTGTCGATGCTCGGTTCACCGGGGAACGGTGTTCCCGCGCCTGATGTCGGTCTGCCGTCGCCTTCCCCGAAGTCGTGCGTATTCGGAACCCCGTCGAGGCCGACATCGTCGCTGAGCGGATTCCAGTCGCCGTCGTTATCGATCCCGTCGTTCCGCGACTCATCGACCATTTCGTCGATCCCTTCATCCACGCCGGCATCCCGCAGCCGGTCTATGTTCAGGTATTTCCTTCCGAGATCGGCTGCCGTGAGGTTATAGAGAATGATGTTTGTACCCGGAACCCGGAATCGGTGGCGAACATCGGCGGCGGCGGTATCGATCATACCCTGCGTCACGACGGGAAGGTTTCCATACGAGTTTCCGTCGTTATCGACATTGTCCTTGAATTTCTTTCCCAGGTCTTCTGGCCCCAGATCGATCAGATGAATAATCGGCTGGCCATCCAGTGCGCGCTGCATCGGATCTGATTCAGGGTTCGGGGGCCAGCGGCGCCAGTGGTAAACCTTAGGCGGAGCCTGCGACGAATCGATCCACTGATCCGTGGAGGCCTCGTCGATCATCTGCTGGGTGACGACCGGGCTCCCCGCTTCTCCGTTGCCGTTATTGTCGATTCCGTCGGCAAACGTCACCGCACTCTGATGGCCGAATGCTATATACGTGGAATCTTCGTCGACCAGCCCATTGTGGTTATTGTCAATCCCGTCGCCGGGTATCTCTCCGTCGAGCATCTGGTATGTCACCGGGGGACCTCCCCCTGTTTGAGGATTTTCCGGACTGTCGCCGTCGTTGTCGATCCGGTCCTCCGCATTCCCGGGTGTCTCGAGATAAAGTGTGGCCGCACATCCGACGAACACACCCTGAAACGCGGGATTAGAGCTGACGCCGTCGGCATCCAGAGAAAAGGCGATATCGAGAATCAGGTCGAAGTCGGGAGCGTCATCCTGTGAATCGCCGTCGCCGCCCACAAGATCCGCCAGCCAGATTGTCATCGCGGCTTTGTTGATGTCCTTGGTACCGTCATTCTTCACCTCTTGGATGAAAAACACCGCGTCAGAAACGGAGACTTGAGACCATTCAAGGACGCGCACATCGACTACGAGACCCAGCCCCTTCCGAGTAGGATCCGTGGCGTCCGGCGTATAGTTGTAGCGATTATAATTGTCGTCGCCAACCCGGTAGTACAATTCCTGATCGGCGTTGAACTGGTTCTTGCCGAAGTAACCGTTCCAGCTCCCTTTCCACCCCCGGTCGCCGGGATCCGCCAGCTTATCCGGCCAGTACGGCGGCCATGTGCTCGGCTCATCGCTCTTCGCAATTTTCCCCGTCGTGGTATTGAAATAACCCGGGATAGGGTTCATGTTCCAATCCCCGCCGGTCGCCTGATTTGTCCTGAACGCCGGCAAGTCCACGATCCGGATCACCTTGCCGGTGTCGTCTTTTACCTCGCCGCCGAAGAAGAGTGCGAGGAGCGCTACATAATCCCTGCCGGTGTTCTTCGGCCATTCGTACGGAACTCCCTGTCCGACTCCGGTGCGGCCGGAAAACACGAAATTGAAGACGCTCGCCCGCACATTGTTGCCATCGATCTCGGTTCTCCGTCTGAGACTGGCATCGACGCGTTCCTTGCTCGGGGCCCCCTGAGCAAGGACGGTTTCGGTTCCCAAAAAGGCGAGGATCAAAAACATAATGCCACCGAGCAAGCAACGTATCGGAGATTGTTCCGGGATGGTAGAGAGGTGCGGTGTCATGGAGTATCTGCCATAAGCTGTGTCGCGATGATTGTCACAAACCATTCAAAACCCCAGCTCCACGCCCAGCTGAACCTGCCGCGGTTCAGAATAAAACTCGGGGCGGATCAGGTACGCTGCGACCGGATTGAATCTGTCCACCCCCGTAATGCTGCCTGCGCCGATATTTGCGGGCGTTGCGCTCGCGCGGCCGGTCTCGCCGAATACACCAACCTCGTTGGGGCGGTCAAAAAGGTTGAACACTTTCAGGAAGAAACTCAAATTTAAAGACTCGAGGTTTACGTCCTTGAATGCCCGGAGGTCGACCGTGTAACCGGCGGGTCGACGCCGGCTGTTGCCCTGCACCGTCCGCGCTGCGTCCTGACCGCGGGCTTCTGCCTGATTGACGACAGGAGAGTACGGAAGTCCCGACCCGTAGCGGCCGAGCACGAAAACTCCCCACCCCTGCCGGCCGACGCCGACCGTCAGGTTCGCCGTATAGGTCTGATCCCAATCGAGCGGCGTCAACGACCGCGCCGGCTGCATATTCAGATTGAACGCGGCCTGTGCGGCATCCGGAGTCGAATTGATCCCCTCGGCAACCTGATACGTGTAAAGAAAATTCACCGAGAGCATATCGTTCGCCCGCTTGCTCACCGTCAGCGTCACCCCGCGCGAGTTAGCGTAATCCCGGTTGATGTACGTAGTATAAAAGGTGGATGCCGTAGCAGGATCCCTGACAGCTATCAGAGGGCTGGTCGTCACCCAATCGCGAACGTCGCGGTAGAAGCCGGTGACATCGATGGTCAGCGCCTCGGTGAGCTGCTGCTGCAAGCCAAACTCGTACATGACCGTTTTCTGAGCGTTCAGATCGGGATTCCCAAAAACCCCCTGAACACCTGAGGTCTGGGTGACCTTGTAGCCGGGATTCTGATACAGATATTGGAAGGACGGGATCTGCAGAAAATGACCGTACGAAAAATGCAGAACACCGCGATCGGTGATCGGGTAGGAGATCCCAAAGCGCGGACTCACATGCGACTTTGCGGAAGGATTCTTGTACCATTTCTGGAGGCGCTGGTCGAGTGTCAGTCCCTTGTTTTCAGGTTTCTGAGGAAGGTAGACATAGGGATCGGCGGGATCAGTGAGTATTTTTCCGCGGGAATTGAAGTAGTCGTACCTGACTCCAACGTTCACGATCATCCGCTCGTACTCCAATTTGTCCTGGATGTATCCCGAGAATTCAAGCGGCTTCTCCGTGTACTCCAGATAGAGCGGGGTGGTGGGGTCTGGGATCGTTGGGACAAACCTGCCCGCCGCATCCTGCCCCGGTGCAACCGAGTAATCCTCCAGATAGAGCCGATAGAATTTTCCTTCAATCCCGGCCTTGATCAGGTGGAGCTGGCTGACCTGGTTCGTGTAATCGATCTTCGCGTCGCGTGTCTCCGTCTTTCGTTTAAAATGGTGGAGGTTCGTTCCCAGGTGGTTGAACTCGTAGAGAGCTTTCGCCCCCAGTGTCGGGTCGACGAGATAGCGCGGATCGAGTGGATTCTCGTACAGGTATTCCTTGTACCCCTTCTGAACGTACGCAAAATTCACCGTGTAAAACGACGTGGAGCCGAGCGTATGAGTCCACAGGGCCGAACCCTCATAGCCGCGATCGTATTTTCGAACGTCCCCGTCGGGAACGAAGATCCAATCGTGTCCATAGTCCCGGTAGTCGATGCCGCTGGCCAATCCGCTCGCGCTTAACTTTATGGTACTCGTCAATTGATACGTCAGTTTCGCCTGTCCTGAGGCGCGCTTCCGGTCGTTCATCGGCACAGGATTATCCGGCAGCCGCACTCCGATCCGCCGCCCGGACTGGTCGTACACGTAACGGCTGCTCAAGTCGGTAACCGGAGTCCCGTCTGTAGTGTAAACCCGATCACCGTACAGCCATCCATTGCTCCTGAGGTAACGCCCGGAGGCGTAAAATGTCAGGTGGTCGAGGCCCGGAACCGGTCCGCTCAGGCTCCCTTCGATATCATAGATGTCAAATGGCCGGATCTTGTTAAGATTGTAGAACAGCTGATCGCTGTTTCTTGATGCGGAATAGAGCGCCGGGTCGTAATAGAATGTACCGCCGCCGTAGTTCCAGCCGTCGGACGCGGAGTACGAACCGGTGTAGGCCGAGAGGCTCCCGTGATACTGCCTACCTCCGTCCTTCGTGACGATATTGACGATGCCTGACATCGCCTGACCGTATTCGGCGTTAAACGTGCCGCTGATAACCTGAAGCTCCTGCACGGCGTTGTGGTCGACCTGGACCGACTGCCCACCGTCGTAGGCGTCCGACACTGACACACCATCGACCCAGTAGGCGATCTCGCTCGTTCTACCGCCCCGGATATGGATCCCGCCCACGGCATCGACGGTGACCCCCGACTGCAAGGTGAGAATCTGGCTCACTTCCGAAACCGGAAGAGTGTGGATCTGTGCCGCGTCAATATGGGCGTCGGAGGAGGTGAGATCCTTCCTGATCGCGGGCCGCTCCGCGGTGATAACGATCTCGGGGGAAACTTCCACAACCGTCGATGCCATCTGGATGTCGAGGGCCGTGGTCAGGTCGATCGAGACGCCGACGTCCGTGACCCCCTTTTTTGTGTATCCGATCGCCGATGCGGTGACGGTGTATCTGCCGGGCGGGACATTGAGAATCGCATAGTATCCCTCCACGTCGGTCGCCGCCCCGAGCGATGTGCCCTCAATGACAACGTTGACTCCGGCGAGCGCCTCTTTTGTCTGGCCGTCGGTGACATGTCCGGCTATCTTGCCGGTTGTGCCGGCAATCGCCACGGCGGGCCCGCACATGAGACCGAGAACAATCGGTAAAACTTTCAGCTTCATGAAGATTCGTCCTTAGTCGTGTGTTTCTCAGTTGATCATAATATCGGCCAGGACATTCTCGTGGATCCTGATGTCAGTCCGGCTTCTGAGTTGATCGACTGCCCGCTTGAACGCTTCCTGTTTTCGGAGAAACGCGAGCGACCTGATGATCTCGTCGCGCGATTCCCCAAATGTTTTGAGTCTCCCGTCCCGTTTGGCCAGGATCTTGAAGATGCCGTAATAAGGGTCCACTCGTTGCGGCCCGATCACTTCTCCGATCTTTGCGTTCAGGAACGTATCCCCGAGCACCCCGAATGTCGCCTTCGTACCGAATCCGAGTTCTCCTCCGCGCTTCGCCGCCCAAAGCCGGATCGATTTCTTCCGAGCAAGATCGGAAAAGCCCCCCTCTTCGTCAATCCGTTTCCTGGTGACGCGCGCTTCTGATTCCGTTCGGACCAGAATCTCACCGATATTGACTTCAGGCGGAAGAACGTGCTCTGCCCGGTGCTCTTCAAAGTACTTCATCAGTTCTCCCTCGTCCCATCCCGCCCGGCCCACCGTATCCTGAATCGACGAAGCCCAACGCCGAAGGTAATACTCATCTCCTACCCGCTTCACCTGATTGACCACGTCAGAATCCTCTTCGAGTCCGGCCGCGTGCGCACGCTCGAGCAAAACCTCGCGTGTCGCCAGTCCGGTGGCGACCGTCTTGAGATCATCGGCTGTCTTTACTCTCTTCCGCTCCCGCGTTGTCGTCTGTGCTAATCTCCCGAGAAAGTCGCCGACCGTCCACGAGCCGCGGGAGAACTTCATGAAGGGCATCGCAGCGAGACTGACTTCCGGATGAACTTGTGCTTCCTCCGGATACTTCGGCGGATCGTCCGCCACAACCGATTGCCACCAGCGGGCAAACACTGCGGTCACCGCCGGCTCGTTGAATGTGGGCGATAACTCGGAGCCGATCGCACTCGTTGCATCGGTCAGCAACCGCAGCACCTTCCGCTTTCGTACCGCCTGCTCCAGTTTCTCTTTTGCCTGGGAATAATCGAATTCCGACGTGATCGGCTGCTCGATGCGGTCGTCAACCCGCACGATCCCATAACCGATTTTCAATTTTATAGGTTCGGAAACCTGACCGATCCGCAGTGAGTAAGCGGCCTCCTCGAGTCCCGGCTCCATCTCCCCCCACCCAAAAAGCCCCAGGTCGCCTCCGTTGTTCGCCAGACCGGGATCTTCGAAAACCTCGCGCGCCAGCGACTCGAATGTCGCTCCCCGCTCGATGCGGTCCTTCAGCTTCCATGCCTCCTCTTCCGACTTTCCATAAAGGTAGCGCGCCTTTACCTTGGTCTTGAATCTCCTGAATTCCTCGCCGAGCTCCGCCTCCCCGATCGTCATCGTATCGAGCGAGATTTGCCGGGCGTAACCCATGACAAGCGCTTCATTCCTGACTTGTGTCATTCGGCTGATTGCCGCGCTGTCGGCATCCATCCCGCTCCGGTGCAGGTCCTCGAAGATCAGTGTTTCATTGATCATATTGTCAAGCACCTTTTTCCGCAGCAAAATATTGTCGCGGGAGGAGATCACCGAGAGGTACGCCGCATACCGGATCCTGAACTGGTCGGCTGTGATGAATCGATCCCCCACTTCCGCTACGATAGCGTTCGTTTGGCGGTGACATCCGGCGAGAAGAACTGCCGACAGAAATCCCGCCAATCCGGCTATGACTCGTCTCGAACGCACTACCTGGCAGGCTCAAGGACCGCTCCGGTTTTCGGTGCAAGTTCGACACTCAAACTACCGCGAACGTCTTGGACGTGGAGCGAATCGATCACATTGACCCATTCGGGGTTCGAGATGCCTTCCGGAACGGAAACCTTCAGCGTCCGGGGAGATTCCGAATTGTTAATCAAGACAACGGCGCGGCTCCCCCCCGCTGTGCGGGAAAATACGTACGTGTCGTTCGCATCGTCGGCAAGCAGCGTCCGGAAATCCCCCACGCTGAGCGCCTCGCTGCTTTTTCGAATATTGATCAGCTTCCGGTAGTAAGTGATTAAATCGGGATTGACCGCGTTTTTGTCGCGAGGACGTGTCTCTCCGAAAGGATGAGCCGTTTCGTCTTCGTAGGTCAAGTCACCCCACAGCATGGGCTTGCGGTCGTCGGGATCATCCCCGCCCCACATCCCCGATTCGTCGCCATAGTAAATCATGGGAGCGCCGGGATATGTCAACTGGAATAATGCCATGAGTTCCTGCACCCGGATCTCATCGGCATGCGGTTTGCGGATATCGTAGGCCTTGTTGTCGTGCAGCCCCACATTGTGATCATATGGAATATCGGGGTTCACGATCCTTGATTCGAGTCTGTCCGTATCGTGGCTGTCAAGGAGGTTCATAAGAACCTCATTCACCTCCGGCGGATAGTCGTTCCGCAGTCCGGCGAGCCGGCGGTCAAATTCTGAAGGGCGAAGCTTGTTTTTCCGGTCGGTAAAATAGCGGCAGACCTCCCGGGCCCAGCGGTAATTCATAACGGCGTCGAACGCATCCCCCTTCAGCCACGGGGCCGCGTTGTACATCTTGTCGTTCCTCCAGTCCTCCCACCACAGCTCGCCGGTGATATAGGCCTGAGGATTGAGCGCCCGCACCCACTTCCGGAATTCTTTCCAGAAACCGAGCCCCACCATATCCGCCGCATCAAGCCGCCAGCCGTCGATCCCGTCCGAAGGGTCGCCGTTTCCGTCGGGATCCATCCATCGCCTCACAATTGCATGAATGTGTTCCCGGGGACCCGGCGCGATGGTATTTCCCTCTTTCCTGAGCTCCGGCAGTTCGTGAACGCCGTACCATCCTTTATACTCGAATTCATCCTTTGGCGTTGACGGGTCATCCCACCTGGTAACGGTAAACCAGTTTTTATAAAGCGACTTCCGCTGGTTTTTCTTGACGTCTTCGAATGCCCAGAAAGTCATTCCGACATGATTGAAGACCCCATCGAGCACCACTTTCATACCACGCCGGTGCGCTTCCTTGAGGAGCCTCAGAAACAGCGAATCCGCCGCCGACCATTTCCAGGTCTTCGGGTCGGCCGGATTTTCCGCCGCCCACAGACGGCGATCTCCGTCGGGATCAGGTCCGAAGTTGTTATCGATGTGATGATACATCGTTGCATCGTACTTGTGCAGGGAGGGCGATTCGAACAGAGGATTAAAATAGAGAGCCGTTACACCCAGATCGGACAAATAGTCGAGTTTATCGATCACGCCCTGGAGATCGCCGCCGTACCGGCGGAGCTGGGCGTGGTAGTAGAACCCCTTCGCGTCCTCCGATTCCCACGGCTGAAGGCGGTACCAGTCGGATGTCCAGGGTGATATGCTCCATCGGGCGGGAGTTTCATGGGGCCAGCTTCCGGCAAGGTCATCCACGCGGGGATCGTTCTTCGGATCTCCGTTCCGGAAACGTTCGGGAAAGATCTGATACCAGACGGCCCGCTTTGCCCAGGCAGGAACCTGCGCAGAGTGCGGATGGGCTGCCCTGGCGTAGGGCACGGAAGGCAAAACGGCTAGGCTAAAAATCGCCAGGGTGTGACAATGCACCGGAATCACATGGGTGAAGACGCGGCAGAATTAGCGCCCCAAAATAGATATTATTTCCTGGAAAGTCAAGGTTCCCGCGAAGCGCACTCAAAGCGAATATCCACTTGAGTTTGCAGAATCCTGTCGTTATATTAGCTGCATAGAGCTCGCCCAACCAACTGCCCGATCAATCATGGGAAGCGTTCGTTTAGACAAAGTTTTCAAACGATTTGATCACAGCGCACCCGTAGTGAACGATTTCAACCTCTCGGTTGAAGACAAGGAGTTCGTCGTCCTCGTCGGCCCGTCGGGATGCGGGAAGTCCACCACGCTCCGGATGATTGCCGGGCTCGAAGACATCTCCGAGGGGAGCATCTTCATCGACGAGAGGCGCGTGAACGACGTTCCCCCGAAAGACCGGGACATCGCGATGGTGTTCCAGAATTATGCGCTCTATCCGCACATGACCGTGTACGACAACCTTGCCTTCGGCCTGAAGATGCGCAAGTATCCGAAGGAAGACATCAAACAGCGGGTTACACATGCCGCCGGGATACTAGGAATCGGCGCCCTGCTCGACCGCAAACCAAAAGCGCTCTCGGGCGGCCAGCGTCAGCGCGTCGCCCTCGGGCGCGCGATCGTGCGGCAGCCGAAGGTGTTCCTCTTCGACGAGCCCCTTAGCAACCTGGATGCAAACCTCCGGGTCCAGATGCGCACGGAGATCTCCCGGCTTCATAACCAGCTCGAAACGACGATGATTTACGTGACGCACGACCAAATCGAGGCGATGTCAATGGGCGACCGCATCGTCGTGATGAATACAGGGATCATCCAGCAGGTCGACACGCCGTTGAGCATCTATAATGAGCCCGCGAACCGCTTCGTTGCCGGGTTCATCGGCAGTCCGACAATGAATTTTTTCGAGGGAAAGCTGACCGATGCCGGCGGCCTCACGTTCACCTCCGGGGAAGGCAATTTGTCGCTCCCCCTCCACAGCCAGGATCGGTCCCGTCTGGCGCAGCGCGTGAACAGCGCCGTGACCCTCGGCATCCGCCCGGAACACATCCTCGCCAAGCAGCAGAACGAGCACGGCCGGAAGGTACCCGTGCGGATCCAGGTTACGGAACCGGTGGGAAATGAAATTTTTCTGTATTTCACGATCGGACCTTCCGCGAATCAATACGTATCGCGGATCCCCGCGGATGTCCAGCCGGCCGCCGGAAAGGAATTTGATCTGTACTTCGACACTTCGAAGCTGCATTTCTTTGACGGTTCATCTGGCAAAGCGCTTTAACTGTCCGGCGCCGCGCGGCTCGCCTCCTGCGGCTTGATCATCCCTCGTTCTCTGGAACTTCACCCTAACCATGCTGCATCCTCTCACTCACTCAACATTGACCATGACGGCGATACTCCTCACGGCGTTCGTCCCGGTGCGACCTGCAAGGGCACAGTGGCAATCGATAGGACCCGTCGGCACGTACGAGAAAACCGACGACGGTGTCACGATCTCCGCGCCTCCGGCGAAGGTTCGCCTTACGGTGCTCGCTCCCGACGTTATTCGCGTTCGCTTATCGAGGAACGGGAATTTCCTGCCCGACAGTTCCTGGGCTGTGGTCGGACACGACCTGGGAGACCGGACCTTCACACTCGTCGATTCTCCCGCGTCTATTGAGATAAAAACCAGCCGGCTCAGCGTGCGGATTCGCAAATCACCCTGCCGGATCTCGTTCTACGACGCAGCGGGCAGTCTCATCAACGAAGACGATTCCGCGAAAGGAATGAGCTGGGTGAGAGAGGAAGTAGCGGTCTGGAAAACAATGCCCGAGGATGAATACTATTTTGGGTTCGGAGAGAAGGCCGGCCAAATGCAGCGGAAATGGAAGGCGATGACGATGTGGAACTCGGACATTCCCGCGTATCATGCCGACACCGATCCGCTCTATCAATCGATCCCGTTTTTCTACGGAATTCGAAACGGGCGAACGTACGGCATCTTTTTCGACAACACCTACTTCTCCTATTTCAACATGGGGAAAGAAAACCCCGCTCAATATTCCTTCGGTGCGCTGGACGGCGACCTGAACTATTATTTCATCCTGGGGCCGGCGCCGGCGGACATCCTCGCGAAATTTTCGCGGCTCGTTGGCGCCATGCCGCTTCCTCCGAAGTGGGCGATCGCGTACCAGCAGTGCCGCTACAGCTACTATCCCGAAGCCCGGGTGAGGGAAATCGCCTCGAATTTTCGGTCGCGAAAAATTCCGTGCGACGTGATCTATCTCGACATCCACTATATGGACGGATACCGGTGCTTCACCTGGGATAGAAATCGCTTCCCCGATCCGAAAAAAATGGTGGGCGATCTGGCGCGAGACGGATTCAAGGTGGTCACGATTATCGATCCCGGAATCAAGAAGGAACCCGGATACTGGGTGTATGATGAAGGTCTTAA
>Ga0137396_10000208_pt1 | contig 25559 bp, 27 predicted proteins | sample czc16metaG_FD_108284 | JGI IMG/M metagenome (GOLD analysis project Ga0137396, IMG submission 108284) | Vadose zone soil microbial communities from Angelo Coast Range Reserve, California, USA - czcobulk3.16 metaG | ecosystem: Environmental > Terrestrial > Soil > Vadose zone | place: USA...
ATCTTCGGAATTCGCAGGCGAGACGGTCCGAGCCGGACTGGCACTTGCCGCCACAGAAGAACGAACCAGTTGAGCAGTTGCCGAGTCGATATCGACGTCGGTGCATTTGTGACTGAAATAAACGCGCACATTTGGATAACGCTGCGCCGCTTCGATTACAGTGGTGTTGAGCGCCGCGCGCCCGATCGAATTGATGTGCTTATTTGGATCGACATCGTAAGGAGCGAAGTGGAGCGCGCCGGATTTCTCGTGGATCATCCGTCCAGGCATCGGGATCGCCTGCTTGAGCACTTCATCGGCGATACCGATTTGTTCGAGCGCGTGAATTCCGCGAGTCGAAAGAGCCAGATTGATCGAGCGTCCGCCAACCAAATTGCCTTCGCGCGGATCGGCTCGGCGTTCATAAAGATCGACGTCGTATCCGCGGCGACCCAGATACGCGGCGAGCAATCCGCCGGCTAATCCGCTGCCAATGAGAACAAACTTCGTCACAACTCCAGCATTCAATCAATCAGGAAACCAGGAAAGCAGGAAAAAGAGCAAATCGCCGGGAAGCTGCGAGCACTTAGTCGAGAATCACTCGTTCGACGTGCGAGTAGATGTTGAACGTCGGCGGCCGGAGAAAACCGATTAACGTCTGATTATTTTGGCGGGCGAATTCCATCGCTAGGCTCGATGGCGCCGAGACCGAAGCAACGATTGGAATTCCGGCGGCGAGCGCCTTTTGCATGATCTCAAATGAAGCACGGCCGCTGACCAGCAGTAGATGTCGATCCAACGGAAGTTTTCGGTCGAGAAACGCGCGGCCGATCACTTTGTCGACTGCGTTGTGCCGGCCAATGTCTTCGCGAACGATTAGCGCCTTGCCGGTGAGATCGAAAATGCCGGCGGCGTGAATCCCGCCGGTGCGCGCGAATTCGGATTGGTTCGCGCGTAGCTCGACTGGCAAACGCAGAAGCGTTTCAATATCGATCCGGGTCGATGTCGATTTTATCGGCGGAAAATTTTGCCGGATCGCATCAATGTTTTCCTTGCCGCACAAACCGCAGCTGCTCGAAATCGTGCCGAAGCGCTGCGCGGCAGTGAGTTTTGCTTTTGTCCCCGCGGGAAGATGAACCGTGATGATGTTGTCCCGGTTCCGCGCTACTTTCGGTCGCGCGAATTTTTGAATTCGAACTCCGTTGCGGATAATCGCCTCAGAAAGAAGAAATCCGGCCGCAAGCTCTTCGTCGTGGCCCGGAGTGCGCATCGTCGTTGCGACGGTTTTATTGCCGATCCGGATTTCGAGCGGCTCTTCAATCGTGAGCTCGTCGCGATCATACTCCAGCGCACCCTCGCGCGTTCGCCGGATGATTTGGCCGGGTCCGATTCCCTTTTCTTTCATCGATTCAACGCCAATGATATCATTTGGCCTGATGGAAATCTGTCACCTTTACATCTCGCCGGGACATAACTTTGTCGGACACTACGGACAGGAGCCGGATGAATTTCCGATGATCGAAGTGCCGATGGTCGAGTGTGTGGCCGGCCGCGGGCTTCGGGGCGATCGTTATTTTGACTTCAAGGCGGATTACAAAGGACAGGTGACCTTCTTTTCGCTCGGAGTTTTCGACGAGCTCTGCGGCGCGTTGCAGGTGCAGGGAATTCCGCCGAGCGCGGTGCGGCGAAACATTTACACGCGCAATGTCGATCTTAACAGCTTGATTGGACAAGATTTTGAAGTGCAAGGCGTTCGCTTTCATGGGACGGAGGAGAGCCGGCCATGTGATTGGATGAATCGCGCGATCGGGCCGGGCGCGAAGGAATTTCTTAAAGGTCGCGGAGGTTTGCGAGCACGAATCCTCACCGACGGCGTCTTGCGCTCGGCAGCGACTGTCCCGGCCGCAGCCGAATGAACATCAGCGCCCTCCTGCTTGCCGGCGGCAAATCGCGTCGGATGGGGCATGACAAAGCAACTTTGCAATTTCGCGACGCGCCGCTCTGGCAAATCCAGCTCGAACTTCTCCGAACACTTTCGCCGAATGAAATTTTTATCTCCGCGCAAACTGATCCGCCATGGCGGCCGGCAAATATTCAATTTGTGCCAGACGATCAGCCATCGCGCGGCCCGCTCAGTGGAATTGCTGCCGCTTTATCGCGGTCGACCACCGATCATCTCGTCGCTCTGGCGATCGACATGCCGTTCATGACGGCGAATTATTTGCGCAAACTTTGCGAAAAACTTCGGCCCGGTATTGGCGTTGTTCCACTAATTGAAAATCGGGCCGAGCCATTGGCGGCAATCTATCCGCGCCAGGCTCATGACGATGCCGTCAATGCTCTTTCTGGCAGCGATTTTTCGCTTCAATCGCTCGTGAGTAAACTGATGACCGCTGGAAAATTGCATGCGATTAAAGTTTCTGACGAAGAGAAGGCGTTCTTTCATAATCTAAATGAGCCCCGGGATCTCTGATCTCTGACCGCTCTCCGAGCCGGAGGCTGACACCTGACCTCTGTTCCGTGGCATCGGGGCTGCTCAAGCAGGGTGCCGTCGCGATGAGAAGATTCGATCCGCAGCCTGGGCCTCTTAAGCCTCTCGTCCACAGCTTGGAGCTGAAGGCCATTCTCGTGGTGGACGATGATCGCCAACTCGCCTCCGCGCTGCAATGGATCCTGGCGGACGAAAATTTCCTGGTCGATGTGGCCTTCGACGGCGAGGAAGCGATGATGAAGGTCAAGGCGCACGAGTACGACGCCGTGATCTGCGACTTGAAGATGCCGAAGCTCCGCGGTGACGAGTTCTATTTGAAGGCGAAAGATCTGCGGCCATCACTGGAGGATCGCTTCATCTTCGTTACCGGCTTCGCAGCCGATCCAAACATCGCGCTCTTCTTCAACAAGCACGAAGTGAAATACCTGGTGAAACCGTTTTCGATCTCGGTCTTGATCGACTGCGTCAAAACGCTGCTCAGCTAATTGCCAACATCGTCACTTATGCGCACTCAAAATTTCCGCAAAGCGCCAAACTTCGTGAAACGTGTTGTAAAGCGAAGTCGGCGCGACGCGGATGACGTTCGGTTCGCGGAAATCGCATTTTACGCCGGCGGCCTGGATTTCCTTGAACAATTCTTTTGGATGTTCGTGCGCCAGGATCGACAACTGGCACCCGCGCGCGTTCGTGTCGCTCGGAGTTATCACTGAGTAACGCTTCGATCCCGCATTGCTGAGCAAAAATTCGAGATAGCCGGTCAGCTTGATCGATTTCGCCCGCAGCGGTTCCATTCCGCCTGCTTCATCGAAGATCGACAACGACGCGCGCAGCGGCGCCATCGAAAAAATCGGTGGATTGCTCACTTGCCACGCATCCGCGGAAGGAACCGGAATGAATTCCTTCTCCATTTGGAATCGAGTGTTCGGATCATTGCCGAACCAACCGGCGAAGCGCGAAAGTTTCGTGTTCGTCGCGTGGCGCTCGTGCAGGTAAGCGCCGGCGATGGCGCCTGGACCGGCGTTTAAGTATTTGTAAGAACACCAGACCGCGAAATCGACGTTCCAATCGTGCATCGCGAGCGGAACGTTGCCAACTGCGTGCGCAAGATCGACACCGACCGTGATGCCGTGCTTTTGCGCTGCTTTGGTGATCGTCGGGATGTCGAACAACTGGCCGGTGAAAAAATTCACGCCCGCGATCCAGACCACCGCGAGCGTGTCGCGATTCTTTTCGATAAGATCGACAATGTCCTCCGTTCGAACGCTGAACTCGCCTTTGCGCGGGCTCGCGAGAATGAGCGCCTCTTTCGGATCGAGTCCGTGGTGCACGATCTGGGTTTTGATCGCGTAGGTGTCGGAAGGGAACGCCGGATCTTCCATCAAGATCTTGAATCGCGATTTGGTCGGCCGATAAAAGGTCGCCATCATCAGATGCAAGTTCACCGTCAGGCTGTTCATGCAGATCACTTCGACTGGTTTCGCGCCGACCATGCGCGCCGTCGGTTCGCGCAACGGCTCGTGGTAGGTGTACCACGGCATTTTTGCGTCGAGATGAGCATCGACGCCGAGCCGCGCCCAATCGTCCAGTTCCTGATCGACAATCTGCCGCGCCGACTTCGGCATCAGCCCGAGCGAATTGCCGGCAAAATAAATCAATGGTTTGCCATCTTTGCCAAGCGGCACGTGAAATTCTTCACGGAATCGGCGCAGCGGATCCTCGGCGTCGAGTTGCTTCGTGAAATTTTCGTCAGCAGAAAAAGTCATCGACATTGCGCATTGAGTTTCGCCACAGATGAACACCGATCAAACACAGATAAAAATTATTTTCCTCTTAATCGGTGAAAATCTGTGTCAATCCGTGGCTGTCTTAGAGGGCTGCTGCATGAACTCGATCGTCGTTCCATCGGGATCGCGGACGTAGATCACGCGCTTCCCGGCATTCGGACCGGCTTTGAGTGTTTGTGGTTTGCCGGCTGCCTTCCAACCCGATGCAGCGATTTTTTCCAAAAGCGGTTCGAGATTATCGACCGTGAAGGCGACGTGAACGTGGCCGACATCGCACGGCCGAAGATCGACATGTTGTTTCCGATCGGCTGGCGCAAGATATTCGAGCAGTTCGATCTTGTGTCCGCCGGGCGTTTTCACAACCGCAAGTTTGAGCTCCGCACCTTTGACTCCCGTGATCTGCTCCGCCATTTCGCTCGTTTGATGCGCGCGATGCGAAAATTCGAACCCGAGAACGTTCTGCCAGAATTCGAGCGCGCGTTCGAGATTAGAGACCGTGATCCCGGTATGGTCCGCGGCGATGATGCGAAATGATGCCCCCTTGCTCATGTCGGATTTGTTCGGCCACAGATGAACACCGATGAAACACAGATGGAGAATTTCTGGAGTCCGAATCTGTGAAAATCTGTGTCAATCTGTGGCTGTTTGTAAGGCCGCGATCACTTTCAGTTCGATCGCGATCGGCGTCGGCAGCGCGGTGACTTCAACAGTCGTACGGGTTGGGTTTGGTTTGCCGTCGCCGGCGAAATATTTGGCGTAGAGTTTGTTATAGATCGGGAAATCCTTTTTCATGTTGGTGAGGAAGACCGTAACATCGACAATGTCGTTCCAGCTCGAGCCGGCGTCTTCCAAAACCAGACGCACATTTTCAAAAACCGCACGGCATTGCTTCTCGATATCGTAATTGTCGATCTTGCCGTCAGCGGTCAGCGTGACGCCGGGGATTTCTTTGCTCCCGCGCACGCGTGGTCCAATTCCCGAAAGAAAAAGTAGATTGCCAACTCGCTTCGCGTGCGGAAACGCGCCGACCGGCTCAGCCGCACGTTTGCTTTCGAAGGTCTTACTCATTGCTGTTCCAACAGATTTTTAGCCGCGGATTACGCGGATGAACACGGATTTCTATAATGTGATACGAAACTCAGTGTTGTAGCAGCGTTTGTGTCAAACGCCGAACCCAATAACAGGTGCTTGGCACAAGCACCTCTACAACTATCCCCCCGCGATTGCGCCCATGATGAAGAAAGGCTCGTCGCCTTTCACGATCGCATCGGGCAGGGGAGCATCTGGCGGTTCGTGGGAAATGTCTTCGCCGCAGACAAAAAAGCGGACGAGCGGACGACGTTTCAACGAGCCATGCTCGCGGATCGTGCCGCGCAGCATCGGGTACTTTTCTTCCAAAGCATCGAGCAGCGATTTCACCGTCGCGTTCCCGTTAAGATCGACATGCACCTCGTCGCCGACTTTCGCCAGCGTGCGAAGATGATGAGGAAGGATTACCCGAATCATGCTTTGAAATTCTTTACAGAAGGCAACAAAGGAAACGAAGTGCTGGCCTTGGTTCTCTTCGTTATCTTCTGTTCAATCATTCTGTTCTCGTGCCTATTTCAGCGTTTGTGCTTCAACCGAAAGAACTGCCGGCAGATCGCGCACGATTGGGTTCCACGAATCACCTGAATCCGCCGAGCCGTAAACTTGTCCGCCGGTTGTTCCGAAATAAACGCCGCACGGATCGAGTTGGTCGATCGACATCGAATCGCGCAGCACGTTTACGTAACAATCTTTTTGCGGCAGACCTTTGGTGAGAACTTCCCATTCGTTGCCGCCTTTCCGGCTGCGCCATACCTGAAGTTTTCCGTCGAGCGGATAATGTTCGGAATCGCTCTTGATCGGCACCACATAAATCGTTTCCGGTTCGTGCGCGTGGACGTCGATCGGGAAACCGAAATCAGTCGGCAGATTTCCGCTCACTTCCTTCCAGGAATCGCCGCCGTCATCGCTTCGCATCACGTCCCAATGTTTTTGCATGAAGAGCGTGTTCGGCTTCTACGGATGCAACGCGATTCGATGCACGCAATGGCCGACCTCCGCGTTTGGATCGGGCATGAATTGCGAACGCAAACCGCGATTGATCGGTTTCCAGGTTTTGCCGCCGTCGTCGGTGCGAAACGCGCCCGCGGCCGAGATCGCGATGAAAATCCGTTTTGGATTCTTCGGATCGATCAGAATCGTGTGCAGACACATTCCGCCCGCGCCCGGTTGCCAACGCGGACCGGTGTCGTGTTGACGCAAACCGGAAAGCTCGCTCCACGATTTGCCGCCGTCTTTCGATTCGAACAATGCCGCGTCTTCCACACCCGCGTAAACATGATCGGCGTTATCGAGCGCCGGCTCGAGATGCCACACCCGTTTGAATTCCCACGGATGCTGCGTGCCGTCGTACCATTGATGCGTGCCCGGGATTCCATCGTAAACGAATTTGTTGCTCTCGCCTTTTTGCATTCCGCCTTCGCCTTGCAATTCCTCGGGGCTACTGCCCGGCGTTTCCCACGTCTTGCCACCGTCGTCCGATCGCTGAATGATCTGCCCGAACCATGCGCTCGTTTGCGACGCGTAAATCCGATCCGGATCAACCGGCGACCCTTTCATGTGATAAATTTCCCAGCCGGCAAAATGCGGCCCGTCCACTTTCCAATCTTTGCGCTTCGCATCCGAAGTCAGGATGAACGCGCCTTTCTTTGTGCCCACCAATACTCGTATTCCGCTCATTGTTTAAACTTCTAACCGCGGATCCGCCTTCGCCAAGTCCGTTTATGTTAATTCACTGTGACGGAGCTACTGCCTGACAAGTTACGCGGATGAAAACGGATTTTCTTCCGACGCTGAACTCCTCAACTTTTCAACAACTCAACTTCTGCGGTCGGCATATTGCGGATTGCAATTTTTAGCTTCGCTCGCAATCATGAAGCGAGTAGCGCGGTCATTCAGCTTCCGAACATGTAAATCGTTAACGAGCGCGTATGGAACGTGAACTTGGCTGGTGGCGAAAATACGTTTTCTCAACCGACCACAAGGTCATCGGAATCCAGTATGCGATTTCGGGCTTCGTTTTTCTGTTCTTCGGTTTTGGCCTGATGATGCTGATGCGCTGGCAATTGGCGTATCCCGGCAAACCGTTGCCGATTATTGGGAAACTGTTCGGAGCTTCCATGCCCGGAGGCGTAATGACGCCCGACTTCTACAACTCGTTAGGTGCGATGCACGGAACGATCATGGTCTTCCTCGGAATTATCCCCGTGGCATTCGGTGGTTTTGGTAACTACATCGTCCCGCTGCAAATCGGGGCCCCCGATATGGCGTTTCCGAAGGTAAACATGTTTAGCTACTGGGCGCTCGTGTTTGGGGCGGTGACGTTGCTGGCGAGTTTTTTTCTCCCCATGGGAGCAGCCGCGAGCGGTTGGTCGTCTTACACGCCCCTGGCCGATATCGAGCACCTGGGTCACGGACACTCGATCCTGACCGGCCAAAGTTTTTGGCTGATCGGAATGGTCTTCCTCGCAACCTCGTCCGTCCTCGGTGCAATCAACTTCATCACCACCATCGTGCAGTTGCGAGCGAAAGGAATGACCTGGATGCGGCTGCCGTTCTTCGTTTGGACTGAATTCGTCGCCGCGTTCCTCTTGCTGCTGGCGTTTCCACCGATGGAAGCTGGAACGATCATGCAACTGATGGATCGAATTACGGGGACGAGTTTTTATTTGCCATCCGGTCTCGTGGTAAATGGCCAGAATCTGCTCGTCGCAGGCGGCGGCAGCCCACTTTTATGGCAGCACCTGTTTTGGTTTCTGATCCACCCTGAGGTTTACGTGTTGGTCCTGCCAGCCATGGGGATCGTTGGCGAGATCGTGGCAAACAATACGCGCAAGCCGCTCTGGAGTTACAGGGGGATGGTTTTTTCCGTTTTCGGTATTGGCTTTCTTTCTTTCATCGTCTGGGCCCACCACATGTATCTCACCGGGATGGGAAGAACGGTGAGTTCATTTTTTCAAACCACCACCATTCTTATTTCTATCCCGTCAGTGATTATCTTGAGCTCCCTGCTCTTATCGCTTCGGCGCGGATCGATTCGGTTCCCTGTGCCGATGCTGTTCGCCTGCGCTTTCATGCCGATGTTCGGCATCGGCGGCTTAACCGGCATCCCGCTGGCGTTGGCTCCTGCCGATCTCTATCTACACGATACCTATTATTTGATTGCGCATTTCCATTACCTCGTCGCGCCCGGCACGATCTTCGCGTTACTTGCCGCGACGTATTACTGGTTCCCCAAAGCTACCGGAAGAATGATGAACGAGTTCTGGGGCAAGGTTCATTTTTGGCCGACTCTCATCCTGATGAACGTGATTTTCCTCCCGATGTTTCTCCAGGGGATGCTCGGGATGCATCGGCGTTGGTACGATGGCGGCCAAGGCTGGAGTGTGGCGGGCGAAAAAGTCTGGGGCTTGTCCGGTTTTGGTTGGAACGTTCCGATCTCAACAGCCGCCTGGCTGATGGGGCTCGCTCAAATTCCATTCATCGTGAATTTCTTCTGGAGCATTCATCATGGACGCAAAGTGACATCGGATAATCCATGGGACGCGACAACTTTGGAATGGGCGACTCCGACGCCGCCCCCGCAAGGCAACTTTACTGAGCCGATCACTGTGTACCGCGGACCGTACGATTACAGCGTTCGCGGGGCGGAGCGAGATTTTTGCCCGCAGAACGAGTCTGTTGTTGCCCAGTCTTAGAAAGGCCCGAGCCCGGATCGGATCACGTAGTCAGTGTTCATGTGCGGGCACTATTTTTCTTTTTCTGATATGGGTCCCACAACTCCTCACGGAGGTAACGGGGCATTAACTTGTGGTGGTCAAGCAATTCCAAAACAGGCAAAGGGCCAACAACTGTCATGAAACCGAGCTCTTCTGGTAACGAATCCTTAAGCACTGCCCGCGTTACGACACCCAAGCAATGATGAGGCGGAGTGAGCGCTGGCCCACCGCTAAATCCTCCGCGCGCTAGGCACGAAACTACATAGACGCGCTGGTTATCGAAGTACGTTGTAAACGAAGCATTAACTTCGGCGCGTGCGCAGACTAAGACGGGAGATCGGCTCCCGGGAATGGGCGGAAAACCCATAACAACCACCGTTCTTAATAACAACTTGTTCTCAAAGCGGTCCTCAAGAACCGTAATGAAAGGAATCTGAGGCGCATACAGTCCATCAAGTCGTAACGCGGCGAGATCGTAATTCGCATCAGGATGAAAATACGGACCTTCGATGCGCTTCGCTTCTCCGGCTGTGTACGTCGCAGAATATGAGCCTTCTTCGCCTCTTATTCCTGCATTAGTTGTCGCGATTTTTGTGATTTTGCGCTCTTCGACAACGTGACGTGCAGTGACAAAAATGTTCTCTCCGATATGGAAGCAAGTGCCGATGCCAGGTTTCCCCGTCTTGTCCTCGACAGCAACATACGCGACACCCGGTGCGAACTGATCAAACAATAACCGTTCAGGCGATGTTTGGTTCGACATCCTACTTTGCGATGCAGACGTTCTTTGGTTCGGTGAAGAAGTGTAAGGCCTCGGTGCCGCCTTCACGGCCGACACCGCTGGCTTTCATTCCGCCGAAGGGAACGCGGAGGTCGCGGATGAGCCAGCAGTTTACCCAAACTGTGCCGGTGTGGATTTGTTCGGCGACGCGGTGGGCGCGGCTGAGATTTTGGGTCCAGACGCTGGATGACAATCCATAATCGACGTCGTTGGCGTAGCCGATCACTTCGTCTTCGCTTTCAAACGGAGTGATCGTGACGACCGGGCCGAAAATTTCTTCGCGATTGGTCCGGCAGGAGACTGGAAGATCGACAATCACCGTTGGCGGAAAGAAATAGCCCTCGCGGGTGCGATCGTTAGGCGCGTCCGGCGCTTTGCCACCGAGCGCGATCTTGCCGCCTTCTTTCTGCGCAAGATCGACATAGAACTTCACCTTATCGAGCTGCGCCTTGTTCACGATCGCGCCCTGCTCGGTTTTCTCGTCGAGAGGATCGCCTTGTTTCAATAGCGACGCCTTGGTGATGAACTGATCGACGAACTTCTGGTAGATCGGTTTCTCGACGAACACGCGCGAGCCGCACAGACAAATCTGTCCCTGGTTCGCGAACGATGACCGGACGCTGCCAGCGATCGCAGCATCGAGATCGGCATCGGCGAAAATGATATTCGGATTTTTCCCACCGAGCTCGAGCGAAACTTTCTTGAACAACGGCGCGCAGGCTTCGGCAACTTTCTTTCCCGTCACCGTGCCGCCGGTGAACGATATCGTGTTGATCTTTGGATCCGCCGTGATGGCGGCGCCGACATTTGGTCCGGTGCCGTGCACAACGTTGAGCACGCCATTCGGCAATCCGGCCTCGACACAAACTTCGCACAGCAAGAACGCCGTCATTGGCGTCAGCTCGCTCGGTTTAGCAATGGCGGTGTTACCAACCGCGATCGCGGGCGCGATTTTCCAGCTCAATAAATAGAGCGGCAAATTCCAAGGTGAGATCAGTCCAGCGATGCCGCGCGGCTGGCGCAACGTGTAATTGAACGCAACGCCGTCGGTGACGTGCGCTTCGTTCTCGGTGTGCAGGATCGCGGTCGCGAAGAATCGAAAATTGCTGGCGGCTCGAGGAATGTCCAAAGAGCGGGCGAGCGAGAGCGGTTTGCCGGTGTCGATCGATTCCGCGCGCGCGAACTTTTCCAGATCGCGCTCGATTAGATCAGCGATGCGCAAAAGGATCTTCGATCGCTCCGCCGCTGGTTTTTTCGACCAATCAACGAACGCTTTCTCCGCCGCGGCCACAGCAAGATCGACATCTTCTTTTCCGCTGTCGGCGACTTGGGAGTACGGCTTGCCAGTCGCGGGCTCGATGTTGTCCAAATATTTGCCGGACGTCGGCTCGACGAATCTGCCGTCGATGAAATTCCGAATCTGGAATAATTGTCGGTCCACGCTTCGCCTAACCTAAATGCGGCCGAGTCGGCGGGCAACGCGTGAGAGATTGCATTGCGCTTGTATTGAAGCGCGTCCTGCCTTGTAATTGTGGAATGAGAAACATGAAATCAGTATTGGGTCTTGCCGCAGCGATCAGTCTTGCGCTGGCCGCCGTTGCACTGGCTGCCGACGCGAAATTTCGTGCCGATGGCACGATTCAGCGAGTGAGCGGCACGATGGTATTAGTGCGCACCAGCGCGCAGGACATTGAAATCAGCCGCGACGCAAAAACCAAAATAACCGGCGAGTTGAGAAGGGGCGCGGCGGTGACCGTGATTTATACCAAAGTAGCAGGGCAACCCTACGCCACCGAAATCATCATGGGCGGTGCCGCGAAGCCGAAATAGGCGCGGGCATTATTAGTTCGACGTTTGACAAACGTCGCTACAATTTAAGCGAGTTTGTCCTATACTGAGAGACATGAAGCCAATTCAATTGGTCGGACTGATCTTGTGTGCCGGATTTCTCGTAGGCTGCGAAACGACTCAAACCACCGGCACGGGAAACCAGGAGCAAAAACGGCTGGCCCAGATCCAACGCGAACAGGCTGAAGGTACGCAGACGGACGAATCGGACCGCAATCTGTGGAACGCGCAGCAGGATCGGTTGAATACCGGGACGAATCCGGCGGTTCCGTATCGGCAGTAGGCCGAAGGCGCACCGGCGGTTGTCTCCAATTGAGCTTCATCAAACACCCAACGCCCAACATCCAACATCGAATGAAGAAGGCGCGGTGAGGGAGGGATTACGCTCCCGCTAGGGATCCGAAAGTGTGCCCGCTTTTTGATTTCCCTCACCTCGCTTGAGGCTCGGTGAGGGAGGGATTATCCAACGCTTCGCGTTGGCTCCAGCTTTTGAGCTTCGCTCTTAACCCGTGCGCTCCGCGCCCCACCGGTCGAACGGCGTTCGAATCTCCGGTTTCATGAAAACGCAGGATCTAACTGCAGACTGGGTTCGCGAAAGTTTGGGCGATGTGGCGGTGAGGGAGGGATTCGAACCCTCGGTACCCTTTTGAGGTACGGCGCTTTAGCAAAGCGCTGCTTTCGACCACTCAGCCACCTCACCAAAAAGTCCGAGCCGGACTGGCACAGCTGCGAGAATATGGCGAAGAATTGTCGATTGCCAATCGTCGATTGCCCGATGAAATGATTGGTGATGATCAGCGAAGCAGACGCGCGCGCGAATATCTTGGAAGCGGTCCGGCCGTTGCCGGCCCGGAAGATGTCGATCTTGGACGCGCTCGATCATTTTGCGGCGGAAGATTATTTCGCGCGCTTGTCGCTGCCGATGTTCGACAACTCGGCGATGGACGGTTACGCCGTGATCGCGAGCGACTCCAAACCTGGCAAACGATTTCGCGTCGTTGGGGAACAACCGGCAGGCGTTGATCGAAAACTTCGCGTCTCAAATGGCGAGGCGATCCGGATTTTCACCGGCGCGCCGATGCCCGCCGGCGCGAACGCGGTTGTGATGCAGGAAGATATCACCCGCGACGGCGACGAGATCGTCGTCAACGTGGATGTCGATCTTGGTGAGTTTGTGCGAAAGCGCGGATGCGATCTGGGCGAAGGGCAAAAGATTTTACCCAAAGGCGAGCGCATTCATGCCACGACGCTGGCGTTGCTTGCTTCGCAAGGTTTTGCTGAAGTTCTGGTGGGCGGCGAAGTTCGCGCCGCGATCATTTCGACTGGCGATGAATTGGCGAGGCCCGGAGAAAAGCTTCAGCCGGGACAGATTTACGACAGCAATTCGATTTTGCTCCAATCGTTGCTGAAACGTTGCGGTGCCGTTGTCGCTTCGGCCGAAAATTGCCGCGATGATGCTGATTCATTGCGGAAAACAATTCAAAGCGCCGCGAAAAATGAAATTCTAATCGTGAGTGGCGGTGTTTCAGTTGGCGAACACGATTTGGTTCAAGCAACCCTGCGCGAACTAGGAGCGAAGATCGACATCTGGCGGGTCGCGATCAAGCCCGGCAAGCCGTTCTTGTTCGGGCAGTTAGGGAGCTGTTTCGTCTTCGGTTTGCCGGGGAATCCGGTCTCAGCATTTGTCACGTTTTTGCAGTTCGTCCGGCCGGCGATTTTGAAGATGATGAGTGCGAGCGATTTCGATCTGCCGAAAATTCCGGCGAAGTTAACGGTCGATCTAATTAACGAAAGTGAGCGCGCACTTTATGTTCGCGGAAAATTCGAGAACGGAAATTTCGCGCCGATTGGACGACAGGAGTCGCACGCGCTTTTCGGCTTGAGTCAATCGAACGCGCTCTTGCGAGTTGAAGTTGGCGAGTCGTTGAAGGCCGGCGAAAAGGTTGATGTCCAACTTTTTTAGCATGCGCGGGGTTTGACAGGCCACGCGCGCATTTTAGCTTAGAAGGCTTTGAATACGGAAACAGCGTTTGCACAGGCTCCTCCCAATCAATTCCGTGCCGACGCCGAGCGACTGTCCAACATCGTTCTCGAGATGCAACGGTGCTTTGTTCTGCATCTCTGCAAAGAGCTCGCGCCCGGTAACGTTTCATTTCCGCAATTTTTTCTGCTCGCGTATCTCGATCAAAAGGAAGTGCTGACCATGACTGCGATCTCGCAAAAAATGGGGCACACGACCGCAGCCGCCAGCGGATTGGTAGCGCGATTAGAGAATCTGGGCATGGTCGTTCGCTCGATTGCCCGGGACGATCGGCGCAAGGTGATGGTATGCATCACGCCAAAAGGTTCTACGCTCGTTCGGCGCATCCGCCAGGAGATGGTCGCCAATCTGATGAAGATCATGGAGTACCTGGAGCCGGAAGAACAAAAAGCCTGGCTGCAGATCTACAGCAAAATCTATGATTACTGCCAAACGAAGGATTGTCGCTCATTCGCCGGCAGTGCTAAAAGATAATCTGGATTGGTTGAATCCGCGCCTTAACCTTGGCGCATCTAATTTTCGAGCTCAATGGGAAAACATTCTCTGTCCGGCGGGATCACTCTAATCGCATTTTTGATCGCCCTCGTCGCGTTCGGGCAAACTCCCACGGCGACCGAGACCCCGATGCCGACCCCGATGCTTGTCTCGACATCGACTCCCACGCCGTCGCCAACTCCGACACCGACGGTGACAATTACGCCAAACGAATCGGGCACAGTCTCGGTGCCGTCGAGTCTCGGGATCACGCCGGCCCCGTCACCCTCAGCGACGCCCATCTCGGTCCAAGCCGCTGCACTCGGCGAGAGCGATCTCGGCTGGTCGGAGAAAGGTGCCCCCGTCTTCCGGCTTGACCAGGCTGTTATAACCGCGCTCGCTCAAAATCCGACCGTTCTCCAGGCGCTCGAAGAAATCCGTCGGACCAAAGGCGTGATCATCTCGATTCGGGCGGAGGCGCTACCGCAGATTGGCCCGAGCATGACCTGGGATTGGACCGATCCGAATCTCCGCGAGAGCAACAGTTTTTCGACATTCGGCAGTCGTCCTACACCGCCGCCCGGCGGCACGCCTTTTCCGGGTGTTGGCGGCATCAAAAATTTACGCAGTGATATCTCCTACAACGTCAAGGTGACAGGATCGCAGCTGGTTTTCAATTACGGCACGTTCCGCGCAATTCGAGGCACCTTCTTCCAGCGCGATTCCGCTTACTTCGCGCTGCGCAACACCGTTGACCAGGTGATTTCCACGGTGAAAACACAGTTCTACCAGGTAGTCGTGAATCGGGAGCTGATTGTGGTGCAGGAGGAATCTGTCCGATTGTTGGAGAGCCAGCTGAAGGATCAGCAAAATCGTTTCGAAGCCGGCACCGTTCCGCGATTCAACGTCCTCCAGGCGCAGGTCCAGCTTTCGAACCAGATTCCGAATTTAATTGCCGCTCGAAACAATTATCGAATTTCAATTTTGCAATTGGCCAAAACTCTCGGCCTCGATTTTAATCCGGCGCGTGGAATTGCGGCGCCGCTGCGCGTCATCGGGGATTTGGTTTACATTCCACGGAAAATCGATCTGTTGGCGGCGATCGAGGAGGGCAAACGCAGTCGGCCATTCTTAAAACAACAGCGCGCGAACGTTTTGAACCAGATCGAGCAAGTCCACGTTGCGATCGGCAGCTGGTTGCCGATCGTCAATGCCAACGGCGGCGGCGAGTGGCTCAGTAGTCAGTTCAATTCAAGTTTTGGCGATGTTTCAAAGGGCTGGTTGACGACAGCGACCGGCAGCTGGCCGATTTGGGATAGCGGCCTTGCTTGGGGCAAGATCCAACAACAACGCGCGATATTGTCTCAACAAGAGATCACTTATGATGATGACGTCCGTCAGGTAGAGCTCGAAATTCAGCAGGCGGCGTCGAATTTATTGCAGAATCGCGAGTTAATTCAGGCCACGGAAAAAAATGTCGAGCAAGCCGAAGAAGCGGTGCGTTTGGCCAAGGCGCGATTGGACGCCGGCGCCGGAACGCAGCTCGACGTGTTGAATGCACAAGTGCAATTGACCACCGCCCAGTCCACGCGCTTGCAGGCGCTCTTCGGTTACAACTCCAGCCTCGCTGAGTTCGATCGGGTTACTGGAGCCCAAAGTACATACACCGAACAGTTCGACGCAGTTGCGCCGCATGCGACGCGCCGCAACACCTATTACACGGGCAGCGATGTCGATGCGCGTGGCCGATCCAAACGCAACACTGGGTTCCAAACTACCACAACGACGACAACTACTCTTTCGAAGCAGCCCAGCTCGAAATAGAACGCAGGCAATTTTCTTCGGTGAATGTTCGCGCTCCGGTCGAATTCTTCCCGGCGCTGACTGCGATCGACATTTGTCGGCATGCGTTTATCGAACGCATTCCGGGCATTGATGTCTCGCACGACAAAGCGGAAGTCTTGAAGCGATTGGACGCGGTGCATCGCGAAGCGCGGCGCGAGATTGGAATGGGCGACTGGCCGTTGCTCACCGCCCAACAAATTCACGGCGACAAAATCGCGATTGTCGACCGCTCGATTGATCGCGACACCGAATTCGCCGGTTGTGATGGAATCATCACGACTCAAAAAAAACTGGCGCTTGGTATTCATGTTGCCGATTGCTGCGGCATCTACATTGTCGATCCAACGACGCCGGCGATCGGCCTGGTTCATTCCGGAAAAAAAGGCACCGAGCGCGCAATCGTTTCAAAAGCGATTGAGCAATTGCGCGACCATTTCGGATCGGATCCGGCGGACTTGATTGTGCAATTGAGTCCGTGCATTCGCCCGCCGCATTACGAAATTGATTTCGCCACGCAAATCATTGAGCAATGCCGCGCAGCCGGCGTGACGAAAATTCACGACTCTGGTTTCTGCACCGCGTGTGATATTGACCGTTATTACTCTTATCGTGCCGAAAAAGGGAAAACGGGCCGCATGCTCGCGCTCCTCGGGCTTCTGTAACGGCGTCTCTCTGAGACGCGTGACGCGGGCTCAATCAAATCGATCACGCTTCGCAGAGCGAAGCGACTACAGTTCTTCCGCGCCGCGTTTGAATGGACAGATGCCGCGCTTTTTTGCGTTGGCGACGAAATCAATAAATTCTTGGCCTGCTGCTCCGAACTTCATCGTCGCCGCCTTTTCGATCGCCTGAGTGATGTTCAATCCGCTCGTATAAACAAGTTTGAAAGCAGCTTTGATTTCGTCGCGATCTTTGGCGCTGAACCCAGCACGGCGTAATCCGACCATGTTTAAGCCGAAGACGTAGTTTATTTCGGCCGCGATCACGAATGGCGGAATGTCTTTGCTAAATCCCGAAGCGCCCTGGGTGAGCGCGAATCGTCCGACGCACATTCGCTGATGAAAAACGCCGCCGCCGCCGAGAAATGCCCCGTCCCCGATGTGGACATGACCGCCGAGCAAACAATTGTTCGCGATAATTACGTTGTTCCCAATCTCGCAGTTGTGTCCCACATGCGCGCCGACCATGAAGAAATTCTTGTCGCCGATTTTGGTGACGCTGCCCTCAGCGCTGCCGCGATGGATGGTGCAATGCTCGCGGATCACATTGTCGTTTCCGATCGCGACGTGGGTTTTGCGCTCGGAAGAAAAGGAAAGATCTTGTGGCGCGGTGCCGATAATTGCGCCAGGCCCAATCACGTTGCCCGAGCCAATCGTAACGTTGGCATCGATGACAACGTGCGACTCGATGGCCGATCTTTCACCGACGATGACATTCGCGCCAATCACCGCGTAAGGTCCGATCGCGACATCGGCCCCGATCTTCGCGGTTGAATCGATAATCGCGGTCGAATGGATTTTCACAGCACGCCTGCTTCTTTAAAACTGAAATAGCCCGGGCCGGTGTTTGATTGCGCGCCGATGATGATGTGATCGAGCAATTTGATTTGCATCAGCTCGGCGGCTTCGGCGAGGCGTCGCGTCAGACTGTGATCGGCCTGGCTCGGGGAGGGATCGCCCGAGGGATGATTGTGCACGACGATCACCGCATACGCCGACGCGATCACTGCTGGTCGAAAAACATCGCGCGGATGGGCGATGCTCTCATTCACCGTGCCAGTGGAGACATCTTCGGTTCGGATCAAATGATAACGCGTATCCAACAAAACAACGCGCATCGCTTCCTTGCGCAGCATCCGCATTTCACCGCCTAAGAGTTCGTTGACGAGTTCCGGTGAATCGATTTTTTGATTGGCCAACACTTCACGCGCCAGACGATTTCCGAGATCAAAAGCCGCCGCCAGTTGCACCGCTTTTGTGAAACCGACGCCCCGAATTTTTTTGAGTTCGTCCACCGTGCAGCGGCTCAATCCACGGAGCGAGCCATATTCTTTCAAAAGGTCGCGCCCCACTTCGACAGCATTCTTTCCCGTCATGCCTGTCCGCAGCAAGATTGCGATCAATTCCGGATCGGTCAGGGCCGACGCTCCGTGAGCGGCGAGTTTTTCGCGCGGCCGCTCTTCCTGCGGCATCTCACGAATCTTTAATGTGGGAGCGGCCTCAGCGCCGCGATTTCTGGGCATTATCCACGTCCTCGTCGCGGCACAAAGGCCCCTCCCACATTACGCGCGCAACTGCTCGAGCATTTCGCGCAGAGCGTCGCCCAATCCGAGAAGCCCGTCGGTGTAGGCATTTGGACGAAGCGCTTTCATTCCGGCCTGGGCGCTGCGAATGAGATCACTTGCGGTCGTGATTGATTCGCTCAAGGCGCCGTTACCCGCGCCGTTTTTCAGCAGCTGACTAACTTCGTCGCATTTTCCTTCCAGGATAAGACTGGCAGAGCGTTCGCGCTCGAATTCGGAGGCGGACCGCAAGAAAATAAGGACGGGTAAAGTAAACTTGCCCTTGCGAAGGTCGGTTCCCAGCGTTTTCCCGGTCGCTCCTTCATCTCCGGCAATGTCCAAACAATCATCATAGATTTGGTAGGCGGTGCCGACACGCATGCCGAAAGTTTTCAAGATTTCAGTCGATCGCGCGTCCGCTTCGCTAATTGTTGCTCCCAATTCGGCCGCGGCCGCGAAGAGCGAGCCGGTTTTCATTTCCACAATCCGCACGTAATCCTCGACCTCCAATTTCAAATCGAAGCGGCGTTGCGTTTGAATCATTTCGCCCGAGCAAATCTCACTCGCGGTTCGCGCGATCGCCCGGCTGATATCCGCGTTTTCAAAATTGGTCGACAACGTGAGCGCGTGCGCGAAAAGGCAATCGCCCAATAAAACGCTGAGCGAATTTCCCCAGCGCGCGTTCACGGTCGGTTGCGCGCGCCGCCGCTCGGCTTCGTCCATGATGTCGTCGTGCACGAGCGTGGCGATGTGAATCAATTCGACAATTACGGCAAGATCGACATGTCCGGTGTTGATTTGGCCTATCGCGCCGCCGGCCAACAGCGCAACCAGCGGCCGCAGACGTTTTCCGTGTCCGCCGATGGCGTAAGTCACGTAACCCTCGATCGCCGGATCAAAGGCGGTCGCTTGTTTGATGATTCGTTTTTCGACCTGATCGAGTTGCGGTTGGACTAACTGCGTGACTCGCGCCAACGGCGTGAGAGAAGAAACACTCCCCTTAATCCCAGTCCGGCCCGGACCTGAGCGTGCAGAAATTTCCACCGACGCAGAATAGAGGGGCGGTTTGTCTCTTGTCAAAGCAACACGACCGCTCCGATAAGAATAATTTCCTGCGTCCCTGTTTTCAGCGCCGCTGGAGCCAACTCGCCGCGCCATATCTCTGCTCGGCAATTTCGTGGGCGCGCGCGATCAAACGCTCATCAAGCGCTTTGTGGCAGCACTTGGAGCAAAGTTCGCTCGCGAATTGACCCGCGAATTCGTCGGTAAGATCGACATCCTGGATGCTCCCTTGCTGCAAAAGTCCGCGCCGGGTTCGGCGTTGCGCGGCGCCTGCCACTTTGTGGCCGTTCAACATCACGTCGGCGCGGACCGGGTTCGCAAAACAAGAATCGGAGATTCTTGGTGCTCCGTTCATGGCCAACTCGACAGATTTCCCACTTGCCGCGAACGCAGCACGAATCGCGTTGTGGATTTTTTCGTAGATCGACAACGACGACTCGCCGAAAGCCGGTCCGGCTGCCGGAATCACAATCGAGTAGGTCAGATCATCACCATGAAAAACAATTCCGCCGCCAGTCCAGCGCCGGACGAGGTCGCGCTCGTCTGTATGAGTCGCGACATCCGCGAACTTTCCAAAGTAGCCGAACGAAAGAGCAGGATGATCCCATCTGTAAAAACGAATCGATGGCGTGGTCGCGATTTCGAAGAGCGCTTCATCAATCGCCATGTTCAGTGCAGCGGAACGCGCCGTTGTGTCGCGGTAAACATCGAGGGCGGGAAAGATCGACATCGCAGTTCTTTACCCGCTAATTTCGGACACGATCTTTGCAACAGCCTCGCTTGGATTTTTGTGCGCGGTGATCGGCCGGCCGATTACCAAGTGATCAGCGCCGGCCTCGAGCGCATCGCGCGGCGTCATAAATCGTTTTTGATCGCCGGGATCCGACCAGGTTGGCCTAATTCCGGGGACAACGATTTTGATTTTGTCGCCGAACTCGGCACGAAGCGCTTTGATTTCATGCGGGCTGGCGACGATTCCATCGACGCCCCTTGCCACACCAAGTTTCGCCAGTCGCAACACCTGATCATCTATCTCATCTGAAATTCCTGTTTCGCGCAGCGTGCCTTCATTCGCACTGGTCAAGACAGTCACTCCTAGGATCAACAAGTCTTTTCTTGGCACTGTTACTGCCGCGCGAATCATGTCCGATCCGCCGCTCAAATGAATCGTTAGCATCCGCACGCCGAGACTGTTCGCCGCCTCAACGGTTCTGGCGACTGTAGTCGGAATATCGTTGAATTTAAGATCGAGAAAAACTTTGGCGCCGGTGGACAGAACCGCGCGCACGATTTCAGGACCTTCAGCCGTATAAAGTTGCAGGCCGATTTTAAAAAATGAAATCTCGTCTCGCAGTTGCTCGACCAGTCGCAAAGCGTCTTTTTTTGAAGCGACGTCGAGAGCAACGATGATCTTCTCAGCCGTCTTTGTCATGTCGAGCGAAGTCGAGACGTCTCCAAATATTTCTGAATAATAGTAAGAGATTCCTCCACTTCGGTCGGAATGACAAACTCGCGATTCGACATGACAATCGAAATGTAAGCCATGCAAGTGCTCGCTCCAGCAAAGGTCAATCTCTGCCTGAGAATTGTCGGCCGTCGCGACGACGGCTTTCACGAGATCGAGACCCTGATCGCGCCGATTTCGTTGGCCGACAAGATCGACATCGAGCGGCAGTCGCGCTGGATCGATTTCTCTTGCGACGATCCAACGGTCCCGAGCGGCGACGAAAATCTGGTCGTGCGCGCCACCAAAGCGTTTTTTGAGAAAACGAAAATCAGCAGTGGCGCTGGAATCAAGCTTCACAAGAAAATTCCACACGGCGCCGGACTTGGCGGCGGCAGTAGCGACGCGGCGTCGACACTGATTGCTCTCAATCGACTCTTTGAAACGAAGCTTTCACGCGAAGAGTTGGCAAAGCTTGGATCGACCATCGGGTCCGACGTTTCGTTTTTCTTGTTTGAATCGGCCGCGATCTGCAAAGGGCGCGGCGAAATCGTGAGCCCAACGAAGTTGAAAAAGAAATTGTCGATCTTGCTCTTGAAGCCGGCATTTTCGGTTTCGAGTGCGTGGGCTTATTCGCACTGGCAGTATTCAAAAGAGATTCCCGGAATTTCATATCAACCGCAGAATTTCGACGGTCAAAGCTTTCTGAATGACCTCGAGCGCCCAGTCTTCGAGAAATTTGTTTTTCTCGCGGAGCTGAAAACGTGGCTGCTGAACCAAGCGGAAGTCGGCGCGGCACTGATGTCGGGTTCAGGCTCAACCGTTTTTGCGGTGCTGCGTCCGAAAGCAGATGTCGATCTTTTGACGAAACGCGCGCGGGAAGAACTCGATCGCGAGATTTGGGCGCATGGCACCGAGACGCGGACAAGCGATTGATTTCAATTCCGTTGAGGGCCAGTCCGGCTCGGACTTATTCGCTGGCGCTGCGGCGCAAACTCGCTTTTGAATATTCCCGATTCAGTTTCGCAATGAAGCTCGCGCTGATTTCGGCCGGACAAACCGCTTCGCATTCGTAAGTGTTGGTGCAATTACCAAAACCTTCCGCGTCCATCGCCCGAACCATGCTGACAACGCGCCTGGTTCGCTCCGGTTCGCCCTGAGGCAGGAGCGCGAGGTGAGAAACTTTCGCGGCGGTAAAAAGCATTGCCGACGCGTTCGGGCACGCCGCCGCGCACGCGCCGCAACCGATGCACGCCGCCGCTTCCATCGAAAGATCGACATCGTGCTTTGGAATCGGAATCGAGTTTGCTTCCGGCGCGGAACCGGCGCGCGCGGAAATGAATCCACCGGCTTGAACAATGCGATCAAGTGCGCTTCGGTCGATCACCAAATCCTTGATGACCGGGAATGATTTCACCCGGAACGGCTCGACTACGATCGTCTCGCCATCGCGAAACTTGCGCATGTAAAGTTCGCATGCGGCGCCGGGATGATCCGGTCCGTGGGCTTCGCCGTTAACGGTCAGCGAGCAAGTTCCGCAAATTCCTTCGCGACAATCGGAATCGAACGCGATCGGATCCTGGCCGCCAAGAACCAAGCGCTCGTTCACGATGTCGAGCATTTCGAGCAACGAAGCTTGCGCGGGAATATCCGGCGCATCGTAAGTGACCAGTTTGCCGCGGGATTGTCGATCGCGTTGTCTCCAAATTTTCAGTTTAAAGTTCATCAGAAATATTTAGAGATTCCTCGACTTCGCTCGGAATGACAGGAAGGCACTCATTTATAACTGCGCTGGGTTAAATGGACGGTTTCGAAGTGAAGCGGCTCGCGGTGGAGTTTGGGTGGCGCGATTTGGCCGTTACCTTGAAATTCCCACGCGAAGACGTCGGCGAATTTGTCGTCGTCACGCAGCGCTTCGCCTTCAGGCGTTTGATGTTCTTCGCGAAAATGTGCGCCGCACGATTCGTCGCGGGCGAGCGCGTCCAGACACATTAACTCGGCGAATTCCAAAAAATCGGCCACGCGCCCGGCGCGTTCGAGTGATTGGTTGAAATCTTCGCCATCGCCGGGCACCCGGACTTCGCGCCAGAATTTTTCGCGCAGCTCGGGAATTTTTCGCAACGCTTCTTCGAGACCGGCTTTGTTTCGAGCCATTCCGCATTTGTCCCAAAGGAGCGATCCGAGCTCGCGATGGATCGAATCGAGCGAGCGCTTTCCGTTTATTTTTAAAAGATTGTCGATCTTCGCACGGATATCGCGTTCCGCTTTCTTGAATTCCGCATGATCGTTCGAAGGCCGTTTGCCCATTTGGCCCGCGAGATAATTGGGCAGCGTGTAAGGCAAAACAAAATAACCGTCAGCCAAGCCTTGCATCAGCGCACTCGCGCCTAGCCGGTTCGCGCCGTGATCGGAAAAATTGGCTTCGCCGATCACAAAAAGGCCGGGCACGTTGCTCATTAAATTGTAATCAACCCAAAGCCCGCCCATCGTGTAATGGACCGCGGGATAAATCCGCATCGGTACTCGATAGGCGTTTTCTCCCGTAATCTTTTCGTAAACTTCGAACAAGTTGCCGTAGCGTTCGCGAATGGTTTGTTCGCCGAGACGCTTGATCGCGTCGGCGAAATCGAGATAAACGCCGCGCCCGCCCGGGCCAACACCGCGACCTTCGTCGCAAACTTCCTTGGCCGCGCGCGATGAAATATCGCGGGGCGCAAGATTGCCGTAGCTAGGATATTTTCGTTCGAGATAATAATCGCGATCAGCTTCCGGAATTTCGTTCGCCGATTTGTTGGAATCTTCCTTTCGCTTCGGGAGCCAAACCCGCCCATCGTTGCGGAGCGATTCGGACATGAGCGTCAATTTCGATTGGTAGTCGCCGGAATGCGGAATGCAGGTGGGATGGATTTGCGTGAAGCAAGGATTGGCGAAGAGCGCGCCTTTTTTATACGCCCGATAAGTCGCGGTGACGTTGCAACCGCGCGCGTTGGTTGAGAGATAAAAAACATTTCCGTAACCGCCGGTCGCAAGCACCACCGCGTCGGCCGCGACGTTGTCGATCTTACCAGTCCGCAAATTGCGGGTGACGATTCCCTTGGCATGTCCATCGACAATTACGACATCGAGCATTTCGGTTTGCGGGAACATTTGCACCGTGCCGTCGGCGATTTGCCGGCAGAGCGCCTGATAACAGCCGAGCAGAAGTTGCTGGCCGGTTTGTCCGCGCGCGTAAAACGTGCGCGAAACCTGCGCGCCGCCGAACGATCGGTTCGCGAGATAGCCGCTGTACTCGCGCGCGAATGGAACGCCTTGCGCGACACATTGGTCGATAATGTTCGAGCTGACTTCCGCCAGGCGATAAACGTTGGCTTCACGTGAGCGGAAATCGCCTCCTTTGATCGTGTCGTAAAACAATCGGTAAACGCTGTCGCCGTCGTTCTGATAATTTTTGGCGGCGTTGATTCCGCCTTGGGCGGCGATGGAATGCGCCCGCCTTGGCGAATCCTGGTAACAGAAACATTTCACGCGGTAGCCGAGTTCGCCGAGCGTTGCAGCGGCCGAACCGCCGGCGAGACCGCTCCCGACCACGATGATTTCGAATTTGCGGCGATTGTTTGGACTAACCAGACGAGAATGGTCCTTGTGGCTCGTCCACTTTCGATCGAGCGGGCCGGACGGAATTCGCGCTTCCAAATTGCCGATCATAATTGTTGCGCGGCCTTGATGAATCCGAGCAAGACCGCGATCGGAATCGAGGTGTAGCCGATGAAAAGCAACCACGCGACAATTCGTCCGCCAACGGCGAGCCGCGGCGTCAGTCTCTGATTATTTAAGCCGACCGATTGAAAGAAACTCGAGGAGCCGTGGGTCAGATGAAGGGTGAGAAGAAATAACCCGACGATGTAAAAGCACGAAACGTAAACATTTTGAAATCCGTAAACCATCATCGAATACACGTCGTAGCGATTGAGCGAATCGAGTTTAAGAAGCGCAAACTGCGGATTGAATTTGCGCGCGGTGAAATGGAGCAGGTGAAAAATAATGAACGCGAGCACGACTAATCCGCTTACGACCATGTGACGCGAGGCCCAGCTTGCTTTCACGTAATTTCTATCGCGGTACTTCTCAGGGCGTGCGCGCCGATTTTCGATTGCGAGAAGAATGGTGAAGTAGATATGCAAAATCACGGTGACCAGCAGGAAGACGCGGATTAGCCAGAGGAGGGGACCTAAATCGCGCAGGTGTTGCGAGTAGGAGTTTATCCACTCCGGCCCGAGAAAAATTTGGAGATTACCCAGCAAATGACCGATGACGAAAAGGATTAGAATCACGCCGGTCACCGCGACGATCATCTTTCTTCCGACAGACGAACGGCAAAAAGCGGAAAGGGCGTTCATTTGCTTCCAGGTTTGACGACAGGGATTTTGGCGAGATCGGGTGGCAATTTATCGGCGGCGAAATTTTCCATGTTCATTTCGACCAAACTCACAAACGGGCAACCGAAATCCGGTTTGCTTTTACCGCTGCGATCGACAATCACTCCGACCACAGTCACGCTCGCGCCGTGCGCGCGGACAATGTCGATCGTTTCCTGAACACGGCCGCCGCGAGTCACGACGTCTTCCACGACGACAAATTTTTCGCCGTTGTCGATCTTGAATCCGCGGCGCAATGCCAACTTGCCGTTCTCCTTTTCAACGAAGATGTGGCGTTTGCCTAACGAA
>Ga0137396_10000210_pt1 | contig 25495 bp, 23 predicted proteins | sample czc16metaG_FD_108284 | JGI IMG/M metagenome (GOLD analysis project Ga0137396, IMG submission 108284) | Vadose zone soil microbial communities from Angelo Coast Range Reserve, California, USA - czcobulk3.16 metaG | ecosystem: Environmental > Terrestrial > Soil > Vadose zone | place: USA...
ATCCGGCGACGCGGCCATCGCGCGCACCATCGCCGACGGACGCGGCGAAGCGTCGGTCACGATCCACTCGCTGGAAAACGCGCGCACCACGCGGGCGACGGCCTCCGGGCCGGACAGCGCGCCCGCGCAGCTTCGCGCCGGGCAATCGCTGGCGTCGTGCACGGCGTGGTGCCATTGCCAGAAGAGCGCGGGGTTGGCGGCGTGCAGGAGCGACGGGTCGGCCATCGAGATGTAGCGGTACTCGGGCAGCGACGCGTAGATGGGGGCGGTCCGGAACGTGTCGTCGGTAAAGAGCAACGAGCCGGGCGGCACCCGGGCGCGCACCTCGTCCGCGAGCTGCTCGTACGTCGCAGGCGGACCCAGGTTCGAGTTTCCCACCTCCCAGGCGATGGACAGGTTCCTGGCCGCAAGCGCTGCCGCGCAGAGCGCCGCGGCGGCCGGGAGCAGCCGGCGGGCGCCTTCGCGCAGTCCTTCGCGCGGCCAGAAGAGCCCGGCCGCGAGCGCCAGGAGCGGCGGGACGTAGTCGAGGAAGCGAGCGGTGCGCAGGGAGAGAGGGAGCACCAGGGCGATCGCGAGCAGCGCGGAGGCGCGCATCCCTCGGGTCCCGGCGGGCGTGCGGCCGCGCGAGGCCCACCAGGCAGTCGCGAGGAGCGCGAGCCCGAACCACACCTCGGCCAGGAGGAATTCCGGGGCGAGGGGCTTCGCCTCCAGCCCCGAGTTGGGAAGCGGGTCGCTGGAGAGCAGGTCGAGCGTCGTTGCGTTGTGGAGGAAGGCGACGGTGAGGTACTGCCCGCGGTCGGGCCGCAAAAGGAAAGCGAGAGCGAGCCCCGCGATCGACCAGAGGAGCGCGCGCGGCGAGCCGCGCCCGCCGGCGATGCGGGCGCCGCACAGCCCGAGGAGGACGAAGAAGGGCGAGAGCGGCGAGGAGAGGTGGAGCAGGCCGTGGAGGAACGCAGCGGCGAAGGCAAAGCCTGGATGCAACTCGCCGGCGCCGGCGGCGAGCCCCGCGAGGACGAGCGGCACAGTCAGGTGCGTGGGCCGGGCGAGGTGGTCGCGAAAGGCGAAGAAAGGCGAGATGGCCAGCGGGGCCACCGCGAATGCCGCGGGTCGCTCCTGGCCGAGCCGCCGCAAGAGCCAGGCCAGGGCCACCGCCGCGAACGTCGCAATGGCGGCTCCGGCGAGGCGCGCGCCCCAGACCGTGCCGAGAAGCGTGAACGGCACCATCAGCCAGTGAAAGCCGAGCCACAGGTCGACCCCGGAGCTCCCCAAGAGCGTGTACGGAAGGAAGGGGGCGCCGCGCAGCCGGAAGCCGGTCCGGACCAGATCGCGTGCGGTCTGGAGGTGGCGGTACGGGTCGCTGTCGCCCAGGCCGTCGATGCCCGAGGCGCAGGCCGCCGCGAAGACGAAAGCCAGGGCGCCGGCGAGAACGAGCTCGGCCCTGCGCCTTTCGACCTCAGGCACGCTGCGGCACCTGGCGCAACCCGCTCACCGACACGCGCGACGCGCGCTCTCCCTCCTCGTGGTACTCGGCGTCCTCGTTCACGCGCCAGACGTCGTACAGCTCCTTCCCGGCGAGGATGTTCTCCACCGTCAGGATGGCGGTCATCATGGAATGGTCCTGGTTGTTGTACTTGTGCATCCCGTTGCGCCCGGTCAGGTGCAGGGTGGGGAACCGCTCCTTCAGCTCGCGCCGGACCACCTCGACGTTCGCGGCATAGCTATCGTCGTACACCGGGTACGCCTTGGGCTGGCGGACGACGCAGCCGTCGAGGACCTCGTGGCGATCGGCGAGCCCGATCTTCTCCAGCTCGCCCGCCGCCAGCGCGAGGAGATCGGCATCCGACGAGCTCCACAGCCCGTCTCCCTCGAAGCAGAAGTACTCCAGGCCGTAGCAGCAGAGCGAAGGGTCGGGCACCATCTCCGGGGACCAGGACTTGAAGTTCTGGATGCGCCCGACCTTCACGCCCGGGTCGTGGATGTAGATCCAGTTGTCGTCGAACCGCTTTCTGTCCTTGAGGACGAGCATCACGGTGAGGAAGTCGCGGTAGCGCAGGGCAGACGCGGCCTGGAGGGCGCGCTGCGACAGCGAAGGCCGCAACATCCGGGCGAGGCTGCGCAGCGGGACCGAGGAGACGACGTGCTCGGCGACGATCTGCTCGCTCGCGCCTCCGCGGGAGGCGACCACCGTCCAAAGGCCTGCGGCCCCGTCGTGGGTCAGCTCGGCCGCGGTGGCGCCCATCAGCACCCGGCCGCCCCGCGCACGCACCTTCTGCGCGCAGGCTTCCCACATCATCCCCGGCCCTTTGCGCGGGTAGCGGAAGGAGTCGATCAGGGTCTTGATCACCTCGCCCCGCGGCCTGCGCCGAGGGAAGAGTGCGCCGAGCACGGCCGCGGAGAGCGACAGTCCCTTGATCCGCTGCGCCGCCCAGTCGGCGGAGATCTCCTTGCAGGACATGCCCCACACCTTCTCGGTGTACGTCTTGAAGAAGATCTCGAACAGCCGCCTGCCGAACTGCGCGACGACCCAGTCCTCGAAGCTGCGCGGCGTTCCGCGGGGAACGAGACGGGCGCGCGCGTACGAGAGCGCGCAGCGCGCGGCCTCCACCGGGCCCAGCTTGAAGAGCGCCTCGGCTCCCCGCAGCGGATAGCCGAAGAACTTGCCCTTGTAGAAGATGCGCGAGGAGCGCGGGCGCACCAAGAGATCGTCCGGCAGGATCTCCGTCCACAAGTCCTCGACCTGTTTCGATTTGGAAAAGAAGCGATGGCCGCCGATATCGAAATGGAATCCTTTGTAGTTTTCTGTGCGCGAGATGCCGCCCACGTAGCGCGGATCGCGCTCGAGCACCGTCGCCGCCACGCCCTTCTTGCCGAGGAGATACGCGGCGGTCAGACCGGCCGGGCCGGCGCCGAGAATGGCAACTTTCGTCTCGTTCATTTGCAAATCGATGCTAGCATGGGCTCGATGCGCGACCCGCTTTTCGGCAACGATCGATCGCCGCGCGTCGCCCCCACCTTCGCCTCCGCAAACGCACCCGCCGCAGGGCTGCGGCGCGCCGCGGGCGCGCTGATCGGCTGGACCGCCGCGAGCACGGTGGCGTGCTTCGCGGTGCGCGCGCTGGTGCTCGAGGACGTCCAGCCCGGCGGGAGGCTGCAGATCTTCTGGCACCTGTTCCTGCGCGACGAGCCGGCGGCGGCGGTGCTTGGCCTTTTGGTGGCGCTCGCCGCGGTCCTCGTCGCGCGTCTGGCCTGGCCGGCCGCATTCGATGGGGCGCTCGAAAAGCTGGCCGCGCGCCCCGGGACCTTCATCGCGGCCGCGACGGCCACCCTGGCGCTGGCGGCCGTGATCGTGTACCGGCGCCACCCGCTCGCGATGGACGAGTACGCGCCCCTCTTCCAGGCGCGCGCCTTCGCCCGCGGCTCGCTCTGGGGAGAAGTGCCGCCGGAGGTCCTCCCGCGCCTCGTCCCCGTCCGCGCCGGCGACTTCCTCGAAGCCTCCACCGCCGGGCAGATCGTCTCCGCCTACTGGCCCGGATTTGCCCTGCTCCTCGCTCCCTTCGCCGCGCTCGGCGTGCCCTGGCTCCTCAATCCGCTGCTCGGCGGGGCGACCCTGTGCATCGTCTGGCGCCTCGCTCGCAGGCTCTTGCCGTCGCCGTCCGCCGCCGGCTGGGCCGTCCTCTTGACCGCCGCCTCTCCCGCATTCGCCGTCAATGCCATCTCGTTCTATTCGATGGCCGCGCACCTCTTGTTCAACCTGCTCTTCGTCTCGCTGATCCTTACGCCCGAGCCGCGCCGGCTGTTCGCCGCGGGAGCGGTCGGCTCCTTCGCGCTCTCCTTGCACAATCCGGTGCCGCACCTGCTCTTCGCGCTCCCCTGGATCGCGTGGGTCGGACTCCGCCGGGACGGCATCCGGCGCCTCGGCGCGCTGTGTCTCGGCTACCTACCGCTGTCGCTCGCGCTCGGTCTCGGATGGCTCTGGCTTCGTTCCCGAGTGGTGGGCACCGGTGCGCAGGGTCCAAGGGCGCTGGATCTCGCGGCCGGCATGGCGAAGGTCGCGTTCACCGCGCCGAGCGTCGATCTGCTGCTCGCGCGGGCGGCCGGACTGATCGAGCTGATCCTCTGGGCGGCGCCGGGCCTCCTCCTCGTCGCCTGCTGGGGCGCGCTCCGATCGTTCCGCCGGCCCGCGGACCGCAGGCTGTCCTTGCTCGCCCTCTCCGGCATCTGCACGCTGGCCGGATACATGTTCGTGCCCTTCAACCAGGGCCACGGCTGGGGCTTCCGTTACTTCCATTCCGCCTGGGGCGTCCTGCCGCTGCTCGCGGCCGCGTTCCTCACCAGCCCCGACGTCGAGAAGACGGTCCTCCCCCGGGCGATGCTCGTCTGCGCAGCGCTGGGCCTCGCCCTCGGCACCGGTCTCCGATTCGCGCAGGTGAAGACCTTCATCGACGAACACCTGGCGCAGCTTCCACCCGGCGCCGAGTCGCAGGATCGGCGCGTGGTCTTCGTGCGCAGGGACCGCGGCTACTACTCGCAGGACCTGGTGCAGAACGACCCGTTCCTGGACGGGTCGCGCTGGGTCCTGCTCAGCGCCGGAGAAGACGCCGACGCGGACTGGATGCGGCGGGCCTTCCCGCGCTCGCGCCGGATCGCCGCGAACGAGGTGGCCACGGTGTGGTCCGTCGAGTGAGCCCGGCTGCCGCGACCGGAGGCGGGCCGGGCGAAGGCTCCGTCTCAGGGCTTGGCGAAGACGGTGATCGCGTCGCCGAAGTGCTTCACGTCGAAGGCGCCCTGCGGTCCCCACGCATCGAACTGCTCGAGCGGAACCAGCCCGCTGGCGCGGAGGAGCGCCGCGAACGCCTCGCTGGTCATGCGGCTGCGGAACCCGCCGCGCAGACCCCCGACCGCGGGATGGTGGACGATGCCTCGCCCGCCCCGGCGCAGAACGCGCCGGAACTCGCCGGCGTACGAGGCGGCATCCTCGGGAGCGACGTGGACGAAGGTGTCGAACGACCAGATGAAGTCGATCGACTCCTCGGGGATTTCCGAGAGCGTCCGCCCGTCGTTCACCAGGTAGCGGACGTTGTCGCAGGCGGCGAACCGCGCGCGGCAGGCTTCGATGCTCGCCCGCGAGACGTCGACGACGGTCAGCGAGCCGGCCAGCTTCTGGAGCCCCTCGGTCCAGCGGCCCCCGCCCGGCCCGATCTCGAGGATCGCGCCTTGCTTCGGCGCGCGCTCACGGATCAGCGTGGCCAGCGCGTGCTTCCACTCGGCCGAGGGTGTCCACTCCTCGCCGCGGCGGCGCCAGTCGTAGGCGTCCCAGATGCTGCGGTTGGTGGCCGCGCCGCTCATGCCGGGGAGCCGGCGCCGCCGCTCCAGCGATTCGAGGCTCCTCTCCACGCGGCCGAGCGCGCCCTTGAGAAGCTGCGAGATCGCCCAGCCGCACGTCCAGAGGAGGCCGTTCTCGGAAACCAGGCTTCCCAGGAACTTCACTTGCCTCATGAACGGGCGCCCGGTGGTCTGCGATCCATCGTCTGCTTAGCGTACCATGGCGTCTCCGCACGGCCGGCGACGAGGCTGCGAAGATGAGCGCGCCGTGGCTGTCGGTCGTCATGCCCACTTACAACGGTGGCGCGTTCCTCGCCGCGGCCCTCGAGAGCGTGTGCGCCCAGCAGGCGGGTGGCGATTTCGAGGTCGTCGCCGTCGACGACGGATCGGAGGACGGGACCGTCGCCCTGCTGGAGGCGTACTCTTCGCGTCTGCCGCTGCGCATCGTGCGACGGGCGCGCATCGGCAACTGGGTGGCGAGCACCAACCACGGGCTTTCCATCGCACGCGGGGAGTACGCGTGCCTGCTCCACCAGGACGACCTGTGGATGGACGGGCGGCTGCGCGCGTTGCGCGCCGCCCTGGACGGCGCGCCCGAAGCCGCGCTCGTCGTTCACCCGTCGTGGTTCATCGACGTGCGTGGAGCCCGCCTCGGCCGCTGGCGGTGCCCCCTGCCCCCGGGAAAGGTCGACGGCGCGCTCGTGCTGGAGCGGCTCATCGTGCAGAACTTCCTCGCCGTGCCGGCGCCGCTCTTCCGTCGCGAGAAGGCGCTCGAGGCGGGAGGCATGGACGAGTCGCTCTGGTACACGGCCGACTGGGATCTGTGGCTCAAGCTCTCGACCGGCGGGGCCGTCGTGCACCACCCCGAACCGCTCGCCGCGTTCCGCATCCACCCTGCTTCGCAGACCGCCCGGCGGTCGGAAGGCGGCGAGGACCTGCGCCGTCAACTGGAGACGGTCCTGCGCCGGCACCTGCCAGCGGCGGCGGGAGCCGATCGGCGCCTGGCCTCCGTCGCCGAGTTCTCGGTGGAGCTGAACCTCGCGCTCGCGGGCGGCCTGCACCGCCGCCGTGCTCCCTGGGGAAAGCTGGGCGCTGGATTTCTCGCGCTCGGCCCTTCGGGGTGGAGGCGCTATCTGCGGGATTCGCGGATCGCCGAGCGGGTGGGGGCGCGCCTGCGCCTGCTCGGCGAGCGCGGCCGCGCGCGAGCAGCGGCATGACCAAGGACGCGGAGTACACGCGCAGGCTCCTGCGCGAGCAGGGCTCCCGCTGGAAGAGGCTCCTCGACGTGCAGGCGCCCTATCGCTGGAACCTGAGGCGGCTTCGGCCGGGTTCCACGCTGGAGATCGGCTGCGGGGTGGGGCGCAACCTGTCCCACCTGCGCGGCGCGGGAGTCGGAGTCGACCACAACCCGCATTCGGTCGAAGCGTGCCGGAAGGCGGGCTTGGTTGCCTTCACGCCGGAGGAGTTCCGCCGCTCGCCGTACGCGGCCAGGCGGTTCGACTCCCTGCTCCTCTCCCACGTCGCCGAGCACATGACCTTCGCGGAATTCGTGCAACTCCTGCGGGAGTACGTTCCGTTGCTCGGGCCCGAGGGCCGCATCATCGTGGAGAGTCCGCAGGAGGCGGGGTTTCGCAGCGACCCGACGCACGTCGAGTTCTTCGATCTCGCGAAGATCCGCGCAGCGGTCGAGCAGGTGGGATTCCAGCCGACGCGGGAATACTCGTATCCCTTCGCGCGCCTCGTCGGTCGTCTTTTTCCCTACAACGAATTCGTCTCCGTGAGCGGTCGCCGAAATTGATCGGCGCGCACCCGCCGATAGAGTTGCGGCACCGATGCAAGCCGCGGCCGCGATGGAGTCCGCTCCAGTCGAGCTGACCGTGCTCATGCCCTGCCTGGACGAGGCGAAGACCGTCGGGGCGTGCGTGGCCAAGGCCCGCGAGACTTGCCGCGCGCACGGCATCGCCGCCGAGATCCTCGTCGCCGACAACGGCTCGACCGACGGCTCCCAGCGGCTGGCGGGCGAGTCGGGCGCCCGGGTCATCCACGTCCCCGCGCGCGGATACGGCTCCGCCCTGCGCGCCGGTATCGACGCCGCCCGCGGCCGCTACGTGGTCATCGCCGACGCCGACGACAGCTACGACTTCGGCGACATCCCCGCTTTTCTCGCCCAGCTCCGCGCCGGGGCGCAGCTGGTGATGGGCTCGCGGTTCCGCGGCAAGATCCACCCGGGCGCGATGCCCTTGCTGCACCGCTTCCTCGGCAACCCCGTGTTGACCTGGGTCCTGAACCTGTTCTTCGGCGCGGGGATCAGCGACGCGCACTGCGGGATGCGCGGCTTTTCCCGCGAGGCGATCCGCGCGCTGTCGCTGCGCTCCTCCGGAATGGAGTTCGCCAGCGAGATGATCATCCGCGCCGCGCAGGAGAAGCTGAGGGTGCGGGAGGTCCCCACCAGCCTGCGCCCGGACGGCCGCGGCCGCCGGCCGCACCTGCGCACCTGGCGCGATGGCTGGCGCCATCTCCGCTTCATGCTGCTCTTCAGCCCGCTGTGGCTCTTCCTCGTGCCGGGGTCGATCATCTCGGCGACCGGCCTCGTCCTCGCCACCGCGGTGGCGTTCGCCAAGGTGACGGTCTTCGGCCACCAGCTCAATACGCACTTCGCGCTCCTGGGAAGCTCGCTCGCCATCGTCGGGGTGCAGCTGTCGATGCTCGGCCTGTTCGCCAAGGCCGTGTTCGTCCTCGACGGCGTCGGCAAGAGCCCCGGCGCGGAGCGGCTGCTCGAAGGGCTGCGGCTGGAGAGCGGCATCCTCGCGGGCGCGTCGATCTTCGCCGCCGGCGTGGCTGTCGACGCCCGCATCCTGGCAGCCTGGATCGCGACGCACGGCGGAGCGCTCGATGCCCAGGCAACGCACCTCGCGATCCTCGGCGGCACCCTCTGTGCAGTGGGACTGGAGATCGTCTTCTCCAGCTTCTTCCTCTCCATCCTGAAGGCCTCGCGCACCGGGCGCTGGGTCTGAGGCGCGGCGGAGTCAGAGGCGTTCTCGCCGGAGCCTCGGGCAGAGCCGCTTCGCGCGCAGCACGATGCGCCGCGCCTGGGTGGCGCTGCGCCTGCGCTCGGCGCGGGCGGCGCGCGCCAGGCGGGGATTCGCGCGCACGGTCGCAAGGCGCACGTCGGCGTCGTGCAGTTCCCCCAGTGCGCTCTGCAACCCCGTCAGGAGATCGATCGCCTCGGCCAGGTCGAAGGCACCCCGGAGCAGCTCGGCCTCGTAGCGCAGCTTCTTCGCCGCGATGCGGATGCTGTGCGCCGCATCGGCATCGAGCGGGTCGGGCTGCGCGAGCTTCTCCTCGAGATCGAGCAGCCGCTTGCGGAGCCGCTTGCGCGTCCGCCGGCCGCCCAGCGTTCCGCTCGCGCGGCGGTGGATCAGGGCGCGGAGCACGAGCGGCTCGGAGCGGCGCGTCCACAAGGCCACCGAGATGCGCACGTGCGCTTCCGCCTTGGCCAGGCGCCCTCTGGTCCGGCGCGCGTCCGCGCCGTGCCGCGAGAGCCACTTTGCCTCGAGTTGCAGATCGCGCAGCTCGCCCAGCGCGTCCTGGAGGTGCTCGATGCGGCCGTCGAGCTGCCGGAGCCGCTTCTTGCCGAACACCTTGACCGCGGCGCGCAGCCTGCGGCAGGCGACGCGCAGATCGTGCACGGTCTTCGGGTCCAAGCGGCGCGCCGTGAGCGCCTGGGCTCCCTGCACGTCGGCGACGCGGGCGTGCAGGAGCTTCTCCCCGGCGACGCGCAGCGGGGTGTGGGCGCGCAACCCTCCGACGTGTCCGGGCCGGGTCACCGCTTCTTGTCGTATGCGCGCACCGCCGCGCGGATCAGCTGCCGCGCGGCGGACGGCCCCGCGAATCCCAGGGAGCGCGCGTTCTTGGGGGTGAAGAAGGTGGTGTCCAGCATGAACTTCTCCAGCTCGTCGCGCATCGCCCGGGAGAGGTCGCGCACTCCCTCCAGCCGTGCCCAGCGCGACAGCTCCGCGGGGATGGTAATCACCCGATCGTTCCGCACCCTCCCGTTCTCGCCCTCCTGCTCGACGCGCAGGACGCCCAGGAGCCGCACCGCCACTACCACGCCCGGCCAGGTCGAGGCGTCCTCGCTGAGGATCACCGCATCGAGCGGATCGCCGTCCTCCGCCCGCGTCCCGGGGATGAACCCGAAATCGAACGGATAGGCGAGGCCCATCGGTAGCGGCCGGCCGAGCAACATCGCCCCCAGTTGGGGATCCCACTTGGTCTTCACGCGCGCGCCCTTGGGCGCCTCGACCACCGCGCGCACCTTCCCCTCGCCGTCCTCGTGCGGCAGCTCGTGCAGGGCGGGCATGGGGCGAGCCTCGCGCCGCCGCCGACGGATGGCAAAGCCCGCGGGGCGATAAGCGTCGATTCCGGCACAGAGCTATCTTGCAAACGTGATCAGCGTCCTGCTGCCCGCGCGCAATGCCGCCGCGACTCTCGAGGAGGCGCTGCAAGGCATCCTGGCGCAGCGCGGAGCGCCGCCGTTCGAGGTGGTCTGCATCGACGACGGATCGAGCGACGCAACGCCCGCGATCCTTTCGCGCCTCGCCGGCGAAGACGATCGCATCCGCCCGATCCGAGGCGGAGGGCGGGGCCTGGTCGCCGCGCTGCAGCTCGGGCTCGCGCGCTGCCGCGGCGAGCTGATCGCGCGCATGGACGCCGACGACCTGGTGCATCCCGACCGCCTCCGGCTCCAGGCGGAGCTGCTCGCGCGCGATGCGTGCCTGGGCGCCGTCGGGACCCTGGTGCGATGCTTTCCCTGCCCCCTGACGCCCGGGCTCGCCCGGCTGGAGGCGTGGCTGGATTCCGTCGTCACCAAGGAGGAATGCGAGGCCGCCCGCTTCATCGAGGCGCCGCTGGTGCATCCCAGCACCACGTTCCGGCGCGAGGCGCTCGAGGCGGTGGGAGGCTGGCGCGACGCGGGTTGGGCCGAGGACTGGGACCTCCTCCTCAGGCTGGCCGACGCGGGCTGGGGAATGGCGAAGGTGCCGCAGGTCCTGCTCTACTGGCGCGATTCTCCGGGCCGGCTGACCCGGCAGGGCGAAGCGTACCGGCTGGAGCGCATGATCGAGCTGCGCGCCGACCATCTCGCGCGAGGTCCGCTCCGGGGACGGCCCTTCGAGGTGTGGGGCGCGGGGCCGACCGGCAAGCGGCTCGCGCGGGCGCTCGAGAAGCACGGGATGCGCCCGCGCAGGTTCTGGGACGTAGACCGTCGCAAGCGTTTTGCGCGGGGCGTGCGAGTCGCCGCACCCGACGAGCTGGGTCGCCCCGACGGCGCGCTGATCCTCTGCGCAGTGGGGGCGGCGGGTGCACGGGAGGAGATCCGCGCAGAGCTCGCTCCGAAGGGCTTCCAGGAAGGACGCGACTTTCTCTTCGCCGCGTGACCCATCTCACCGAAGCTGGATGGACGCCGTGCTAGCGTGTTCGCTGCGCGGGTCTCGACTCGCCGGGGGAAACGTTGTCGGGAGCGGAGCAGATCGGCCGGCTGCTGGTCTCGAAGGGATACGTCGAGGACCGGTGGATGCGAGCCGCCCTGGCGGCGGCGCCGGCGCCCGCCACCTTCCTCGAGCACGTGCTCGAGAGCGGCGCGCTGAACGAGCCCGAGCTTCTCTCCGTGCTGGCGGAGCATTCCGGATTGCCCGCGGTGGACCTCTCGCGCACCGCCATCCCGCTCGCCGCGCTGGAGATGATCCCGCGGCCCGTCGCCGAAGCGGACCTCCTCCTCCCGCTCTCCATGGAAGGCGCGCGGCTCCACGTCGCGGTGGACTTCGCTGCCTACACGCCGGAGACGCTGGCCGAGCTGCAGTTCATCACCGGCATGCTGGTCTCGCCGTACTCCGCCCTGCCCGCCACGCTGGAGAAGGCCATCGCCGCCGCCTACGACGCGCGCGACCGCGGCGAGGACGTCTGGCACGGCGAGGGACTCTCGCGAGAAGCGCCACCCGCCATCGCCGCCATCCGCCCCGGGGAGATCGGCGTGCGGACCGACGAGGTGGACGTGCCGACGATGGAGATCGACGCGCTGGCCTTCGAGGTGGCCGACGCGGAGCCCGTCGCGGACGAGGAGATCGTGCACCAGGAGACGGTGCGGGTGGGCCCCGCCCGCATCCTGGTGGTGGACGACGAGCCGGAGATCCTGCGCCTCCTGGAGAAGTCGTTGCGCGCCGAAGGCTACACGGTTGAAACGGCGCGCGACGGGCGCGAGGCCGAGCAGAAGCTCAAGGGAAAGCCGCCCGACCTGGTGGTGCTCGACGCCATGCTGCCGCACGTGCACGGCTTCGAGCTGTGCAGCCGGATCAAGGGCGACCCGCGCCTGCGCAACGTTCCGGTCTTGATGATGAGCGCCGTCTACCGGGGCTGGCGGTTCGCGCAGGATGCGCGCGAGGCGTTCGGGGCCGACGATTACCTGGAGAAGCCGTTCCACCTGGCGGACGTCCTGCACCGCGTCCATGCGCGCCTGGAGAGCCCGCGCGGCATCTCGCCCGAGCAGAAGGAGGCGGCGGAGCGCAGCTACAAGGAAGGGGTGGAACACCTCTCCCACGGACGCCCCGAAGAGGCGCGCGGGGCGCTGGAGGCAGCGGCGAAGGCCGACCCGTTCTCGGCGCGCAACCACTTCGCGCTCGGCCGCGCGCTGCGGGAGATGGGCGAGGCATTCCGCGCCATGAGCGAGTACGAGAAGGCGGTCGAGCTTCGGCCCACGCACTTCGCCGCGCTCTGCAGCCTCGCCGAGCTCTACTTGGAAAAAGGATTCCGCCGCAAAGCCGTGGAAGCGCTCGAGCGCGCGCTTCGATGCGCTCCCGACGGCCGCACTCGCGAGGGGATCCGGACCCGCCTGCTGCGCCTGTTGTGACCTCGACCTCGCCTCCGACCGATAGTCTCGTCTCCCTCGACCCCTTTTTCGCATTGCGTACCATGCCGCGCGCGGTCATCCTCACCGTGTGCGCGTCGACGAGGCAGCGGTGCGGAAGCGGCGGGAGCAGAACCTCGCCGCGGCCAGGAGCGACGCGCGGGGCACGACGCCCAGCATCCGCAACTTCGCGCAGGCGGTCGACCGCCAGCGACAGGCGCTGGAGCGCGTCCCCGTCCTCGCGGCGTCGCGCGCCGGACTGATCGACTTCGCGCGCGCCCTCGACAATGCCGAGGCAGCCGCCATCGCCATCTCGGTGGAGGATCCGCCGGCCGAGTTGCCCCTGTTCGCGCGCGCGGCGCAGGCCGTCTCCATTCCGGTGCTGCGCTGCGATCTGCTGCTGGAGGAGTTCCAGGTCTACGAATCGCGCGCGGCGGGCGCCGATGCGGTGCTGCTTCATGCCCGGCTTCTCGCCGGTGAACAGCTCGAGCGCCTGTGCGGCGCGGCGCGCGCGACGCACATGGCTGCGTGCGTCGCCTGCGACACCCCGGACGAGGTGGAGCGCGCCGCCGCCGCGCGGGCAGCGATGGTGGCGCTGTCGCGGCCCGGCGAGGCGCTCTTCGGGGCGGTCCCGCGGCGCCTCCTCGTGCTGGCCCTCGATCCGGCGGCCGCCGTGCGCGGGCGGACCGACGCGCTCCTCGACCAGGCGATCGGGTCCGCCCCCGATCCCGCCGCCGCGTTCCGCGCCGCCCTGGAGCAGGACTGAAGATGCCGCCGCCCTTCCGCAAGCACCTGTTCGTCTGCCTCAACGATCGCGGCCCCGGCCATCCCCGCGGCTCCTGCGCGCAGAAGGGGAGCGAAGCGCTCCACGAGGCCTTCAAGGCGGCGCTGAAGGCGCGGGGGCTTTCTGGCGAGATCCGCGCCAACAAGGCCGGGTGCCTGGACAATTGCGAGCGCGGCTGCTCGGTGGTGGTCTATCCGGAGGGCGTCTGGTACGGCCGGGTCACCGTGCAGGACGTGGAGGAGATCGTCGAGAAGCACCTGGTCGGCGGAGAGCCCGTCGAACGCCTGCGGCTCTACCAGCCCCCGACGAAGCTCACCTGATTCGTCGGCGGCCAGAGTGCATCCGACCGCCCCGCCATGAGCGTAGGGCCGCCCCATGGGCGGCCACTAGTTCATCAACTTCCCGCCGACGCGAAGCCGTTCCACCCGTGCTCGGAGCGCGCCCGCGTCCGAGGAAGCCGGCGCGAGCGCAAGCACCTTCTCCAGATCGGCAGCGGCCGCCTCGGCGCCGCCCAGCTCCTCGCACAGGCGTGCGCGATCGCGCAGCACGCGCACGTCGTCGGGCTGCAGCAGGAGCTGGCGATCCACCGCAGAGAGCGCGCGCGGCAGGTCGCCGCGGTCGAGATAGATCGAACGGAGGTTCTGCAGCATGCGCGCCAGGATCTCCTTGGGCCGCGCGGCGCGCAGCAGGCGGGCGTCGAAGCGGGCCGCGTCGCCTGCAGCGGCTGCGAATCGCCGCTTGAGCTCCTCGAGCCCGAGCAGCTGCCCGCGGTGGAAGGCATCGACGATCAGCTCGCCTTCCCCGAGCGACACCTTGCAGAGGAAGTGGCCCGGGAAGGAGACCCCCGCGACGCGCAGCCCGCAGCGCCGCCCCACCTCCATGTAGAGGAGCGAGAGGGTGATCGGAATCCCGACGCGGCGGTCGATCACCTCGTTCAAGAAGCTGTTGCACGGGTCGTAGTAGTCGCCCCCGTTTCCGGCGAATCCGAGCTCGTGGAAAAGGACGGCGTTGAGCCGGCCCACCCGCCGCTCCGGCGACGCGCCGGCAGGCAGCCCGCGCATCACCCGGAAGGCGAACTCGTCGAGGGCGCGCAGATATCCGGCCTCGTCCAGCTCCGGGTACTCCTCGCGGGCGATGGCCAGCGCGGCGCGAGCCAGGTCGATCGGCTCGCGCGCGGCCAGCCGGGAAAGCTCCCTGCGCGAGGCAGCGGACGGGTCCATCCGGCCATTGTACGCCGGGAACGCTTCCAGCGACCCCGCCGGCGAAAAGCGTAGCCGCGGCCACTAGAAGGCCGCCTGGATGAGCCGCTCGAAATCGGCCTGGCTGCACGCGCGAGGATTCGACTGGTGGCAGGCGTCCGCCATCGCCTTCTCGACCAGCCGCGGGATCATCTCGCGCTTGACGCCGGCCTGCGACAGCTTCCGCGGCAGCCCGCACTGGGCGCGCAGGTCGTCGACCATCTGCGCGCAGGCGTGGGCGCGCTCCTGCACGCTCATCCGCGCGTCAGCGCCGAGGGCGACGGCCGCCGTGGCGAGCCGCTCCTCGGCGGCCGCGCGGTTGAACTCGATCACGGTCGGGAGCATCAGCGAGTTGGCCAGCCCATGGTGGGTGCCCGCCACCGGCGTGAGCGCGTGCGCCACCGAGTGGCAAGCGCCGAGCCCTTTCTGGAACGCGATGGCGCCCATCGCGCTCCCCAGCAGCATCTGCTCGCGGGCATCGATGTCCTTGCCGTTCTTGACGGCGCGTCCGAGGTGCTGGCCGATTCGGCGCAAGCCGTCGAGCGCGATCGCGTCGGCGAGAGGATGATCGCCTTTGGCGACGTACGCCTCGAGATTGTGGGTGAGCGCATCCATTCCGGTCGCCGCGGTGATGAACGGGGGGAGGCCCGTGGTCAGCTCCGGATCGAGGATGGCGGCGTCCGCGAGCAAGTGCGGGCTGAAGATGACCACCTTGGTGCCGTCGATCACCAGCACCGTGGAACGTCCCACCTCGCTCCCCGTGCCGGCGGTGGTCGGCACGGCAAGGAAGGGCGGCTGCCGCTCGGTGATGTACTTGTCGCCGCCCTGCGCGTCGTCGTAGCGACCCAGCGGCGGGTCGTGGTGCACCAGCAGCCGGATCGCCTTCCCCATGTCCAGCGACGCGCCGCCGCCCACCGAGACGAGGGCGTCCGCGCCGCCTGCGCGGTACGCCTCGATGCCCTTCAAGGCGTCCGCGTCGGTCGGATTGGGATCGAACTCGCTGAACACCGTGAACGGCACGCCCGCCTGCTCCAGCAGGGGTGTCACGAACCGCAGCAGGCCGGCCTGCAGGATCCCCTTGTCGGCGACCAGCAGCAGCCTGCGCGCTCCAACGCGCTTCAGCTCGGCGGGCAGCTCGCGGATGGCGCCGCGGCCGTGGACGATCCGGGTGGGAAACGACATGACGGACGGCATGGAAGCTCCCTGGGTGAAGTTCGCCAAGTCCCGTTCCAAGAGGCTGCGCCGACTGCCTCCGGCGCTAGATGATCTCGAAATACCGCTCCAGCTCCCACTTGGTCACCGCCGATTCGAACTGGCGGCATTCCCACTCGCGGGTGCGCACGTAGTGGTCGACGAAGGCGTCGCCGAGGAGCTCGCGCGTCTCCTTGCTCCGCGAAAGGGCCTCGGTCGCCGCGCGCAGCGTCGGCGGGAGAGGCTCCGCTTTCGCGTCGTAGCCGTTGCCCACCGTCTCCGGCGGAAGCGGGAGCTCGTGCTGGATGCCGTACAGTCCGGCGGCGACCGAGGCGGCGATCGCGACGTAGGGGTTCATGTCCGCGGCCGCGAACCGGTACTCCACCCGCGTCGAGGCCGGCGACCCGGGAATGACGCGCAGGGCGGTGGTGCGGTTCTCGACCCCCCAGGTGGCCATCGTCGGAGACCAGGCCCCGCGGACCATGCGCTTGTACGAGTTCACGGTCGGGGCGATGAGCGCCGTCATCGCCGGCATCAGCGCCACCTGCCCGGCCACGTAGTGCTGCATCGACTTGCCCATCCCCTTGTGCGCGCGCGGGTCGAGGAAGAGCGGATGCCCGTCCAGCGTCCACAGCGACTGGTGCAGGTGCCCGCTGCAGCCGGGCAGCTCCTTGCTCCATTTGGCCATGAAGGTCGGCATCACCGCGTGGCGCGCGCAGATCTCCTTCACCGCGGTCTTGAACAGCGCCGCCTTGTCCGCGCCGCGGAGCATCTGGTCGTAGCGGATGGCGGCCTCGTACACTCCCGGCCCGGTCTCGGTGTGGAATCCCTCCACCTCGACGTCGAACGCCGCCAGCGAATCCTGGAGGTCGTGCACCAGCGAGGCGTTCTCGCTCGCCCGCAGCCACGAGTACCCGAACATCCCCGGCGAAAGCGGCGTCAGGTTGGCGTATCCCTTCGCCCGCACCGATTCCGGGGTCTCGCGGAAGAGGAAGAATTCGTATTCGGACGCTACCTTGAGGGAGAAGCCCATCGACCGCGCCTTCTCCTCCACGCGCTTGAGCAGCTGGCGCGGAGAGACGGCGAGCGGCTTGCCGGGCTCGGCCTCGAAGTCGAGCAGGAAGGCGGCGGTCCCTGGCTCCCAGGGGATCATCCGGAAGGTCGAGAGATCGATGGTGGCGCGCACGTCCGGGTACCCTGTGTGCCATCCGGTCACGGTGGCGTTGTCGTAGAGCTGATCGCCCAGGTCCCAGCCGAAGATCACGTCGCAGAACCCCAGCCCGCCGTCGGCGGCGCCCCAGAACTTCTCCAACGACAGGTACTTGCCGCGCAGGACGCCGTCGACGTCGAAGCCGCCCAGCTTCGCCTTCCGAACCCCGTGCTTCTGGAATTGCTCGCGCAGGGCCTCGATCTGGGTGCCTCGCGTCTTCTCCATGGGGACCGCCTTTTGCCGGGGGGACTCTTCTGCCGCCATTCCACGGTGGAGCCGGGTGCAACGGCCGTCAAGCGCTCGGCGACCCGGCCGCGGGCAGAGGACTCGCGCAAGCGCCCCGGAACCGTTATCTTCCATGGCGGAGGGTCTCCGATGTCCATACCTCGACTGGTGGTCGTGCAGACCGGCACCGCGGCGGCGGAGATCGTGCGCGAGCATGGCGACTATCCCGAGTGGTTCAGCCGCGCGCTGGGGGCCGAGCTGCCGGTGCTGCGCGCGCACCTCGGCGGAAAGCTCGAGCTGCCGGCGGGCACCCAAGGAGTGCTGGTTTCCGGGTCGCCGCTGTCGCTCACCCAGCCGGAACCCTGGATGGATGAGGTCGCAGCAGAGCTGCTCCGCATCGGCCAGCGCGGCACGCCGGTCCTGGGCGTCTGCTTCGGTCACCAGCTACTCGGGCGCGCGTCTGGCTCGAAGGTCGTCCGGAACCCGAAGGGGCGCGAGATGGGGACGGTTCGCGTGCAGCTCACCGCCGAAGGCCGCAAGGATCCCTTGTTCCGCGGCTGGGTCCCGGAGAGCGGCCTGGTCGACGTGCAGGCCACCCACCTCGACTCGGTCGACCCGGTGCCTGCCGGCGCCACGCTGCTCGCCTCCAACGAGAGGTGCGCGACGCAGGCCCTGCGGTTCTCCGACGCCGTGGCATCGGTCCAGTTCCACCCCGAGCTGGATCCGGACACGCTGCGCGACCTGATCGACTCCCGTGCCGGGATCCTGCGCGCCGAGGGCCTGGACCCAGACACGTTGCGCGCGGACGTCCGCGAGACCGACTCGGCGCGCTTGCTCCGAGCCTTCGCCGACCAGGCCCGCCGCAGCTAGCCGCCGCCGTATCCGGCGGCGCTACGCTTTCATGGCGCGGCCATCATTGGAGGCGCCGTGGGCCGCCCCCGCGGTCCTTGTGGCGGCGTGCGTCTTGACGCCAGCCTGCCACACGGGCGTAGGCTCGCTCACATGAACGTCCGCGCGATCCTCATCGGTGCTGGCGTAGCCGCGCTCGGCGGTTTCGCCCTCTACGACTACAACAGCCCTGACTCGCGGCGCGCCCGTGCGCTCCACGACGTAGAGACCCTCAAGCCCGACGTGAAGCCGCACGCGTGCCTCCCGCCGGGTCCGCTGTCCCGCGCCTTCGCGGTCTCGATCGCGCTCGACGCGCTTCCGCCGACCACGTTCGACAGCGACGCGCGCAAGCGGGGGCTCATCAAGCACGACTGCATCCGGGGCGCGGCCCAGCACTCGACGGTGGATCGGCTCCTCGACGCCACCGGCGAGGACGTCGTCGCCTACGCGGCCAAGGTGGTCGAATCGTGTCCGTACAACAAGAACGAGTACCCGGTCCCCGAGTGCGTGGCGCTGGACATCCTGGGTCGCCGCGCGGACGCCTCGCCGGGCGCCGTGGCGGCTCTGGAGAAGATCGCCACCGAGAGGAAGCACGGGAAGGAAGTCTGGGAGGGTGCCCTGTACCGGTTGATCTCGCTGCCGTCGTGGCGCACGCCGGCGCAGCTCGCCGCCCAGCTCGCCTCGGAGCCCGAATGGGAGATCCGCGAGCTGCTCCTCGAGAAGGTGCGGGAGCGGCGCGACGTCTCCACCCGCGCCTCGCTGGAAGCCGCGTTCTCCAAGGAAGAGGACCAGAGCACCAAGGGGCGGATCAAGGCGGCCCTGCTCGAGCTCGAGAACCCCGGCAAGTGCGTGGTGGAGGACGAGGGGCGCGCCGACGACGGCACTTGCCGGTACGTGTGCCGGGATCAAAACCTGCGGCTGCGCTACCCCAAGGAGAAGGGGCCCTGCCCGCTGGTGCGTGAGCCCGAGCCGCCCAGCGCCGCCGCCAAGGCGCCGGTGAACTCGGCCGCGCTCGCGAAGTAAGCGCTACAACACCGGCACCGGACCGAGCAGCTCCATCCCGCCGGGATGGGCAGCGCAGCGCATTCCGGCGATGAGGACGCCCGCGCGCCTGGCGGATCGCAGCGCCCGGGCGAACGCCGGGTCGATCGTCTCGTCCGCCGCGATGGCGCGGACGTCGCCGCGCTGCGCGCAGAGCACCAGCGCCGCCCGGAGCCCTCGCCGCGCGAGGCGAGCCAGCAGGGCGAGGTGCCGCAGGCCGCGCAGGGTGGGCGCATCCGGGAACAGCGCCACTCCGTCGCGCGCCGCTCCCACGCTCTTCACCTCGCAGGGGACGTCCTCCCCGGTCGGCGCGCGCAGCAGGAGGTCGATGCGCGGCCTGGGACGCGCGCGGAGCCGTGGAAGCGTGAGCTCCCGACCCACCACCGAGTGTCCGGCGAGCTCGGGCAACAGATCGCGTTCCAGCGCCGCCGCCACCAGCCGCGGCGCTCCGGCGGGATCGAGGCTGACCCACGGCGACGGCGGCGTCCGGGCGCGAGCGAGCAGCACCGTGTACCGCGTGCGCCGCGGCGGCATGCCGGGCTGCACTGCCGCTTCGACGAGCACCAGCGGCTGGCCGGGCAAGAGGAGGTCGAGACACCGTCCCCGGTCCGGGACATGGGCCTCCACGGCGCCGTGGCCGATCCGGCAGATCGCCAGGAACCTGTTGGGTCTGTCGACCAGGGTGGCGAAGATGGGCGGCCCGCTCCACCGGTGCGGGATGAGGCCGTTGGCTGGAAGGCGCATGGCGCGATGATCTATCCCGGGCGGGCGCGCGCCGCTCGAGGGCGCGTGGACAGCCCCTTCGCCGCTCTGGTAGTGCACTGGCCCGCGCTTCCTGCGCCTGGGCGACGATTCCTTGGACCTGGTTCGACTGGAACGCGCGGTGATCGGCTATCGCACTCCGCTCCTTCCGCCGCTGGACCTCTCCGTCCGCTCGGGCACCACGCTCGGCGTGTTGGGGCCGAACGGCGCCGGCAAGACCGCGCTGCTCAAATCGATGCTCGGGTTGTTGCCGCTGCTCGGCGGGCGTCTGGTCTTCCCGATGGGCCGGCCGCCGCGCGTGGGATACGTCCCGCAGCGCGACCGCCTCGATCAGAGCTGGCCGCTCTCGGTCCTCGACGTGGTCCTGATGGGCCGCACCAGCCTGCTCGGCCCGCTCCGGCGATTCGGCGCGCGGGATCGGCAGCGCGCCCGGGAGGCGCTGGACGAGATCGGCATGGGCGAGCTCGCCGATCGCCCGCTGTACGCGCTCTCGGGCGGCCAGCACCAGCGGGTGCTCATCGCGCGCGCCATCGCGGCCGAGCCCGAGCTGCTGGTCCTCGACGAGCCGACCAGCGCCATGGATCCCGCCGCCGAGCGCGTCCTGCTCGAGCTCGTCGAGCGCCTCAAGCGCGCGCACAACCTGTCCGTGGTGCTGGTCACCCACCAGCTCACCGCGGTGGCGGGCTTCGCCACGGAGGTGGCGCTGGTCGACCGCGCGCGCGGGCTCTTCGAGGTCGGCCCCGCCCGCGAGATGATGACCACCGATCGCCTCGGGCGCCTGTACGGGCGCGAGGTGCACGTCGCGGAGATCGACGGCCAGATCGCGGTGGTGATCGGTCCTCCGGTGCATCCCGAGCGCGGCGGCGCGGGTCCGTCGGAACGCCGACCGTCCGAGGAGGCCTGAAGTGAGCGGCTTCGCGGAGTTCTGGGCAGGCCGCGAGCTGTGGCGGGAGCCGCTGCTCGCCGGCGTCCTCGCCGCCGCGCTGCTCTCGTACCTGGGCGTCTTCGTCGTCCTCAGGCGCATGGTGTTCGTCTCCGCCGCGCTCTCGGAGATCAGCGGCGTGGGCGTCGCCACCGCCTTCTACGTCGGCTCGGTCGCCGGCATCGACCCGCACACCCACGGGGCCATCCCGCTCCTGCTCGAGCCGGTCTGGTTCTCGCTGTTGTTCGCCTGCGTCGCGGCCGCGCTCTTCTCACTGCGCCCCGGGCACCGGAAGCTCGCGCCGGAGACCATCGTCGGCCTGGGGTACATCGTGGCCAGCGCGCTGGTGCTCGCCATCCTGAACAGCCCGCGCATCGCGCAGGAAGCGCACGCGGTCGGCGACATCCTCTTCGGAAATGCGGTCACCGTGCCCCGCTCGCAGATCTACGCGTTGGCCGCGGCGGGCGCCGCGGCGATCCTCGCCCATGCGCTCTTCTTCAAGGAGCTGCTCTTCGTCAGCTACGACCCGGAGACCGCCCTGGTGCAAGGGGTGGGCGTCTTCCGGTACGAGCTCCTGCTCAACGTCATCGTCGCGGTGGTCATCTCGGTGGCCACGCGCGCGGTGGGCGCGCTGCCGGTGTTCGCCTTCACCGTCGTGCCGGCCGCGGCGGCGCTGATGCTGACCGAGAACATCCGCGCGACGCTGCCGCTCTCCATCGCCTTCGGCGTCGTCTCCGCGGGGGTCGGCTACTATCTCAGCTGGATCGAGCAGCTCCCCACCGGTGCGACGATGGTGGTGGTCGCGTCGGTTTTCCTGCTTCCGGGGCTCGCCCGGCTGGCGAAGCGAAACACGATTTGAAAAAAGCGAGCAGGCGACCGTCCCAGCGGTCCAAAGAGGAGGGGATTCGAATGGTGCTTTTGCTCCTGACGCTGATCGCCGCGCCGGCGCAGGCGGGTCAGGCGGACGGCGGTGTCGGGGTCGCGGACGCCGGGAGCGCGCCGGGCCGGGCCGCCGCAGCCGACGGCGGGCAGGATGACGAGGCGCTCAAGCGCGAGCTGGAGCAGGCGCTCGGCAAGGACGCCGCTGCCGCCGCCGCCGCCCAGACCGCCGCGCAGCCGGCGCAGGCGCCCGCGAGCGCGACCGGCGGCGACGCCCCGCAGATCCCGCTGCTCCGCGGGGCGCAGTCGTTGAACCCGGACATCAGCGCCATCCTCGATACCGAGGGCGGATACCAGCGCCGCCCGTTCTTGTTCGCGAGCGGCGACGACCCGGTGCTGCGCGACGAGGAGGGCAAGAAGGCGGCGGGATTCGCGGTGCAGGAGGTGGAGCTCGCCTTCAGCGCCATCGTCGACCCGTACTTCCGCGCCGACGTGTTCCTCACCATCCCGAACCTCACGGGGCTGGAGGTCGAGGAGGCGTTCGGGACCACCACCAGCCTTCCCTGGAACCTGCAGGTGAAGGGAGGGAGCTTCCGCAGCGCCTTCGGCCGGCAGAACGGCCAGCACCTTCACATGCAGGATTTCACCCGGCGGCCGCTGATCAACGCCGCGTTCCTCGGCGTCGATGGGCTGCGGGGTCCCGGGGCGCAGGTCTCCTGGCTCGCGCCGCTCCCCTTCTACCTCACGCTGTATGCCGAGGCGTTCTCGCTGGGCGGTCCCGAGGCGCCGGGCCCGGGCATCACGCTGCCGCCGCCGGTCGCGTCCTTCGGCGGCGGACAGCCGACAGATCTGACCTACGCCGCGGAGGCGAAGGCGTTCTTTCCCTTCGGCGACGCCTGGTCCGTCTACCTCGGGGTGAGCGGCGCCACCGGAGTCTCGCCAGGCCTCTTCCAGGTCACCGACGCGGGCGTGAACGTGCTCGGCGCGAACCGCAGGAGCTACTTGCTGGGTGCGGACCTCTACCTGAAGTGGAAACCGCCCAACGTGGCTGCCGGATACAACTCGCTGGCCTGGCAGACCGAGGCGATCTGGCGCCACCTCGACGACGCCGCCGACGTGCCCGGCGGCTGGGACGGCGGCATGTACAGCCAGGTCCTGCTGCAAGTGGCGCGGCGATGGTTCCTGGGGTTGCGCGGCGACGTGCTCGGCATCCCGACGTCGAGCTCGCTGGGCCGGACGCTGCGCGGCTCCGCGAGCATCACCTTCCAGGCGAGCGAGTTCGCGCGCGTGCGCGCATACGTGGAGGCGGAGCACGCGGAATCCGGGCCGTCCATCCCCGACGTCACCTTCCCGCCCGTCCAGCCGGGCGACTCGGTGGCTGCCTTCCTGCAGCTCGAAATCTCGATCGGTGCGCACGGCGCGCACCCCTTCTGAAGCTTTCCGCGCGGAGGAGAGTCGAAGAGATGGCCATGAGACGAATCGCCCTGCTCGCCGCGCTCGCGTTCGCCGTGCCGCGCCCCGCATCCGCCGCGCTGCGCGTCGTGTCCTCCATCCCGACCCTCGGTTCGCTCGCCAAGGAGGTCGGCGGCGACCGCGTCGAGGTCGAGTCGCTCGGGAAGGGCTACCAGGACCCGCACTTCGTCGAGCCCAAGCCAAGCTTGATGCTCATCCTCAACAAGGCCGACCTGCTGCTGCACGTCGGCCTCGAGCTGGAGATCGGCTGGCTGCCGCCGCTGGTGCTCGGCTCGCGCAACCCGAAGATCCAGCCGGGCGACCTGGGGAACCTGGACTGCTCGCGCGCCATCCCCGTCCTCGACGTGCCCACCACCAAGGTGGACCGCTCGATGGGCGACATCCACCCGCAGGGCAACCCGCACTACTGGCTGCCGCCCGTTAACGCGAAGATCATCGCGCGGGAGATCGCCCAGCGCCTCTCGCAGATCGACCCCTCGGGCGCGGCCGCGTACCAGAAGAACCTGGCCGCGTTCAACGACAAGGTCGATGCGGCGGTGAAGAAGTGGCAGCCGATGACCGCGAAGATGCGCGGCGTCAAGGTCGTCACCTACCACAAGAGCTGGACGTACATGTCGCAATGGCTCGGCCTCCAGGAGATCGGCTACCTCGAGCCGAAGCCCGGCATCCCGCCCGATCCCGATCACCTCTTCCGCCTCATCCAGGCGATGCGCTCGGAGCACGTCCAGCTGGTCCTCGCCGAGGACTTCTACAACCTGAACACCGCGCGGCTCGTCGCCGAGAAGGGCGGAGCCAAGCTGCTCGACCTGCCCACCGACGTCGGCGCCAAGCCGGCCATCAAGGACTGGTTCACGCTCGTCGACACCATCCTCAAGCAACTCTCCTCCGCGGTGTGAGACTAGAAGATCACCGCGGAGGCGCAGAGAGCGCGGAGGATTCGGCTGGTTCTTGCACAGGCGCGGGCAGACAATCGGAGCCACCAACCAGATCTCCGTGTCCTCCGCGTCTCCGCGGTGATCCGTTTGCCCGGGACCGCTGCTGGTGTGGCCGTTCCAGGGGTAGACTGAGGGGGTGCTGCTGAAGCTGGCCATCTGGCGGGACGTGGAGGAGTACCTCGCCCGCCGCGACGACGTGGTGGTGCCGGTCGGGTCCACCGAACAGCACGGACCGTCGGGGCCGCTGGGCAGCGGACTCATCGTCGCCGAGGAGCTGGCGCAGGAGCTGGGCGAGGACCGGCGCGCGATGGTCGCTCCGGCCATCCCCTTCGGCGTCTCGGCCGTCCACGCGGCGTTCCCGGGGACCATCGCCATCCAGCCCTCCACGCTGCTCGCCCTGGTGCGCGACGCGCTGCAGGCGCTGCACGCGCAAGGGTTCCGCCGCTTCCTCCTCGTCAATGCGCACCCCGGGTCGGCCGGAGCGCTGCAGGCCGCCTGCGCGCAGGCGCACGCCGATCTCCCCGACTCGCGCTGCCTGCTGGTCTCGTGGTGGGAGCTGCCCGAGGTGCAATCGTTGGTCCTGGAGCTCTTCGGCGCGCGCCAGGGGCACCACGCCACTCCCGGCGAGCTGTCCGTCGTGCGCCGGTTCTATCCCCGCGCCGTCCTCGATCTCCCGCCGGTCGACCGGTTCGAGGCGGTCCAGCAGATGGTCGCCTGGGGCGCGCAGGATTTCCGCGGCCGGTATCCCGAGGGCCACGTCGGCTCCGATCCTTCGCTCGCTTCCGCGGCAGCGGGCGACCGCATCTTCGCGGCGGCTTCCCGAGCCCTCGCCGACGCGCACCTGCGGCTCGTCGAGGATCAGTGACCCGCATCACGCCGCGTCGTGCAATCGACGGCCTTCGCCGGCGTTCGCCTGCGCTTCAGCGAGCCTGATATTTTGCAGGTAGCGCGCCGCGGGCCGCCCGCAATCCCGCGCGCCGAGGGCGCATTCCACGCGGGGCGCAGCGCGCCCCACACGCCACCCCACCCTGCGTCGATGTGAGCCAATGCAGTGAAATTTTTGGATTTTTTGGGAGGCACGCTACTCTGCTCGACCAGGGGAGAAGCCGCCGTGGCCTTGACCGGAGACCTGAGCGAAACGCCGTTCACTGACCTGGTGCAGTTCTACTGCCAGCGCCGGGAGACGGTTGCGCTCGTCGTGCGCACCGCGCGCGGCGAGGGCACGTTCTTCATCCAGAACGGCGACGTCGTCGACGCCCACCTGGGCAGCCAGCGCGGCCTCGACGCGATTCGCACGGCCATGAAGCTGCGCGACGGGACCTTCCGGGTCGACAAGAACGCGGTCTGCCCCGCGCGCGCCATCCACGAGCCCTGGACCAAGGTCCTGCTCGAGGAAGCCTGGCGCGAGGACGAGGCGAACCGCGACGTGGAAGACGCCCTCGCCGGCCTGGACAAGGAGGAAGTCGTGACGTCGGAACGCAAGCCCACTCCGCCCCGTCCCACTCCGGGAGCGACCCGTCTTCCCACCGGCCGCGTTCCCATGCCGCCGCAGAGCCCTCCCATGGTCGCGCCCGCCAAGAACCACCGCGGAGCGCTGCTGCTCGGCGTCGTCGCCGCGCTCGCCCTGGGCGGTCCCGGGGTCATCCTGCTTCGCTCGCACTGGTCCGGCGAAGGAACGTCCGGCATCGGCGGCCTGAAGGTCGCTTCCGTGGTGCAGCCGTCGGGAC
>Ga0137396_10000211_pt1 | contig 25449 bp, 19 predicted proteins | sample czc16metaG_FD_108284 | JGI IMG/M metagenome (GOLD analysis project Ga0137396, IMG submission 108284) | Vadose zone soil microbial communities from Angelo Coast Range Reserve, California, USA - czcobulk3.16 metaG | ecosystem: Environmental > Terrestrial > Soil > Vadose zone | place: USA...
ACGAGTGAATTTCTCGCTGTCACGGCAACAGTCGTTCGTTCTGTCAGAGGTTTTGGCGACGCGAGTTAACACATAGCACAGAAGTCAGAAGTGTCACTATATTCTTCAATTATCAATAAAGTGTCTAAAGCGCCTAGAAGTACTTTTAGGTGCGTTTATCCACGGGAACAGTGCAGTGGCCGCACTCGACTGGCGGTTCCGTTGATCCGCGCGGGATTTCCCCTTCTATGTATAAAAGGAACCTGCGGCAGGAAAAACATGTCGAAAATATTTGAATGCCGCTCGAACGGAACCGGACAACAACCCAGAGTTCGCCTCTTTTAGAAAGGCTCGTTCTGCCCTGAGGAGTTAGCTTTTTCTATTGATCCTGCAACTGTACTATGTGTTATAGTACGCACCGTGATTCCGTTCCGCGTAGACTTCCGACCTGGCCCTTCACTATACGAGCAGATCGTTTATGCCGCGAAAAAGGCGATGATTTCCGGGCAGCTGCGTGCGGGAGACACATTTCCGTCTGTGCGCTCCCTGAGCAAAGAGCTCAAGATCAATCCGAATACGGCTCACAAGGTCGTCACACACTTGATTACGGCTGGGCTGCTGGAGACAAGGCCTGGAATTGGCACTGTTGTTTCGACGCTTCCTGAGGCAACGAGCAACGAACGAACACAATTGCTGGGACACGAGATCGAACAGCTCGTTGTTGAAGCGAAGAAGCTTGGCATCGGTTTGGATGACATGTTCGCCTCCATATCGGCGCATTGGAAGCGTTTGGGTGGAGGAACACGGCACGAGTCCGATCGTGGAGGACGAGGCGGGCGATGAACAACGTAATTTGCACGGAGAACCTCGTTAAGAAGTTCCGCCGGGTAGAGGCGTTGCGGGGCCTAGACCTTGCTGTGCCGGAAGGCGCGGTATACGCGCTCGTGGGCCCGAACGGCGCGGGCAAGACAACCTTCATCAAGATCCTCATGAATATCTTCGGTGCAACGCGAGGGCGTGCCGAAGTGCTGGGAGTGGAATCCACACGACTACGTGAGCGGCATTTTGCATCAATTGGCTACGTCTCGGAGAACCAGGAACTGCCGGAATGGATGCGACTGGATTCGTTCTTAGCTTACCTCAGGCCTTTCTACCCCGCGTGGGATCGAAAGCTGGAGAATGAGCTCGTAAGCCAATTTGATTTGCCGTTGGACCGCAAACTTTGGAACTTGTCGCGGGGTATGCGGATGAAGGCGGCACTCGCGAGTGCGCTCGCCTATCACCCGAAACTGATCGTGCTAGATGAGCCATTCACTGGGCTCGATCCACTGGTGCGCGATGAACTCATTCAGGGACTGCTGCAGCGTGCAGAGGAATCGACGATCTTGATTTCTTCGCATGACTTGGCGGAGATTGAGAGTTTCGCGAGCCACATCGGTTACCTCGAACGGGGGCAGTTGCGCTTCTCCGAAGAATTGACAACATTGTTGGAGCGTTTCCGAGAGGTGGAATTGACGTTTGATACGCCGCCCCCTCTACCGAAAACAGCACCAAACACATGGATGCACCTTAGTACGTCGGCCGCTGTCATCCGGTTTATCGAGAGCCGCTTCGATCCCGAGAAGACAAGTACCAAGGTTCGGGATGTCCTTGGAGAGGCTCGGAATGTAACGTTCACTCCGATGTCTTTGCGCTCAATTTTCTTAGCGATGGCCAAGGCTGCGCGTGATCCGGCGTAGAGAGGACCCAATGATGAGACAGGTCGTGAACATTTTCTTGAAAGACGTCCGTCACTACTGGCGTGAGTGCGCTGCGTCTATGGCACTGGTCGCGGCATTCGGGTGGAACGAAATGCACGGCTGGCTGCATGACGAAGTTCTGGCATCGGGTATAGGTATAGGCGGCTTGTTCAGTTCCCGTTTCCTGTCGGGCCTTGTGGTGGTCTTGGTTCCCGTCGCTTGGTCGCTCGTAGTTGTGCGAGTCATCCAAGGAGAGTCACTGGTCGGTGATCGCCAGTTCTGGGTCACTCGGCCGTACGAATGGAAGAAGTTGCTGGCTGCAAAAGTGCTTTTCGGTCTGACGTTTGTCAATCTTCCACTGCTGGTTCTAGATGTGTTCCTGCTCGCAAAGGCGGGCTTCAGACCCGCAGACTACATAGTCGGGCTGTTTTCGATGCAATTGATGATCGTTCTGTACTTCATGTTACCCGTCGCAGCCTTGGCGACCGTTACGGCAACGGTCGTACAGATGCTGTTGGCGCTGCTGATTATCGTGCTGTATGGAATCGGCATGGGGCTACTCTCAGACCAGATCCCGAGTTCCAGCTTCTCAGATCCTGCTGATTCTCTGACCGCCGCTCTTTTCTTCGGCGTCTGCCTGGTGGTCATTTGGATGCAATATGCTCGACGCAAAACCAACAAGTCACGAGCCCTTATCGCAGGCCTCGCTGGAGTCTGCGTTCTGATTCTGGTGGCCACCCCATATCGAACCCTTGTAGCTCGCGAGTTTCCCCAGCTCAACACACGACAACAGCCGCCATTCCAATTAGCTCTCTTGCCTGCTGAAAAGGCCGACTCTGAAACCGCTCCCGAGAAAGAGGAAGAAAAAGAGGTAGAGATTCACCTGCCGCTAAGTGTTTCCGGTTTGGAGGACCAATCGATAGCGGCTGTGGACGGGTTTATGGTTGCTTTAGAGGCTCCTGACGGCTTCAAGTGGAACTCAGGTTGGAAGTCTCCGGGGCTGTCCCTTTTTCCAAACCGGAAGAGCACGCGCATCGACTTTTCACTCAAGAGAAGTGTTTTCGAACACGTAAGGCATTCTCAGGCAACGTTCCGACTCTCGCTTGCCTACACTTTGTTCCGTGACACCAACCGGAGAGGGTTCGTGACTCCGTCCGGCGTGTTCGTCATGGCGGACGTGGGACTGTGCTCTACGGAATCGAGGTATTCCCGAGGAATCCATTGCCTGGCTCCTTTGCGGAGACCAAAGTCCCTCTTAATAAGCGCTGACATGTCGATGAGTACATGCCCCCTTTTGGAAGGCGAATCTCCCGCAAGTGCGGGTGAGATTGCGCGTGATTGGACGCGGAGTGGGGGATCTGAACCGGCAGAATTTGGGATCAGTCCAGTCAAAACCGTCGATCTCTATCTGCTAGATTGGAACGGGGCCGCCGATCGACGCAGTAATGGTATATGTCCGGGAACCCCGCTAATCCTCAGCAACCCGGAGCCGGTCCATCGTAATCAGATTGCCCTGCAAATTGACGGAGTTCGCCTATCGGATTACCGACTGCCTTCGGCGAAGTTCACGATTGGCAGTATCTCTATTAAAACTCGCTAGGGAGCGGCCGGTTTTTCACAAACACAAATCACGACATAACCAAGCACTGCTGTGACTCTCCACCAGGCAAGTTCTTCCCCAATGTAGCAACATAGCCGGGGCTTGGGCGGCGTCGGCGCTCGTTTTGCTGCTCATGTGGTACGAGTTGCAACCGTTGAGCGTTGCTGTGGGTTGGGCGGTCTTTGGACTCGTTCTCTTCGAATATGGTCTTCTGCGAAATACGAGGCAATTTCGCTTTCAAGCTTATGTGGCATTGGCCGCGGCATTCGGCCGGATCTTCTTTGCGAACCTCACAGCCGGCAATCCAGGTGAGTTCTGGGGGCCCCGGATGTACACGGTTCTACCGCTCACGCTTATTTTCTTTTTCGTTTATGCACAATTGGGACCAGACGAAGCAAGTATCCGCGACGATCGTCGTCTGCATTTCGACGATCTGCTTGGGTACGTCGGTACAGGCAGTATTGTTGCGCTGCTCTCCTTCCAGTTCGCAAACGATTGGTTGGTCACCGCATGGGCTGTGGTCGTCTTTGTTTTGTTTGGCGTGGCGCTCCTACTGAAACGCTCGATGTTCTTGCATCAGGGAATCCTGCTGATTGTAGGCACGTCCGCCCGAGTAATGCACAACCTTTTCGGCGCAAGCTATTTCAGCGGCGGAGACTGGACCGGAGGGTATTTTGTCCTTGGGTCGGCAGTGGCTGTCATGCTCGCATGCCTTCCCTTTGCTTTTCGCCTGCGTGATCGCTTAAAAGCGCAGGCTCCCATGAATCGCTTGATGGGAGCGGTGGTGCGGCACCCTGAACAGTTTATGTTCTTTGCTCCTGTGCTTCTGTTCACGCTCATGCTTGCACTCAAGATGCGCGCGGGCATGGTCACAGTCGCTTGGGGCATTGAAGGAGCCCTGATCATGCTGCTCGCTCTTGCCGTGAGCGAGCGTAGCTACCGCCTGACCGGGTTGACCCTGCTATTGGTTTGTGTCGGCAGGATAATGGTGCGTGACGCCTGGGGATTAGCGCCTCGCGATCGCTACATCACCTTTATCATTCTCGGAGCGGCGCTGTTACTGGTGTCGCTTTTATACAGCAAGTACCGCGACGCCATTCGGCAGTTTCTATGAAGCGCCTGGCGATCTTCGTTGTTGTGCTCGCGACCGGTGTTACCGCACTTTATTTCAGCCAACGCCGGCACGAGTCCACTCCCGTTTCGTCCAACGCGGTCGTGGAAGTCGCAGCCGATGCTCAGCGCAACTTGAGCCGGGTGCCGATGCGGCTGACCCGTCTTTCGGATGACGACGAGGTCGCGATCGGCAAGCAATTGGCCGACCAATATTCAGCCGGCACTACCCAGTTGAGTCCCGAGGAACTAGGACTTGAGAGTTACATCCGCCGCGTCGGCAACAACGTGGCGCTGCATGCTCGCCGGCACCTGCCATATTCGTTTCATCTTCTGCCGAATCGTGCCATGATCAATGCCTTCGCCCTTCCGGGTGGTCCCGTCTATGTCGGGGAGGGCTTGCTGGACTTAATGACCAGTGAGGACCAATTGGCAGCTGTCCTCGGCCACGAGGGGGAACACATCGACCACTATCACTGCGTCGAACGTCTCCAGGTCGAGGCGCGGCTGCGCAAACTGAGACTCAATATTATTGGGGCCCTCGTGCAAATTCCGCTCACGATATGGGAAGCAGGCTATAACAAGGACGAGGAACTGGAAGCAGACCGGGAAGGCATGCGGCTGGCAGTCCTCGGAGGCTACTCCCCGTATTGCGCAGTCACCTTATTCGAGAAATTTGCCAAGCTACACAACGAATACATCATTCACGCACAGAGCCCGGAGGAAGAGCTTTCGGAACTTACGATTCAGAGCTTGGAAGGATACTTCCGTTCCCACCCCCAGCCGTCCGAGCGCCTTGCCCAAGCCAATCGCTTGATTGCACAGGAAAGCTGGCAGGATCGAAAGACTCAAAGACCATTTCGCGTCGAATACGAAACCCGCAGTGGCAAGTACGTGAAGTGAATGAACAACACAGGCCGATTCAGCTTAGGTTTTCACGCGTGAGCATCGAAAGAGTTGACGGCAAAAGCAAGACGGGTCGGCGCTTTTGCAGCATGCGCAAGATACAGTAACCGGCAGCGGCGGCGGCCAGGTGCTTCAGGGTGTGACCACTTACGATGCGCCCCGCCGCGAAGATTGGTGTGTCGAAGGTCTCCAGGACCTTTGCGAGGGCATAGAAACCAACCACAATCGCCAAATCGGATCCTCGTGTGTATCGCTGCGGCAAAACGGCACCCTGACCACGGCTCGGTGATTCGCAGTTTCTCGACTCTACTCTGAGTGCTCTGTCGACGGGTGCGCCGGCGCCGAGCGTTGGGGTAGAGCGGAGTGCTTCCCGCCGGGGCTCTTGCGATAGGGGGACTTGGACGAAGTCGCTGGCGTTTGCGGCGGACGTGGGAGAGCTCATCTTAATCGATGGGTTTTCAATGGCCGTTTCGCGATTTGATCGCCTCAGGAGTCTCAGAAGCCGGATTGTTGAGAGGTGGGTGCAGCACAACGAAGCCTGTTATCGCTCAAAACACAAATCTTGTGCGGACAAAAATAGCCGTCCTCATGAGCACTGACCTCAAAATCGACCCGTCAGAGGTCCTACCCTCAGCTGATGGTGAAAAGCGATCCAGCCGTGGCGGGCTCAGTTTGCAGACAAGAGTCCTTTCGATACGAGGGTTGTTCCTCAGATGTGCCGCAGGGCCATCACCGTGCGGTCATCGTGTGGCAAGACTCCAGAACTAAACGCGGCAACATCGTCGACGCAGGCGCGTACCAGTTCCTCCGGGCATAGGGCGCGTCGTCCAACAGCTACGCTAACGAGACGCTCTGCGCCGTACTCAACATCCATGGGGTTTCGTGCTTCGGTGATTCCGTCCGTGTAGAAAAGCAGCGTTTCGCCTCGTACCAGCCTGAGCTCCGTCACTTCATACGTGCTTGTATAAAACAGACCGAGTGGCAGCCCTGTCGCCACAACAGGAATCGCTTGACCGGAGCGAAGCACCAGAGGCGGCAAGTGACCAGCATTGACCAATTCTAGAGCTCCGTCGGATGACGCTCGGCCACAAACAAGCGTGGCATAGTAGTCTGTCGCCTTGCTTTCGCAAAAGATACGATTGATACGCGCGGAGAGCTGGTTCAATGGCAATTCTAGAGGCAGCAACGCGCGGAACAATGAGTGCAGCTGCGAAGCTATCATCGAGCCCGCGATCCCCTTTCCAACAGCGTCGCCAAAGCAAAAAAACAGTTTGCCATCCACAGCAACTAAATCACAGTAGTCTCCTCCGACAGCTCCGGCGGGCGCATAGTCATAATAGGTTTCCCACGCGGCCACGCCAAGGCCACGTTTGGGCAACAGCATCGACTGGAGCTGGTGGGCCCGAGTTGAGTCTTCCAGGATCTTTTTCTTGTCGTCTGATGAATTGTTGTCCTCAGATTCGCCGTTTTGGAAAACCCTCCAGGCTGCTTTGAGCGACTCGAGCAATCGCTGTCGGAGGCTTCTTGGATGCCCGGGGCTAGAATCGCTGGGCAGCCGAGGAGCCTCAAGGGAGATGGTCGCCGAAGTTTCATCGGTGAAGAAATGGATGCCCCCTGTGTCGCCCAGGAAACTTGATGCAAGCCGCTGGTCACTCGCAACTCTGCCCAGCTCTTCAGGGGTGAGATGCGAAGTACAGGACCGGGCTAACGCGTCGGCATGGAGCCGATCATCTTCGATCGGCTCCTTGCAAATCTCGCACGTCCCATAAGTACCAGCTGAAACGCGACCCAGCGCAGCGTCGACCTGCTCTAGCAATTCCAAGAGACTTGTATTGGAGGGGACCAGGTTGATGGAGGTGACGAGTAGCTCGCGCCGCCCGAGGAGTGCGTTGCGAACCGTTTCTAGCGCAACCATACTGGACTCCTTTGCTCCCCATTCCGGAGCCAAAGTATGCCCCAAAGGGGGTAACTGTTTCAATTCCTGTGAGAAAGCCTCTGGATACCCGTCGGGCATCAGATTGGCATCCTGGGAGATGAAGGTGCCAGGTTGGCCGAGTCAAGCTAGCCGCTGAAAAGTGCTCCCGTGTGCGGCAACTTGGAGGCCAGCGGCGGGACTCTCGTACCCTACATAAACGTCAATCTGAATGACGCGCTTCACTCGGTTGTTTAGGAGGGTTTTCGAGTGTCGGAAAGTGCGGTAAAGCTAGATGAGGAAAGGGTTTTACCGTGCTGACCTCAAAATTGACACGGCAGGTCCCCGCGGGACCTGCAAAGCTGGTCCAATCCGGGTCCGACAGGCGGGGCAAGAGACCCCACCGCCGTCAACTGCTACTCTTGAATATTGTCTCTATATATCCCTTGGGGCTTGCGACTTTGGCCGAACAAACTCAGAACGCTGCCTGTCACGCAGGCAATAAAAGTGATCGCAGCGAGCCAGCTAGAATATGTGGTGTAGCGACTTGAAGTGGCTCATGAAATTTCCACGACGCGGTGGCATCTTACTTCACCCGACCTCCGTGCCAAGTCCTGCCGGGATCGGCGACTTCGGCACTGAAGCGTACCGCTTCATCGACTTTCTGAAACAGTCAGGAAACAAACTCTGGCAAGTGCTGCCCTTGAACCCGACTGGCTATGGCGACTCTCCCTTTCAGTGCTTTTCGGCAAGTGCCGGCAATCCGTTGCTGATCAGCCTCGAGACGCTCACCGAGAAGGGTATTCTCTCCCAAGCGGACCTGGAGCATCGTCCCGTCTTTCCTGGCAATAAAGTTGACTACGGAGCCGCCTTTCATTTCAAGATTCCCGTCCTGACCAAGGCTGCGCAGACTTTCCTGAAACGAACAGAAGGGAATGAGCGCCGGGATTTTGAACGGTTTGGCGAGGCGAACGCAAGCTGGTTGGATGATTTTGCGCTCTTCATGGCCTGTAAGAACGCGCACAATGGCGTCCCTTGGACTGAATGGGCAGCCGACATTGCGAGCCGTGATCCTCGCGCACTGCAGGAGTGGACGGGTCGGTTCACGGCGGAAATCGCTGTAATCAAGTACTGGCAATTCGAGTTCTTCCAGCAATGGCAGGCCTTGCGTTTCTACGCGCACGAGCACGGCATCCGCATCATAGGGGACATTCCCATGTACGTCGCGCACGATAGCGCCGATGTCTGGGCCAACCGCGAGCTTTTTTCCCTCGAATCACAAGGGAATCCCACAAAGGTAGCCGGTGTGCCGCCAGATTACTTCAGCGCTACCGGACAGTTGTGGGGCAATCCGATCTACAACTGGGACCTGCTCAAAAGCTCCGGTTACAAGTGGTGGATCGAGCGTTTCCGGGCTGCCCTTCGGCTCTACGATATTGTTCGTATCGACCATTTTCGCGGGTTCGAAGCGTATTGGGAAGTGCCGGCCTCGGAGCGCACCGCGACGAACGGGCGCTGGATCAAGGGTCCAGGAGCGGATTTGTTTTCTATTCTGCGACAGGAACTCGGTGAGCTGCCCATCATTGCTGAGAATCTGGGCGTTATCACTGCAGAGGTCGAGCAGATCCGCCACCAGTTTGGATTCCCAGGAATGGCCATCCTGCAATTTGCTTTCGGCAATGACCCGCAGGGTCCCACCTTCCGACCCCACAACTATGTTCGGAACCTTGTGGCGTACACCGGCACACATGACAACGACACGACGTTAGGCTGGTGGAACAGCGAAGGAACAATTGATAGCATCCGCGCGCCCGCAGACGTTGTGAAAGAGCGCGCATTTGCGAGAACATACCTGGGCAGCGTGAATGAGCCGATGAACTGGGCGATGATGCGCGCCGTGCTTGCATCGGTTGCCGATACCGCGATCATCCCACTGCAGGATGTTCTGGGGCTGGGCACCGAAGCCCGCATGAACCTTCCGGGCACCTCAACGGGCAACTGGCGTTGGCGCTTCCAAAGGGGTGCGCTGAGTTCTGAGTTGGCTGAGCAATTGCGGGAACTGAATAAAGCCTACGACCGCTGAGATGCTTGGCCAAAAGCGTAGCCTGCGACAAGATCTTGAACATCGGGCGGAACGGCAGGCCGAGGGCTTGGCGCAGAACGTGGAGGCCCCATTTTGGAAAGGGCTCTCGCCGTCTGCCGCAGTTCTTAAGAAGCTTGCGGGAGGGGGACCGCAGAGTGGTTCCTCGGAGCGAAGAGCTGGATCAAAGGGCAAAGCGCTGTTTTCAGCTACAATTAGGAACCGTAAACTATCCATTAGTACCTGTAGTACCTGCTGGACGGCTAACAGCCCGATCTGTCCACCGGTTGCGATCGTCAACTAAAAACGAAATGCTCATCGGCGCACGCAAGTTTTGAGTTGGGCACCTGAAAACCTGCTTCGATAATGCTGGTCGCTGGCAAAAGGGCGGATCGCTGCCCGCATTGCTATTTTATGGGCGGCGCACGCGGGCCGGCCATCGTTCGGGAGGAACACGATTGCCATTGAAGCGCGAAGCAGGTTGGTACAAAGACGCGATCATTTATCAGGTCCATGTGCGCACGTTCTTTGACAGCAATGGCGATGGTATTGGGGATTTTCAGGGTCTCGCGCAGAGGCTGGATTACGTGCAAGAAATTGGCGTGAATGCAATCTGGTTGATGCCGTTTTTCCCCTCTCCTTTGCGGGATGACGGTTACGACATCTCCGATTACAAATCCGTGCATCCCAGCTACGGAACGTTGGAAGACTTCAAGACGTTCCTTTCGGGTGCTCATGACCGTGGCATCCAGGTGATCATCGAGATGGTGGCGAACCACACTTCTGATCAACACCCCTGGTTCCTGGAATCTCGCAGTTCCCAGGATAATTCAAAACGTGACTGGTATGTGTGGAGCGATACCGATACGACGTATAGTGGAACTCGAATCATTTTCTTGGATACCGAGATGTCGAACTGGGCCTGGGATCCAATTTCCAAGTCCTATTATTGGCATCGCTTCTTCAGTCATCAGCCGGATCTGAACTACGACAACCCCGCGGTACGCGAAGAAATGTGGAACGTCATGAAGTTCTGGCTGGAACTCGGAGTCGATGGTTTTCGGTTGGACGCCGTCCCATACCTGATTGAGCGGGAGGGGACGTCTTGCGAGAACCTGCCGGAAACCCACGAGGTGATCCGCGAACTGCGCAAGAAAGTCGACGATCAATTCCCAGGCGCGATGCTGCTGGCCGAGGCCAACCAGTGGCCGGCTGACCTTCGTCCGTATTTTGGCAATGGGGATGAATTCCACATGGCCTTTCACTTTCCCTTGATGCCGCGGATGTTCATGGGGCTGCGGCTGGAAGACCGCAAGCCGATCACGGAAATTCTGCAAAAGACGCCAGAGATCCCCGCCTCATGTCAATGGTGCCTCTTTCTGCGCAACCATGACGAATTGACGCTCGAAATGGTTACCGATATCGAACGCGATTACATGTATGACATCTATGCCCGCGACAAGACGATGCGCCTGAATCTAGGTATACGGCGGCGCCTGGCTCCGCTGCTCGACAATGATCGCCGTCGAATCGAATTGATGAATGGCATGCTGATGTCGTTGCCCGGCACTCCTATCATTTACTACGGGGATGAGATCGGCATGGGGGACAATATCTACCTGGGAGATCGCAACGGAGTACGAACTCCGATGCAGTGGAGCGGCGGATGGAATGGAGGCTTTTCTACGGCTGATCCGGAAACTCTCTACTCACCCCCGATTCTGAACCCCGTTTATGGCTACCAGGCGGTGAACGTGTTATCGCAAAAGCGCACCGAACACTCACTGCTCTCTTGGATGAAGCACATCATGTTGATTCGCCGTTCAAGTCCGGTGTTCGGCTCGGGCTCGATCGAGTTCCTGTACCCGGCGAATCACCGGGTGCTCGCCTATGTTCGGCAATTGGGCGAGGAGAAGGTTTTGGTTGTGAACAATCTTTCCAGCGCCGCGCAAGCGGTCGAACTGGATCTGCGACGCTACAAAGGTAATATTCTGATTGAGATGTTTGGCAGGAATATCTTTCCCCGCATCGGTGATCTGCCTTACCTTTTAACCATTGGCCCTTACCAGTTTTACTGGTTCCGATTGCGACGAATCTGACCTGACGCCGAGATATTCGCAGACCCGTTGGACATGTGCGCACCGGCTCGCATCTGTAAAGCTTCGCTCGGAGGTTGAATTGGCGGAAGAGACGCTTTTGACAGATGATTTTCTTCGCCAGCTCATCAACGTAGGCGAGGTGGACATCCTGGTCGGCCTGCGGACCCATAACAATGCCAAAACCATTGAGCCCGTCATCCGGGCCATTCAGGCCGGCATTCTTAAGTGCTTTCCCCGCGAACGAGCGGTAATCATTAATGCCGATGGCGGATCGCAAGACGGAACTCCGGAACTGGTAATCGGTGCCTCGATCGATGACGTGTGGAGAGTGTCCAAAGTGTACGCGTTACGCACCTTGCACTCCATCAGTACCCGGTATGCGCGCAGTCCGGAACCTGGAACTGCGCTGCGGACGATCCTGGCGGCAGCCGACTTGTTGCGCACCAAGGCCTGTGTGGTAATTTCACCCGATTCGACAACCATCGAGCCGGACTGGCTCCAGCGCCTTGTCACTCCTGTCTACCACGACAACTTCGATCTGGTCTCCCCCATCTATCGCAGGCAGAAGTTCGAAGGCAATCTCATGCGAAATTTGCTTTACCCGATGACACGCGCTATCTATGGTTATAGAGTCCGTGAACCCTACGCCTCGGAATTCGCCATCTCCGGCCGCCTGGCAACGGATTTCCTGACCAAAGAAACCTGGAACGACGAAAGCAGCAGGATCGGCGCCGAAATCTGCCTCACCATCGCGGCCCTCACAGGAAACTACCGCGTGTGCCAGTGTTTCCTGGGACCGAAGGCACGGCCGGATCGAAGTGCCAGCGATCTCGTTGCAGCCATGCGCCGGACGGTGGGCGCTCTGTTCTCATCTCTGGATCGCAATTTTCCCCTTTGGAGTACGATTGCGGGTTCTCAATCTGTGCCCACTTTAGGCCCTCAATCAGAAGTCATGCTGGAGCCTGTCCGGGTGAGCCGGAAGCCGCTTCGGGAGATGTTTGCCACCGGCGTCGCCCAACTAGAACCTGTTCTCCGGTCGATCCTGTCCTCGTCGACCTTTTCCGAACTGCAAAGAATCGCGACTCTCGAAGTTAGCGAGTTCAAATACCCGGCGGACCTGTGGGCTAAGACCGTGTTTGAGTTCGCGGCTTCCTATCACAAGTCCGTCATCAGTCGTGACCACATTGTCCAGGCCCTGGTTCCTCTCTACCGTGGAAGAACTTTGACTTTGTTGCTGGAGAATCGAGATGGTTCCGGGGAAGACATCGAAAGAAACTTGGAATCTCTGTGCGGCGACTTCGAACGACTGAAGCCGTACCTGCTCGAAGTCTGGGCTGATAGAAAGTGAGACGTCAATGCGAGAAATCATCATCACCGAACTGACCCAGGCCGTGCAGGACCTGGCCAGAGGCTTTGCGCACTACCTGCCCCGTCTGATTGTGATGTTGATCATTGCTTTCGTAGGATGGCTGATCGCCTACCTATTGAAGGCGCTGGCGCGCAGTATCCTGCGCCTAACGAAGTTTTCCAAGCTCTCGGAAAACGCAGGCGCCACCCAGCTACTGAACCAGGCGGCATTGCCGTCTTCCACGGAACTATTGAGCCGGTTTGTCTTTTGGGTGGCCTGGGTCGGTTTCATTCTCCTGGGCGTGAGCGTGCTCGGGATCGTGGCTTTGCAGCAGTACATCGCGCAGTTCTTTCTCTTCCTGCCTCGGTTGTTTGTGGCTCTGGTCATTCTCTTCTTCGGATTGTTAGCGGCCAGCTTTTTCTCCCGTGCCGCACTGCTGGCAGCGGTCAATGTGAACTTTCGGTCGTCGCGACTGTTGAGTGTTTCGATCCGGATCATCATCAGCATCTTTGCGTTATCGATGGTGTTCGAAGTTTTGGGAGTTGCAAAAGAGACGATGCTGATCGCTTTCGGGACCGCGTTTGGAGCGGTAATGCTCGGCATGGCGATTGCTTTCGGCATCGGAGGCAGGGGCCTGGCGCGAGATTTCCTGGAGAAAAGATTCGTTACGGGGAAAAAGGAGGAGAAGGAGGATGAACTGTCGCCTCTCTAGACTCCCCACCCTGTCAGGTCGTATCCTGTTTGTTCGAAACGTGCCCAAACTTCTCTAGGACTGTCGGTGTGATGTGGATGGCGAATGTAATGATCGCCTGGCCGGCACGCTCCAACACGTGAACGATCCTTAGGCGGCACCGGCATAGCGCAGACGCGAGCAGCGCATTCTTCACAGATCAGGGTGCGGGTGAGTATCAGGCCTCAACCCGGTCTTGGAAGGAGGACGAGACCGGACTTTGCCTGCCTCGCACGCATGCCTCTGATTCTGCCACCATCTGTGGAGAAAAGGGACTTTATTCGGCGGAGCATCCGCGATGAATCTGCATGTTTTGCCAAGGGCAGACCACCCTCTCCACCACTTCGGGTGATTAGTATTTTAACCAAGCCCTTCGGCGTCAGAACTAGCGTGTTGGAATACCCATTGAAGCGTTTTGGAATGAAATCCCGAACAACGATGTGTCGATTTGCCGGCGAGCGGGCTGGGAAAGTCTCGGCGGAGTGCAGTTTGAACGTTTGAACAGCAAACTTGGAGCGGAGACTCATCGCAGCATCCTCGCATTGGAGGCGGTGTTTGTGAACCGTCCGCGCAAGTTTCCCAGTCTGCACCATCCATCATTCGAAATCATTCCTGCCGAGACCGGTTGCCGCGGCCCGCTGGGATTTCCGACGCTCCCGCTGAGACTCGCGACTTCGCGACGCTGCTGTCGACGGTGAACCCAAACGCGGTTTCCACTATGGAATCACCGGACTTCCGTAGAGTCATCGGAGTTCTTCGAGTTCCGCCCGCTCGTGAGCAGTGCGATTGGGAGATGCGAAAACACTTCCGAAACGGGTAGGACCAGGCTCCCATTCCGCTTTTCCGTGGCTATGACGCGGCCCGTAAACAACTCACGATAATGGGTGGCGTCAATCTGTTTCCGTAGGACGACCGCCGTGTTGCTCCACGTCTCTTTGCCTACCGGGAGACATTTATCTGCCCCTAGCAGAGCAAAGAAACGGCCAGCCACGACAATCACCGCTCTCTGATGATACGACCGGGCAAAAGCGATGACATGCTTGTGTTTCTCGCCCGCTGCGCGGAGTCCCGCATAACTGCCATTCGCAAACAGGTCTCGATTTGCCCGTCGAAAGCGCAATGCCGATCGCGTCACATAAAGTTTGACGGCTCCGTCGACCGGGTCCTGAATCAGCTGGTCGACCAGATTTGGGAGTTTTTCATCCTCGACCTCCCGAAGCTTCTCAAGCAGGCGCCGCGGCAGGTCGTAGTCCACAGGACGGCGATTATCTGGATCGGCAAGACTGAAGTTCCAGACTTCCGTCCCCTGGTAGGAATCGGGGACACCGGGCGAAGTGATCTTCAACACAGTCTGAGAGAGCGAATTGAATATCCCCGCTCTCGCGATCCGGGACTGAAATAGTTGAAACGCGGTGAGGAAGTTGTTTCCTGGAGAGCGATCGAGGACCGCAGCGAGGAAACTCTGAAAGGCGTTTTCGTATTCTGTGTTCGGGCTGATCCAGCTAGTATGAACCTTGGCTTCCCGGAGGGCCTTTTCCATGTAGTTGCAAATTCGGCTGACGAATTCCGCGTATTCTTTCTCATTCATGCCACGCAGTGGCCAGGTACCAACCAACGTTTGATACAAGAAGTATTCGTCATTGGCGCTGGGAACTTGATCTCCAGCAACCAATACTTTCTTGTCCCGATTGAGCGTTTGCCAGGAGCGTATCGCCCGATACCAGTCGGTTGGAATCTCAGAGAGCACATTGATCCGTGCGCGTACATCCTCGCTCCGCTTGTTGTCATGCGTCGAAGTAGCGAGTAGAGAGTTATGCCAAGACATCTGGCGGATAGAGTTCTTTGCATGGAAGAAGGTTGCTGAAACGCCAAACCTGTCGGGCGTACCGCCAACCTCGTTCAGAGATAGCAAAGGGCAGTAGCGATAGAACGCGCTGTCCTCCAAACCCTTCGCCATGACCGGTCCAGTGAGCTGCTGAAAGCGCATTACGAAAAGCCGACGATCGGCTCGGTCGGCTTCACTGAGGCCTTCCGGATCCTTCAGCAGAAGGACGCTTTCGATGAAGCTGAACACCGACTCACTGATGGCCGGATTGTGCCGCTTCGCGGACCGGACGGCATAACGAATGTGTCGCTCATCTTCGGCGTCGGGATGCAGTGCTCTGTCTCGGATGTACGAACGGTACACCGGGAAACAAGCAACTACTTCGCGCAGTGCGGCGCGCAGGCTGTGCAGCGTAAAGTCTCGAGACCAGCGGTGCTGCTCGGAGATCCGGTCCAGCCGGCGGGACAGCACGTTCAGTTCGCTGGACATGGACACCTGCAAAATTAATAGTTTGCTTTGGTATATCAAATCGGCGTAGGACTGGGACCAGCCGCTGAACTGGCGGTAGAGGCGAAGCAAGGCACGTTTCCGAGAGGAATCGACAAAGAGTCCGTTGAGAAAATTCAGGAAGCCATATCCAGTGGTTCCTTCGATCGTCCAGGAAGGACGAAGTTCCTCATCTCCCACCAGAATCTTCTCTGCCATGAGGAAAAGCCGTCGCCGAGGCGCCGTCTGGCCAGGGCTCGCCTCTGATCTGTCAGAAAGCGGAACTTGCTGCTGGATGTCCTCAAAGTATTTCTGCGGATCGAGCAGTCCGTCCGGATGGTCGATACGTATTCCAGATACGTAGCCCTTGCGCACGAGATCGAATACCAACGCGTGCACCGGCGCAAATACTTCGGGATCCTCCACCCTGATTGCGGCCAGATCGTTGATATCGAAGAAGCGACGGTAGTTAATCTCGTCAGCGGCAACACGCCAGAAACTCAAGCGATAAGCTTGATCAGCGAGCAAGCGCTCTAACGCGTCAAAGCTGCGTGGGTCGCCCTTGCGTCCGTTCATGTCGTCCAGCGACGCGCCCAGGCCAATACGGGCTGCGTCACTGCCTTCCATCAGCTTTGTCAGTCGCCCCTTGATGACGTCACGTTCTCGTTGGCGCTCCCGAATCCTGCTGGGATTCGTTTCGTCTAGCGGCGGCAGGTGGGAGATCGCGGTGAGAACGCTTTCCAGTTCCATCACGTGATCAGGAGACTCCCCAGGTCGCTGCCGCATCTCGTGCAGCACCCGATCCAAGACCAGAGGCCAGGAACGAGGAGCAACCGGAAAATGAGTATCCTGGCAGTCGACGAAGAAAGAACCGCCATCGTAGATCAACCTGACCTGCTGGTTCTCCAAGGCGCGGCCGAACTGGTCTGGAAGGACCGGCAGTAGCACCTTGTTGGTGAGCTCTGCCTTGGGAGGATTCCAGTCGATGTCGAAATATCGCGAGAACTGGGAGCCCGGTCCGTTCTCGAGCACATCCCACCACCACGTGTTGGAGGGATGAGTGACACACATATGGTTCGGGACAACGTCCACAATCAGTCCCATCCCGCGCTGTTTCAATTGCTGTGCGAACTGCCGGAACTCCTCCTCCGTGCCGACTTCGGGATTGAAACTCGTGTGGTCGGTCACGTCGTAGCCGTGCAGGCTGCCGGGACGCGCCATCACAAAGGGAGAGGTATAACAATCGGTAATCCCCAAGTCTTGCAGATAGTCCAGCAAAGCCGCTGCCTGGGTAAAGGTGAAACGGCTGTTCAGCTGTAGGCGGTAGGTAGAACAGGGAATATAGTGTGGTTCTCCCTCAGCTCGTTTCGTCACGGCCGTCACCCCTGTTGTGAGAATAACCGAACGGAAGAAAAGTTCAGACACCAGTCACCAATCGCGCAGCGCTCCCTCGTTAGGTTTGTCGAGCTCCTTAGCGGTGCCCCAAAACCGACAGAGTAGGGCCGGACCCGAGATCTGTGCATCGAGCCCAAGTCGAAGGAGTACTCGCGCCCGGTTCGTCGGCTAGCATCGTCAGCCCCAAAACTACCCGACTCATCTCGCGGTGTCTACCAATCCTTCGCTCCTCAGCAAGGGCAGCCAAGTGAAACGCAGACGTAGGTGAGTGCTGAAACGAGGAGTGCAGCCAGGCAAGAGCTTCAAGTAGTCCATAACTCGATTGCGCAAATGCATGGGCGATGTAAGCCGAGTTGCGCTCAGCTGAGGCCACAGTTCGGACGACATTGTGGCGAAGCCGTCATGATTCTGGTCGAAGGGATGCCCGTCGCTCGGAAGGCAGCGAGCTTGCTAATTCTCGCTTTTCTTCTAGAACCATGTCCGACCATGCAAATCGACGTCGGGACTAATCCTGAGCGTTCGTAGAAAATGCTTTGGTTTTCTCGGCTCAAACGCATCTCGACGAGGTGCACGGACACCCGTTCGCCAAAACGCGAGACTGACCACTCACGGGACTCGGCTTTCATGCCTGACCCTTCCGACGCAACGCCCTGGGCTAGGCTATGGTGCCCCTCCCGAGTTGGAGCCGGGGTTGGACGCCAACGCCAGATCTCAAGTGTCAGGTCTCAAAAACATGTGCCACGCCTGGGGCCTGGGCGTCAGGAAAACTCGACTGCCGCACTCGCCATCACTTTGCCGGTGTGGGGCGACTTACCTAGGGGGTTGGCCGTTCCTGATGCGCTGCTCGATCCCGGGCACGACCTTCGGCCCGTGGCCCCTCACCATTTTTCGAAGGCCAGGCTCAAACTCGTGGAAGAGGTTAAGCCCCGCGTCGCTGCCAATCGTCGAACCAAGATTGTTGAACGTCATCGCAGCGGGTCGCGCCCAATAGGGACGGTAAGCCGTGTGGATCACGACCGAAGTCAGCAGCCCGAGGAAATACGAAGTGTTCAGGCTCCCCTTGCCGGACTCGTCACGCGTGATGAAATTGCGCGAAGCGGCGTCAGTGGCCCGGCCCACGAAGGTGTCGCTGGTCGAAGGGGGATAACGCAGGTTCTGCTTGCGCAACGACTTGTCAAAAAACGTGGGGGGACTCTTTTTGAGTCAATGCCGCGTTATGGGCAGCGGTAACGCTCTGCTGCAGTTCGGCAATGACATGGCGCCGTTCTGTTCTAGGCACTGCGCCCGTGTTGATGCTTGTCGCGCCAAATGTCAACCTTCCAGCTCGTCAGCGATTCTGAAAGCACACCTCGACGCTAGCACTCCCGGTGGCATTCGTCTGATCAAAAGGGCTCATCGCCTGGGGGCAGTTTCGTCCTGGGCTGTCGATCCAGGACGCTACATTTCCCAGTATGGACATACGGCATGGAGAATCCAGGACGGATTCCTTGGCGGCGCGGCAAATGCAATTGCACAAACCACAGATGGTTATCTATGGATCGGAACGCAAGCCGGCTTGCTGCGCTTTGATGGCATTCGGTTTGTTCCTTGGACTCCGCCGGATTGGCTTGGCGAGAATGATTCTCGAAAGGATCGTGCGCTAGGCTCGCGAGTGTGGCGACCGTTCTAAGCTGTAGACCTATATGCGGGCGATACGGGAGACGGGCGGACAGGCAACGCATCGCGGAGTGGATGCAGACACAGAACACGGGCGTTTTTGATGACTCTTACCTTGCGGCCGTCCTACAACGTCGCTCCGCAAGCTTGCAGCCCGTGGTCAGGCTGTATGCGAAGCGTTCTAGGTATCGACCTCTCTATATACGATTGGAGTACACCGGGTCTGCAGAAGAAGAAGGCAAGTGAATACAATACAGTTGACTGTTCTTCTCACGTGTTCGACCGGTCCTGGGCAAAGAAGGGCTCAAAGCTGGTCTGGTGTGGATGCATCCCGGCGCGCTGCTGGGGATGGAATGATCTTTGCTTGTCGTGAAAGTCATCGTCACGGTCAAGTCGACTATTGATGGTGCGGCGGGGGCGGAGGAGACTTAAATGGATATGCGTGACATCGCGAAGATTGCGGGCGTATCGAGCGCCACGGTATCGCGCGTCATCAACGGATCCGATCGTGTCAGGCCCGCGACTGCCGACCGTGTGCGTCGCGTTATCGATGAACTGAAGTTCTTTCCCAACACCAACGCGACCACCCTGAAGTATGGCAGAAGCAGCACCTACGGTCTCATCATTCCCGATATTACCAACCCCTTCTTTTCAGAATTCATTAAATGCTTTGAGAGGATTCTGGTTGAGAACAACCAGGAAATGCTGATGGCAACCACCGATTTTCATCCCACACGGATTCAGCAGTCCGTGCGCAGAATGCTCGTTCGTAAAGTAGATGGAGTTGCGCTTCTCGCGTCGGAAATCGAAACGGAATCGATCGAATCGATGATCCATAATCGCGTACCGCTCGTGACGATGGATCGCCGCATGGTCGGTCCTGGATTGAGCGATGTTGTCATCAACAACACCAGCGGGATGGAACAGGCAATTGAATATCTGAAGGAGCTGCGACACACAAAGATCGGATACATTGGCGGGTCATCCATGATAACCATCTCTGACCACCGCGCAAATGCGTTCATGAGAGTCATGAAGAAATTCGGTCTAGCGGTGAATCCCGATTTCATGCAAATGGGGAACTACCGCGTCTCGGGTGGAGAAGCGGCCATGACCGAACTCCTCCGCATGGGTCATCGGCCGACCGCAATTCTTACAGCCAACGATCTTACTGCGATTGGCGCACTTCGCGTTCTGCGGCAAGATGGCTACTCGGTTCCTCAGGACTTTTCCGTCATCGGCTTTGACGATATCGAGTTAAGCGATATCATCTTTCCCCCATTGACGACGCTACGTCTGGCACGCTACGAATTTGCTGAAACCTTCTTTCGCGCGTTAGAGAACGCGAGGAAAGAACCCAACGCCGTTGGAGTGAAATACCCTGTCAGTACGAGCCTCGTCATCCGGAACTCAACCGGTCCGGCACCATCGGAGACATCGAAAGCCCGGAAGATATACCGGGCGCGGGCCCGCTAGAGTCAGCTTCTGTGAATCCAGAAGCTAGATGCGCAACATCAGGTTCGCAGAAAGTGAATGCAATTGGCTCCCGCATCAGCGTGACCACTGAGCTGATGTATCACCTCTTGCGCCGGTGCTTTCCCGTTGACCACTTGCGGCAGCAAGCACACTTACCAGAAGAAGACGTTCAGAGCAACGCACAGACAGACAATTCCCCCGGATAGCAGTGCCAGCAGTGATGGGAACTTGGAAGAAGAACAACCAGGTTCCCGAGCTGGCGATGGCTGCGGAAGTGCATGTTTTCGAGCGCGGCTGATAATCAGCGTAATGACGACAGCGACGCCAAAGCCGAGAACGGCGCCATAGAAGTTTGCATTCATTTGGCTCCCATAACGGAGCACGCGCGCGTGCGCTAGCCCCTGGTGCAGAACCGTGCAAACCAGGCCGGCAACAAAGCCTCCCAACCCGCCTCCTGCCGCCCTTCCCGGCACAACAGCCGAGAGCATCACAAGTGCGAAGAGCGGAGCATTGAACGTAGAGAAGATCATCTGCATGTATTCCATCATGCTCTGATTTTCCAAGGCGGCATACGCGCCGCCAATTGACAGTAATATGACTGCCGCGGTGGCCATCCGGCCCATCGAAACGTAGTGTTTCTCTTCTCCGCCGGGACGAATCGCTGGCCGATAAATCCCCAGCACCCAAGCGGCGCTGAATCCTGAAACGTTATTGGCAAACGTAGCCACCAGACTCGTCGCGAGTCCCATGATTCCAATTACGGCCCAGGAAGGGTTGTAGTAGTGGAGAATCATGGATGGCAGGGTCGCGTTCCAACTTCTTGTAGGTGTCGATTGCAGAACCAGCGGCGCGGCCACACCTGGAAGTACGATCAGGAACGCAAAGACTAGCTTAGCTGCCGCCAGTCCCAGAGGTACAAGCCGCACATCCGCCCCTCTCCTGACTGCGAGTGCCCGCTGCATCAGCACGAAGTCTGTACTCCAGTAACCAAAGCTGAGTACCAGGCCTAGACCAAAGATCAGGCCGAAGCGATCCATCGTCGCTTGGGGCGCAAAAACAGGTAGAGCCGTCCAGGCACGGAGCCGATCGGGCGGAATGCTCCTCAGCAGGTTCCCGATCCCGCCAAAATCGCGGATCACAAGGAAGCTGAGCGGCACAATCGCGACCAGCACAATGGCGAAGTGAAGAAGCTCCGTGTAGATGGTCGCCCTGAAGCCCCCAGACCAGATGTAGAACAGGACAAGGGGCGCCGTCAGCAACACACCCTCAAGAAAGCTCCAACCCAGGAAAGTAACGAACACTTGCGCGGCCGCGCAGAGACAGACTCCGGAAAGCAGGAGCATCATGATCGCCATACACAGCGCAACCAACGCTCGCGTGTCCGGGCCGTAATAGTGGGCAATAAAGTCTAAAACCGAGGGGTAACGTCCTTGAGCGTACGCCGGCAAAAGCCAGAAAACCAGCACCACCAGTGCAGGAATCGCGCCGATCCAATAAAAATGGGCAGCCAAAATCCCATACTGTGCGCCCAGCGCCATCATTGCGGTTACATCCAGCGAACCACAATTGGCTGCGATGCAGGCCACCATGCAAACCCACAGCGGCAGCGCGCCCGTAGCGTTCAAAAACTGATTGGAGTCTCGAGTCTTACGACCGGCCAGGATTCCTACGAGGATCAACCCGGCAAGATAAATGGCCGCCAAAGCGAAGTGAAATCGATTCCAAACCATGGTCCGCTAACGCCTCACCTCAGCCGAGGTTTCCGAGACTATGCTCGCAGCCCGCAGTCTCACCTTGGGGTTAAACCAGCAGAGAAGGATGATTGTAAGGGAAGGTGCTACCCAATCACCGAGGGCGAGTCAATTTCACCTGCCATCACCGGTAAAGTTGCAGGACCGTCCCTGACCCGGCTAAAACGACTCCTACGAATATGCTTGGCCGCCGCGTCCTTCAGGACTTGCGGAAATGAACCTACCCAGGCCGGCGTCGGTTGCAATAATTTTCCTTGACAAGATTTCAGAAGATGATCTAACGTGCTCTCGTAATAAATGTATACGTAGACATTCGCGAAAACCAGCCAATTCGATGGAAAAAGCAGATGACTGGCACAACAAATGAATACGTGGTCATTCCGAGCATCTGGGCCTGAATCTTCTGATTAAGACCGACGCCGCGATTGGGCGTGCCCATGTACCGTCACGCTCAAGACACCACTTTGGAGGCAATGTATGCCCTCTCCACGAAAATGGATTCGGAGACACGCAATCCACTCTATGTGGTTCTTCATATGCCTGTCTCTAGTGCTTATCTGCCACGACGCTCCTGCCCAGGTCCTTTACGGTTCCATTGTTGGCACGGTGACGGACTCATCCGGTTCTGTAGTTCCAGATGCGATCGTCAGGGCGACACAAACCCAGACGAATGAAGTGCGAAGTGCAACCACCAACGGCAGTGGTGTTTATACGCTTTCAACGGTTCCAGCCGGAACCTATACCATCAGCATCTCTAAGCCGGGTTTCGGGGAGTACAAAGCTACGAACATTGCTCTAACGATCAACGCAACCGCTCGCGTCGACGCATCACTTAACATCGGTGCGCAGACGCAGACCGTCACCGTGTCAGCGGAGGCAGCCGAATTGCAAACGGATCGGACAGACGTGCATGGCAACGTTAGTTCTGAAGAGCTGGAGGAGTTGCCGCAGCCTACCCGCACATATGAGGGATTGTTAGGGCTGTTGCCGGGTGTTGCTCCGCCGAATCCCCAGTGGGCAGGTGGAGGCGGCACAAACAATCCGGCCCGGTCGATGATCATCAACGTGAATGGCACCAGTGCAAGTGGTACAGCTGTGAGCGTGGATGGTGTGAGCGCATATAACCCCTGGGTCCAGTTCTATTCCACAGCCGTTCCCTCCACGGACGCCATCGAGACCGTAAATACGGTGACGGCCAGCTCTGGTGCCGACCAGGGAATCATGAACGGTGGTGGGATTCGCCTCCAAATCAAAAGCGGGACCAACAATTTTCATGGTTCCGCTTACTGGTCCAATGTCAACAACGCGCTCAAGGCTCAACCCTATTTCACCCCATCTGGAACCAGAAAAGCCAAGTACATCGACAACGATGCCGGCGGTACGATTGGCGGCCCAATCATAAAAAACAAGCTGTTCTTCTTCGCCAGTTATGAAGGTGATTTCCTGAGGCAGGCTTCAGGCGGTTTCTATTCGTTGCCAACCCCACAGATGACCAAGGGCATCCTGGCATCGCCGACTCCGATCTATGATCCGTCCACAGGAAATCCAGACGGCAGTGGACGAACAACCTTCCCACGGGATGCAAACGGAAACTACATCATTCCCACTTCAAGATTTGCCTCCGCGTCATCAACTCTACTGGCTAGCGTTCCTTCTGGTGTGCCAGACGGGAAGTTCACAAACAACATCTACATCAACACTCCATATCTCTATGATCTGCAGAAGATCGATTCGAAGGTGGACTGGAACGCGACTTCCAAGCTCAGGCTCACCGGACGATATAGCGCGTATCCATATAAGCAAAAGAAGGTGGCAGCACTTGGAGAAATCCTGGGGCCGGGCGATGGATCCAACACGGACCAACACGGCATTATCAATTCGACCTCAGTGATGGCCACTTACGTAGCCAGTCCGAACCTGGTGGTGGACGCTCTCTTCGGGTTCACCAAAACCGACCAATACCTGTTTCCTCCTATGTACAACACTCGCTACGGTGAGGACACTCTCAAGATTCCCAACTCTAACGTTGGGCCGCTACCCTCCGGGGGTGGCGTGCCTGAATTCAGATTCAGCGGGGGCCTCAATGACTTTGGTTACGGCTATCCTGCCCTCACCTATAAGGATCCTATCTTCCAGTACTCCGGCAATGTGACCTGGGTGAAGAGGAACCACAGTATTCGTTTCGGCATTGACGTTAGCCAGCAACACATCAATCACCAGGAAGTGACCCAGACTTACTTCAAATTCTCTGGAGGCCTCACGGGGCTCTACTGTCCAAGTTCTACGAGTCCCGGCTGCCAAAATGGAAGCCCGGCTACCGGCGAGTTCAACTCTTTCGCGGATTTTCTTTTGGGCCTTCCGCAGTCTGCTTCAAACAGCGAGTTGACCGAAACCTGGGTTACTCTGCGGAGCTGGCAATTTGCTCCATATGTCTCAGACACATGGCAAGTTCGGAAGAAGTTGACCCTTTATATCGGTACAAGCTGGGACTATCTGCCAGTTCCTCGCCGTGAGAATCGCGGTATCGAGTTCTACAACACGGATACGAATGCATTTCAGTTCTGCGGTTTGGGAAAAGTCTCAGGTGATTGCGGAATCTCGGTCCAGAAAGATCTGTTTGCTCCGCGAGCGGGCTTCGCGTACCGGATCAAGCCGAACACAGTGTTCCGGGCTGGTTATTCCCTTGCGCCGGAGCAGATCAGCATGGCTCGCGATGCGTTGTACAACTATCCCTCGACTGTGACGCAGAGCCTTTCGGGAACGAACAGCTATGTCGCAGCGACTACTCTGACTAAAGGATTTCCGACTTTGTCTCCTCCGGACATAAGTGCGGGCATAATCACCTTACCCTCAGACATTGGTGTTGCTTGGCCAGCTAAGCACTTTGTCCGCGGCTATACGGAATCTTATAACGCGACTCTGCAGCAAGAGTTGGGGTGGAATCTTCTGGCGCAGGTGGGATATGTAGGTACTCTCACCGTTCACCAGCATACGCGGGCTAACATCAACTACGGCCTTGTAGGGGGCGGTCAGGCAAGCCAGATATTGAATCAGAAGTTCGGAGTGACTGCTCCGATGACAGAGGTGCTGGCTTTCGAACACATGAACTATAAGTCCCTGCAGGCACAAATTCAGAAGCGGTTTGGAAGCGGCCTTCACTTCATGGCGAGCTACACTTTCTCCAAGTGGATGGGGCTTTGCTGTGACGAGCAAGGAGATGGTGCGCCGCAGATTCTCATTCCCGCCTACATACCTCTGACTTGGTCGCTAATGCCTGACGATCGCACTCACAACTTCGAGTTCAGCGCAATGTATGAATTGCCTTTCGGAAAGGGCAAGAAATATGCCACCAATGGC
>Ga0137396_10000213_pt1 | contig 25398 bp, 28 predicted proteins | sample czc16metaG_FD_108284 | JGI IMG/M metagenome (GOLD analysis project Ga0137396, IMG submission 108284) | Vadose zone soil microbial communities from Angelo Coast Range Reserve, California, USA - czcobulk3.16 metaG | ecosystem: Environmental > Terrestrial > Soil > Vadose zone | place: USA...
CATCACAACTGTTGCTTTTTCTTCTTTTGCAGTTTTAGCATCTAAAAGTTCTGAAGCTTTCTGAGCTACAAATTCAGCCGTTTTAGTAATGTCATTTTTATCAAGTATCATTTCCAATCCTCCTCTACCACCTTCTGTTGCATTAACAGATTCTGTTAGACCAGATTCATGAGCAGTTGCGGTTACGTTAGCTATCGTATCTTCGAATCTTTGAGTTATTTTGGTGCCTTCACTGTTCACAAAATATTTTGAAAAAGTATTATGTTCCATAGATACTGAGGATTTATGAATTCCTTTTTTACTTCTAATTATTTTATCACATTCAAAACCAATTTTTGCTAATTCTTCCAAAGAAGGTTTTTTTGATACAGCAAAATTAACTTTGTCTACATATACATGATTCTCTGCAAGTCTTACTTTTTGTTTTTTATTTATAGAATAATGGAGTGCGCTTTTTACTGCATCCAATGTTGCGGTTTTTAATTCGTCGAGGAGTTTTGGATTGGAGATAGAAAAAAATCCCCATGCTCCATTAACGAGGACTCTGATGCCCAAACCAGAGTCTCTTGAAGATGCAAAATGCTCAATCTCACCATTTTCTAGTAGGAATCCGTCACTGGAGACGATTTCAGCTCTGACATCACAGTATTGAGCGCCAGATTGTACTGCAAACTGTATTGATTTTTCAGCAAAATCTTCTAATTCCAATAAATCAATTTGATTGTTTTCAACTATTTATTTGTGTTAGAGTGAAGATTTGGATTTTCATTTTTTGGGAGTGTGAAAGAGAATGTGGAACCCTTTCCAAATTCACTTTCAACCCATATTTTGCCACCATGGGTCTCAACAATGCCCTTACATATAGAGAGCCCAAGACCGCTACCGCCTTTCTCTCTGGTTGTGGAGGTATCCACCTGGTAGAATTTTTTAAATATTTTATTAAGAGAGTCTTTTGGCAATCCAGTTCCATTATCCTTAACTGAGATCTTGATTTCATCTGGCTTAGCTTCAGCAAAAATTTGCACTTTTCCATTTTTTGGTGTAGTAGCTTTTATTGCATTTTTGATAAGATTAGTAAGCACCTGTATTATGCGTTCATCATCATAATTTGCGTAAATGTCATTTTTAACATATGACGTAAGGTCAACTTCTTCTGCGTTTGCTTGTGGCATCATCGATACTATGGTTTTCTCAATAGTCTGTTTGACATTTTCCATTTGTCTGTTAATTTTGAGTTGTCCAAGCTCTAACTTTTGTGCATCAAGTAAATCTGAAATAAGTTGCAATAGTGATGCAGAGCTTGATTTTATTACCTCTAATCTATCTTTTTGATCTTTGTTGAGACTGCCCAAGTGTTCTCCAAGTAAAATATCAGCGTAGCCTTGTATTGGTACTAGGGGCGTTTTTAATTCATGAGTGATCATTGCTAAAAATTCATCTTTTGCAATCTCAACTTTTTTTGCTTCTTGTTCCTTTACCTGTATAGTTTCTGACATCAAGTTAAATGTTTGAGCAAGAGTACCAATTTCGTCACTTGATCTATAATCTATTTTTTCCCCATAAAATCCTTCCTTTACACGAGAGAGTGCATTAGTAAGCATGGCAAGTGGATTAAGTGATTTTCTAATTGAGACCATCACAATAACAAACACTACAATATCTGCTACAAGCAATCCTTGTACGACGTTAACCCTCTCGCGTAATTTGCCATCTATCAATTTATTCCAATCAAACACAAAAAGAGCTGTTGTTGAAAGCAAAGATTCTCGTTGAGTATTTAATTCTTGAAGCGACTTTCCAAATTCTTTAGAAAGTAATGGAGTTGATTCAACAGTCTTTATTTTTAATCCTAAAGATTCCCATAATGGATCAAGCGCACGTAATGATGCAGCATTCGCTCTAGGAATGGTTTGAAGTGTTTCATTTTTTATCTGTACACCGTCAGTATCCAAATTGGCCAATGAAAGTCCTTCCAATTTTAGCAAATCAGCGTCAAACAAAATACGATCTTTTTTAATTAGATCAGAATAATTGCCCTTTTCTCCAATAGAAATAAGAAGTGTGTTTTCAGCTATAGATTTTGTAAGCGTAGTAAGCTCTGCTGCAATCTCTTTGTGTCTATTATAATTTCTGTCAAGTGAAGAAAGATCATTTGATACACCATTAGTTAATGTTATCAAGTCTCCGTCTTTTTCTAAGATATATTGTAATGCGCTTTTTACTCCAGGATCAAAGACAGGTTCCATTTGGATTTCTTGTGCCTTTTGTTTGTAAATGCTCCAAGAATTACCAGCGTCACCATAGTTATTCCTAAGCTCAGTTGGTACTGCAATTATTGTAGTTCCATTTAAATCTCCACCACTACCCAACACCGCATAAGTATTGTCAAAATCGTTAATTTGTTCCGAAAGAGTCTGTCTGTCTGCTTCGTTTCCACTTGCAATGGAGTTTGCAGTTCCTGCAATTCTCTCAACTATGACTTTAAGGTTACTTGCGCTACTAATTGAGTGCAATACAGTCTCATTTTCTTGGGATGTTTGTAAAAGTACAAATAAATTGATTGAGGAAACCGCTATTACGACAGCTAGTAAAACATATGTTTTGTAAACAATCCTCATTTGTATTAGAGCAAGATTAAGAGCCTATAAAAGTTAGCATAAAAATAATGTATTCATAAGATAAAATGTCTGATAACTTCCTTAAAATTGCAAGGCAGGAGATTCAAGCAGAGTTAGATAGTTTACAACAAATCTTAATTCAATGTAATGATGACAAAGACATTTCCAACAATGGTAACAAAATTGGGAAACATTTGCACAAAATTAAAGGCCTTGCACCAATGATAGGTCAAAATAATGTCGGAGAAATTGCCAAGATAAATGATTCAATTCTAAGGCACATCATTGAAAATGGAACACAAAGTGGAACATACCAAGTTATGAGTGAATCACTACAAATCATGCAAGAGATTTTTAACGGTACTAATAAAAAAGATGCAGAAGAATTCAAAAATAAAATTCGTAAGAGCTTTTCACATATCTTAAATCAATAAAATACAACTGTGCTTAAATACAAAAGATCATTTAGATTTGTCACATGGCACGCATAATGATTGCTGATGACTCTGATGCAATAAGATTGGTACTAAAAGATATTCTAGTGATTGGGCATCATGAGTTTGTTGCTGAAGCAACAAATGGAGTTGAAACTGTAGAAAAATTCAACAAAACAAAACCAGACCTGTTGCTATTAGATATGGCCATGCCCAAAAAAGATGGACTTGCGGCATTAAAAGAGATACTTGTTACAAATCCCAATGCAAAAATTATCATGATTACCGCTAGTGATAATCTCAATACAATGACTGAGTGTATTAATGCAGGAGCTTTGGCATATCTATTGAAACCATTTAATTTTGAGGATGTGTTAAAAACCATTAACAAAAAACTTGAAAGTGAGAAAAAATAGATCTGTATATGAATTCTAAGACATCTCTTTTCTTATATAGAAAAAATTAACTCCTAAGATCATGGCACGTATCATGATCGCCGAAGATTCTAATGCGACAAGACTAATGTTAAGAGAGTCACTTGAAATGGCACACCATGAAATTGTAGCAGAAGCAGTGGATGGAATTGAAACAATAGAAAAATTCATTGCAACAAATCCAGACATTTTATTACTTGACGTTGGAATGCCAAAAAAAGATGGAATATCTGCGCTAAGGGAAATAATGTCAACTAAACCTGACGCAAAAATTATCATGATAACTGCAGATGAAAATCTTTCTACGATTACTCAAAGTTCTGAAGCAGGTGTTCAAGCATACCTAGTGAAACCCTTTAGTTCTGAGCAAGTATTAACTGCCATTACCATGGCACTTGACTAGATCACAAACTAGTTTGATCTAAAACCTTCACTTGTAATCCATTTTGCCTGTTCAAGCTTGAATCTATTGTTACATCTAATGCAGACATAATCCATTGTCGGTTCTGGAAACTTTTCTTCACAGTCACTACAGATATAATAGTTGTCTATGACCTTGTAATCAACGCCAATTATCTTGATTTCTTTGTGGCACTTTGGACAAATATCATTTTTATAGGAATCTTCTACGGAAACATTTCCGCATTTAAAGTGTTCAATTAATTTGCCATGTTTGAAATTTGAGTTATTACATCCAGGACAGTAAAAGCTTTGGCCTATTTTTACAGAACCACATGTATTGCAGGAAATTTCCTTAATATCATCAAGCTGAACTACCTTTTCCTCCTCTTTTAGTTTTTTCAAATATTCTAAAATCTCCTCTTTTTTCTTTCCCGAGTATTCAGAAATTCTTGCCAGACTTATCCATTTTGATGATTTTAAAAATGAGTCTATCCTGGTGTTATCAACCGGTTCATTCTCTAGAATTTTATCCTCTTTTTCAAGTATTTCCATGGTATTTTTTATGTTCTCAAACCTAATCGGTTTCTCAAGATATTGATAGGCCCCATGTCTTAGAACATCTTTAATTGATTCGTCAGTTTTTTCATTGGCACTCTCTATTATTATCTTGACATTAGGACGAATTGTGAACAACTCTGACATTATATCATTTGCATTCATATCAGGTAGACTATAATCAAGGATGATGACTGGCATTTTGTTTGAATTTACAAGGTCTTCAAATACTTGGATCCCAGATCTACCATCAGTACAAATCTCAATGTCATGATAGCCGAGTTTTTTAAGAAAATCCTGAATAAGTGTTGCAACAGCTAAACTATCTTCTATTATCAAGATGTTCTTTTTTTGCTTTGACATTCTATTACATCCTCATTACTAACTAAATATATAGGATTTTTATAGGTATGAATAAAAAGCGTAAAAGAAACTCAATAAATGATGGAAAAAATTGTTGTCGATACTAGTATCATTATAGATGGAGAAATTACAAAGTTAATTGAATCAGGCAACCTGAAAAACTGTGAGATAATCATTCCTGTTGCGGTACTTGATGAACTTCAATCTCAAGCTTCACAAAGCAAAGAATATGGATTTGTCGGACTAGGAGAAATAAAAAAAATTCGTGAGATGTGCGAAAAAAATAACATTACCTTGAGTTTTGAAGGTCAAAGGCCAAGCATGGATGACATCAAGCTTGCAAGCCATGGAAGAATAGACGCAATAATAAAAGACATTGCAAAAAAAAATAATGCTACCTTTTACACTGCAGATTATGTGCAAGCACTTGTTGCCCAAGCCGAAGGTGTAAAAACTAACTATTCAAAGCCAGACGTCAAAACAACGGGCCTAGAGTTTGAAAGATTTTTTGATCCCCAAACAATGAGCATACACCTAAAGGAAGGTACAAAGCCCATGGCAAAACGAGGAAAGCCCGGCGCCTTTACCTTACTAGAACTTGAGGATAAAATTCTTACAAGAGACTATCTGAGCGGCATAACAACTCAAATCCTTGAAGCTTCACGAATTAACAGGTCAGGAGAAATCGAGATTTCAAAACCCGGAGCGTTGGTTATTCAATTCAAAGATTACAGAACAACAATAACGCATCCGCCATTTTCAGGCAGTTATGAGATTACAATAACGCATCCTATAGTAAAGTTATCCTTAGAGCAGTATGATATATCTGAAAAGTTGATGACGCGGTTTTCAAAAAAGGCCGAAGGCATACTTATTTCTGGATCGCCAGGTTCTGGAAAAAGTACGTTTGCATCTAGTCTTGCCGATTTCTATTCCAAAAAGGGCAAGATTGTTAAAACTCTTGAATCCCCACGAGACTTGCAAGTTGATGACAAGATAACTCAATATACTCACCTTGATGGCAGTTTTGAAAATTCAGCAGACATTTTGCTTCTAGTTAGACCTGACTATACAATTTTTGATGAAGTAAGAAGGTTCCAAGACTTTAGGGTATTTGCAGATTTAAGATTAGCAGGGGTAGGGATGGTTGGAGTAGTACACGCAAGCGCGCCACTAGATGCCATTCAGCGATTTATTGGAAAAGTGGAGCTTGGCATGATTCCTCACATCTTAGATACGGTAGTATTTGTAAAAGCAGGAAGCATTGCCCAAGTTTACGAGCTAGAGTTCAAAGTCAAAGTTCCAACTGGAATGACTGAACAAGATTTAGCAAGACCTGTAATAGAGGTAAGAAACTTTGAGAATCACAGTTTGGAATACGAGATCTATACCTATGGTGAAGAAAACATTGTCATCCCAATCTCAAAAGAAGCAAAAAGTGGAGGTATAGAAAAACTGGCCGAGTCAAAAATAAGAGAGACCATACGCAGGTTTGATTCAGATGCAGAAATTGAGATCTTATCCAATAATAGTATAAGAGTACGAGTGGACAAGGATGTGATACCATCAATAATTGGTCGTGGCGGCTCTACCATAAATGAACTTGAAAAAGATCTTGGCGTACACATCGATGTTGAACCAAAAGAAGGCACTAGTGGAAAAAGTGAGTGGTTTGAATTGTCCGAATCAGGAAATAATTTGATACTTGAAGTAGATGATAATAAAACAGGAATGTCAGTCGATATTTATGTCAAAGACAAGCTAGTAACGTCGTCATATGTTGGAAAAAAGGGAAGAATAATTCTTTCCAAAAAATCTGATGCCGGTAAACGAGTAATGAAGGCAGCGATGTCTAAAGAAGACCTTAGAATAATTGTACGAGATTAGTTATTCAAAATTACCAAGAACCCTTGGATTTGATTTCAAATATGTGATAAATTTTCTAAGTTGTTTTATGGTTTTTGGATTAAGATGGTGTTCTATTCCTTCTGCGTCCTTATTTGCAATGGCATGATCTATTCCTAGCATCCTAAAGAACTCTAGCAATATTCCATGTTTTTGTCGTATGGTATCTGCCACCAAATTTCCTTTGTCAGTCAGGTTTATCCCATGATATTTTTCATATTCCAAAAATCCACTCTCATCGAGTCTTTGGAGCATCTTTGTAACTGAAGGTGCGCTGACATTCATATATCTAGAAATGTCAATTGTGTTTGCATACCCTTTAAGCTCTACTAGTTCTGATATCACCTCTAGATAATCTTCCATTCTTGAACTCGAATCTGCCTTGGCTGACTTGTGAGCTTCCTTTATGGACTCTAGTCTTTCAGCACGCTTTTCCTTCATATTCTTGTCCAAATACCTTGAATGATATAATCTGTTCTCTTGGTGTGTAAGAAATCTTTACCTCGTTGTGATTTCTCTTTACCATGGAATTTTAACTATTAAATAATAGTTATCAAGAGATGGAAGAACATTATAGAAAGCATATTGCTAGAATTAAAAAAATAGGGGAATCTGCCAAAAGAAGAGTTGAGATTTACTCGAGCCTTGCAAATTTAGATGACAGAGGAACTGCACGATCTCTTGGGGCCTTGCAACGTGCACCTGCACCTGGAAAAAAACTACAAAAAATAGGGTTTATTCTATTTTGGATTCCAGAGCCGCTTATGATAACAAATGCCGTAGCAGTTCCAATGATCATAGCTGGAAAGTACCTAGACAAAGTTTACAATGGTTCCACGATTTCAGACGTGGGAGATGAAACTAGGAACATGATTGGTATCATAAACGATGCCAAAGAACACGTTAGATAAAGAGATAATATTTTTATTTTATTAACGAAAATTCATGTCATAACGGAAAGTATGATTTGTTGGAGAAAATTTAAGATCAATACTTTTACTATCGTACTATATTGTTCTTGTACAAGTAGTCTATTAATTCCAGAAACTCTGACTTATGTATCTGATTAGTGATAACCCATTGGGCTGGATTTGATACCCATGGTGGTATGTAAGTCCCGTTAATATCATAATCTGCTAATAATACGTGAGCGTAATGCAAGTTACCTTGGTATCTCAACCAGTTTGCTGTGTCATCCAACAACACAGTGGGATCAGGGTTTTGTAGCAACAAAAGCATCGCAGGCGAGTAAACCATTTTATATTCAGGATAGCAATTGAGCATTGTCTTATCTGCTTTTAAATAAAATGTCCAATTATCACAGCTTACATCGTATTCATATTTTGAATTATCTGGTGTCCAATTGAATCCATTTCTCAAGTTTGGTTCTGGATATCCGTGTCCTCTAACAAGTGTAATTGTGTTAGAGGTATAATCTGATTTAACTTCAGCATATAATGCATTAGGATAGAAATAGACTGTATCAGGATGATTTGTTATTGCATCAAACTCTTTTTTTGTTACATATTCATTATGTAATATTATAATCCGCTTGTATTGTTTTAGTATATCAGGATTTTTATCGATATCAACATCTGTGATAAAAGAATAGTTTAATGTTGAAAGGACAAAACTCCCTACTATACTAGAAGAGTACGATCCTTTAAAGTCACTTGGGATACTGACAGTCAAGCAGCTGGAATCACATCTTTTATGATAGTAATCATAAAATCCATTCTTTGAATATGCTGCTTGTGTAAAGATGGGATAGACAAATGCGGTGGTTTGAGATTTGCTATGAAATCCAATTTTTCTATACAAGTCATTGAATTTTGGATCTTTTGCCAAAGACAAGGCTATCATCCTACCATTTTCGTTATATTTTGGCAGGGTCTCGAATATTAGATCATCTACTGGAACGGTTAGAACCTGCTCTTGTCCTTCACTGTTGCTAACAAACTGTATAAATTTGCCAGCAATGTTTTGTAATACACCGAAGGAAATTATGAAAATTGGTTCATGATTAGATTGAGCAAAGACGTAACCTCCTGAGACTGAGAAACCTGCAAGAAGTATAACGATAACCAAAATTTTTCTTTTCAACTCATTTTTTTGTTTTATTTCTTCATATTTAAGAAATTTGAAAGAAATAGCGTATGTTTTTTCTGATTTCATTACAACTGATGAGGGCAATGTAAAGCTAAAACCAACAGCTGTAAAAGTTATTTTAGATGAAATTGCATGGCAGCTTAGCACAAAAATTGATTACAAAGGAATGAAACGGGAATGGCAGACAATGATTTTGATAAACGCTAGAGAGATGGTAAAATTATTTTGAAATTTGTTAAACGCACTATTAGTGTAATTGTAGCTATAATTTGTGGTGTTACGATAGCAATTTTTTTGTTAACTAATATCATTAGGTTTACTGATGTTTCATCTGCAATTGCTTACATTCTTGTTGCTGGGATCGTAGGGGTTTTGATTTGGGGTTTTAAGCCTCGAATATCTGATAAGATTGATCATAATGAAACAAAAGAGAAACCAAGAGAGAAAGAAGTAAAAACAAAAGATGAGGTAGAAGACAGACCTAAAAAAATTCAGCGTAAGACAATAAAAGTTCGAGTAGAAGAATATGATGAGTTAAGACTGAATCTTAGAAAAGGCGATCTAATAACGGGGAAAATTTCTTCGGATGGTTTTTTTAATGTGTATTTCCTCACAGAGTCCAGCTTTAAGAGTTTCAAAAATGACTACAATTTTCATGATTTAGGTGGAAGTGAGAACGTATCACATTTTGAACCAGAGTTTGAAGCACCGCGTAAAGATACATTTTATGTAGTATTACAAAATGCAGATAAGAAAAACATCGTAGTTAACGTAGAATTATTTTCTAGTTAAAAACATCATATTTGTTTTAATTTAAAACAGACAAGCAAACGAGTTTATCGACAAAGAGTAAAATGGTATTCCCACTCTTTACACACAAAAACATGCTGTTGTCGTAAAGCTTTAGAAGAATAGAAGTAACTTCATTACAACACATGGGTATTTTTGACAGATTCAAGAAAAAAGAACAATACCGTAGGAGGCAGAGTTATCTAATAGAGTTTAGATTTTCAGGCTATGCAAAATATACAATAAAAAAATTAAAACACAGTATTTCAAAAAACTTTCATTTTGAAATAGACGATAAACCGCCACACATCACACTTGTTGGTGAATTAGAAACAAATGATGAAAAACAACTGGTAAAGCAAGTAGTAGATGCCTGTAAGCAGTACAAGTTGGTCAGATTCAAGCTGGATGGATTTGACAGCTTTGAAAACCGTGTAATTTTTGTGAAAATAAAAGCATCCGAAGAGCTTGAAAGTTTCAGATTAGATCTGGTCAAAAGATTGGAACCTTTCTGTGATTTATCGGAATTTGATCATGATTCTGTTTTTACGTATCATGCCACACTTATCATGAATGATATTCAAAGAAAATTTGATCGTATCTGGGAATATTTACAAAGTTGGAAAATACATCAGATGAATCAGTATGTTCTAAGAGTCACTATTCTAAATGAACAGCGTAAAATTCTCTACGAATATGACCTGATACTTGAAAGACTCTTGAACCGTAAAGACGCATTAGATGAAAAAATATTCGAGAAAACGATGGACAAATTCAACAAGATACGGGAGGTCTCAGAGATTGAATTTGAGGATGTTACAGATAAAGAAAAAATCTATGTGTTTAGTGACCCACATTTTGATCATGGCAACATAATTCGATACTGCAATAGACCTTTTGAAAACACTCCGCATATGAATAGAAAACTGCTTGATAACTGGAACAAGACCATCGGCGAAAATGACCATGTTTACTTTCTTGGAGATATGACCTATGGAAGAAATAGGCATCCAATAGATTATTGGCTAGGTAAACTAAATGGACAGATATTCTTTATTCGTGGGAACCATGATACAGATTCAATCACAAGAGCTACTGTCATACACAATGGATATGGTATAGAGTACAAAAATTATAAGTTCTTACTTCGTCATGATCCTTACAGACCTCTTGGTTATAATGGATGGATAGTACATGGAGACAAGCATAACAATCATTTGAAAGAATATCCATTTATCAATAAAAAAAACAAGACGGTAAATGTCTCATCTTAGCTTGTCCATTATACCCCATTAAGTCTTGAGAAACTAATTTCACTGATAGAGACTGGGCGTGACTTTAAAACGATAGAGGGATAGAAAAAATTCATGCCAAAATTATGACGTGATGTGATTTGTTGGAAAGAGGTTTAATAATTACGAAAGGTATATGATTCAATATTGTTTGGTTTCGGTAAAAAAGATAAATTTTCTTACAAGGAACGTGTCAAAATGACAGGTGAGATATTAATCTTAATGCATGAAAAAAAATATGAGGAGGCATTTGAGTGTTATAATCAAGCCATAAATTTAGATAAGGAATATGTAAAAGCTTGGTATAGGTTAGGATATCTTTCATTTAATTTTGGAAGATGGTATAAATCAATAGAATGTTTTGAAAAAGTTATTGAGCTTGAAAGACATAAAGATCCTGATGAAGCTATTTTCATAAATGTAGCTAACTTCCTTTATATGATGGCTTGTATTAATTTATGGAATTCTTGTGTATTAAATAAAAAATCAATACCTGATGAAATAAAACAAAAAACAGAATATCAAGAAAACCTAATAAGATCATGGTTTGAAAGATTGAAAATAACACCAAAGTTCAACAATGAAACAGAGTTTGTAGATTTTTGTGTAAAAAATTTCGATATTCTTTTAGATAAACTTGAACCAAAACTAGACGGCTTGTTTTTAAGAGGTAAAGAAACACAATTCAATATTCAATACGGTAAGCTAGAAGACCTCAAGGAAAGAGGATTCAAAATTGATTAATCCCATTTTTTACTCGTAGAAATCCGTTATTCTCGGTATATGGAAGGTATGATTTGTTGGAAATGATTATATCATAAAAATATTTTCATATATTATGGAAAAATTTTTTGTCTGCAAAGAATGTGGTTTTGAAAGTAATTCATTAATTGATCCAGAGAAACATAAGAATGTGCATAAAATTCTGGATTTACTTGATGATATAAGCGGGGAGGAAATTGACTTCATATGGGGAAAAGCTGAGCAAATGTCTGAAGAGTATATTGATGCAAAAATGAAGTTAAAACCAGAACTTTATACCGATGAACGTATGGACGCAGATATTGAAAAAATGTTAAAAAAGAAATCGGATGATTAGATAACATCGTGCGTTATTATTTGTTGGAGAATCAAGAGTTTAGCTTGGTGATTACTTTCGTCATTACTTTCGTATAGGACACAAAAAAATCGTTGTCTATATCCCCATTGGTTTTTAACTAGAACTTTTTCTTTATATCGTGTGGCATCTAGAGCCCAAATCTTAATTCCCATAGCAATTTCTGCGGTAATAATAGGAGTTGTCGGAGTGCTAACAATACCTGCTGATTATAAACTTGATCAGACCAAATTTTCAAAAGGAGTGGTAAAGCTTGATGATGTCACACTAGATGTTCAGGTAGCTCAAACGAATTCCCAGAGAACACGTGGTTTAATGTTTCAAAATCAACTTCCGTATGATCAAGGTATGATCTTTGTGTTCGATGCTGAGCAAGAAGTACCCATTTGGATGCCAAACATGCAGTTTTCATTAGACATCATCTGGTTTAACGCTGCAGGAAACGTAGTCCATATAGAAAAAAACGTACCCCCCTGCAAGTCTCCTCTTGAGACGGCTTCTTGCACAGTTAAGGATGGGGGCAGAAAGATGTCAAAATATGTTTTAGAAGTCACAGCAGGCTTTGTGGAAAAGTTTAACATCACCGAAAATTCAAAGCTTCAGATTATTTCTATCTAGTTTGATTTTTTTTAATTGATAGTTTTACTTCTTCAAAGGCTTCCTGTACCTCACTTACTGCCGCCTCATTTTCCAAAGTACTGATATCTCCAATCTCGTCACCTTTTGCAATTGCCTTTAATAGTCTGCGCATTATTTTGCCACTACGTGTTTTGGGAAGCCTTGGTACAAAATAAAGCTGTTCAGGTGAAGCTATTGGGCCTATCACATTTCTTATGTGGTGTATAATTTCATTTTTCAAAGCCTCGCTGTTTGAATAGCCATCTCTTAAAACCAGAAATGCAATTATCGCTTCTCCTTTAACATCGTGTGGAATTCCACAGACTGCAGATTCTGCTACAGCTTTGTGTGATACAAATCCACTTTCAAGCTCTGCTGTTCCAAGTCTGTGACCTGCAACCTTTAGAACATCGTCTGCTCTACCTAACATCGAAAAATAACCATCTTTGTCTTTGATTGCATAATCACCTGAATAGTAACTTGTTTTGTATTTTGACCAATAGACTAGTTTGTATTTTTCATCGTCTTGGTATAACGTCAAAAGCATCCCAGGCCAAGGTTTTCTTATTACAAGATATCCTTTTGTTTCAGGGGCGACCTCGTTTCCTAATTCATCAACTACTGCAATGTCAACACCAGGTATTGATCTTGTTGCGGAACCAGGTTTAAGTGAAATTGTCTCTAGTCCTGGTACGGGGGAAATCATTGCACCGCCAGTTTCTGTCTGCCACCAAGTATCAACAATAGGAGATTTCTTTTTACCTATGATATCATAATACCACTTCCAGACCTCAGGATTTATTGGCTCTCCCACTGTTCCAAGTAAACGTAATGATGACAAGTCATGCAAGTTTGGTATACCATCTCCAAACTTTATGAACATGCGAAGTGCGGTAGGTGTTGTATAAAATATTGTTACCTTGTATTTTTGAATAATTTCCCACATTCTTGATGTGGTTGGAAAATCAGGAGCTCCTTCGTACATCACTTGGGTTGCACCATGTAACAATGGTCCATATGCTACATAACTATGCCCTGTTACCCATCCGATGTCAGCTGTACAAAAATAAACATCAGAATCTTTGATGTCAAAAATCCATTTGAATGTGGAATACAGATGCGTCAGATATCCACCAGTACCGTGTAGTACGCCTTTTGGTTTTCCTGTTGTACCAGATGTATAAAGAATATACAATGGATGATTACTTTCTAATTTTTCTGGCTTGCAATTTGGCGATGCTGATTTCATAAGATCGGACCATTTTTTGTCCTTCAAAGTTAGAGATACTGGAATTTTGGCATGCTCTAGTACAATTACGTTTGAAATAAAATCTAGACCAGCGATTGCGTCATCTATAACCTCTTTTAGTTTTATTATAATGCCGCGCCTGAAACCACCATCAGCGGTAATCACAACTTTGGAACCCGAGTCTTCTAGTCTATCTCTAATTGATTTGGCACTAAACCCGGAAAAAATTACTGAATGGATTGCTCCAATTCTTGCACATGCAAGCATCGATATCAATAATTCTGGAACCATTGGAAGATAGATTGTTATCCTATCTCCTTTTTTTACCCCAAGTGACTTGAGTACGTTTGAGAGTTTGTTTACCTCAACTAATATATCATTATAAGAAAGTACTCTACTTTGACCGCCCTCTCCTTCCCAGAATAGAGCCGTTTTTGTTGGGTTTTTTTGCACTATTACGTCTAGCGTGTTGTATGAGGCGTTGAGTTTACCGCCAACAAACCACCTCCCAAATGGAGGATTCCACTGTAAGGTATTATTCCATCTCACAAACCAGTGAAGGTTTTTGGCCTGCTCTGCCCAGAATTTGATATAATCTTCGTCTGCACTTTTTCTTGTCTTGAAATCGCTGTTTCCAAGTCCTATGGTATAATCTGCCAATAAGATACTCTGCAGACTGTCTTAAAAAAAAGATTTGCTTAAGACAAGAAGGTATGGAGCGAACCCTATTTCCTATTCTTATGACTTATTGGGATGACATCCTACTAAGCCAATCTGAATCTTGAGATTCTTCTGCACCGTCAGCTCCAATGGCAACAGGCTTTTGCGATGGTGTGGGGGGAGTTGTATTACTAATCGCTGGGCTTGGTACTGGTGCTACGGTTTTAGGTGGTTCCGTATTCTGGTTGCTTTCTACTTTTCCCAAATATGAAACGGCGGCCGAATGAAGTTGTTCCTTTGGGTTTTCCGTTCGCTCCACATTTTCCACGGAGAGGTCGGATATTCTGTGTTGGATGTTTACAATTTCTGCTTTCTCATGTGATATGTGTTCTACTATTTCGACAGTCTGTGTCTTTACAGATTCATACTTGGCGTCTGAAATCTCGTTGCTCTTGTATTGCAACTTGGCATCAAACACAAGCATTCTGATTGACTTGAGTTGGCTATCCAATTCTGCCAGTCTGTGATCTAGTCTTTCTTTAATTTGTTTTTCTGATTCTTCCAGAGTTAGAAGTTTCATCTTGTATTTTTCGTGGATGAGCTCTGCATCCTCCTTCATGTCGTCGTTTTCAGATACGATGTCTATCAAAGCTCGTATTCGGCGCAATGTAAGACCTTTTTCGCGCAACAATCGCTGTGCTTCTAATCTCCATCTTGGAATGAAAATTACAAAAGCTCCTTGTACGACTAGTTGCTCAAATGGTATCTGTCGAAGTCCTTCAGAACCACAATCAACACCAACGGTTTGTACAGTTCCGTCGATATCAGTTATAGTGCCGACGACTTTGCCGATAAAAGTGCCGTACATGTCTTTTACTTGCTTGCCGATAAACTCGATCTCTTCTTTGCTCATGAAATAAGGTTTTAGACTTTATATAATCAACAAAGTGTTAACAAGCTTTCCAGTTTTAGTAAGATCATTTTAGCTAAGGTATACGAGAGGAATTATGAAAATTTCTCCACAATTTTAAAATGTCTTTCCTTTTTATAAAAAACATGATTGAAAAAGATGACTTGGACCAAATTCTGCATTTTGTTTCAAAAAGATGGGTAGACCTGAGCCGCGATCTGCAAAACAAGTCCTTTGAAAATCTACCGACAAATTTTTGGATGAACTCTATCGGTGGGAAAGCTGGAACTGGAAGATGGGTAACAACTTTGATGTATACCGAAGATGAATCAGAAGCTGAATCATTTAAAGAAGTTTTACTCAGATGGCAATCAAAACACAATTCAAGTAAAAACAATCCAGCTGACATAATTCAGATTGGAAAAAAGTAGTTATTTATAATTGAATAACAGTCCGAAAATGATGTCGGAATTTTCGGATTCTCAAAAAGAAATTTTAACAAAGCACTTTTCAAATGTAGAAGACTTTGTTTTTGCAATCATTACTCCAAGACAAGTTGATCGTGGTGCACTAATGTCAAGATATAGTAGAACTGACAAGAGCATGCGAAAAATTTTTCTTGACGAGTTTTTACAAAACGAAAATCGCGGTGAAGAGTTTTACAATAAAGTTTTGCTTGAATACGGAGATGACTCTGTTGCTGAGCTTGGCGAAGCACAAATTGCTATCGAAGGCCTATCAAACATTGCAGTAAAAAAAATAGAAGACCGTAGAATTGGTTTATCATATCTTGAAAAATCTTCTCGCTATGTTACCTGGGACAAAAAAATTAATGGTCAATACAAATTTTTCAGGGAACCTGATATTATGAACTCAAAATATGCAGACAAGTATTTGGAATCATGTAACTTTGATTTTGAAATATATTCAAAAAATATCCAGCCAATGATTTCTTACATTTCAGAAAGAGAGCCTATCGATAGCCAGAAATTTAAAAACTCGCAGGGACAAGAGATTTCATTTTCACATCTATCAAGCGAGGATGATATTAAATCAGCGACAAGAATTTACAATGCTACAATAAAAGCAAAGGCACTAGACACACTACGAGGAATTCTTCCTGCCTCTACTCTTACAAACGTAGGGATAACTGGAAACGGCAGAGCCTTTGAGTATCTTCTTACCATATTGTATAGTTCTGGTTTACAAGAGGAAAAAACACTTGCAGGAAAAATTCATCGTGAGCTTGATAGTATAATCAGATCTTTTGTGAAGAGAGCTGATGACAGGTACGGCAAGGCCCTGCAGCAATATCTTGGTGAGATAAGGACACTCTCATGTGACATGAATAAGAAATACCTCAAGGCCAAAAAGAGCCATGATTTTCTTGTAAATCTTGTAGATTATGATTCAGAAAAAAAAGCAGAAGAAAAGATAATTTCTGCCATATTGTATGAGCAAGCGCAAGGAATTTCTTACAAGGAAATTGCCTTCAAAGTAAAAAAAATTGGTCCTCAAGCTAGGAAAAAAATCATACAATCATTTGTTAGTATTCGCCAAAACAGAAGACAAAGACCACCCCGTGCCTTTGAAATGACAGAATATACTTTTGACTTTTTAACAAACTTTGGAATGTTTCGTGATTTGCACAGACATCGAGTTTTAACACTAGAAAGACAGTTGCTTACAGCAGATCATGGGTTTTGTGTTCCAGACGAAATATCTTCACTAGGAATCAAAAAAGATTTTGAAGACTGTACGTATAAATCAAAAGAAACCTTTGATATGCTGCGCCAAAAAATGCCAGAACAAGCCCAGTATGTAGTAAACTTTGCATACAATTACCCATTTTTTATGCGACTAAATCTAAGGGAAGCAGTACATTTGATCGAGCTTAGAACGGTTCCACAAGGCCATCCTGATTACAGAAAAGTAGCCCAAAACATGTATCAATTAATAAAAAAGGTTCAGCCCAATCTTAGTAGAATCATCAAGTTTGTAGATTTAAACGAGTACAAACTTGAACGCTTAGAGGCTGAAAAAAGAATTGAAGAAAAGCGTAAAAAGCTTGAAAACTGATTTTAAAACATAACATTCATTTTTTAAAAGATGATTTTAATTTTTCAATCGTTGTGTCAAAAATAAATACTAGTCTTAATCATGGTAAGAAAGAGAAAAATTATCATGGTTGACATTTGGACTTTTGTTGCAATATCAATTCCTACCATGGTGCAAACGTACTAGATTACCTATTGCAGTAATATGGTCAACATCTAGTCCATGACGAATTCCAAGGGCGATCATGCTGTTAAAAAATCCTCGTGGGTCGGCGCAGGATTTAGCTTGGGACATATGGTTTCAGTTCTTGTAGAAATGATTTTCATAATTTTTCTAGTTGGAAGCATCACCAACGTAAACAATATTGCGTTTTTAGGGGGAGTAATAGGAGCTGTTGCATTTGGGACAATCGGCGCAATTAACATTTATGCAATGAAAAAATGGGGCAAAAGCGGTTCAGCCATACTTTCTAGCAAGATTCTAAACAAAACAGGAGTCTTGGGGCCCTTTGGTTCTTCCCTGGTTACAGGTCTAGTTTTTGGTTTAGGATTTGATACTGCGACACAAATTTCTGCAATTGCTTTATCTGTAGTGGTATCAGCAACGGCTGGAATTCAGGTATCATTAATGCTTGTAGGGCTCTTTGCTTTAGGGATGATTCCTGTTGATACGATAAATAGTGTTGTACTTCGCTCGGCATTTTCTAGGCTGTTTAATACCAATGGTTTTAGCTATATCTCATATTCACTTAGCGGAGCTGCCATAACAGTTGCTTCAGTGGTATCATATGAGACATTAACAAATACTGTGATTCTGCCAAATATAACAGGCCCATTGCTTGCTGTATCAATTATTTCCATATCCTTTGGATATGCCTTTGTAAAAAGAAAGTACAAAGTTTTGGATAAATTGTAGTAGTATTTCCATTTTGGAAGCTCAAAATTACCTAAAATTCCGCAGATAATAAATTCGTGCTCATTTACATGGAGCCAAAGCTCCTGTCCGTATCAAATTGAACACACGCACTGATAATACGTCACAAGGCCAAGACTTTTGTATATGCCTAAATCTTCAAAATCTGCTTCGATGGAAAATGCTCCATTAGGAATATTCTCGTCTGAACCTGGCACCGCACTATATGAGCAAAAAAATCATCTAGATAGAATAAAAGGTGAGCTTTTAAAATTTGGTTTATCTGCTAATCAGGCCAAAGTCTACATATTTTTAGGAAAGTATGGCCCAAATACTGCACCTGATGTTAGCAAATCCCTAGAGTTACCTCGTACTGAGACTTATCATATTTTGAATACCTTACAAAATATGGGGATCGTTACAGCAGAATGTTGCCAGCCCACCAAGTTTGATGCCTTGCCATTATCTCGAGTGATTCAAACATTGGTTAATTCTGAAAAAGAACGAGTCAATATTTTATTAAAAAATAAAAAGGAACTAGTTGATTTATGGAACAAGATTCCATCATTTGTTGTAGAGACAAATGAAACAAAAATTGACAAATTGCAAATGCTTCAAGGGGTACCGCAAATTCACAATAAAATAAAAGAAATGATTTCAACTGCCAAAGAAGAATTCTTTTTATATTGCACACCAAAAGATTTCTCAAGATTTTATCACTCTGATCTTATCAAATCATTGGGTAGTTCACCTGTTTTTGAGAAAGTAATTATCTCTCCATCTCATACACTGCCTGAAATTGGTGAGGAAATAAACAGATCAAGAATAAGAATAATGCCTACAGCAAAGACAGACACCTTGTGCTTTATGGTAAAGGACTTTGAAGAATCATTATTTTTCTTAAGAAACGCAAACCATCCTTCACATAATATCTTTGCAGTATGGGCCGACTCGCGTGCAATGATAGATTCGCTACGAACATTGTTTGATTATTCGTGGGAAAATTCAGAAATCCTCTATTAAATTCCTGTGTACACTTTTTGGAATAGAATCATAACAATCTCTATGGTACCACTTGCCGCCAAATGTGACTGAACCGGCCACTATCTGCATCTCTTTTTTACAAACTGCACAATTTTGTATTAGATAGTTTTTGTCTTTATTTAATTTTGTACTATCTGCTGGTGCCACTTTAATTTTATTTTCTACCACAGATATGCCCATTTTTTGTTTCAGATAATTAAGAGGGTGTAAAAGTAGAGAATTACACATCATATTAATTCTAGGTGTAAAAATCAGACTTTACCTTATTTAGGTACAAATTTCATCTTCCTCAAGGCTCAGATGTCATTACTTTTGTTAGGTCTTGTTTCTTTCTCTGGAATAGGAATACTAGGGGCACACCAAACTGCGGCAGACCAGTGGCCTGTAGGTTGTAGTGGAATTGGCGTGCAGTCTGGTTGACGTAACAGATACTACTGGACTCATAAGTTATGATTCAGGTACATTGTCAAACGGACAAAACGTAAAATATGTAGCTACATTAAGCTATGATGCTGGTACAGCATCTGCCCCGAACTGCGCTTATCACGGAGGTACGGCTACTCTTACATTACCAGATGGTACAATTGTAACCTCTCCAACGGTGCCCTGTGTAGGTCCTCTGCCTGGTAACCCTGCTGGTGATCATTGTATTATTGCACATACATCTTTTACATTTAACGCGCCCTATACTGTTAGTTGTACTAATGCTCAAGGCGGTTTACTTGTTGCTAAACTTTCCTATACAGATAGTTCTGACACTGGAACACTTCCAGAGCCATCATAGGGCCGGTTAATCTAGCTCATAACAATCAAGTACCCACCTGTGCAGGACATCCAGTTGGTGGGTTAATTCTTCCAGTTGATATGACTGCTCTATTTGTTGCAGGTACAATGACAAATGCATTTTGGATGGTACCAACACTTGGAGGAATTGCCGTATCTGCAATGGTACTATTCAAAGTAAAAAGAAAACGAGTTTAGACTAGATCTTATCTTTCTTGAAATAGAATAGAACCATTCATAGTTTTTTAATCCTCGAACTCATGTAGATCATCAGATTCCTCAAAATCTAGTTCATCAGAATCATCAAATTCTTTTTTTGTAGATTTTTTCATGTTTGGTATCAGATTAATGGTGGTTATCTGAATTTGCATAGAATATCCTGTGACATACTACTTTAGAATCAATGATTTAATTGCCAAACCACTGTTCTAGTGTATGACTTTTTTTCTCAATTGTTTTTTTTAATCTGTTAATTGACGTCTCTACTCTTTCACGCGAGAAACTTCTTTCATTAGATAAATAATTAATGATTCCCACAAAATCTATTTCGCCAAACTTGATCTCTCCCACACTTGCAACTTTGGGTTGCAAAAATATCTGACGTATTTGCCTGTAATCTATTTCTGAAAGTTTTTCTTGGATTTGTGGAATTTCTTCAAGCTTGCCATGTTCTTTTATTAATTTAAGTGCAGTCTTTGGGCCAATCCTTTCAAAACCAATAGGGTTAAAATCGGTTCCAATTAAAATTCCAAGATCAACTAATTGTTCTCGTGTGAGTGCAAGCTCTGCAAGTGTTTTTTGCAGATCAATTAATTCTGGTTCGATTTCTATTGTGGTATTTCTGTTTGGTAATTTTCTTTTGCCACTATTTGTAAAATTTCGAACTAGCTTTTTTGCCCCAAACAATAAAGAATCAAAGTCTTGGCTTGCTGCAACATATGCTTGCCCTGTTATAGTAAGATTAGCTGCTGTCGCCTCACCTTCAGAAGGCGCTTCTATATACGGAATGCCAAAAAGTCCTAACAGTCGTTTAGAGTCTTCTACCATGTCATCTTTTAGTATGGATGTCTGCTGGGCATATTTTTTTGCCTCTTCGTATTTTCCTTCTGTTAGTGCTTTTTCGAATTTGATTGTTGCGTCTTTTTTTATCTGCTTTCTTCTTTCAATTTCTGCAGATTTCAGTGATGGTGGTTTTCCATCAAAAACATAAACTGGTTTTATTCCTAGTGACAAAAAATTTACATTCCTATAAAACAGACCAGAGATGTGGCTTGTAATTTTCCCCCTTGAATCTGTTAGTGGTAATCCTTCAGGACCCCGTATTATTGCTAAAAACTGGTAAATTGCATTGTACGCATCTATTGCTACAATTTTGGAAGAAAATGATTCCAGATTTGTTTTTTCTCTGACACATAGTGCCTTTAGATCTAGACCCACAAGATATTATCAGAGCTAGTGAATTTTTGCTTTCCTATTTCTTGCGAAGACTAGATTTTGCTTCCCATCCACGTTCTATAATTTCTTCATAGATGTTTGAAAGTTTAGGAATCACATCTCCTTTTTCAGCAGCAGTCTTGACTTTTTCTCGGTAATAGTTTTCAATTGCTTTTGCAGTCTTTGCATCAATTGTTATAGAAATTCTAGACTTGGACATTACCATCAGACCTGTGATATCATGATAATGTACATATCAATAATAAACTATCTATTATCAATTATTACACTCAAACCATTACAAAGCCATCTTTTGTTATCTTTAGTGTTATAGGCTTGTCTTTTGGAAGTCCCAGATCTATCAATAGTTCCTCTATTGTCATATCGTCGTCTAGTGCGTATTTTTTGCCTTCAAATTCAACTGATACGGTCTTTTTGGTGAGAGCCTCCATTTGCGCTTATAGTAAATAGTCTACTTTATATCCTTTACTATATATTTGATCACTTTAATTCTAACTGTATTTATTTGCCAAATAGATCAGACAGGTTGCCAGGTTAGCCAAGCGGTACGGCGACCGCCTCGAGATCAAATACAAGGTAGCGGTTGTGCTTTCAGCACTCAGGGGTTCGAATCCCTTACCTGGCGCTTACTTTTGTGTTTAATACCCCAAGTGGAATAATAAAGTGATCTCTGAATCCCGTATCCTGTAAATTGGTGAACCGCCATTAGTTGGGACATTCCAGGACAAATTGATCTGTGATATGAAGTGACCGCAATTGCAGTAAGATCTGTTGGAGGCTAGGGCTTAGTCGCATTACCTATAGCTGCATATGCAATATTAGAACGCAAGCTTGGTCCAACAGAATTAATGGCAAAGAGACGGTATCTGTAAATTGTATTTGAAGACAATCCAGTATCAGAATATGTTGTGGTAGTAGAATTTGTGTTTGAAACTATAGTGGACCAAGTTGTACTGTTGTTAATTGACCTATTGATCTTGTATCCTTTAATTGCAGTTCCACCAAGCTGTCCAAAGAGAATTTCTGTTTTTTCTGCAGCTGAGGGATTAGATAACGCCACATTTCAAAATATGATTGCATGGTTTAAAATAATGTGTGAGATTATTCCATAAGATGGTGTCACATGCTTTAAATATTTGGCATATTCTTTCAGGCGCATAGTGTAACGATTTTATAGGATTTTTTTGCATAATTGTCATACAGTAATTTGTTTGCATAGTTAAATAATGCAGGAGAGGTAAGAAATGATTGTAGAAAAATATGGAGCAAGACATTGATACTTTGCTAAACAAGCTGAAAAACGCGGTGGTTAATATTTCAGTCAGCGGCCCAGGCATGGTAGATAAAAACCATTACGGCAATCCTTCAAGATATGAGATGGACGCCCTTGGCATCATATCTGTCAAGCTATCGACTAAAATTAGCTCTCTTGACGACTGGATAGGCAATAATCTAAAGGTAAACCCCCCGTCGCCCTACATTGAAAGCAGCAATGAACCTCTTATCGATGTTCTAGACAGCCCCGATAACCTTAAAATCGTAGCGCTTCTTCCAGGTGTAAGAAAGGAGGATATTAGTTTTAATCTTAAAGAAGGATTTGTTGAACTGGTGATAAAAAAAGGCAACCAAATTTATCGTAAGGAAATTCCGTGTGAGGTCAGACCAACAAAAATTATAACTGAATCTGTTAACTACAACAACTCTATTTTGGAAATAGTTTTCAAAAAAAAGATCTTGTGAAAAACTATAACCGTCTTTCATAATTTCCATTTAGATGATTTTTACATCCAAATATATGCATAGTTGAAAATACGATGTGATTCAATATAATGATGTAATGACACATGGTAAGGGTGAATTTTGATAAAGTCAGCTTGTGTTACCGTAGCATCATCAGCTGTACTGTTACTGGTCTTCCTGAGTGTGATGATGGCGTCAACGATAGGTACTGCAAGTGCGACCAACTCCATTAACAAGATACAATCAGGTCTTGTTGTTTCTGATCCACTCACCACTGGAAATACAGCATCCTGGACCTTTGGAGGAACTGCATCCTTTCATAGATCCTACGAAGACTCTCAAGGACTACACATCTGCGTACAGGCACCATCTAGTGGAACTTGGTTCAACTACTACGCATCTTCTCAGCCTCCCAACGCACGGCTTTACCATGCACTTGTGAATATTCCAGATACTGTAGTACCAGATGGAGTGTCCAATGTTGGCGTGTATGTAGAGGGCTCAAACTATATTCCGCATGTTGGTTGCGAAGCATATGCAGATTCTACTGGATACTATTGGGTGGTTGAACAATCAAGTGATGCAGGTCAGACATATACGGATCTGTACATTACACAGCCAAGCAGTTTACCTCAAACCCAGGACTGCACCATCATAACCAACGGAAGCAACTACCTCAAGGTCTACATTGGAGGCCATGTTGTCTTCTCCAGTACTACTATGAGTCTTGGAATGCCTACCCCTCTTATTACGTACTTTCAGAACGATGTATCATCTTCTAGCTCGATGCATTACGCAACTTACTCTAACTATTATTTAACAACTGATGAAAAGATCAAGGTTACAAACAATCCGTCAAATGCGGTAACAGTAAAGGTTGTAGATTCATCAGGAAGTATACTTGCAAGTTCCACTGTGACCTCTGGTACTGCTACGCTGGATGTTGGTATGTACAACTTTCCATTATCAGCTACCATCAATGTATATGATTCAAGCAATTCCATAATTGCATCAAGCCCTGCAAGCATATATGGAGGCGATGTGTTTTCTGTAACCAGTTCGTCTACAGCACCACAACCACCAACTGGACTGACATCTAGTGCTGTATCTTCTTCTCAAATCAATCTTTCCTGGAGTGCACCAAGTGATAACGGTGGCACCCCAATTACGGGATACAAGATAGAACGTTCCACTGATGGCGGTTCTTCATGGTCTGCTATTGTCTCTAGCACCGGTTCTACTGCAACAACTTATCCTGATACAGGATTGACAGCAAGTACAACCTACATGTACCGAGTATCAGCAATTAATAGTGTAGGTACAAGCTCTCCATCTAATACTGTGTCCGCAACTACGCCTAGCTCCATTAGACCAATTAATCAAGTAAACTCTGGCTTGGCTGCATCTGATCCACTAAACAATGAAACCAAAACTCAGCAACAACTGCAGTCAAATCCAAGATACTGGACATATGGAGGAGATGCACCACTTCAAACTCCTCCAGCCCCTTACGATTTTTACAAAGATCTACAGGGACTACACATTGGAGTCCAGTCAACTGGTAATGACACAAATGGTCAACCTAAATGGGCTGGATTTTATGCATTGGCTCCAGGTACCAATGCAGCTCTGTTTCATGCGGTAATATCAACACCTGTCAGAACTATACCATCATTCGCTGATTTTTATGAGAATAGCTTGTATGTTCAGACCAGTGTTAATGGACCAAATGCACTAGTCAACTATGTTGCATGTGGTGCAAATACAAGTGGATGGAATACTTTATGGGCGGTATATTCTGCAACAGGTGATGCTAACAGTGCCACAACATTTACTCCGTTATTTGTTGATAACAATAATAATCAATCTCTCACAAGAGACTGTACCATAATAACAAATGGTTCCAATTACCTCAAGGTATACCTTGATGGTGTGATGGTATACACTAACA
>Ga0137396_10000216_pt1 | contig 25284 bp, 20 predicted proteins | sample czc16metaG_FD_108284 | JGI IMG/M metagenome (GOLD analysis project Ga0137396, IMG submission 108284) | Vadose zone soil microbial communities from Angelo Coast Range Reserve, California, USA - czcobulk3.16 metaG | ecosystem: Environmental > Terrestrial > Soil > Vadose zone | place: USA...
GAATGTCGCCGCGATCGGGCACGCTTGTCATCCATTGAACCGCTTGGTCCTGGTGGGAAAATAAATTGATCGGCACCGCGGCCGTGCCGTTGATGTAATCGTTTCGGGTTGTCGGCGCGACCAAGGTTCCGACGTTGGTTACCAAGGTCAGTTTTCCCTGATTGAACAAGTTGGCCAACTCGGGAAGGCTCGGATGGACGCCGTAATTTCGTCCGTCTCCGGCGCTGATGGTCAACGGCAGAAGACTCTGCCGTGGGATCGCCAGATTTCCGCGCGCGTTGGCGTAAGTATTGTAGGCGGCGAGATCATTCGGTATCAGAACATTATTGGCGTCATTGCCGCCATACAGGAACAAACACACGAGTGCTTTGTAATCGCCGGTAGTGGTTGCCGCGCTGAGTTTGCGAAGATCCCAGATTGTGCTGAGCAGGCCGCTCGTTCCCAAAGCCGCGCAGGCGGCTTGGCGGATGAAAGTTCGACGGGTTGGTTGGTAGATCGTGTTCACTTCTTTATTTTTCAACTACGTACTCGGGTGAATTGAAGATGAGCCAAAGCGCGCTGAGTACTCTCTCTTGCGGATCGTCGGATGGGAGTTGCCCGATGGTGCCGATCAAAACAGTCCGCATCTCGCTCGACATCACGCCGTTCATCAAAGTGGCGTTGAAGTGATCGACTAATGCTGCCGGATCCGCGGCCAGAGCTTCTTCCTGGGTAAGATCGAGAGGGATGTTCTGCCAGAACAGCGCCGCGTAAATCGTGTTTGCCTGTTCAACCACCGTTGTTTCGGTGGTAATTTGAAACTCCGGGCTCAGTAATCCCGCCGACGCAATTGCTCCCGGTGCGACGTAGTCCGGTGTGAAGAAGTTAAAAACGGTCGGCGAATTGAAAGGTACCTCGCCAAATTCGTCGGCCAGGTAGAAGGAATAAATTCCATGCGCTGGGTTATTTGTGATGGATCGATACAAATTCGTTAGGCGAATGACCGGCTCCTTCTCTTTGCCCGCGCCTGGTCCGGTTTTGCTCGCGCCGCGCGCATCATAATCCAGCAGGACCGCTCTGATGACCGCTTGCATATCGCCGCGGACGCCGCTGCCGTTGTTGTCAAAGGCTTGCGCGACGCGATAGATGTAGCCCGGACTCGGATTGCTTGTGACCAGACGTTGAATCAATTCGCGCCCAATAAATTTCCCAACGTTTGGATGGTTGAAAATCGTATCCAGTGCCTGTTGCAAATCGCCTTGCGCCGTTTGACCGGCCGGAATGATTACGCCATTGAGAATCTTTTTGGCTTCCGGAGTATGGTGCTCCTGAAAACTAATCATCGGCGCCCGGTAATTGGGGTCGCCATTCCAGAAATCGGCTGAGCCGGCGAAAGTCCAGCCGTCCAATGCCGCGGCCAGCCCGCTCACCTCGCTCTGATCATACGTTGGAATCGGTAAACCATCCGCATCGAGCGCCAGACTGCCATCGATGTTGAGCCGGAAAAGACCGATCGAGAATAACTGCATCAGTTCTCGGGGATAATTTTCGTTGGGATGACTGCCGGTGCTCGGGTCGGCAATGTCACTGCGCAACATGTCCAGGTACACGCCCATCGTCGGACTGAGAGTCACGTCTTGCAGGATCTGTCGGTAATTGCCGAAGGCGTCGTTCGCCAAAATGTCGGCGTAAGCGGCGATCGAGACCGGGTCGTTGGCGAGCGCTCCGTTGTTGAACGACACCACCAGGATTTCACTCAAAGCAAACGCCACTCGTTGTCGCAATTGGTCAGGCGCCGTCATGGCAATGGTCCACCAGGAATTCATCACGTCGTCCCGGCCCGCTGGCTGCGGCTGATTATCGAAGAATGCCAGGTGCGAAGTTGCTGAAAGAAGGAATTGCTCACTTAGGAATGCGTTGAAGCCTTGCTGCTGCACTTTTTGGATCAATGCCGTGGTTGCTCCGAAAGTGCATTGATTTAGGAAACGCGACGCGTCTTCTGCCGTCGGAGTTCCACTCGAAAGGGGTGGCGGCGGTGTTGGCGTTGGTACGCTTTGGCTTCCGCCGGAAAGATTAAAGAATCCCAGGATCTCGCCGGTCGGATTGTTGGTCGTATGGACATTAAAATAAGTACGACCTGCTTTGATTGCCGCGACGATATCGGCGACCGAGTTCGTGCCGACGGGAACAAAGGTCCACAGGTAAGTTCCGTCTGCGCGTCGTGGCGCTGCATCGACATCGAACAAGATTCCAGCACTTTGTCCCAGATTAGCCGGTCCGTGAACGTGAACGCCCGTGACCGATGACGACAAATTTGAATAACTAAATGCAATAACAGCGGAAGCTTCGTCACCGGCGAGTTTTAGCGTAGCCGTCCCGCTTCCGATTGCGCCGACGCTTTGTGCTCTCAAGCGAGCAATGTACGTCGTCGCCGTTCCTGGAGACGGAGTGGGCGTTGGAGTCGCGGTTGCCGTTGGCGTTGGTGTTGGAGCCGGAGTCGCCGTTGGCGTTGGCGTAGGTATGGGGGTCGGAGTGGGTGTTGCGGTCGGCGCCGGAGTGGGCGTTGCAGTCGGAGTCGGAGTGGGTGTTGCAGTCGGAGTTGGCGTGGGCGTTGCAGTCGGAGTCGGCGTGGGTGTTGCAGTCGGCGTCGGAGTGGGCGTTGCAGTTGGAGTTGGAGTTGGGGCATCTACCGTGACTTGCACATTTGTGCTCGTTTGGCCGAACCACCTTCCCGATTGCGCCATCTGCCACTGGAAGTTGTAATTCCCGGGCGCCCCCGGAGCGGTGATGTTGAAACTGAAAGTGTTGCTGCCGCCTCGTGTGACGTTGGCGGACAAACTTACGCTCGTTAGGCCCCAGTTGCTGTTATTTGGCGGGTTCTGCGAACCGAGTTGGAACTGTGATGTAGTCCAACTCTTACTGCCGGTGTTCTGCATCGTGATTGACACGTTGTAGGTCTGGCCAGTCAACATGCTTGTCGGCACGGATTGACTCACAAACGTCGCGTCGAGTTTTGGAACTTTCGGTTTTTTGGCGAAGGCCGCGTTATTGCTTACGAGAAGAAGTATAACGATCGCGAATCGTGGGAGTTGAGCCAGTTTCACTGGCGCGTAATGGCAGCACCAACTACGCCAGTTTTATGGAAATTACAGTAAAGCTGAGAGTTCATGTTCGAACTTTTCCAACCCTTTAGGAAATTCTTCGGCGGGAACCCGTGACTGGAGTAGTGGCTGCCGTCTCGGGCTGAATTGAGTCCGCCTTCGTCCCCCAACCGCGGGACTACGGCGTGACGCTTTTCTTTTGCCGACGCAAAAGAAAAGCGGGTGAAGGGAATCGAACCCTCGTGTGCAGCTTGGGAAGCTGCCATTCTACCATTGAATTACACCCGCGACAGAACTCGAGATAGTAGATTTCAGATTTCGGATTGCAAGCTGGTTGGCGACTCTGGTATTCGTCGGGCGTCTCAATGACGCCTGATCGCTCCATTAGGACTGCGTGGGTTGGCATTCTGGTTTGCGCAATTGTTTTTCAGTTCGCGCAATCTGGCCGGGCAGAAACATCGCCGTGGGACCCGGGCATTCCCAAAGACCTTTTCAAAACCGGACCGCCTGGCCAGCTACGCGATGCCAAGTGCAAAGAGTGCGCCGACAAGATGGCCGCGCTTCAAGCCGCGTTGGACGACTGGTACGCGATGCGACTGGCTGAGATCGACAAATCTCTTAGTGATTCGATCAAGCCTCCGCCGAAGACGCAAGAGCGACTCGAAAAAGAGCGGACCGATTTATTGACCGGTCTCGGTAAACCAAAGGACGACGGCAAGGCGGCCAAGGAGAAGCAAAAGGAGAACACGGGCAAAGATGTCAAAGACCCGAAGAACAAGGGAAAAAAACCAAAGGACATACTCAAAGACAAGATCGCCCAGGCGTTAAAAGATCTGCAGGATTGCGAAGCAAATTGCCCGACGCCGGAGACAGAAACTCCCACGCCGACGCCTGAGGAAACTACGCCAACCCCAGAGACGCAAAAGCCGCCGGCTCTGCCAAACCCAATCACGCTTCCAACTCCACCACTGTGCTTCGATACCGAGGCGGATCGCGAGGCGTTCATCGATAAATGGGAAAAGGTCGTTAGCGAGCAACTTGATTTGGCGCGAAGGAGTCGAGTCAACGCAAACGGCAAACAGGGTAACAAGCAGGATCCCTGGTATATCTACTATTCAAAGTCAGCGGAGATTTATCAAAAAAGCGCTGATGACCTGCGAAAGATTATCGACGCCGCCGCCGACAAAACTAAGACCCCGGTTCCGTGTCCAAAAAAGACGACGACTGGTGGCGGCGGTACCAGCAAGCCGACTCCAACCCCGAAGGGCAAACCGAAAAAGCAGCGAACCACTACCGGACACAACATTTCATTTGATGATGGCGGTGCTGGACTGAGCGAAGACTTCTGCGCTCTGATTTCCGAGAACAAGATTAGGATCGACGACACGTTCGGAACCGGTGAGACGATCGGGCATGTGGCCGATTTGGTGATCGAGAATCTGACCGATCAACCTATCGAGGTCACGATTCCGCCGATGGTTTTGGAGTCGCGCAGCAGAAAGAACCAGCATTACGGATCGCGTGGAGGCGATACCGTCGAGGTCCCGCCGCATTCGAAAAAGAAGGTGCCGCTGGATGGCATTTGCCTGGCCCGGAACAAGCCGCCGGTCGGCAAGGATGTGGGCGGTGATCTGGCGATCAATGACTGCGATCGGGATGTCCACATCTCCCACGATGACGCGCACCGGATGATGCGCATCGCCGAATCCAAGTACGAGGCGGCCGACAAACTGGAGGAGGAGGGCAAACTGAACGAGATGCCGTACCGCGACAAAAAGAAGCGCAAGGAAATCGTCGAGCAATGGAGCACGTGGATGGATCCGCGGATTTCGGAAATTACCGGGGCGCCACCGGCGACTAAGGATGACTTAAAGAAAGTCGTTTACAAACAGGTCGAGGAGCAGGGACCGGTCACACCGGACAAGAAGAAGAAACTCGACGACGGAATCGACACGCTTTGGGACAAGATCGAATTGACGACCGAGAAAGCTAAAGATCTGGAGAAGCGGCCACCCGAAGAGGAAACCACACCTGCGATGCCGTCCGGCACTGGTGAAAACGTTTCCAACGACACGCCCACTCCGGCGCCGCAGACGCAGGAAAAGAAGAAAAAGGAAAAGAAGAAAAAGAATTGGCCAAAGCCGATTCAGGACTGGGTCGATAAGAAAAATGCAGCCGATGACGCACACGACGCATTGTCCGCAGCGCGTATTAGCTATAAGAACAAGCTTTGGGATTACGGCAGGAAGGTCAGTCCGCATGCGAAAGACCTGGCAGACAAGTTGGAGGACGCCAACAAAAAGGCGAACGAACCGGGCGCGACCCAGGCCGACCGGGCCGCAGCCGACAAAGCGTTGAAGGAATTAGAGAAACAGATGGGAGAACTGGAGAAGGATTACCAAAAGACGCCTGAAGGTCAGAAGGAATTTGATAAAATGCGCGATGCCGAGAAAGCGGCTGACAAGGCGAACGCGGCGGAGAAAGAGGCCGAAAAAAAGTTACCTCCCGGGGTAGACAAAGACGCGGTGCAACGTGAAGAGGACCGGAAAAAGGATTAACGTTGACATCAATTTCTTGAGAGCGGTATCGCGACTCCCAACCCTACAATGAGAATTCATCGTTTCGTCATCACCTTAGTCCTATTTGGTTCAACCTTTAATGTTTTGGCCGCCTCGCACAAGAACGGTGCCCTGACCCCGATTCACAGCACAACCAAGCGCAGCGCGTACACGATCGAGACGATTGGCGATAGCTTGCATCAGGCGAAGCCGGATAACACGCGAATGATCATTCGCGTTTCCGGTGCGGACAAAAAACTGATCAAACCCGAGTCGATCGCGTTGATCGACAAGAGCGGGGCCGCGATCAAACCGGTGTTTCGCGAGGATCGCAAAGTAGGTCACGAAGAGAATACTGGATTGCCAGTTTCAATCGGCGGTTACGGCGATAGTTCCGGAGCTCACGTCAGCGGTGTCGGAATTAACTTGAACAAGATTTTCGGACCGAAGGGAGATTACGCTTACACCAAAGTCGATTGGCCGAAGGAAACGTTCACCGCGGACAAGCGGTTGCAGATCGTCATGCCGGGCGGACAATCTTTCGCGTTACCGCTGACCTCGCTTGCAAAATGAAAGCGCGCTTCCTGGTTGTTTCGTTTCTCGTTGTCGGCGGCCTCTTCTTCGCAATTCCGGCCGCGCAGGCTAAGACCGCATCGTGTCCTTGCAGTCCTTGTAAATGTTCGCCCTGCACTTGCGGCGGCAGCAAGGGAGCCAGCAAAGGCGGGGGCGGCAAACATCACGACAAAGAGCACGGGCACAGCGGAAGCAGTGCCGGCGTGGGTGTGAATGTCGATCTTGGCACCGTTGGTCACCGCCAGGCCGAGCCTGATCCTTTTACCGCGGGCGGCGGGCAACCGGTTGCTCACACACAGGAAAAACAAAAAACGAAACGGAAAGAGCCGGAGCCAACCACTTTTGACAAGATCAAACTAACTGGCGTTGAAGGTAAAGGCGACATCCCGCCGCCGAACACGTTCAACGTGAACAATGACGACTCGCCCAAGCCCGGATCGGATGCGGTCGGAGATTTGAAAAAAGCGCACGACGATTATCACAAGACGTGTTCAGACTGGCTAACGAAGCAGCCGAATTGGAACAGTCTCGTCCACGATTGGACGCAATCGTCGAGCACGGAAGAAGGAAATAAAAAGAGCGCCAAGGCGAAAAAGAAGATCGACAAGCTGATGGATCAGTTTAACGCCGGCGACGGAAAGCAATTAGTGGATGATTGGAAGAAAGCGTTCGACAACGCGTTGAAATCAGGCGCCACCGTCGATGACAACTCTTTGATACCGCCGCCGAAGGACGATATTGAAAAAAAGAAGTACGCGGTGATCAAGGCCCAGAACGATCTCAAAGACGCGCAAAAAATTTACGATGATAAAAGAAAGAACGCCGCCAATCAGGACGATGAAGTAAAAAAAGCGTACGACGCGATCTCCAATTTGGGGGCCACGACCGCCAACGATCCTAAATACAAAGCGGCCGTGGCCGATTTGGAAAAGAAGATCAACGACGCAGGCGCAAAGTGGGCCGCGACCGACGAAGGCAAAGCGGAGATAAAGAAAGTCCACGAAGCGGAAAAGGACCTGGATAAAGCCAAAGACGCCTGGAAGCCGTTCGAGAAGTACGAGGAAAAAAAGGCAGCGTCGAATCCGTAATCACTGCCACGAAATCACGTCGTCGGAATCTGTGTACTTTCCGCCTTTGCCCAAGCTCTTATCTTTGCCGATGGACCAGGCGATAACTCCTTGGCGAATCGGATCTGCACCGGCGCCATTATTGTTTCCATACGGATTTGCGACGTGATTATCGTAATCGGCGTCAATTCGGGTCGCGTAAGCTGATCCCCAAGGATCATAAAATTGTGCGTCGCTGCCGATTTTTCCTTTCGGACTTGTTTGGCTAGTGTCCTCGGCGGGCGAAATAAAAACAATTTGCCGAGTATTCAAGGCCGTACTATTGCCCCGCAATTCATCGAGAACCGCTTTGCTCGAGGAAGCTCCTGCCCCGTACGTCGCCGCGGCATCAGTAATTTCGATTGTTGGGTAGCGACCATACTCGGTATAAAACGCATTCACTGCCGTCACGATTTGGGTGACATCATTTTTCGCCTGCACTTTCTTCGCGCGATCCAGGACACCTTGAAATACCGGAAAAGCGAGCCCGAGCAAAACGGCGATGATTGCAATGACGACGAGCAGCTCAATCAAAGTGAAACCATTTCGATTCCGATCTGTCACGATCGAGATTCAATCATGGCGCTCTCGACTTGTCACTTGGTCACTTGTCACTCGTCACCAGTTTTTCATTTGTTCGGGAAAGGGACAGTGCGCGCAATCGGAATTGTCCTGTAAACAAAAATCTTCGTAAATCTGCAAGAGCGCTTGCTGACGGGCGACCGTCTTGGTGAATTCGCGCCGGCGCGGATCGTCGCCGAACAAGCGCGTGGCCGCGGTTTCGAGCCGCCGATTGGTTAAACGCGCAGTAAGCTTCGCGTAATCGGCCCAAACGCTTGTCCCGAGCGAAGTCGAGGGATCGGCATCTTCCGCGCGCCAGAATGGAAACACGACATTGGCCAGAATGTCAGCTACGCGCGATTCACCGATGAGCGCCATTGGTTTCGGCGAAGCGTTTGCCGTCACAGTGTAATGCGATTTCCAAAATGGATGATCGAGCGCTTCGAAAAATTTTTCGACCGCGGAAACGCTTCGTTTACTTAACGCGCGACGAAGCGCCGTCCATTGGTGAACCAGGATCGATAACGCGGCCAGGCGCCGTTGCGGATGGTTGGCTGGTCGCGTGCTGCTCAGCTTCCAAATCTTCGCCGGGAGAATCAATCGCTGCAATTCGTCACGGTGCGGCCACCAACGGTCCCACAATTCCCGCACGTAATGTCGGGCGGATTTTTTGTAAGCCGCGAGATCGGGCGTTTCCAGAAAACTGGCGAGACCGAAAAGAATCGCTTCGGCGTCGCCCATGTTCTTGCGCAGGTTCTTGAGCGAGAATCTTTGGGCGATCAGCGTGAACGGAAGTTTGTTCTCTTTGTAACCGAGCGCGGCCGCGATTTCCTGGAAAAGCGCTTCGTCGGATCCCTGATTGTCGATCTTCGCCCGGAGCCGCGCCGTTTTTTTCTGGAGACGGAATTGCGCGGCAGCATCAAGCACGCTCCGCACGCGTTCTTCGGGCAAGTTTTTTAACGGCGCCTGACAACGCCCCGGCCGCGCGAGCGGAATATTCGCGCTGAACGCTTCCGGCAATGTGGCCGGATCGATCTGAATCTGCGGCACATTCCGGTTCGATTTCGTGCGCGTGAAAAACTCGCGATCACTCTTGTCGATGAAAACGTGGAGCACGGTTTCTTCGAACGCAGGATTCGCCGCGTGGCCATGCAGTTCCCAATTGCGATCGACCAGATCGATTTCGATGCTGCCCGGCATCGGTTGACCTCCGTTGACGCTGATTGCCGCATTGGAGAAATCTGGGCCTGCCTCGCGATTCCAACTTCCGAATTGAACGATGTCGATGTGGTTGCCTCGCGTCGAAACGAAACTGCGTCCGAAATCACCGGCGAACCAGCGGGCTTGAAGTTCGAGCTCGCTTGGCGTGCGCAGCGGAAGAAAGAGCGCGCGTTCACGAACGCGGCAGCCGGCGAGCATCTCGCCGTAACGATCGGCGCTGGGGGTCACGAGAGGATTATGAAAAGTGATCGGCAAAATGTCACGCGCGACCTGAATGAGATTTGTCATTCGTCATTCGTCATTCATACTGGCGCCATGCTCGACATTCGTCTGATTCGCGAGAAATCGGATTTTGTTCGCGAACGACTTGCGACTCGCGGCGGCGATGACGCGGCGAGAATCGACGAGTTGCTCAAGGTCGATGCGGAGCGTCGCAAAACCGAGACCGAACTGCAGCAATTGCAGGCCGATCGCAATCGTTTGAGCAAAGAAATCGGCGCCAAGAAATCGAAGGGCGATGCGACCAAAGATCTTGAAAGCCAGGTTAAAACAATCGGCGACAAGATTGTCGATCTTGAAAAGCAGGCGACGAGCTTTGACGAGCACCAAAGAACGCTGTTGCTCGAAATTCCGAACTTGCCACACGAAAGCGTTCCGCTCGGAAAAGACCCGAGCGCGAACAAAGTTGTTCGAGAGTGGGGGAAGAAGCCGAAGCTCGCCGGCAAAGTGCTCGATCATGTCGCGCTGGGTGAAAAACTGAAAATTCTCGATCTCGAGCGTGCGGCCAAGATAAGCGGCAGCGGTTTCATCTGTTTCACCGGCGCGGGCGCAAAACTGGAGCGGGCGCTGATCAATTTCATGCTCGACCTGCACACGCGGGATCACGGCTACCTTGAAGTCAGTCCGCCGTTTCTGGTGCGGCGGGAATGCATGGTCGGCACGACTCAACTGCCGAAGTTCGAACCGGACATGTACGGTTTGGAAAACGGGGAATTATTTCTCGCGCCGACGGCCGAAGTGCCGGTGACCAATCTTTATCGCGAAGAAATTCTGCCGGTTGTCGATCTTCCGAAAAAATTTGTCGCCTATACGTCCTGTTTTCGGCGCGAGGCGGGATCCGCCGGACACGAAACGCGGGGAATTCTTCGAGTTCATCAATTCGACAAAGTCGAGCTCGTGAAAATTACAGCGGCGGAAAAATCGTACGAAGAACTCGAGGCGCTCGTCGCCGACGCGGAGAAAATTTTGCAACTGCTCGGTCTGCAATATCGCGTGATCGAGCTTTGTACCGGCGATCTTGGATTCGGTTCGGCAAAAACTTACGACCTCGAAGTGTGGTCGCCCGGCCAAGACGCCCATTTGGAAGTCTCGAGCTGCTCGAACTTCGAAGATTATCAGGCGCGCCGGATGAACCTTCGCTGTAAAAGCGCGGACGGTAAAAACAAATTCTGTCACACGCTCAACGGCTCGGGGTTGGCGTTGCCGAGATTGTTTGCAGCACTGATCGAGAATTTCCAGCAACCAGACGGTTCGGTGCGCATTCCGGAAAAGCTGGAGCCTTACTTCGGCGCGACTGAAATCAGGTAGGGCGGTTCACCGAACCGCCCGCGGGCGATTGGGTCAATCGCCCCTACCTTCGGCAAAGAGATTCAATTGGTCGCGCTCCTGTTCCGACGAAATTTTTTCTTCCTCGGACGGTAACGGGAGTTCGTAGCCGAGACGTTGGGCGAGACGCTGCGCGGTCTCGGGCGCGAAGCCTTCGAAGTGATTGCTGACGAACGCCCAAACATTGCGAACTTCAGAAAGGTGGCGCTCGATTTTCAGCGCCCAGCTTTCCAGCGCGGCTTCACGTTTCCAAAGAAGCTTATCGTAGCGGTGAACGAATTTGCCGGCGCCGTCGTACTTGGTCGCGTAATCGCCGAGCAGCCGTAGATAAAGGAAATCGGTCGTCCGCGGCAGAAATTCGAACGGCGCGAGATTGCGTTCGTTGAGCGGACTAGTGTCGGCCCAAACCCAGCAAACGCGATGTTGTTCCAGCAGGCGGATAATTTGGGGCCGATGCCAGCCGGGATGACGAAATTCAATCGCGAACCGGAAACCTTTCGGGAGTTGCACCAGAAATTTACGCAAAATCTGCCGGCCATCCTTGGGCGTGAAAGATGGCGGCAATTGGATCAGCACTACCTGAAGTTTCGATTCGAGCGGCTCGATTGCGCGCAGGAACGCGTTTACCTCATTTGTGCAATCGCGCAGCTTGCAGACGTGCGTGATTTCGCGCGGAAGTTTACAACTAAAACGAAACGAAGCCGGAGTAAGTTCCACCCAGCGCCGGACAGCGTTCTCGCCCGGCGCGCCGTAAAAGGTCGAATCGATTTCAACCGCAGGCAGATAGCGCGCGTAAAACTCAAGCCATTCAGAATCGGGTAGTCCCGCGGAATAAAAACTTCCGCGCCACTCTGGAAAACTCCACGCACAGGCGCCGATCCGAATTTTTTGTTGGTCGGTGAGGTTCAAATCCAGTGGAAACCTAAGCTGAATCGCAACGCGCGGGAAGATGTCGATCTTATCACCCGAATGCGGGCAATTTGAGCTGCATTTTGGAATCGGCATAACTTGACGGAGTTCATAACTCAACTACCCTGCCAGTCCCGTGAAAAACCGCGTCTTCGCATGGTCATTCTCGCTCGTGCTGAGCGCATTTCTGGTGCAATTGACGGACGCCGCAGTCGTTTTTCGGCCGGGTGAAAAAGCAAAATATGTCGCGCCCGGTGAAGAAGAGCTGAGCGGAAACGCGGCCGAGCTTTTTGCAATCGGACAGAAGGCGGAAAAAGAGGGCAATCCAAAGAGAGCGATTCGTGCCTACCGAACGCTGGTTCGGAAATATACGCACGATGCATTGGCCGCTGGCGCGGCTTTTCGCGGCGCGGAGTTGCTCGAGCAAACGCATCAATATCTGGAAGCGGCCGGCACGTATCGAGTGGTGGTCATAAATTATCCGACCAATCCGCATTTTAATGAAGCGATCGAAGCGCAATTCCGGATCGGCGAGATGTATCTGGCGGGTAAGAAATTGAAATTGCTCGGAATTCCTTTCGCGACATCGATGGATCGCGCAGTGGAAATTTTCGCCGCGGTAATTCGCACTGCGCCTTACGGAAAGTACACGGCGCGTGCGCAGTTCGACATCGGATTGGCGCGCCAAAAACAAGGGGCCAACGACGCAGCGATACAGGCTTATCAGGCGGTCATTGATAAATTTCCAAACGATCCAATCGCGGCGGACGCGCAATATCAGATCGGTTACATCTGGTTTACCGCGACGAAGGGCGGCACCAAGGACATCGCCGCCACCAACAACGCGCGGACTGCGTTCCAGGATTTCTTGTTTCGTTATCCGAACAGCGAAAAAACCGCGCAAGCTCGCGCCAACGTTCAACAATTGGAGCATAAGACGACCACCAGTTCGTTTGATGTCGCGCGCTATTACGACAAACAAAAGGCCTACCGGGCGGCGGTGATTTATTACAACGAAGTGATCAGGCAGCAGCCGGGATCGGCTGAAAGCCAAAGGGCGCAGAAACGGATCGACCAACTCCGGGCAAAGCTTGGAGATAAAGTGCTTCAACCTTTGCAGGAAAAAGAAGCTGAAAAGAAAAAAGCGACCGCTGACAAAGAGAAACCGACGGGCGCCGCTTCAGAAGCGCCCGCTCCAAATTCCGCGCCGATCTTACCACCGGATTTGGACAGTGCATTACCGCCGCCTCCTTCAACGTCATCGGATACGACTACGTCTGAGTCCTCCTCATCCGAGCCGAGTAGCAGCGCAAGACCGGAACCATCGAGCACGCCGGAGGAATCGCCCGAAGCGAGCACCACGCCTTCGCCGTCCGAAGATTCTGCTTCTTCTGAAGCGACGGCCGCGCCGACGCCGTGAAAAATCCAATTGTGGCAGCGCTGGCCTGCCTCAGTTTGAGCGGTTGCCTTGGCTATCACATCGGTCCCGCCAAGCCTTATTATCTGCGCGACGTCCACACGATTGCGGTTCCAACCTTTGTCAACAAAACCCTCATTCCACGCGTGGAAGTTCTCGTGACAGATACCGTGATTAAGCAATTTCAACAGGACGGGACTTTTCGAATCGCGAGTGGCGACAACGCCGACGCAACGCTCAAGGGCGAAATCATTCGCATCAGCCGATCGCCGGCGCGCTCGGTCCGCGGAAATGTCTTGGCGACGAGCGAGTTCAATCTGGCCATGCGATTGAAATACAAACTCGTCGGACCTGATGGCCAACCGCTCGGCCCGTCCGGCGAAGTCGTCGGCACTACCAGCTTTTTCGTCGGCACGGATGTCACGACCGATGAGCGACAAGCACTGCCTTTAGCGACGGAAGAGCTCGCCAACCGACTAGTCACTCAGCTAAGCGAAGGCTGGTGATGCGGCATGAAAGGCGAAGAGAAGCTCTGGAGTATTCTCAACGATAAACTCGAGACGCTCCGCGTAAGCGCACGTTTGCCGGAGGCAATTCGTGTTGCCGAAGCATTGCTCGAGCTCGCCAAACGTGCATTCGGCGAAGATGACAACGCGCTCGCCTTAAGTTACGAAAAACTTGGGACGCTTCTGGATCAAAGTGGCGACCGCGCGAAAGCGAAGCCTTATTTGCTTAAGGCGCACGGCGTTCTCGAAAAAGCCAAGCCGCTCGATCAACGCCTGCTTTACCGGTCGGCGCGCCGGCTGGCTTTTTTGTGCGATAACCTCGGGCAACAGGAAGAAGCGATCCGTTATTACGAAAAGGCGATCGCTGCTGGCACCCAGCTCGATGACCTGCCATACGCGGATTTGGGAACGATGCTCAACAATGTCGCGCTGATTTTCCGAAAATCGGGCCGACAAAAAGCGGCCGAGCCGTACTACTTGCACGCTCTTCAGATTTACGAAAAGCAACTTGGACCTCAGCATGCCGACGTCGCCTCGGTTCTGAACAACCTCGCGGTCTTTTACACCAATGAGAAGCGTTACGCTGAGGCGGAGAAAACTCATCTTCGCGCGCTTGGCATTCGGGAAAAAGTGTTCCCACCAACGCATCCCGACATCGCGCAATCGAAATGCAATCTGGCTGTGGTCTATCATTCCCGCGGCGATTATCCAAAAGCAGCCGAGCTTTACCGCGCGTCGCTCAAGAGTTGGGAAGAAATGACCGATCATCCGCCGGAGGATTACGAAATCGTGGCCGCGAATTACGCGGACTTGCTGCGTTCGTTAGGCAAAGCTCGCAAAGCGCAACAACTAGAAGCGCGGGCGCGCAAACGCCGGCGCGGTTAAGTTCCACGCACAAGATCGACATCTTGTCATTTCGGCTTGCGTGCGTCATTTGGCCGCGCAATTTAACCGGCCCATTTTCGAGCTCACGTGGCGGAATTGGCAGACGCGTACGGCTCAGGACCGTATGGGGCAACCCGTGGAGGTTCGAGTCCTCTCGTGAGCAATTCTGCTCGACTCGATGCTCTCACCTCCACATGTCCCCCCGTTCCGGTTACGCACCCTGCTAGTGCATCCAATAATGATGCCCGATTGTTAGATTTACCTCCACGCCTGCGGCTTTGGAGGGTAGGGACTCGAGTCCTCTCGTGAGCAATTTTCTCGACGATTACGCTCGCTTGCGTTGTAACCATCAGCGGCAATCTAATCAAGATGCGCATCCGTTCTTATTTTCACGTCGGACTTTGGTGCGCACTATTTGCCGTGTTTCTGGTTAAGAGCATCCCGATTGTCGGACCCGCCTTGATGGAAAATCGCATCGGCCCGGTGGAAGCGAACCGGTCGATCGACGCTTACCTTCGAGCGCTAACCGGCATTGACCGCGGCTCGGAAAAGCTTCCCGATACCTTCCAGCGTCTCAGTAAGGAAGGACCGCTTGTTATTTTCGTGCAGGATGAAAACGCGCAGAGCGAGTTTCTCGGAATGATGATCGGTTACGTGTCCTGGCCGCGCGAAGTTCGAATGATCAAAGTTGCAGGGCCGACGGTCGAAAAGGAATTGGCGGAGATTAAACCCGATTCCGTGGCCGGGCTGGTTTTCTGTTCGGTCAATCCGCCGGAGTGGTTGGGGAAGCGCGTGCGCTTGGGCTCGAGCATTATTCTTGTTCCGGTTACGGAAGCCTCGCCATGATCGTTCTCGGATTATTCGCGGCTCTTTTCACCATCTTCGTCACCGGTCTCGGTGTGACGATGTCGATCTTCGCGCGCACCGGTCGGTTCAATCTAATTGAGAGCGTTTGTCTCGGATGGTTGTTGGGCGTCGGAATTGTTTCCCTGCTTTTGTGGGTCGGCGGGATGTTTTGCTCCGGCTTCGTTTTGCAAGCGATCGTCACGGTTGCGGGTTTGGCTTTAGGAATTCTCGGGTGGCGCGCAAAACAAAAAGCGGATGCGCAGTTCCATTTCCCGCGGCCGACGAACGTGACGGAATGGACTCTGGCCAGCATAGTTTTGATCGAAATCGCGGTCCTCTTTTTCGTTTCGTTCAAGCACACCCTTGGCTGGGATGGATTGCTCAACTGGGAGCTGAAAGCGCGTTACGCGTTTCTGAACGGCGGAGCAATCCCGGCGGTGTATTACTCAAGCGCTGGCCGCGCGTTCAGTCATCCCGAATATCCGCTGGGAATCCCGTTTACCGAGCTTTGGCTCTACTTGTGGATGGGCGAACCGCACCAGTTCTGGGTAAAGATAATTTTTCCGCTGTTTTATGCGGCATGCGCGCCGCTGCTCGCGTTGCTGGTGTCGCGGTTGTCCGGCAAACGCTGGGTAGGTTTGTTAACCGCGGCCCTGCTGCCATTTGTTCCGTCGATCAGCGCGAGTCCGGGCGGAATCGTTGTCGGATACGTCGATGTTCCGTTGAGCGTGTTTTATCTGGCGGCGCTCGGTTATCTGTTGTTGTGGTTCAAGACGAATAATGCGCATTTCATCATCGTCTTCGCGGCCTGCAGCGCGTTGCTGCCGTGGATCAAATCGGAGGGAATCATCTTATGGGCGGTGCTCGTTTTGCTCGGCCTCGGTCTGAGTTTTTCCAAACGTCGAGTCGCGCAGTTTTTGATTTCTATCGGGCCGGGATTACTCGTCATCCTCGGCTGGCGAATTTATCTGAAGCTGGTCCATCTCTGGCCGCATTCGGATTTTGCCCGGCCGAGTTTCAGTTTACTGCGCGAGAACGCCGGTAGAATTCACGACATCATCGGCATTCTATTCGCGGAACTAAGTGAAACTGTTCACTGGAGCATTTTTTGGCTACTCGCGGCTGTGGCTGTCGTCTATCTGATTGGATCCCGTAAATTGGAGAAGCTCGTTTTAGCGGCGGCGGTAGTTCTTCCGGTAATTCTCTATGCGCTGATCTATCTCTGTAGCACCTGGCCAAGTTACAGCGCGCACATGACTTCATCAGTTCCACGTCTGCTCTTACACGTGATGCCGGCGGGATGGCTTGCGATTGGATTGGCTTTAACTCAGCCCAAAGATCAAAATCGACATCTCTGAATGTTTTCGAGATCAGCCCTGATGCTCGCAGTCCCGAAGCGGTTCGCGCCATGTTCGGCAGCATCGCGCCGCGCTACGATCTCGCCAATCACGTTTTGAGTTGTGGTTGCGATTTCATTTGGCGCAAACGCGCCGCTCAGATTGTCGCCGATTGGAATCCAAACACGATTGTCGATCTTGCAGCCGGAACGGGAGACCTGACGCTCGCATTGGAAAAGGCGGTGCCGAGTTCGGAAGTTGTTGGCGCAGACTTCTCCGAAGAGATGCTGGCAGTAGCGCGAGGAAAAGGAGTTCGCCGAGTTATCGTCGCGGATGCGCTCGCGCTTCCGTTTGCGGATCAGTCATTCGATTGTCTAACAATTGCTTTTGGATTGCGGAACATCAAAGATTGGAGCGCGGCGCTGCGCGAAATGGCGCGGGTGCTGACCGCTAACGGCAACTTGCTCATTATGGAGTTCTCGCTCCCGCGGATGTCGATTCTGCGATCGCTTTATCGCTTTTACCTTCATCGGTTGCTTCCGATCTTTGGATCTTTCCTTACCCGAAAGAAAGCCGCTTACGATTATTTGGGAGAATCGATTGAGCAATTTCCTGGTGGCGAAGAATTATTGCGTTTGATCGAGGCAAACGGGTTTCGCGACGCCGCAGCTGAACCGCTCAGCGGCGGAATCGTTACGATTTATACCGCGAAGAAAAACAGCTAAGGCGTGGCCGTTACTGTTGCGGTTGGCGTCGGTGATTCCGCGGCAACGAGCGTCAGTTTAAGCGCGTTCAGATCTGGATTGCTGATGGCGAAAGTTCCTTCGCGTTCGTCCACTTTTGCAAACCACATTCCATTGGGCGCCGCAGCGCCAATAGTCAGTTTGTGCGTCGCCTTGTCGTCCGGTGAAGTCGTGAACGTCACGACAAGTTGCGGCTTATCGAAACCATGCGCCGGAGTTGTCGATCCAATCCAGTGCACCGCGTGCAATGTCGCCAAGGTATTAAGAAGCGACTGCACGTTGGTTTGATTGATCAGCCCGGTTCCTTTCGCCCAGCTCCATTGATTGTTCGCGCCGCGCACCAACGCGAATTCTTTGTCCGTCGTCACAGTGACGCGATGAATCTGCTCCGGCTTGAAATTGAAGATCGACAATTCCTGCCACTGCAACGGGTCGGTGAAGATTTGATCGAGCAAGCCGCGGCGCACGGCGACGACGAACGGCTCATCGCCGACGCGCGCGTAGACGCTGTCGCCTTCGACTTTTCCAAACGCGACCGACGCAAACGGCTGCTCGCCGGCTTTGGTCTCGGCGGTGTTTTCCGAAGCGAACGAACTGAACGTGACAAGCAATTGCGGCTTATCGAGGCCATACTTTGGCAAGTTCGAAGCGACATCTTCGACAAATTTTGTGACCTGCTCGTTTTGCAAAGTGTCGATGAGTCGGCGGACCTCGCTCGAATTTGCGGGCGCGTTATTGCGGCTCGCAATCGTCCAGCTTTCGTCTTTGCGTCCCAAAACTGTTTTGCCCTTCCCCGGCGCGTCGATGGTTAGCCGGTCGAGAATTGTTGTGTCGATTCGAACAAGATGACGATCGCGAAGATCGTTTGGTTTATTGTTGAGGATTTCCTCAATTTTTTTCGGCAGCGTGTAAACGAAAGCGCGCGGCGAGAAGCGCACGTAAACCTGGTCTTTCTCTTTTTCGGGAACGCCACCGATCTGAAGCGTCTGGCCTTGTTTGTCGTCCTGCGCAAAAAGCGTGAGCGAGCCGCGCGGTTCGGCCAATCCGTAAGGATGCAGATCGCCGCGATCGTCCGCCACAAATTGTTGTATGTGCGCCGTCGTCACTTGCGCGATTAAGTCGCTGACTTTCTGATCGTCGGCGCGGGTGTGTAACGGTTTTGCGATGTCCCAGTGATCGCCTTTCTTCTGCAGTTCCATTTCACCCGCCGGAGTTTTGAGCACGGCGCGGACAACCTGCGCCATAATCAAGTCGGTTAGTTTTCGATCGCGGAACTCTTCCGGCTTCTTGTCGATCGCTTTCTTGACCGATTGGTTAACGAGAAAGGTTTCTTTCGAGTTTCCGAATCGGACATACATTTTGCCTTCGAGCGCCGCGTCTTTGCCGAAAAAGATTTCCGCCGGCGCATCCGGGCCGAGGAGCTTCAAACGCGACTTTGGGTTTGCGAGCCCGTAATCGGCGAGCTTGTTCTTGTCCGCCTCCATTTCCTTTGCCGAAATGGCGGCGTCCTTCTGCCAGTTTTCGAGATCGAGAAGCAAATTGTTTACCAAGGAGGCGTCCGCCTGATCTTTGATCGGAGTTTCCAGCCGCCATTTATTGTCGCGGCGGCGGATGTCGATCTTATCGTCGCCGTTTTGGATAACGACGCCGTCAATTTTCTCCCGGCTGAAATTGAGAACGCTTTGCGATTGGCGCGCGGCTTCTTCAGTGCCGGGCCGGTTTCTTTCGATGAAATAGAGGTAGGCGAAAACGCCAGCCGTGATGACGGAAAGGATCAATGTCGTTTTCCACTTCATGACAATTGCGATTTCGTTAGGCGCGCCGTTTCCACCAGACGGCGGTGCCGAGAACGACAAAGACAAGCGGGATCAAGACCAGGACCATCCAACGTAAACTCCGCAAAGCGTCTTCATTCAGACTGAAGGTGAGCGTTTTCGGAACTTTCGGCGCGATGCCAATTAGTTGTTCGCGGCTCAGCAGCCAGTTCGCGCTCGCAGAAATGAAATCGAGGGCTTGTTGGTCCTGGGTCAGCGCGTTGTCCTGAATGAAGGTCGCATTGCTCACCACCACCATTCGCGACGAATTCATCTGCACCCGTTCGTCTGCGCTGCCGCCTTTCTCGATCGACACTCCGATTGTCAGAGGTGCTGGCCCGGCCTTTTTTGCGTCCGCCTGCAGTTTCGCCTGGTCGTTGGTGTTATAATCGGTTTCAGCGAAATAACCTTTCTCGGCTTCAATTAGCGACTGGAGTCGGATATTCGCCGCGCGACCGCGTTCCGGCTGGAGCGCGATTGACGATGTCCCGCCGAAAAACAAAGCGCGGACATTCGCCAGACGTTTCGTCACCGGACTGTCACCGAGAAAGCTCGCCTGGACATCGCGGATGAGCGCCAGCTCCTCAATTCCTGTGCGGACGAAAGCCATCAACCGGTCGTCGTTTACTTTCACGCCGAGTTCGTTGAGGAACGCGTTCAGCTTCGGTGTTTTCGCCGACGGATCGATCAATAGCAGGATTCGTCCCTGTTTGTCCCAGAAATCGTGCAGCAATTTTATTTCGCGGTCGGAGAGATCGTACTGCGGACCGGCAATCATTACCGTTTTAATCTCGGCCGGGATTTGCGGCTCGTTGAACAAATTCAGTTCCTGGAACTTGATGTTCTCGTTCTCAATAAATGTTTTCAGCACCGAAATCGGACTACCGGCTTGCGGCTGTTGATTCATCATCGCCAGCGGCGACGGTTCTGAGATCGACGGCTCTTTGTGGCCGGTGACATAGCCGATCGTGTTCTTCTTTCCTTCGACCAAATCGATCATCGCGCTGGTGACTGCCTGTTCGCCTTTAAACGCAGTAACCCGCGGCCCTTCGCCGGACGCCGCTCCGCTCTGATCGATCTCCGCCATCTCAGAAGCCTTCACCGTTTTATTTCGGCCTTCGTAATCGATCACGAGCAGGCTTTCGTCGCTGACCACTTTGTATTTGTCGAACATCTCCTTGGCCCGGGAGAGATTTCGCTGCGGATCGATATTCTCGATGTCGATCTTACCCTTGGCCGCGTATTGATACTCCGTGAGCAAACTCGAAACATCGCCACTGATCGGCGTGTTCGGCGAAAAGAAAACCGTGATCCGGACTTTCCCTTTGATTGAGTTCAGAAAGCGCTTCGTCTTGTCTGAGAGCGCGTACTTCTGATCGCGTGAGACGTCCCAGCGCTTGTAATGCCGGAAGCCGATCCAGTTCACCGCGCTTACCAAAAAGAAAATGAGAATGAGCTGGACCAAAAGATTCAGTCCAATTTGCAGGCGCTGAATTTTTTTTGGTCTCGTTGTAACTTCAGCCATTGGTCACAACCTCCATTTGCGCGATTGGAACGCCTGATAAGTCAGCGTCAGCATGAATGCGGTCATGCTCAAATAGAGAACGACAGGTCGCGTGTCGATGATGCCGCGCGAATAAGTGCCCATGTGCTCGATCGCCGAAACGTAACCGAGCCAATCGCGCGTCCCGCCACTGACATCGAGCATAACGATTTGAATCAAGCCGAGGAAAAACAAGAGCGTGATGGCGGAGAAGGAAATGATCGCCGCGATGATTTGATTCTTCGTCAGGACGGAGGCTAGACAGCCGACGGACAGATAAAACATTCCGAGCAGCAATAGCATCAGATACGACCCCCAATAAGCGCCGGCTGAATTCGCCGCTGGCTGGTGCGTAATCTTTTGAAAAATTGCGAAATAAAGCAGCGTCGGAATCCAGAGCACAATGTAGAACACAAGCGCTCCGACAAATTTCGCCAATACCACCTGCAGATCCCGCACTGGCGCGGTCATCAACGGCTCAATCGTGCCGAGTTTAAATTCCTCCGCGAAAAGTCTCATCGTGATCAGTGGAAAAATTAGGACGAATGCGAACCAGAAGAGAACATTGTTGAAAAACATCTCCTGCACCGAATAAGACGCAGGCCGCTGGTTCATGAATGAAACCTGGAAATAGAAAGCCATCCCGCTGACGAGCAGAAAAAACACCAGCACGATGTAAGCGATCGGCGAATGGAAATAACCGCGAACCTCGCGGACGAGCAGTGTGTAGAATTTTCTCATCGCTTAGATCGGCGTCTCCGTTTGATCTGAGTGGGTGATTTCGACGAACACGTCTTCGAGGGTCGCGCGACGTTGCGAGAGCTCGCGCAGTGTCCACTTTCGCGCGGCCGCGAGCCGGAAAATTTCTTCGCGCACGTCGAGACCGGATTCGACCCGCAACGAAAATATCTTCCAATCTTCGTCTTGATCGGTTGTCACCTCGCGGACGCCGGAAATTTTCTTCAACTCTTCCGCGCCATTGTCCTTGCCGGTTTTTGCTTCGACGACCACGCCGCCGGCCTGGCGAATCTGACCGAGAAGATTGTCCGGCGTGTCGCACGCTTCGATCCGGCCCTTATGAATAATGATAACCCGGCTGCAGGTCATCTCCACTTCCGGCAAAATGTGCGTCGAAAGCAAAATCGTGTGCTGTTTGCCGAGATTTTTGATCAGCTCGCGCACCTGCCGGATTTGGTTGGGATCGAGTCCAATGGTCGGCTCGTCGAGAATAAGAAGATCGGGCTCGCTTACGAGTGCGTCGGCCAGACCGACGCGTTGCCGATAACCTTTGGAAAGCGTGCCGATTAATTTTCTTTCCACTTCGCGCAAGCCGCACAGTTCTTTCACATCGCCGACCCGCTCGGCCACGCGACGGTGAGGCACGCCTTTAAGCGCGGCGCGATAATCGAGATATTCGGTTACGCGCATATCATTATAGAGCGGAACGTTCTCCGGCATGTAACCGAGCCGCGACCGCGCCTGGAGCGATTGCTCGAAAACATCGAAGCCCGCGATCGAGGCGCGGCCCGACGTAGCGGGCATGAATCCCGCCAGAATGCGCATAGTCGTGGTCTTGCCGGCGCCGTTCGGTCCGAGAAAACCCATGATCTCGCCCTGGCCGACCTCGAAGTTCAAATCCCGAATCGCGGTCTGCCCAGCGTAACGCTTGGTTAAATTTTCAACTTTAATCATTCCCAAATTATTTGATGAGACAACTTACGTCGTAATGCGTTGCCAAAAATTTCTCGGCTATCAACGGGCAGCCAGCGTAACGGTCTCGACACGCTGTCCGGCGCCTCCCGCACGGACGACCCCGACTGAAAAGTCCACGCTTGTGCCGCTGCCGGCGCGGCCAAGCAGATTCTCAACGTCTTTGATCGAATTTACATCGTGCTTTCCGACACGATAAATAACCAGACCGCGCTCGACCCCGGCTTGGTCGGCCGGACTGTTTGGTTCCACTGCACTGATCAATACTCCGCGTCCCGGCTCGTAACCGAGCGCGTCAGTTAATTCCTCGTTCAAGTCCTGCAATTGTATTCCAAACATTTGCTCCGCGTTCGAGGTCGATGTTTCTTCCGATGCCAGCGACGTTTTTCCGCCCGGATGTTTTTCGGCGAACGTTTTGAAGTTTTTCACACTATCGCGGACGACGTCGGCCGGAATGGCGAACCCGAGTCCCTGTGTCGGCACGCCTTGCGGGGTGAACGCCATTTTCGCGGAGCTGATCCCGACCAATCGTCCCGAGATATCGATCACCGGCCCGCCGCTGTTGCCCGGATTAATCGCCGCGTCCGTTTGCACCAGATCTTTGTAATCTACGTTGTCGATGCTGATGTCGCGCTTGGTCGCGCTCAACACCCCGCGGCTAATCGAGCTGCCGTAGCCGACGGCGTTACCGACCACGAGAACGGTTTCGCCCAACAAGTTGGGCGAAATGTTGTCGAGGTTGATGAACGGGAACTTTTCCTTCGAATCGATTTTGATAAACGCGAGATCCTTTTTGTCGTCGCCGGTGATGTAATGCGCGCTGTAGGTTTTCCCATCGTTCGTCGTAACTTTGATTTTCAGATCGGCCGCGCGCGCGACTACGTGTTGATTGGTCACGATGTAACCGGCTGGATCGACAATGAACCCGGACCCGAGGCTTTGCAGCGTTTGGCGAACCTCGCGCGGACGCCCGCGGTAGTAACCAAAAAATTGCGCGTAAAAATCTTCGATCGGATCACGCACCGTGCGGCGAACCACGCGCTCGGTGTTGATGTTAACGACGGCCGGCAAAACTTTCGCGATCGCCAGGACCGCAGGCTCCGCCGCCGGATCGGTCTGGGCAAAGCACGATGTCGATCTTACCAGCGCAAACGCGCAGCCCGCGACTAAGGCGAGCCAAAATTTCCCGTGAGTTCCCATTTGTGCGGTGCAAGTAACAAAGCTGCCTCGGCACTGTCAACTTGCTGCTCCGCGTAACGGTTGCAGATTAAATGTACCATGCGCACTTCCATCGCCGCTCGAGCTAATCTGGAATTGATCGACCAGAATTATCAGCGCTGGGAGGAGGACCCGGCGTCGGTCGATCCAAGCTGGGCCGCGTTTTTTGAGGGATTCGAGTTAGGGAATTTGCCGCAGCGAAACGGCGCTGCCGCGACTGCGGCGCCGCGCGCTGTCACGCGGGAAAGTCCGCTGCAGACGCGGATCGACGGCCTCGTTTACGCTTATCGCACGCTCGGCCACACCATCGCGCGGGTGAACCCGTTGGCCGAGAAGCGCCCGGAAAATCCCTCGCTGACACTTCGCGAGCTCGGCTTCAGCGAAAAAGATCTCGATCTTCGAGTTTCCTCAAAGTTCTTTGCCGACAATGAAGAGATGACGTTGCGCGAAATGATCGCGCGTCTGCAAAAAATTTACGCGGACTCGATCGGCGCCGAGTTCATGCACATTCAAAACACGCGGATGCGGAACTGGGTGCTGCACCGGCTCGAATCGCGCCCGGACAAACATTCCACGCCGCGCCAGGTGAAGATCGCCTTGCTCCGCGCTTTGATGGAAGCCGAGTCGTTCGAGGTTTTCTTGCACTCGCGTTACGTCGGCCAAAAACGCTTCTCAATCCAAGGCGCGGAATCGTTGATGGTGATTCTCGACACGATCCTTCACAAATGTCCGCCCGCCGGGGTTGAGGAAATTTGCATGGGCATGTCGCACCGTGGGCGGCTGAACGTGCTCGCGAATTTTTTGAAGAAATCGCTCCGCGTTATTTTCACCGAGTTCAGCGAGAATTACATTCCTGAGCTCGTCGCCGGCGATGGCGACGTGAAATATCATCTTGGCTATCACACCGTGCGAAAACTCGCATCCGGCGCGGAGGTCGAAATTCGTCTTTCGGCAAATCCGAGCCATCTCGAAGCGGTCGATCCAGTTGTCGAAGGAACGGCGCGCGCGCGTCAACGGATTCGTGGTGACACCGAGCACCGGCGCAAAGTTTTGCCGCTTTTGCTTCACGGCGACGCGGCCTTCGCGGGACAGGGGATTGTGGCCGAAACACTGAACATGTCTCAGCTGCACGGTTACGGGACCGGCGGCACGGTGCACGTGGTCGTGAATAATCAGATCGGTTTCACCACCCTGCCGGAAGACGCGCGCTCGTCGATGTACGCCACCGACATCGCCAAAATGATTGAAGTGCCGATCTTCCATCTCAACGGCGACGACCCGCTCGCGTGCATGCAGGTCAGCCAACTTGCGCTCGAGTTCCGGCAGGAATTCGGACGCGACATCGTGATCGACATGTATTGTTACCGCCGCTACGGCCACAACGAAGGCGACGAGCCGGCCTTCACCCAGCCCGATCTTTACGCGAAGATCGACAAGCACCCGTCGGTCGCGCAGTTGTACAAACGCGAGCTGCTCGAATCTGGCGCGTTGGCCGAGGACGATGCCGCTTCGCTCGAGACCGAAATGGATCTGCGGCTTGAGATGACGCTCGATAACGTCAAGGCGATCGAAAAAGAGAAATCCGGCAAGCAGGCGAAGTTCAAGGAATCAACCGCGGTTTTTCAACCGGAGTACAAGAGTTCGCCGGTTGC
>Ga0137396_10000217_pt1 | contig 25242 bp, 25 predicted proteins | sample czc16metaG_FD_108284 | JGI IMG/M metagenome (GOLD analysis project Ga0137396, IMG submission 108284) | Vadose zone soil microbial communities from Angelo Coast Range Reserve, California, USA - czcobulk3.16 metaG | ecosystem: Environmental > Terrestrial > Soil > Vadose zone | place: USA...
GCTCGAGGGGAATCCTCTCGGGTCCGATTGAGTCGCGCGATTTGCCGGATTGGTCTCGCGAACAACAGCGTGCTGCCTGGGAGAAATTTGAATCGATTCCGCGGCCGACGCGTAAAGATCAGGCTTGGCGATTTTCCAATGTCGATCTTCTCGATCTCACGCCGTTCAAGTTTAGCCCTGAACTATCGAACGGTGATCGCACGAATGTTCGGAAGTATTCGCGAGGCCTCGATCAGTTTGCGGGGCGCATGATTTTCGCCGGTGACCAACTGATCGAACGCGATGTCGTTTCCGACGACTTGAAGAAACGCGGCGTCATTTTTCAGCCGCTCGAGCGCGCGATGATAGAACACGCCGATCTCTTCCGAAAATATTTCATGTCGACTGAAGCTTCTCTGGGCTCGGCCAAGTTCGCGGCGCTTCATCAAGCGCTTGTTTCGTCCGGGACGTTTTTGTTCGTCCCGCGGGGCGTCGAAATCGAGCTGCCCATCGAAATCTTCCACTGGTTACGTGGCGAAAATGTATCGGTATTTCCGCACCTGCTTCTGGTCGCGGACGAACTGGCAAAGGTGACAGTGGTCGAGCATTTCCGCTCGTGTGATCGGCGCGCACCCGGTTTTGCGTGCGGAGTGAACGACCTCATCGCTGGCCCTGGTGCGAAGGTCACGTATGTTTGCGCACAGGACTGGGGCAGCAACGTCGTTGCGCTGCAAATGAACGCGACCGCAGTCGATCACGACGCCTCGGCGATGAGTTTGAACCTGAACCTAGGTTCAAGATATTCGCGGTTCGAAAGTCTCAGCCGACTCGTGGGCGAAGGCGCGCGCAGCGATCTGCTCGCGGTGGCCGTTGCAACAAACGAACAGGAATTCGACGCCCGCACGTTGCAGGACCATATCTCGCCGCATACCGCGAGTGATCTCCTTTACAAAAATGCGCTCGACGATCGCGCCCGTTGTACGTTCGGCGGCCTCATCCGGGTCGAACCGCACGCTCATTTTACCGACGCCTATCAAAAAGTTCGCAACCTGTTGTTGAGCGACGACTCCGAAGCGAACTCGATGCCCGGCTTGGAAATTCTCGCCGACAACGTCCGTTGCACTCACGGCGCGACCTCCGGCCAGATTAATGAAGACGAAATGTTTTATCTCCGCTCGCGCGGAATTCCCGTTCCCGTCGCCCAACGCCTCATCGTCACCGGTTTTCTGAACGAAGTCATCCAGCGCCTCGATCAACCGGCGATCGCGGCGCACCTGCAAAGTTTGGTCGACCGAAAATTTGCGCATCCGCGGTAAATTGGTCCGTGAATATTCGAAAGATCGAAGTCATCTCGCGATCGAGAGCTTTAATCGTTGGCGTAACGCTGATGTCTGCGTCGGCATTCGCGTCTGAAAGAAGCGGAGACGATATTCCGGTAGTTTCTTTTGCACAATTTCCTTACCCGATCACCGCTACGTACGTAATCGCATTTCCGGGCACTTCATCAAATAAGACACAGATGGACACGCCGGGCCCCCAAGATTTCCCGCCAGGCGTTCGTATAGTGCAGGAAGACGCTCGAACATATCCCTCGATCCCCAAGCATGGGCCTGCCGTGTACATGCTGCCTCGTGCGCACAATATCTTAAACGTTTATAACATCACTGCGGTCAAAAGTGCGCCTTACAAAACCATTCAGGTTCATATCGAACACTTACGCCGCCTTCTTGAGACTCGCCCGTCGAAAGTCGCGAACGGAATGGGAGGAGATGAAAACTACGAGCAATTACCGGACTACCCGCCGCGCAATGCCGCTCACAACTTTCAACTCAAACTGGTTTACATCGACGCCGAATGGGGCAGCGGTCTTTTTTACATTACCCAATTCGTTCAAGATGCAGTGATCCCCAGCAACGACGATCTTGTGTACGAATTTCAAGGTATCACTAAAGATTCAAAGTCTTACGTCGCCGCAGATTTCCGAATTACGCACCGTCTACTGCAAACTTTACGCGCCAAAGACAACAGTAGTGACGCAGCGAACCAGGCCACGGAGCGGGCCGCAGCTGAACTGTCCAAAGCTTCAGACGACTCTTACACTCCCTCGTTGAAAAAGATTCGAGCCTGGGTAAGCACGCTCAAGATCGACTGATCGGACCGAAAATCTCTTTGCGCATCGGAGTGGCAGTGTTGTATTTTGGTTCCCCTTTTCAACGGCCATGGACGTAAGCGGACATATCGGCGCGATCCTGAATCAGAAGGACAGCAAGGTCTTTTCGATCGCGCCGGACGCGACCGTGTTCAAAGCCATTGAAATGATGGCTGACAAAAACGTCGGCGCGCTGCTGGTGATGAAAGGCGAAAAATTAGTCGGGATCATTTCCGAGCGCGATTACACCCGGAAAGTTTTCGTCCGTGGCAAATCGTCGAAGGAAACGAGCGTGGACGAGATCATGTCGAAGGATGTCACGACCACCAAGCCGCAGGATGGTGTGGATGACTGTTTGCGGTTAATGACCGAGAAACACATCCGTCACTTGCCGGTGGTCGATGGCGGTAAAGTGATCGGCATTATTTCGATTGGCGATTTGGTCAAGCACGTCATTTCCTGCCAAAGCGCGACCATCGCGCATTTGGAAAACTACATCAGCGGCGGATATTCAGGATAGAATTCTATGGAGGCAGGCGTCTCGCCTGCTCTGCTTAGATTTTGCAGCCGAGGACGCCTGCCACCAAGTTCAGAGTTTCCAGATTGTTTTTCCGCCGACAATCGTTCGCACCGCGCGTCCTTTCAATTTCCAGCCGTTGAACGGTGAGTTGCGGGACGCGGATTCAAACTTGTCGATCTTGACGGTCCATTCCAAATCGGGGTCGATCAATGTCACATCGGCCGGCGCGCCGACTGACAACGTTCCAGCATCGAGCTTCAGCAATTTCGCAGGCTCAACCGTATACATCTCGATCAAACGGACGATGTCGATCTTGCGATGTTTGTGGACGAGTTGATCGATGAAAATCCCAAGCTCCGTTTCCAGGCCGACAATTCCAAATGGCGCCTGATCGAATTCGACTTCTTTTTCGAACCCGGCATGCGGCGCGTGATCCGAACACAAGATCGACAATGTGCCATCGGCAATTCCTTCCAAGATTGCATCGACATCCGCTTTCGACCGCAACGGCGGATTCATTTTGTAATTGGTATCGAAGTTTCGAATCGCTTCGTCGGTCATCGCGATGTGATGCGGACAAACCTCGCCGCTAATTTTCACGCCCCGTGCGCGCGCTTCGCGGATCAGGCGCACGCTGCCCGCTGCGCTAATGTGCTGGCAGTGGATTTGGTGATCGCAAAGTTGCGCTAGCAGGATGTTCCGCATCACAATCGCTTCTTCGCCGGCGGCCGGCCAGCCGGGTAAACCGAGCAGCGTGCTCCAGTAGCCTTCATTGACCACGCCGTTTCCGACCAGATTGTAATCCTGGCAATGATCGAGCACGGGCAATCCAACCATGCGCGCGTACTCGACTGCGCGCCGCATCAATTCGTGATTTTGCACGCAATGGCCGTCATCGGTGATCGCAACCACGCCTGCTTGACCTAACGAACCGATCGGCGCGAGTTCTTCGCCCGCGAGATTTTTCGAGATCGCGCCGGTCGGTAAAACATTCACGGACGCGGTCTTCTTCGCGCGATCTTTGATCCAGGCGATCGTCGCCGGATTATCAGCAGCCGGCGATGTGTTCGGCATACAAACAATCGTGGTGAACCCGCCCGCCGCCGCGGCGCGCGCGCCCGACTCAATTGTTTCCTTTTGACTGAATCCCGGCTCGCGCAGATGCACGTGCATGTCGATCAAGCCTGGCGCGACGATCAAGCCCTTCGCATTGATCTCTTCGATTTCAGACTTGTGACCTCTGACTTCTGACCTCTTTGCGATCTTGCCATCAACAATGGCGAGATCCGCAACCTCTTTGCGCTTGTTCGCGGGATCGATCACGCGACCATTGCGAATAATGGTCGCGCTCATGTGGCAATCCCTCCGCAGAGATAGAGAACGGCCATGCGCACAGCGAGGCCGTTGGTGACTTGATCGAGAATGACGCTTTGCAAGCCGTCGGCGATCTCGCTGTCGATCTCGACGCCGCGGTTGATTGGGCCCGGGTGCATAACTAGACAATCCGGCTTCAACAACTTCGCGCGCTCTTTGGTCAGGCCAAAGAGCGTGGTGTACTCGCCGATTCCTGGGAAATATTCTTTTCGCTGACGCTCGTGCTGGATCCGCAACAGATTCACGACGTCCGCGGTCGGGAGCACGTCATCGATCTGGTTTGAAACAGTGACGCCGAGTTTTTCAAACTCGCGCGGAACGAGCGTGCTTGGTCCTACGAGTGTGACCCGGGCGCCGAGTTTCGTTAGGCCGAAAATGTTTGAGCGCGCGACCCGACTGAAAAGAATGTCGCCGACGATGACGACGTTGAGGTTGTCGATCTTGCCGCGCTTCTCCCGGATCGTGTAAATATCAAGAAGACCTTGGGTGGGATGTTCATGCGCGCCGTCGCCGGCATTGATCACACTGGATTTTAATCGCTGCGCCAGAAACTGCGGCGCGCCGGCCGAACTGTGTCGCAGAACCAGAATGTCGGCGTGCAACGCCTCAAGATTCCGCGCCGTGTCTTTGAGTGTCTCGCCTTTGGTAAGGCTCGACGTCGTTGCGGAAATATTGATCACGTCGGCGCTGAGACGAAACGCCGCGAGCTCGAACGAAGTGCGCGTGCGCGTGCTCGGCTCGACGAAGAAGTTGACCATGGTTTTGCCGCGAAGCGCTGGGACCTTTTTAATCTCGCGGGTGCCGACTTGCTTGAAGGCGTCGGTGGTTTCGAGAATGAAATTAATTTCATCCACGGAAAGTTCGCGCAGCCCAAGCAAATCTTTGCGGTTCCAATTCGTGCTCATTCTTTAAACAACCAGACGGCGTCCGGTTCCTTGTCGACGTTTTGGAGACGAACCTGAATTTGTTCACGCGTCGCGGTCGGCAAATTTTTGCCAACGTAATCGGCCCGGATCGGCAGTTCGCGATGGCCGCGGTCAACCAGCGCGGCGAGTTGAATCCTGGCCGGTCGGCCGAAGGAACTGATCGCGTCCATCGCCGCGCGCGCAGTGCGACCGGTGAAAAGAACATCGTCGACAATGATCACGGTGCGATGCTCGAGCGGCAGCGGAAGTTTCGATGCGCGAACCACCGGAAGCTCGGCGCGGGTGCCGACATCGTCGCGATGCATCGCGACGTCGATCGTTCCGGTGTCGATGTCGATCTTGGCGACTTCACGGATGAATTCGGCAAGGCGCCGCGTGATTTCCACGCCGCGCAACGGAATTCCAGCGAGCACGACCGCTTTCAGGTCGGCATTCTGCTCGATAATTTCGTGGGCGATCCGCCGCAGCGCGCGCCGGATCGCTTCCGCGTCCATGATCGGGACGCCAGGATTCTGTTTAGTGTCTTTCATCTGCATCCTTGGCGACCTCGCAGGATCGCTTTAAAGGTGCGGAAAATTTTAAAGGAGGGTTAGCGTTCCGCGCGACCCTCCTTTAACCGTTTCTCCCGCCAATGGGAACGATGTTTCACGATCCAATCGAGGAGCGCTTTTTCAAAGCCGATGTCTTTGCCGGCTTTTTCGCTCTCGATCCATTTATGTTTCAAAATCTCTTCGCGCTCGGCCAGGAACTCCTTGTAGAGGACGGAGTTCTTAACGAACTGCGATTTGTCTTTCTCTGCCTCGGCAGTCGGCATGTAGACAGCTTTTTCCATAAAAACGAGAATCAGTCAATACAAAGTGAATAACTCGTTAGTAAGTATGACGTAGCATCAGCCATACCTATTTAAGTTACGCAGCAGAATTGGTTAGGCTAGCGCCTCGCGAATCCGCTCCGCAATCTTCGTAAATTCCACCGCCACAGGAGACTGTCGATCTTGCCCAACGATTGGCTGGCCGCGGTCGCCTGCTTCGCGAGTGGCGATGTCGATGGGGACCTGGCCGAGGAGCGGAACCCGGAGCCGCTTGGCTTCGCGTTCACCCCCGCCGCTGCCGAAGATGTCGTATCGCTTATTGTCCGACGGCGAAACGAAAAACGCCATGTTCTCGACAATGCCGAGCACCGGCACGTTGACCTTCTCAAACATGGTTGCGGCTTTGCGCGCGTCGATGAGTGCGACTTCTTGAGGCGTGGTGACAATGATTGCGCCGGAGAGCGCCACGGTTTGGACGATCGTGAGCTGGATGTCGCCGGTGCCAGGCGGCAAATCGAGCACCAGGAAATCGAGTTCGCCCCAATCAACCTGACGTAAAAATTGCTGGGTATAACGCGTCACCATCGGGCCGCGCAAAATTGCCGGCGACGCGTCGTCGAGCAAAAAGCCCATCGACATCAATTTGAGATTGTACTGTTCAATCGGCACGATCTTGTTTTCGTCCGTGGCCGTCGGTCGGTCGCGCGTTCCAAACATGAGCGAAATGCTCGGACCGTAAATATCGCAGTCGCACAAACCGACCCGCGCTTTGGTTTGTTCGAGCGCGACGGCGAGATTTGCCGCGACAGTGGATTTGCCGACGCCGCCCTTGCCGCTCGCTATTGCGATGACGTGCTTAATTCCCGGAATTCGGCTGGCGCCAACAGTTGCACCCGCGCCGCCAGGCGGCGCGTGGATGTCGATCAAAACTTTTGCCACGCGAACGCCGTTGATTGCTCGCAATACTCTTTCCGCATCGCTCTTGATTGCCGCCGGGATATTCGGGTCGTTAGTCGCGAGCGCGAGCTGCACTTTGATATCACCGTTGTTGATATCGATGCCTTTGATCAATCCAAAGGAAACGATGTCGCGACTAAAGCCCGGATAACGGACCGAGCGCAGGGCATCGCGAACTTGCTCCTCGGAAATCGACATTTCTCAACTTAAGCCGCGACTCGGGCCAGTAAAGATGAGTAACCCTTCTTTGCTTGAAAAGCTGGCGCGTTCTGGAGAGCATCGCGGCATGAAGAACCAACTTTCTTTTCGAATCGTTATGGCAGCAGGTGCTCTCGCGCTGCTTGGCGGGTGCGCCATGTTTCAAAGAGGCGGACAATCTGGGCTGGTCGGTAACTGGACAAATTCTCTCGGGACCGTGTGGGTGATCCGTGCCGACGGCACATTCGATGTCGATCTTAAACACCACGGCAAACGTGATGCATGGGGAACCTACACCCTAGAAGGCGATCAAATTACGCTCCAGCGCACTGGTGGAATGAAACCGAAAGGCTGCGACGGCCCCGGCGTTTACAAGTTTAATCGAACGGACGACACGCTGCAGTTCACGTTGGTGAGCGACAGATGTAAGTTGCGCCAGAAAAACGTGCTGCTTCCGTGGAAGCCCTGGAAGGGAAAATAATTCCTTCAGCTTAACGGACGCCCTTGGCAAAGAAAATCCGTTCCCGCTCAATGTCGGCGCCGCGACTGGAAAAGAACTGCCGCAGCTCGGGAGTAAGATAATCGCCGTTTGGCAGCGGATTGACCGTCAGATAAATTTTGCCTCGAGGCGCTAGCCGTAATTGCAGATCACGCAGCAGAAAATCCCATTCGCTCGCTCCCCAGCGCGAGTTCGTTGAGCGATATCGATCAAAGCCGATCGAAAACGCCGTGATCCAGTCGAACTGCTGGTGAAGATTCGGGAGCGATTCGAACGGTTGGATCCTGAAAACCGTGCGCGGCACGTCAAAGACGTCGAGCAATTCTTTGAAAAGCGGTAATTCGTCAATGTCGAGACCAAGAACGGAATGATTGAACCGCTTGAGAATAAACAAGAAGAAACCACCACCGCAGCCGAGATCGAGGACGCGCTGCGGCGGGCAGCGATGAAGTTTCAAATCCTGGACTCGCTCGCGATTGACCCGCAACCATTGGTCGATATCGGCGTATTTCGAACCGGCGTAACGCTTTTGGATTTCGGCAAGCCGGTTTTGATCGATACCGGCGAGAACGGGCCCAAAGGGAAGGCGAAACACGGAGCGCTGCGCCCTGCGCCAGCCGCGCCGGTAAGTTTCCCGGCGAACTAACTTGGCGAGTTTTCGATGCAGTTTCATTTGATCGCCCCAGCGATTTCGCGCAGCAATCCGGGTCCTCGATAAATGAGGCCAGTGTAAATCTGCAGAAGTTGGGCGCCGGCTGCGATTTTTTCACGCGCCGAAGCAGCGTCCATGATTCCGCCGGAAGCGATGACCGGGATTGTCGATTTTGCGACGATCGCGCGGACAAGCGCAGTGGATTTTTCCCGCAACGCCGCGCCGCTCAATCCGCCTTGCTCGTCTTGCGGAGTTGGAATCGACGAATGATCCAGGGTCGTATTAGTCGCGATAATCCCGGCGACCTTGTTTACTTCGCATATTGAAAGAATTTTCGGTAGCTCTTCCGGCGTCAAGTCCGGTGCAATTTTCACGACGATGGGCTTACGGGTTATCAGATTTTTTTCAGCGATGGCCGATAGTAATTTTGAGAGCGCAGCCGGCCCCTGCAGTTCGCGCAACCCCGGTGTATTGGGCGAACTGACATTGAGCACAATATAATCGGCAAATTCGCGCAGAAGCCGGAACGAATGGAGATAATCTTCAATGGCCTCGGTTAGCGGCGTGCTCATCGATTTTCCAATATTGATTCCGATCGGCACGTCTGGCCAACGGCCGCTGCGCTGTAATTTGCCGAGTCGCCGCGCAATTATTTCGGCGCCGTCGTTGTTGAAGCCGAGTCGGTTGATCAATGCGCTTTGTTCGGGGAAACGAAAAATGCGCGGCTTTGGATTACCGGGTTGAGCTTTCGCCGTTACCGTGCCGATCTCAATAAAACCAAAGCCAAGCGCAGCCCAGGCTGGCAGAGCGACACCGTTTTTATCGAGACCAGCAGCAAGGCCAATCGGATTTGGGAAATTCAGCCCGAAAAGTCTTTTCGGTTTTGCCGGTGGTTGAAAAGCGCTCAGGGCGCGCAGCGCAAGATCGACCTGTGAGGCGGCGCGCAAAATCCCGATGGTGAGCCGGTGGGCGGTTTCGGGATCAATTGAAAAGAGAAGCGGCCTAACGAGTCGCTCGTAGGCGTTCTTCATTTGCCGATGCAGAATTGGCTGAAGACGGAATCCAGAATTTGTTCGACGCCGACCGTGCCGATCACTTCGCCAACTGCCCCCAAAGCCTCATTAAGATCAACTGAGAGGTACTCAGGCGAGAATGTTTCGTCGGAGGTCTTTCGCGCGCGCTCGCACGCTTCCAGAGCGCGTCGCAAGCAATCGCGATGACGCATGTTGATGGCGAGCGAGTTTTCCGGTCGCAAATTTTGTTTGCTGATCCGTGAAAGAATTTCGTTTTCAAGATCCGCCAAGCCATCGCCGGTTACGCAAGAAATGCGAAGTGCGTTGAAATTTTTCCAGTCCGCATGTTCGGGCAAGTCGCTTTTGTTCAGGAGAAGGATTTCTTTCCCTTCCGCGTTCTGCTCGAAATGCCCCGGGGGCGGCGTGTTTCGATCGACAATGTGCAAACGCAAGTCAGCTTTTTGTAGCGAACGCTCGGTGCGTGCAATTCCTTCGCGTTCGATATCGGACGTCGATGTTCGAAGGCCGGCAGTATCGAGCAAACGAACCGGAACCCCGCGCAAATTGACGGTTTCTTCGATGGTATCGCGGGTTGTGCCGTGCGTGTCGCTCACGATCACGCGTTCGTAGCCGAGGAGGCGATTGAGCAAACTGGATTTACCAGCATTGGTCGCTCCGTAGATCACGACCCGGACTCCGTCGCGCAAAATGCGGCCGTGATCGGCAGTTGCAAGAAGGGCGGCAATTTGTTCGCGAACTGAGTCGAGTCGCGCGCGCAGGGTGTCACCTTCATCGGGCGCGATTCCTTCCTCTGAAAAATCGATTGAAGCTTCGATATGGGCGAGAAGATCGACCAGAGCGTGGCGAATATTTGCAATTTTTTCACCAAGCTTGCCCTCGAGCTGTTCGGTGGCGGAGCGCAGCGCCAGATCGGTGCGAGCGCGAATCAAATCGATCACGGCTTCTGCCTGGGTCAGGTCCATTTTGCCGTTGAGAAAAGCGCGCTCGGTAAATTCTCCCGGACGCGCACTCCGCGCACCCGTGCGCAAACAAGCTTCGAGAACTTTCGCCGTCACCAGCGTTCCACCATGGCAGCTAATCTCGACCAGATCTTCGCCAGTGTAACTGGCCGGCGCGCGATGGATCGACAGCATGACTTGGTCGATCAAGGCTCTTGATTCGCTGACGACCTCGCCCAAATGCTGAACGTGAGAGGCAAACTTCGACGGTGCTTCTTTGCCGCGAAAAATTTTGTCCGCGATTGGGATGGCGTTTCGACCCGAGATTCGCACCAGGGCGATTGCGCCTTCGCCAGCGGGTGTCGAAATCGCGGCGATTGTTTCGGCGGCGATCACTTCCGAATCGCCTGCGGCCGAAAGGGTCGCTCCTACGAGAGCAGTTTCTTCAGCGCTGCGATGCATTTTTCGTTTTGCTCCATTGTTCCCACGGTGATGCGCAACCACTCCGGCAAATTGTAGCCGCGCAACGGGCGAACGATGATTTTCATGGCTAGCAGTTTTTTGAACACCGCCGGACCATCGCCCACATTGACAAAAACAAAATTGCCCGCGCTTGGATTGAATTTCAATTTCATCGCCCGAAATTCGTTTTCCAAATACGCGCGGCCGGAATCCACTACCCGTTTACTTTTGCGCAAATGTTCGTCGTCTCCGATCGCGGCCAGCGCACCGATCTGAGCAACGCCGTTAACATTGAACGGCTGTTTGGTTTTCTGGAGAACCTCGATCAGGTCCGGTCGAGCGATTCCATAGCCCACTCGCAGGCTGGCTAAGCCATGAATTTTCGAAAACGTGCGCAGAACGACGACGTTTCGGCCATTGCGCACATGACGAAGTGTATCGGGTGCATCGTCCAGAAATTCAAAATAGGCTTCATCGAAAACAGTGATGATCTCGTCCGGCACCCGGGCCAGGAAATTGTCGATCTTCGCCTGTCCAATCAATGATCCGGTTGGGTTGTTTGGGTTGGCAATGAAGATGACTTTCGTTTTGGGTGTGATCGCGCTCAGCATCTCGTCCAGCTCGGGTTGAAAGTTTGTTGTTGGCGTTTCAATAGCGCGCGCATCAAAAAGCTGCGCGACGAGTTTGTAGGCTATAAATGCGTGCTCAGAGATAATCACGTCGTCGTCGCGACCGAGAAAGGCGTGGCCGATGAACTCGATGATCTCGTTGGAGCCGTTTCCGAGAATAATATTCTCGCGGCCTACTCCCAACCGCTCCGCGATTGCTTGACGCAAATAGAGACCGCTCCCTTCTGGATAGAGTTGGGCCGACTCAATCGCCGCGCGCATGGCGGTCACGGCTTTTGGAGAGGGGCCAAGAGCGTTCTCGTTGGAAGCGAGCTTAATGATGTCGCCCGGATCCACTCCGAGCTCTCGCGCTGTCTCTTCGATCGGCTTGCCCGGTTCGTAAAGGGCGAGGTCGCGCAGCTGCCGGTTTGCCCGGTTCCAGATTGACGTCACGCCGCGCAATCTAGACGCAATTGAGGGTTGAACAAAAAGGCTCTGAGCGCCGAAAGGGATCGATGCGTGTGGAATGTGGATATGGAAGGGCGAGCCAAGTCGGGATGTCGCCGACGGGCGTGAAAAACCGCAACAAATCGTTTTTTTTGCTTGCGTTTGGGCAAGTCTTTCGAGTAAAAACACCCCTGGTCAGGCTGGATTTTATAGGTGGCATAAGAATTGTTATTGACGGTGCGACGCAATTATGAGAAATCTAGGAATCATAAAAAACGCAGCTATGACAATTCGCCACCAGGGAAAGGATAAACGCAACATGAAAATTATGAGGGTCTCTTCACTTAGCGCTCTGCTCATCGCAGCAGGGGCGCTCTTATTCGCAACCGGTGCTCGCGCCACCGTCGTTGATTTGATCAACGGCAACAGCGGCACGATCAATGGCGCCATATTCGAATTCACTGCGCCACAACCAACGGGCACTGGCATCATCAAGCCCTTCCTGCGGGTTCAGGCCGATGGGACTGAACAGGGGTACAATACTTCGGGCGTAACACCAGCAGCACCATTCGACGATAAGGCAGGGCCTTGGACGCACAACCTGACGTTTGCCGATCTGATGACGACGGCGGTCACAATTAATGGGCAGAACTATTTCAAGTTGCTCCTGGATATTAATCAGATAAGCACGCCCAGCGGTCGGCTGCTCTCGCTCGACCAATTGCAATTCTACACTTCTTCGACGGGCAGCCTGACCACCACTAACATCAGTTCCCTAGGGACTCTGCGCTATACGTTCAATGCAGGTGACGCGGTCTATATGGATTATTTCCGCAACCATGGAAGCGGCTCAGGTGACATGTTTGCGTTTATACCGACGAGCCTATTTGCTGGCACAGCGGCAACGGACTTTGTTTATATGTATTGCCACTTCGGCAATACGTATGGCACTAATGACGGGTTCGAGGAGTGGGCGCTGGTCGTGAACCCGATTCCGGAAGCGAGCACGATCTTCCCGATCATCGGATTGCTTGCGGCGGTCTTCTCAACGCAGTTCGTTAGACGGCGTCAACTGCAGCAACTTTTGAAATAGTCGAGCATTCTGCTTTCAGAAGCTCCTTGTTTGGCGTAGGCAGCGGAGGCGACAAGATGATTGTCGCCTCCGCTCTTTTTTGGACAAATCTAGTCTGGCTGCGCAGCTGCAGTTGATGTGGCAATTTGATCTCCGTCGGGCGCTGGCTTCAGCCATTGCAGCGAGCCGAGACTCTCGCGAAAGGCGCGATGTAGTTTCTCAAAATCACGTTTGCGCGCGACGAAACGGAAAGTGAGCTGCGTGTCCGGCAGGTTCATAAAAAGGACGCTTTGGTGATAACGCTCGCTGTAAAGTTGATACGTGACGGTCGCTTCGAAAGTCTCATGTCCGTCGATCGCGATCGGATTTTTCTCCGCGCTCACAATTGCTGCATCCTGGCTATCTGGCGGGAGTGAGGCGAGCACTCGGTCCTGAAGACGTTTTATGGTCGCCTCATCGAAATTCTGCGGCGCTGGCAAAGGGGTTTGGCCGATTTCGCCGAACGCCTGAGGTACGTCGGGGGGAGTGAACCTGATCTGGCTGGAATCTCCGGAATATCTCCAGCCCCGCGGTTGTTCATAGGAAATCCTGCGGTCTTTCTCGTGAAAGTACAGTTCGGGAAACTTGATCCCCGCGAATGTTCGCTCGCCGGCGGTGGGCGTAAAATCGATTCCGGCAAAAGCGCACCACAGTGGCAAACCGAGGAGGAAGAGAACCGGGAGTTTCGTTTTCATCGTGGCAGACTTGGGCGCTTAATAAACCTGGTACCAGCGCTGCTGCTGAAGATAGGCGGCGATCTGGAGGTTTCCCGGCGGGCCGCTCGAGTTGCTGAAAGTCGCATCGTCATAATACCAGCGGTCTGTCCCCGGCGAGTTATAAACGTTCGCTTTGCCCCAGGTGCCGATGGCCTGATTGCTCCGAAATAACTCCACCATCGATCCGTAGTAGCAGAATGTCCTGCTGCTCCAGTCTTCCAGTAATCTGATAAAGTTTTCGCCCCCGCCACTATAATTGCCGCCGCCGGAGGGCACCATGCCGGCCACGAACGCCGCGTTCACGGTCGTATTGGCCGATGCAACCCTTGAACTGAGCGAGGATGCCGAGTTTGAATCATTCCAACCGCTCGAAAGAATAGTTACCGCATCGGCAATGACCGCGGCGGCCTTTCGGGTGTAGCCACTGGCGTCCGGATCGGTATAGGTGCCGCTGTTTGACGGCACGCTGCCACTGCTGGTGGAGGCGGTGTTGTAGTTGCCTTGGATATAAACCGGATTCTCGGATACGATAGTCAGCCCCGTGCTCGGCAGTGCGTAACCGTTGATCAACCGGAAGGCGCGTTTGGTTGTTGGATAGGTTGTACCATTGATTGTGACATTGGCAGAAGTCCCGGCACTTTTAACAGTTCCATCCGCGTTATAGGTCGTTGCGCCCGCATCGGCGAGATAAACCACCCCGGTCCAACCGGTCATTCCGCTGAAGCTGCTGACGATTTTGCTGATATCGACATTTGTCACCTTAACGGCGCCACCTTCGCGTGCGTCATACAGCGGTTGGTTTTGCTGAAGAATGGTCGTGCTAGAACCCTGGCCGTTATTTGCACACCACGTGTTGTAGGCGCTGCCATTGAGCGTTGTCACATTGCCGCTGCTGTCGATCCTTGAGGCTGTGACCGTCGTATCGGCGTTGATCACAATCCTGTAGCCGGCCTGATTGTAGTAACGCACATTCGAAAGCGGATCGGTGCCCGACACCGGCCGTTCAATGATCTCGTGATAGCTGTCGTCGTTGCCATTTCCGTTAGTGTTACTCAGATCTAAGTTCCACCCGAACGGTAGATACGGGGATGTCTGCGCTGGCGGCAGATTGGCAACAAAGTTCGGCGCCGTAACCGAGCCGCCGTGCAACGTATCATTGGGCGAATAGCCATTCACATACGAGCCGCCATACTCAACTATGCTCGGCGCACCCGTAGTCGGATTGTTTTGAACAGTGAGGTTGCTGGTGCCGATATAAAGATTGCCGTTGGTGTGGATCTCGCCGGAGATAGTGAAAGGGGTGGATGGCTGAAATTCGAGATCGTCCACATAAAACATGGCGTAGGTCCAGGGGTTATCGAACCGCTTCTCAAACACACGCCGCACCTTCGCCTTAACCGTCCCACTGTTGTTGGTCCCCATAGCGGGAACAGTTACATCGACCGCGGCCAGGTAGAAGAAGCTATACTGCCACGTGTTTGGGCCGTAAGCGGCCGACGGAATCTGGTCTGGAGTCAAGCTGGTCCAGGTCGATCCGGTTTTGCACGGATTATTATTGACGTCGCCTTTGCCGTAATTTACTTCCCTGACCGCGTTCTCATTGCAATCCAGGTCGATCATTGGATCGACCGCCTGGATCCGGTACTGGGTCACCGTGTAATTCGGCTCGGTCGGGAAAAGTGTCTTCGAGGGTAAGGAAATAGTCGGCGGAGTCGCCGATGGCGTCATGTTTGCAATCGGTGTTGGGGCAGGTGAGGCGGTAGTTTGGACCGTGCACGTGGAACAGTTGGTGAAGAAGTAGTTGGTCCCAAGAAGGGAATAATCGGTGCCGCCGGAGGCGTATCCGTAGGTTGTCCAAGTCTTCCGGTAAATATTGCGCCAGTTGGTAAAGAGGTATTCGAGATGGCCGTCGGCAATTTCAACGGCCAGCGCCGCTCGGCGACTGCGTTGCGCCAGTCGCGAAGTGTGCCCGGTGTAGGAAACAGCTGCGCCGAGCAAAGCCAGGATAGTGGCGACTACTGAAACCACCACCACCAAGCCGTTAGCGTTTTGACGTTTGTCTGTTTCGATTTTCATATTTATTGGTATTCGGCGATACGCGACCTAAAATCGATTTGGGTATCAAGAAGCGATGCGCTGGAGAGATAACCGCGGTTGCTCGATTTTGGATCGCGCGCACTCAGTTTTACCCCGACATATTTGGTGTCAGGAGAGCCCGAGGAAAGCGGGACATAAAATGGTTGTGGGCTGCTAATGTATCGGGCGACGATCGCGGTATCCTTCCAATAGATTGCGTTGTTAGCATAGGCCTGCTGGTAGAGGTGCAGCTCGCCGTTCTCGTAGCGGTAGCGCTGCATTGTCCCGCTCGTGTAAGGGACATAATTTCCGCTGGAGAGAATCCAGAGCCCCTGCGAGTCGGCGATATAAGTTCCGTTCTGGACCAGATACATGGTCCTGTTTGTGTAATAGATTATCGAATAGGTAGGGCTACTCGCTCCGAAGAGTGGCGCTTTGTTCGCGACTATTACCTCGCCCGCGTTTGCCAGCCAGATGTTGTGGTGATTGGCCTGGGTTGGCGTCGCTGTAACTTTGATAATGTCGTCCTCGACATTGTAGAGCGGGGCAATGAGATGCATCCCCACGGTCGGGGCAAGGCCGTTTGGGCCACCTTTGATCATGATCGGGCCGTTAGCGCTCGGATCTTTCCAAACGTACTGCGGACCGAACGATATGTTGACAAAAGAAATGCCCGGCGCCGTTGGCGCAACCCCGTTTACCGGGGTGGAGCTGGCGATGCTGCTGGAATCCGTCGGCAAGAGGGAGGCCGCGTTGGCGGTGCGCAATTGCGGCACCGCAATCGAGGCGTGAATGTCGCGGGTCAAGCGGATGACACCCTCCCGCGCTTCTTCATGCGCGGTATTTACCGCGGTGTTCTTGGCGTAGAGAATGATGCCGGAATTCAACACGTTCAGAAAGACGATCCCGAGGATGGCCAGGACCATCGTGGATACGATCATCTCGGCAGCGGTAAAACCGCTTTGGCCAAATTTATTTTTATTGAGGTTTTTCATTGATCGGCGGTACGCATCGTGTCCATCACGACGCTGTAATCTGTGTTGCGATAGGTATAACTAACAGTGACGGTCGCGCGGCGGATGTTCAGGTTGGTGGTGACGCCGGCAAAATTCATCGTGCTGCCTGTGTCGGTGATCGTTGTCGTCATGGTTCCAGTCACCACCACGTTGCCGCTGACAGGGTCGGTGTAGATGAAAACGTTCGGGGTGGTCGTGGTGCCGAGTGCGAGCACCGTCGGAATCTTATTGGTAGTTGGGTCAAACGGTCCCTTGGAAAGAATTAGGTCGATCTGATTTTGCGCGCAGGTCTGGGCCTCACTGTAAAGTCGAGAGCTGACGGCATACGTGTTCAACGAATTGAATCCGACGTAGCAGCCAGCGCCCATGGTGCCGATAACGGCTAACGCCACCGTCACCTCTGCCAGGGTGAAGGCCGCCCATCGCTTTGCTTTCAGGCCGATTTTCATGACAGCTTTTAGGTAGCAGCTGCAATGCCTTGCCCGCGCTACACCGACGCGATCCGGTTGTAGCGGAAGCCGCTACATCTGGAGTGAATCGCCCTGGATCAGACCGACGCTTGTTCGCCTTCGCTTACGTATCGACGGTGCTAATGGCGAGACGAAGATATTGTCAATTTCTCGGTCCTAGAACCGACTATGGCGGCGCCGGTGCGCCTAACGAATGTCTTCGACGTAGCTCGCGACTTGGTAATCAATCGGGATACCGCCGATGATTTCCTTGTCATAATGAAACCCGGTATTTCCGTTACCAGTAAAGTTCTTACAGACGATCGCGCCAAAGATGTCTGGATTGCCGATCATACTCAAGTCAGCACCCGGTGCATAAAAGGTGGCCCAAACATTGCCCGGAGGGGTGATGTTGATTGTCTGGGTGGAGCCATTTGTTGGGCTGATGCCATAAAACTGCATGTGGCCAGCGCGGCTATAGTTAATTGAAGCGCTTCCGTCCATATTGTAGGTCCCGGTGGCGCCATCGACATTGTTGTTCACGAGATTGTTCGCCTTGGCGCTGAGGTTTCCGGTAAAGTAAATCTTGGCGTTAACGCCTTGCGCGATCGTGATACTACCGCCGACGTCGCCGTTGACCACAATCGTCACATACGTTTCGGCCGGCTTGCCCGCGTTGGGAAGCAAAGGGAGGACATTTTGGCCATTGATCGTGAGTCCGCCGCTTAACGAGTTATAAACATACTGTGCTGGAGTAGACGAAGTCGTTCCAGGCGGCACGTTTAGCGTACCGCCAATTCCTGGGAGATAACCGGTTGTGTCTGGTTCTACCAGAGGGGGGATGCTAAACGGCACACTGTTGTCGATCGTCCCACTGATGTTGGCATTTGCATGAGTAACGTTACCACCATCGGTCGTCACATTTCCGTAAATCGGGCCGCCTTGGCTGAAACTCGAACTGCCAACGGACACGTCGCCATTTGTTGCATCGGAATAATGCGGGTCCGACGGATTATTGGCGGCAAAGTAGTAGGCGCCGTTTTTCGAATCGTAACTATCGACCACCCCTGAGGAGCCGGGCCCAGCAAAACTTGTTGTCGCCTTGAGCGCGCCGGTGAAGGACCATTGTGGAACGGCCACTGTCTCGATACGTCTGGTGATTTGCGGATTGGAGACAGCCTGGATCTTGGTGTTGTTACCGTCGCCGTCTCCGTACGTCGCCAGAAAATGATCGTATTTGAAATCGATCTTACGGATGAGGCTGTCGCCCTTTGTCGTGACGTTCATGCGATCGTCCATTCCAACGCGCATTAAACCAAAGAGTTTTGCTGTCCCTACGGAGCGAATCCGATAACAGGCAAAGCCGTTGGTGGAAGTAGCACTGTCGACCGTGACGGTGGCGGAAAGACCATTGCCTTGCCCAAAAGTTATCGGCCCTTTGACGTAGGCAGGTCCCGGTGTCGGGGAAGCCGACACCGTCCATCCATCCGCGACGAACTGCGCACTAAACGGCAAACCCGTGGTAACGAGCTTGCGCACTTCAGCAAAGGCGACGTCGCCCCCGGCTTCAGCGGTATAGAGAGCTTCTTTCCAAGCTTTGACCTGCTTGGAGGAAACGTTGTAACGAGTCGTGGAATTGACCAAAACGTTGGCTGCGATCAGCGAAAGAATCACAATGGTAAGAAGTGCATAAATCATTGTGCTCCCGCTTTGCTTTTGAAGAGATTTCTTCATGATGAGATTGTTCCTTTCGATTAACCACGACGCTTGTTGCGAAGATAGGTAGTTGCGAACACCGTCGTGCCAGACTGTTCAGCGGCTGCACCGCCGGACGTAAAGGTCGGTTGGAAGGTTATTGAGGTCGTTGTGTATTGGGTGTTGGATAGTGTGACGTCGGTCGTTTGCGGGAGCAGTGAATCTGTACTCGATGCGATGTTTGTGACGACACCGTTCTCTGTCCGAACAATGGAATTGCCACTCATGGAATAGACCACCGTGGTCGCACCAAACGTAGCCGTCGCATTGCTCGTGCTGGCAGTCGCGTTGGCTGACAGGATCACAGTCGTACTGTTCGAGACACTTTGGATCGTCGTGCCGGCTGGGATATTGACGCCGGCAGCTGATGCTCCAATGTCGGCGGAAGTGAAAGCGCCCGTAGCGGAAGTAAGTGTGGCAGAGGCGTTGGTTGTAACAGCGTCAGTTACCGTCCTGCTGTTCGGATAACTGACAAGAGTGCCGGTCTTGGTCGTCCTGACCGTTGGCGTAGATCGCACGTTTCCGCTGACGTAGTTCGGGATAATGCAAGTGATCGTTTTCAGGTCGGCTGACGCGGTGACGACGTAAGAACGCCTCACGTCGCGGCTGAGATAATCGACGATGCGGATCTGCTGCATTTGCGTGCCGAGGAAATTGTCAGTCGCGCTAAAACTCTTTTGGAGGGAGACCGACGTAAGGGCCACAGCGGCCAGGACAATTGTTCCGGCCGAGACCGCCACGAGCAGTTCGGTTACCGTGAATCCAGTCGCCGGGTGAAGATGCTTTCGTTTCATTTCTTGGTTCCTGCGGAGATGATCGTTTCGCTTTGCTCGCTTCTGGATCTTCCTCCGAAGACCTCGGTCCAGGTGTAGGTAACGTTAATCTTTACAAGTTTGGCGTTAGCGAGGTTCGAGTCGGTTGAATTTATGTTGGCGGACGAGCCTCCCGCCGACAGAGTGATTTGGGTATTGCTCGCGTCAGGCGTGGGATACGCACTCAAAGTGACGATCTCGGTTGGGCTCCTGGCCAGAAATTCGGATCCGTTTGCCGGGGTCGCCATCAGACTCTGCAGGTATGAAGCGCTGGTCAGATTGGCGAAAGACAAGTTTCGCAGTTGCTCGAGCCTGTCCTGCACTCCTTGTAAGGCTGCGACGTTGTTCTTGCTGGATTTTATGTAGTGGAGACAGAGTCCGTTAACCTCAAAGATTGAGACAAAGAAAACGGCCACCAGAGTAACTGCCATCATCGTTTCGACTAGCGTGACCCCTGCGAGACGGTTTTTCGAACGCTTTAGGCTCACCCTGTAGGAGTTAATTCTCATGTCCGGGCCTAACGGAGCAATTGCAGTGCCCTGATCGCGCTACAGGTGCGCGATTCAGTCGTAGCGAAATACACGACAGCGGAAGTCTTTGGTCAGACGGAGGCTTTTTGTCCGGCACTGACCCAACGAATCGCTTCATGACAAAGTTGGCTGGAATTTTCCAAATGTAGCTTCGTTTTGATTCGTGCCCGATAAGTATCGACCGTGCTAAGGCCGAGATGAAGTTGATTGCTGATCTCGCGGGTGCTGCGCCCATGCCCGATCATCTCGAACACCTCAAGTTCTCTATCGGTTAATTGAGTCACGCCGTTTTCACCTTTTCTGCCAAGGGCAACACTTTCGAGAATGCGCGAAGCGATCCGTGCCGGAAGATAGATTTCGCCACGGAGAACAGCGCAAATGGCGGTCATGACTTCCTTGGCAACTTCGTTCTTGGTAATATAACCGCGCGCCCCAGCTTTGAGGACCCGTTCCGCGTAAAGCGCTTCATCGTGCATCGAGAGAACCAGCACCGGAACGTCGATCTCTTTTGCTTTAAGGTTTTTGATCAGCTCGAGTCCACTCGGGCCTTTCAGGGTAAGATCGACAATCGCAATATTAGGCGCTCTCGACTCGATCAACTGGAGAGCCTCATGAATGTTATCGGCTTCACCGCACACCGTCATCCCCGGCTCTTTGTTAATGAGTTGCGCCAGTTGTTCGCGAAACATCGGGTGGTCTTCGACCAGAACGACGCGGAACTTTTGCTGCGCTTCAGTACTCATCGCTCCGCTCCAGTTGGAACAGTGCAAGACACGATTGTGCCGCCATTAACACCGGCTTCGATCGCAAACTCACCATCCATTAGGTTGGCGCGATAACGCATGATGCTGACCCCGACGCCATTCGTTTCGTTTCCGTTTCTTGGGAAACCGATTCCATCGTCGGCGATACTCAAGCTCGTTGCACTCGCGTTGGCGCTGAGTCGGATGTCGATCTTGCGTGCTTTGCCATGCTGGGTCGCATTGTGAATCGCTTCTTGCGCGATCCGGTAAAGATGGGTCGCCTTGCCGTTTTGGCTGGCGCCATTTTGCCCGGCAGATTCAAAAGTGCACTCGACCGGGAGTAATCGGCTTGTGGCAGCGGCCAGTTCCTGAAGCGCAGCCGGCAATCCGGCTTCGTTTAATTGCACCGGGACGAGTCCGTGCGATAAATCGCGCGCTTGCTTGACCGATTCGCTTAGGAGTTTCTCAATCTCGCTCGCGTTCGCAGCTAACTTATCCAGGCGTTGTTCTTTCAAATCGATTTTGAGCGAAGTGGCGGCGCAACCAATCGCGGCCAGAAATTGACAGAGCCCATCGTGAAGATCGCGCCCGATTCGCTGCTGCTCGTATTCGCTGACCTCAATGATCTGCTTTTCGAGTCGCTGAGTGTGTTCGAGCAATGAGATGCGCGCGTTGGAAGCGCGCTGTTGTTCGCGCATGGCGATGCCGGCGAGGCCAACGAGGAAGAAAAAGGCAAAGCGAATCGCGAGTTCGCACGCCTGCACCGTTTCGTTGGAATAAGAATTGCCCATCGCAAGATCAGCCCACGACCAGAGAACGCCTGCTAAACCGGCGATGACGAAGACGCTTTTGTTATCGCAGAGCCAAACCGCAAAAACGATTGGGGCCGTGTAGAAAAGCACCAGCGAAACTTGATGCCCTGTTGCCAAATCCAGCCAACTGATTGCGAAGAGCAACGCCAGGGCCTCGATAAAGGCAAGCGTGGCTGACTGCCGAATAAGAAAGCGAAACATACGGACTCGGTCGGGAAACCGATGTCTCGGGAGCAGATTTCCCGCCAAGCTCTGGTCGTGGTATCCCGTTTCCGGTTTCGGACTTGGCGCGGCCAAGGTCAATATACTGGACAAAGTGCTACGCCCTGCTCTTTGACCAGCGATGCGATTGTACCTCAGGGGCTAACGGGCGTGAGCGCAGGTGGACCCAGGGCCAACTTGGGCGGTTCAGTCGCGGCGAGGGCGTCTGCGATCTGAGGTGGATCGCCTTTTGTGAACACGGCGATTTCGGCAACTTCCGTCCCAGTGATCAGCGGTTTGTTTTGCGTCCATCGCAGTGCGGCGTAGCGCGCTCGCTGCGGCGCAAATTCCACCGCCGCTTCCCGGCCGACGACAAGATCGACAATCGTGGCCGTTGGTTTAATTGCAGCCAAGTCGCCTGAATTTCCTGGCAACTCATTCAGCAAATAAACATCAACCTGTCCGCCTTGAGATCCGGGAACGACACTGACTCGGTAGACCGGCTGATTGCCGGACAACTCGACAATCAGCGTGGGATGCAAATCCTCGTTGGAAAATAAAAACGTCGTCCGCCGATTATTATCAATTGCATGAAAGGAACGATGCCGCGGTCCGGAACTCACAAAGACTATCCGCCCACCCGATTGAACTTTCGCGAGATCAACCTCATCGGCCTCAACCGCGGCTTGGTTTGACGGCTCGGCGGCGCGGGTCGGCGAAATGTTGAGAGACAGTCCAATCAGCCCCATCGGCAGCAATAGCCGACTCCAGCGTGTGCGGAGAAATTTCATAGGCAATCTCTCCGCTTCAAGCTTAGACCGCGCCAACCATCGTCGCGGCCGTCGATTTTTTTTGTCGTAACCAGCCGCGAACTAGCGGGTTCGGCTGCGCGAATTCAAACTGGCGTAGGCTTTGTCAATTAAAGCCTTTTCTTCCGGGAGCAGATTTGCCTGTTTGCCAAAGTCCAAGTAAGCCCGCGCTTTTTCATCTCCATTGGCGGCGAGAAAGATGCCGTAATAAGTGCTGATGGTGGGATCGCTCAATTGCTCTTCGCTCAAAGAGCTCATAGTTCGCAGCGCCTCCTTCGCGTTGCCCTGCGTTAGGAGCGAGTAGGCGTAGGTTGTCATATAGGCCGGGTTCGCCGGCGACTTGTGATAAACATCCGCCGCCGCACGCCGCGCCTGTTCCGGGTTCGCATTCAAGAGCAACGAAACCTGTGCGAGGTTGTTTTGGACATTGAGGTTGGTCGAATCCAATTCCGACAAACGGACCAGAACGCGGTAGAGCCCCTGCGTGTCCATGGTTTTTGCATAATGCTGATAGAGCGCGACGAAAGCGTCCTTCTGTTTCTCTGGGCGCTTGGAAAGCGCCCAGAGCAGATCGGTAGTTTCGTTTTCCCAGCTCCATTCCGAAACCGGTTGGATCAATAAGACCAGCGATTCGCTACTGGTTGCGTCCTTCACCGCCGCACTCCATTCGTGCTCGGCGCCGGCTGGCTTGTCCTGGGCGCGCAAGGCGCGGGCCAGGTAGGCATGCCGCAGAAACTCGAACCGTCCCCAATTCGCCTTGGCCGTGAGCGCTTCCAGATTCTGCCACTCGCGCAACCGGACGTAAGCATCCGCCATCGCGAGGGGCACTGGCCAGTTCCGGAGTGATTCGGCCGGCAAACTCTTGGAATAATCCAGAGCGAGCAGATTTAAATTGTTCTTAGCCATCCACGACAGCAGGGCCGCCAGCGATGAAGCTTTGTTCGGCGCGGTTTTTTCCAGCTCGGTCAAGTAAGCGCTGAATTGAGGATCTTGCAGGCCGTGGAGAAAATCGAGATAGACGAATCGATCGTTCCACGTCGCTTCGGGATACGCTTGCAATTCGCGCGCGAGCTCCATCAACCTCTGGGGATCCTCTCTCCGCGCGAGGCCGGCGTTGATCAATGCGCGGGTTGCGGCGCCTCGCTGACCGGGGTCGGCGCGCAAAGCTGTTAACATTGCTTCGCCGGCAGCGCGCCGTTCCGCGTCGTTCGCTCGCAACCGCAGCACTCCGAGTTGGAGTTGGAAAGATTTGTTGTCCGGACTCAAGCGCAGCGCCTCGTTCCATTCGGTTTCCGCTTTTTCATCCTGATGTTTGAACTGTGCCACCAGAGCCGAAGCCTGGTGATAAGGCGCGCTGCTTCGCGCATTCTCATCCACCGCGGCCAGCGCGCGTTCGGCCGTAGCGACGTCGTTGAATTGAACGGCGCTACGAACCAGCGCCAGCGCGTCATCCACCGAATGTGGATCTAACTGCGTGACTTTCCGCCTCCAGTCCAACGCTGAACGTTCGCCCACGCGCTCGCCCAATTCCGCCATGATTCGGGCCGCAGCCGCGCTCGAAGGTCTCATTTCTAAAATGCTCCGCGCTGCCAGACTGGCCTCGCGTTCATTGCCTTGCTCGATATCGAACGTGGCCCGGCGCACCAACCGCTTTTCCTGCCAGCGAACGTAAAGATCGTGGCCACCCCAGATCGCAGCGATCAAGAAAATCAGACTCAGAAGAATGCCGAACAAGAGTCTAATGAACGTTCGCTGTGTTTTTTCGACTAACTTTTCCAAGGGAATTAGAGATTAGAAGGAGAATTTGTGAAGGGCGAGTCAGGGCGGCAAACTTCAGGCGCCTATGTAAATAGCACATCATGTTCCGCCGCTGGCAAAACGCCCGCCGGCTCAGGCGGAGCCACCCGGGACTTCTTGGGAAGAACTGTCTTGACTCGAGGCAGGGAAAAGCTCTAAAAACGACGTCCGGAAAAGAGATTTTGGCGTGGCCTTAAATTGTTATTGACGTTGCGATCCAAATATGGGCATTATGGAAACAATTAGGCCATCAGAAACCAAAAAGAGCTGAGATATGAAAACAATTCAACCTAACCGCTTCCTCAAAACCGCACTCCTTATCGCGTGCTCTGCCTTTATCGGCTCGCAGGCTTGGGCCACACTCGTGACTTGGAATCTTAACCCGAGCGGGTTAAACCAAGCGGTTGGCTCGAGCAGCCAGAGTTATACCGTTTCGGGATACTCGATCACCGCGTCAGGCTATGACAACAACGGCGGGGTAGGCACACTCCACGATTTATTTTTCAAGAATGACGGCGGCGACGAGATCGGCCTCGGATTAGTAAACACTCTGCACAACGAACTCCAGGTCGGCAGCAATGGCCCGCTTAATTTCATCCAGCTCGATCTGACGTCCATTCTGGCGGCAGGATTCACAAATGGTCAAATTCAGGTCGGCAGCCTTCAAACAAACGAGTCGTTCAGTCTTTTTGGATCGAACACACTCGGCAGCCTTGGCGTACAACTCAATGGCTCGCCTTACGGCAGCGCTTTCGATCTCCAGTTTGTCTCAATTCCAAATTTCGGAACCTACAAGTTTATCTCCATTGTTGCTTCGGCGCTTGACTGCTTGCCGGTAGCTTTTCAGGCCACAATTGTTCC
>Ga0137396_10000225_pt1 | contig 25027 bp, 18 predicted proteins | sample czc16metaG_FD_108284 | JGI IMG/M metagenome (GOLD analysis project Ga0137396, IMG submission 108284) | Vadose zone soil microbial communities from Angelo Coast Range Reserve, California, USA - czcobulk3.16 metaG | ecosystem: Environmental > Terrestrial > Soil > Vadose zone | place: USA...
ACGGGGCAGCATTACGACGCCGAGATGTCCCGCGTCTTCTTCGACGAGCTGGGGCTCCCGGCGCCGGACAAGGACCTCGAGGTGGGCTCCGACACGCACGCGCGTCAGACCGCGCGCATCATGTCCGCGTACGAGCCCTTGGTGGAAGAGCGCGCGCCGAAGCTCGTGATCGTTGTGGGCGACGTGACCTCGACCCTGGCGTGCAGCCTCGTCGCGGTCAAGCTCGGCGTCCCGGTCGCGCACGTGGAGGCCGGCCTCAGGAGCCGCGACCGCACCATGCCCGAGGAGATCAACCGGCTCCTCACCGACGCGGTCTCGGATCTGCTCTTCGCGACATCGGCCGACGCCGTCGAGAATCTGCGCGCCGAGGGTGTGCCCGCGAAGAGGATCCATCTCGTCGGAAATCCGATGATCGACACGCTCAAGGCGCATTTGCCGGCGGCGCGCGGCCGGAAGGCGCTCGACCGATTCGGCCTGACCACCCGTTCCTACGCGCTCGTCACGCTTCACCGCCCGAGCAACGTGGACCGGGCCGAGTCGCTCCGCGCGATCTTCGACGCCCTGCGCGCGCTCTCCGAGCGCATTCCGGTCCTCTTTCCGGCGCACCCGCGCACGCGCGAGCGCATGGAGCGCGCGGGGATCGAGACGTCGCAGCGGCTCCGCGTCACGGAGCCGCTCGGTTACCTCGACTTTCTCTGCCTCATGGACCAGGCGCGCTTCCTCGTCACCGACAGCGGCGGGATCCAGGAGGAAACGACCGCGCTGGGAGTGCCGTGTCTTACATTGAGGCCCAATACCGAACGTCCGGTTACGATCACGGAGGGAACGAACAAGCTCCTCGGCGACGACCCCGCCGCGATTCTTCCCGCGGCCAAGCCTCTCATCGAGGGCAGGTTCCCGGCGCCTCGATGCCCGAAACTATGGGACGGTCGGGCGGGTATACGAATTGCTGAGGTCCTGGCGCGAACTTTGCGAGCCGATTGACAGGAGGGGTATTCGCCATTAAGCTTAAACAGCGTAACTATATGTGTAATCTCGATCTCATCGGATGCCGCCGGTTCCGAGGCGGGGAATTTCGCGCCCGGACCCTTCGGACGCGGGGGATATGGCTATGCGCGGTGGCGGGAGCCCTCCTTGCCGTCTCGGTGGCCCCCTGCAAAGCCGCTGAAACCGCCGCGCCGGCTCCGAGCGGCGGCAGCACCCCGGGGACCTCGAATTACCGGATCGGTGCCGGCGATGTCTTGAACGTCGAGGTGGTCGGACGCCGCGATCTTTCGACCCAGTACACGGTGGGACCGGACGGCGTCCTCTTCATGCCCCTGACCGGCGGGGTCACCGCGGAAGGCAAGACGGTCAACGAGCTGTCCGCGGAATTGGCCCGACGGCTTTCCCTCTACGATCGCGACATCACGCAGGTCAATGTCTCCGTGGCGGAATTCCGCAGCCGCAAGATCTTCGTGCTCGGGGCCGTGGTCAAGCCGGGGAAATACTCCTTCGCGCAGCTTCCGAACGTGTGGGACGCGATCGGCGAGGCCGGCGGGCCCGCGGAGGACGCGCAGCTCTCGTCGGTCGAAGTCATCCCGAGCGACCAGACGAGCGGACGCGCTTCCCAAATCGTCGACGTCGCCGCTGCGATCCGCGAAGGGCGCGTGCAGGGTCTCGAACGGCTGAAGCCGGGGGACACGGTGCGCGTTCCGAAGGGGTTGCCCGGATCGGGATCCGCGCTCAGCGCGACCGGCAATTCCGTGTTCATGTTCGGCGCGATCACGCGCCCGGGCCCGATCCCGATGGAGCGGCAGATGGATCTCATGGCCGCGATCGCGCAGAGCGGCGGGCCGACGCCCGAGGCGAATCTGAATGCGGTCCAGATCGTGCGCCGTAACGGACCGCGCACCGTTCACATGAAGGTCAACCTGAACGCGTTCATAAACAAGGCGAACTCATCGGGGAATCCGACCCTCATGGCCGGAGACACGGTCATTCTGCCGCGGCAGGATTCCGGCGGTTTCCTCTCCGTCGTCCGGACGCTTTCCCCCATCGTTGCACTCGCATCGACCATCGTCATCCTCGTTCGGCGGTAAGGACGTAATGGAACAAGAGGAATCCGTACTCGATTTCAGGGAAATGCTCTGGAAGGCGCGCCGCTACAAATGGCTCGCGTTGTTTCCGGTCGTGCTCCTGCTCTGCATGGCGTGCGTGTACCTCACGATCACGCCCTCCGTGTACGAATCCGCCGTCGTGGTATCCGTCGACGACAACGCACCGGTCTCCCGGGAGCTGGGCTCCATCGTCAATCGGGACCGGAGCGAGGAAAGCCGCCGCGAACGGGTCCAGCGGGTCGACGGCAAGATCCACAGCCGTCCGTTTCTCGAGGCGATCGTCAAACGGACGGGCTTCGCCAAAAACCCCAAGCTCCTGGCTCGGGCCTCCGAGGCCGCCCACCAATGGCCGGGGATCACGGGCGCGGAGGTCGCCACGCGGATGGCGGTCTCCATGGTCGGGAAGGAGATCGTGGTGACCCCGTCCGGTGATACGCAGATCCGGGTCGCCGCCAAGGGCTCGGATCCCCGGAGCGCGCAGAGCCTGGCCTCGATGATCGCCGACGAGCTCATCGCCCAGAGCAAGGCGACCTCGATCAAGCGCGCCACCGAGCGGGGCGAATTCAGCTCCGACCAGATCGCCGTGTACGAAGAGCGTCTGGCCAAGTCGGAGGCGGCGCTCCGCAACTATCAGCAATCCGTGATCGGGCGGAAGCTCACGAGCAACCCGATCAACGACTCGAACTACGATACGGCGAAGCAGCTCGTTTCTGAAGCGCGCGCCGAGATGGACCAGATCCGGTCGCGGCTCCAGACCGATCTCAGCGCCTGGCAGGGCGCCGGCGGCGCCGGCGCGGGTCCGCCCGCGCTCCGCAACTCGAGGGTCGCGGAGCTGGAAAGCCGCCTGAGCGAGCTCGAGACTTCCTACGGCATGGCGGCGATGGCCCGCGGCACGGACGTCGAGAACATCAAGCTCAAGATCGGCGGCGTGAGGCAATCGCTCTATGCGGAATACCAGGACCTGGCGGGAAATCTGGAGAATCTGTCGCCGGGCGCGCGCGACGCGGCGGCGGGGATCGCGCTCGACCGGGCCGAGCTTCGCTCCCTCAAGCAGAAGGAGATTCGTCTCTCGTCCCTCACGACCGATTACGCGCGCCGCGTGCAGAGCGCCCCGACGGAGCAGCTCGAGTCCGAACGGCTGCGCACCGAGGTGGAGAGCAACCGGGACCTGCTGCTCGCTCTCAAGAAGGAAGCGACTTCCTCGCGCATCTCGGCGGCCCTCGAGACGAGCCAGCTCGGGATGGATTTCGAGATCCTGGAATCGCCGCAGCTGCCGCTCCGGCCGATGTACCCCGATCCGACGCGGATCTTGGGAATCGCCCTTTTCGTGGGGCCCCTGCTCGGGATCGGCCTCGCACTCGTCGTCGAGCGGCTCGGCGCCGCGCTCCACTCCCTCGAGCAGGCCGAGCGGGAAATCGGCGCACGGGTCATCGGCACCATTCCGCGGATCGAGGGCTGGTCGCAGCCCGGCGGGTACGTGCAGAAGTACTGGCCCGTCCTGTCGATCGCGCTCGTGCTCTTCGCCACGGCAGTCTTCTATACGCTCCACGTGACGGTGCTGAAGCCCGAAACGACCGAGAGCGTGCAACCCAAGCCCTAGAGGGAACCCTCCGCTCGTGCCCCGTCCCGGTTCCCGGAACCTCCTCGAGGATTTCAACATCAACGCGCCTCACGTGACCGAGGTGAGGCGTCTGCTGCAGACACTCGCCCGCCAGGACGCCGGGCAGAACCGCAAGGTATACATGATGGCGAGCGCGGGCCGCGGGGAAGGGAAGAGCACGGTCTGTGCGCTCCTCGCGATCATCGCGGCCAAGATCTTCCACCGCCGCACCCTCGTGATCGACGGCGACATGAGGCGGCCCACGATCCATTACCTGCTCGGGCTGCCCCAGCGGCCCGGGCTCTTCGACGCGCTCCATGGGATCCAGCCGCTCGACATCGTGGTCCGCCCGACGCCGCTCACCAATCTGTACGCGATCACGAGCGGGCGCGCCACGGGCCAGATCGGAGAAGCCTACAACGACGCGGCGTTCGCCTCGGTCCTCGAGGAAGTGAGACCGAAGTACGACGTGGTGTTCATCGACGCGGCCCCCGTGGTTCCCGTGGTGGAGCCGCTCATGATGGCCGAGCACGTCGATTCCATCCTCGTCGTCGCGATGGCGGGGCAGACGCCCCTCATGCTCGTCCGCCGCATGCGTCAGCTCATCGAGCCGATCCTCCCGAAAGTCTCCGGGGTGGTCCTGAACAACGCGGTGGAGGGTCTTCCGTACTACTACGACTACCGTTACTACGGTTATGGGGAGCAGCCGTTTCCGAAGAGGGTCCGAACGACCGCGCGCACGCCCGGTCCGGGCGGACCTCACCCGGGCGGTCATTCAGTTGGCGAGGGGGGGTTCCATGCCGGCGGCAAGCAGGATTGAACAACGTCTGAAGCGCCGCACGGCGCGCATCGGGGTCATCGGTCTTGGATACGTGGGACTTCCGCTCGCGGTCGAATTCGCGAAGGCGGGATTCCGCGTGACCGGATTCGAGATCAACGAGAAGCGCGTGGGGGAGCTGAATCGCGGCCGTTCGTACATCCAGGACGTTCCCACCCGCGAGGTCCGGGATCTCGTCCGGGAGGGAAAGCTCCGCGGCACGATGAACTTCGACGAGCTTCGCGGGATGGACGCGATCGACATCTGCGTCCCGACGCCGCTCCGGAAGACGAAGGACCCCGACGTCTCCTACATTCTCGCCGCCGTCCGCGAGATCGCCCCCCGCCTGAGGCGCGGGCAGCTCGTGGTTCTGGAGAGCACGACCTATCCGGGCACGACCGATGAGTTGGTGCTCCCACTCTTGCAGCGCGACTCCTGGCAGATCGGGCGCGACTTCTACCTCGCGTTTTCGCCGGAGCGCGTCGATCCCGGCAACCCGACCTATCGGACGCACAACATCCCGAAGGTCGTCGGCGGGGTCACGCCGGCCTGCAGCCGCGCCGCGGCGGCGCTCTACTCCGCCGTCGTGGAGCGCGTCGTGGCGGTCAGCTCGACGCAGGTCGCGGAGATGGTGAAGCTCCTGGAAAATACCTTCCGCAGCGAGAACATCGGCCTCGTGAACGAGATCGCTCTCATGTGCGACAAGATGAAGATCGACGTCTGGGAGGTGATCGACGCCGCGGCGACGAAGCCCTTCGGCTTCATGCCGTTCTATCCGGGCCCGGGCCTGGGAGGTCACTGCATCCCGGTCGATCCCTTCTACCTTTCCTGGAAGGCCCGGCAGAGCGGCTTCGAGGCAAGGTTCATCGAGCTGGCGGGGCAGGTGAACGGAAGCATGCCCTATCACGTGGTGAATCGGGTCCGTGAGGCGCTGAACTCGCTCCGGAAATCCGTGCGGGGATCCCGCGTTCTCGTGCTCGGTGTGGCCTACAAGGCGGACATCGATGACGTCCGCGAGTCCCCCTCGCTCGACATTCTGGACATCCTCGAAAAGGAGGGCGCCAAGGTGGCCTTCTGCGACCCGTATCTGGATTCGATCCACCACGCCGGAAGGAAGCTCAAGGCCACGCCGTTCCGCGCGGCCACGCTCCGGTCCGCCGATTGCGTCGTGATCGCGACGGCGCACAAAGTTCTCGACTACAGCCTCGTGGCGAAGCACGCCAGGACGATCGTGGATTCGCGGAACGCCCTCAAGGGGCGCCGGACGCGCGGCGTCTTCCGGCTGTGAGCGGATGAGCGCCTACCTCGTCACCGGCGGTGCCGGATTCATCGGATCCCACATCGCGGTGCGTCTGCTTCGTGACGGGCACCGGGTGCGTGTGCTCGACAATCTTTCGACCGGACGGAAGGAGAATCTCGACGTGATCCGCGCGGCCGATCCGGACGGGCGCTTCGAATGGATCGAGGGGGACGTCCGCTCGATCGAAACGTGCCGGAGCGCCTGCAAGGCCGTGGACTACGTGTTGCACGAGGCGGCCCTCGCTTCGGTTCCGCGCTCGATCGAGAATCCGGTCGACACGGCCGCGGTCAATGTGTCCGGGCTCGTGAACGTGCTCAGCGCGGCGAAGGACCATGGAGTTCGCAGGGTGGTGTGCGCGAGCTCCTCCTCGGTCTACGGGGACACGCCGACCCTGCCCAAGCACGAGGGAATGACCCCGGCGCCCCTCTCGCCTTACGCCGTCTCCAAGCTCGCGGGGGAGCATTTTGCGCGAGTCTTCGCGACGACGCTCGGGCTCGAAACCCTGTCGCTCCGATATTTCAACGTCTTCGGCCCGCGCCAGGATCCCAAGTCCCAGTACGCCGCCGTGGTCCCGCTGTTCGCCGCCTCGCTCCGCGACGCCAAGCGCCCGCGCATCTTCGGAGACGGCCAGCAGAGCCGCGACTTCACGTACATCGACAACGTGGTCGAGGCGAACCTCGTCGCCTGCACCCACGGAGCGGGAGACGGACAGGCAATCAACATCGCGTGCGGAGAACGCTACACGCTCCTCTCGCTCCTCGAGAACATGAGCCGCCTCTTCGGCGTCCGCGCCGAGCCTGAGTTCCTGCCGCCGCGCCCCGGAGACGTGCGCCACTCCCAGGCGAGCATCGAGCGTGCGGCCCACGTGCTGGGGTTTCAGCCGCGGATCGGGTTCGAAGAGGGCTTGAAGCGGACGGTGGAGCACTACCGCCGTGCCGCCTGACACGATCCCGTCGCCGGGATTCGCCCGCTCGTCGGCCGCGCCCATCCGGATCCAGACGAATCCCTCGCCCGAGATCTGGGATTCCTACGTCCGCGCCCACCCGGACGCGAGCCTGTTCCACGGCTCCGCCTGGCAGCGCGTGCTCGAGCGGACCTTCGATTGCTACCGCCCTCGACACAGGATTGCCTGGCGCGGAGACTCGGTCTGCGGCGTTCTTCCGCTCTATCAGGTCCCCAGCCTTCCCTTCGGCTGCGCGCTCATCTCGACCCCCCTCGCGCTCTATGGAGGCGTGTGCGCCGATGACGACGACGCCACCCGAGCGCTCCTCGACGACACCGCGGCGTTCGCCCGCGAAATCGGCGCGCGGTACGTGGAGCTTCGCCACGAGCGGCCGGTCGGATCGTTGCCAACCAAGGACCTCTACGTCGCCTTTCGCCCCGTGGTCCACCCGGACCGGGAAGCCAATCTGGCCGCGATCCCGCGCCCGAAGCGACGTCGGATCCATACCGCCGAAAAACAAGGGCTCACGTTCCGCACAGGCGGCATGGAGCTTCTTCCACAATTCTACGATGTGTACTCGGAAAACATGCGGGATCTGGGATCGCCCGCGTTTCCTCGGCGGCTCTTCGAGGCGCTGCTGGAGGAATATGGAGCGCAATGCCGAATCTTTGCCGTGTTTCAAGGGGATACGATGCACTCGGGATCGCTCGGCTATTTCTATCGCGACCGGATCATTTCCCACTATGGGGCGTCGACACACGAGGGAATGAGGGCCTCGACGAACGAATTCATGTTCTGGAATATCATGTGTCACGCGGCGGAGCGTGGTCTCAGGATGGTCGATTTCGGGAGGAGCAAGAAGGACAGCGGCTCCTATCACTTCAAGCGGCACTGGGGATTCGTGCCGATTCCGCTCCCGTACCAGTACCAGCTCGTCGGGCAGCGCGAGATGCCGAACCTGAGCCCCAGCAACCCCAAATACGCCCTGGTGATCCAAACATGGCGGCGGATGCCACTCCGGTTCACGCGGTGGCTGGGGCCGAAGCTCTCGCGGTATTTCCCATGAATATCCTCTATCTCTGCCATCGGATCCCGTACCCGCCCAACAAGGGAGACAAGATCCGATCGTTCAACCAGATCCAATACCTCTCCCGGGAGCATCGACTCCACGTGGGCTGTCTGATCGACGCCGAGGAAGATCGCGGGCACGTCGCGGCGCTTCGCCCCTACTGCGCTTCGCTGGACGCGGTGTGGCGCGGGAAAGCGGGAGCCAATTTCCGGGCCGCCCGCGCCCTTCTCGGGAAGGGGTCGCTCTCCGTGGCGGCGTTTCACTCCCCCGATCTCGCGCGGCGGATCGAGCGACGCCTGAGCGAGGAGGCGATCGATGTGGCGGTCGTGTTCTCCTCCCAGATGGGCCAATACCTTCCGCGCGGCGCCGATCTTCCGACGGTGGTGGATTTCGTCGATGTGGATTCGGAAAAGTGGCGCGTCTATTCCGACATGAAGCCCTGGCCGCTCTCCTGGCTGTACCGCATCGAGGCCGATCGGCTCCGTCGCTACGAGACGCTCCTCGCGAGGACCCACGACGAATCGGTATTCGTCGCCGAGAAGGAAGCGGACGTGTTCCGGCGCGGGGCGGAGGGAGTTCGGGCCCGCTCCATCCCCAACGGCGTCGATCTCGACTATTACTCCACGCCTCCGGACCGGGCGGCGCGCGCGGCGGAGAGCCAGGCCCTCGTTTTCGTCGGCATGATGGACTATTTCCCGAACATCGACGCCGTGCGCCATTTCGCCGACCGGATCTTCCCTCGGATCCTGGCCGTCTGCCCCTCCGCCGTGTTCCGGATCGTCGGCAGGAATCCATCGAAACGCGTCCGGGGCCTCGGGGCGCTCCGAAACGTCGAGGTCGTGGGGCAGGTGCCCGACGTGCGGCCCTACCTCGCGGATGCGGCGGTTTCGGTCGCGCCGTTCCGGGTCGCCCGCGGGGTCCAGAACAAGATCCTCGAGGCCATGGCGATGGGAGTGCCGGTCGTCGGCACGCCGATCGCGTTTCAGGGCATTCCCGCCGGCCCGGAGGACGGCGTCCGGATCGAGGAGCAGCCGGAGTCGTTCGCCGAAGCCGTGACGGCCTTTCTCGGGGATCCCGCATCGAGGCACGAAGCGGGGCGCCGAGGACGGCGGTTCGTGGAGCGGCACCATCGCTGGCAGGACCACGGGGCGGCGCTCGCGGCGCTCCTTTCGGAGGTGGTCGAACGACACGGCGGTCGGATCCCCTCCGCCGGGGGGCGTCGTTGAGTGCCCCCGGGTCCTACGCCGTCGCGGAGATCTCGGAGCCGGACGAATTTCTGAGCCTCGCGTCGGAATGGAATCCGCTTCTCGCGGACAGCGCGTGCGACCTCCCGTTCATGACGCACGACTGGTTCCGTCTCTGGTGGAAACACTTCGGCGCCGGAAGGCGCCTATCGATCCTGACCGCGCGCCGGGACGGCCGGCTGGTGCTGGCGATGCCCCTGATGGAATCGCGCGGAAGATGGCTCCTGGCCCCGTTCGTCACGCTCCGCTCCCTCACCAACGCGCACAGCTACCGCTACAACGTGCTGCTCGCGCGGGGCGAAGAGGAGAGTGTCCGGGCGGGCTGGAACTATCTTCGACGCGAGCGGTCCCGGCCCTGGCATGTGCTCGAATTCGAGCGGTTCGAGACGGGCTTTCCCGCGGATACGGAGCTCATGCGCGCCGCCCGGGAGGGAGGTCATCCCACCGGGGTCTGGCGCGGGGGAAGCTCCCCGCACCTTTCACTCGAAGGGGACTGGGAGAGCTACTTCGCTTCGCGGAAACCCAAGTTCCGTTCCAACCTGCGCAACCGGTTGAAGCGCTTGGGAACGCTCGGCGCGGTCGAATACGAGCTCGTGCGCGAGAGGAGGCTGTGCGGCCCGGCGCTCGCGGACGCCTTCGCCATCGAACAGTCCGGATGGAAGGGGGAGGAAGGAAGCGCCATCGCCTCCGATCCGGTGCTGAGGAGCTTCTACACCGAGTGGACGGAGCTCGCGGCGGACCGCGGCATGCTCCGCCTTTGGTTCCTGCGGCTGGGGGGAAGGCGCGTCGCGTTCGAATACGACCTGGAATACAAGCGCGACCTCTACTGCCTGAAGATCGGGTACGATCCAGAGTTCCACCCGTATTCCGCCGGCCAGGTCCTCAAGGCGGGCGTCCTGGAGCGCGTGTTCGGAACGGGCCTTCGCGGGTATTACTTCCTCGGCGTGATGGACGAGGCGAAAGGGGACTGGACCTCCGACGGGCGCCCGTTTCAATGGGCCTACGTCTACGGCGGCTCTCCCGTGGCGCGGCTGCATTACGCTTACAAGTTCGCTCTCAAGCGATCGCTCAAACGGGTGCTCGGTAGATGACGGCACGGAGCTATCACATTCCGTTCTTCCAGCCGCTCCACCCTCTCGATCTGCTTCCGGGCCGGGGCGACTACAAGAGCGCGTTCCCGTTCTCGGCGCCGCGCGTCCGGCACTACTACCTTGCCCGGAACGCGATCTGGCACGGGATCGATTCGCTTGGCCTGTCGCCGGGGGACGGAATTCTCATGCCGGCGTATCACCACGGCGTGGACCTCGAGGTGCTCCTCGTGAAAGGGTTGAAGCCTCGCTTCGTTCGCGTGAACGAGGCGATCCAGATCGATCTCGACGCCCTGGAACGGGCCCTTGTCCCGGGGGTGAAGGCGCTCTACGTGATCCACTATTTCGGGTTCCCCCAGCCCATCGACGCGCTCCAGGCGTTCGCGCGGAGCCACGGGCTCGCCCTCGTCGAAGACTGCGCGCTGTCCCTGTTCAGCGCGGCCCCGGGAGGAGCCCTCGGGAGCTTCGGGGACATCGGAATCTTCTGCCTCTACAAGACCCTTCCCGTCCCCCACGGCGGGACCCTGTCGCTCAACCGGGCCGGTCTTCCCGAGCCCCCGAAGGCGCAACGTCCGGATCGGCTGTCCTCCGTCGCCTACATCACGAATCTCATTCTCGATTACGTTGCCCTGCGGGACGGGGCGGGCCCGCGGCTCGCCTCCTGGGGAAGAGGGTTCGGCAGGGCGGCCAAGCGGGCGATCCGCGCGGAGACGGTTCCCATCGACACCAACGACCTGGACACGAGCGTGGTCCCGTTCGGGATGGGCAGGGCGGCGCGCTACCTGCTCTCCAGAACCCGCCCGGCCCAGGTGGTTCAGCTGCGACGGAGGAATTACAGCCATCTGAGGTCCCTTCTCGACCCGTCCGTGCGCGTCGTGTACGGCGCGCTTCCGGAGGGAGTGTGTCCGCTCTCGCTCCCGATTTTCGTGAACGACAAGGTACGCGTCCACGAGGAGCTGATCGCGGACGGCGTGGCAAACGTGAACTTCTGGTCGCGGACGCGCCCCGAGGTCCCCATCGGAACCTTTCCCGAGGTGGACTTCCTGAGGCGGCATCTCCTGGAAATCCCGATCCATCAGGGGCTCGAGCCCAGACACATCGAGTTCATCGCGGAGCGCGTGTCGAAGAGGGCCCGATGGTGAGCGGGCTCCGTGTCGAACGAAGGAGCGCGGCCGATGCATTCCAGCCGCTTCGAGACGATTGGAATCGCCTCGTCGATCAGAGCGCGCGGCCCACGGTGTTCCTCTCGTGGGATTGGCTCTATGCGTGGTGGACCCACTTCGGAGAGGGACAGGCGCTCCACCTGCTGGTGGTGCGCGACACGCAGGGGGCCGTGGTCGGGATCGGCCCCTTCTGCATCGAGCGGACGTCGGGCCTGTGGCCCGCCCGAGTCCTGAAATTCCTGGGAACGAAGGCCGTCAGCTCCGACTACCTGGACGTGCTCGCCGCCTCGGGCCTCGAGCGGGAAGTGTCCGCCGCGATCATGCGGGCGCTCCGCGAGGACCGCTCGTCCTGGGATTGCGCGGAGCTGAGCGATCTCCTCGACGACTCGACCGCGCTGCGATTCCTCGGCGGCGACGCGCGCGCGACGCGCTGCGCCGTGGCCGAATCGCCCGGGGAGTGGTGTCCCTACCTCCCTCTGTCTGCGACCCCGGAGGAATATCTCGTTTCGGTCGGCCGTTCGAAGCGATCCAGGCTCAAACGGGCGAAGAAGGCGATCGAGGGGATCGGATGCGTCTACACAACCGCCGAATCCCCGGACGCCCTCGGATCCGCGCTGGAGGCCCTGTTCGATCTCCACGCGCGGCGCTGGGCCGCGCGCGGCCTGCCCGGAAACCTCTGCGAGCCGGCGGTGCGGGGGTTCCACCATACGCTGGTTCGTCTGCTCAGTCCGGAGGGACGGATCCGCATCTACACCCTCGAGCGGGAGGGGCGGGCCATCGCGTGCGATTACGTGCTCCAGCGGGGGAATACGGTATATTTTTATCAGACGGCGTTCGACCCGGATCCGGCGCTGGAACCGTACCATCCGGGGTACACCCTCCTCGCTCATTGCATCGAGGATTCCGTCGCGCGCGGAGCGCGGGAGTTCGATTTTCTCCGCGGGCGCGAGGAGTACAAGGAGCGGTGGACTTCGTCCGCGCGTGAAACGCGGACGTTGACGATCGTTCCGAGCGAGAACACGGCGGCCCTGGCCATGTTCCGGGGCGGCCAGGCGCTTCGATGGACGAAACGCAATGTAAAGGCGCTCCTGTCCCTGGGAAAACACGCATGTGTGGCATAGCGGGAATCGTCGATCTCACGAACGAGGGCCCATCGCGCAAGACCCTCGAGCGGATGACGGGACTGATGCGCCATCGCGGGCCGGACGACGAGGGCATCGCCATGCTGGGTCCGGCCGCGCTCGGCCATCGGCGGCTTTCGATCATCGACCTCTCACCCGGCGGCCATCAGCCGATGTCGCTCGAGGACGGCGGGATCCACGTCGTGTTCAACGGGGAGATCTACAATTTCCCCGAGGTGAAAGCCGAGCTCGAGGCGCTCGGCGAGACGTTCCGGACGCGCTCCGACACCGAGGTAATACTCCGTTCGTACCGCGCCTGGGGTACGGACGCGCTCCAGAAGCTGAACGGCATGTTCGCGTTCGCGATCTGGGACGCGGGACGGCAGGCGCTTTTCGCCGCCCGCGACCGGCTGGGGAAGAAGCCGCTATTCTACCATCATCGCCCGGGCCACCTCGCGTTCGCCTCGGAGATGAAGGCGCTCCTCGCGGATCCCAGGGTCCCGCGCGCCGTCGCCCCCTCCGCGATCGACGCGTATTTGACCTATTCCTACATCCCCGCGCCGCGCACCGTCCTGAGCGACGTCGTGAAGCTGCTCCCGGGGCATTACCTCTGGTTCGAGAAGGGCCGCGTCACGACCCGTCCCTACTGGGAGCTGAGTTTCGGGCCGAACGGCGCGGGGGAGACCGAGGTCGAGGCCGTGGATCATCTGGAGGCGCTGTTCCGCGACTCGGTACGCCGCAGGCTCCTGAGCGACGTCCCGGTCGGAGCCTTCCTGAGCGGGGGGCTCGATTCCAGCGCCGTCGTCGGCATGATGGCGCAGCTTTCGAGCGAGCCCGTGCGCACCTACACGATCGGCTTCGAGGAGCAGGGGTTCTCCGAGATCGAGGACGCCCGGGTGATCGCCCGGCACTTCGGCACGCTCCATCACGAGCTGTTCGTGCGCGCGGACGCCATCGCGATCCTGCCCGACCTCGTGTGGCACCTGGACGAGCCCTTCGGGGATTCCTCCGCGGTCCCGAGCTACTACGTGGCGAAGCTCGCGGCGCAGCATGTCAAAGTCGTGCTCTCGGGGGACGGCGGCGACGAGCTGTTCGCGGGCTACACGCGGTATCAGAAAGCGATGGAGACGCGGCCGTGGCGTTGGATCCCGCGCGCGGTGCGCCGCCGCCTCATCGGCTCGGTTGCCTCGAGCCTCCCGATCGATTGGCCCGGCCGGAACCACCTCTACGAGATCGGGCATCTGACCCGCGATTCCTCGCCGGAATCTCTCGGCATCTACCCCTACATCAAGGAACGAATCTATTCCCCGGCGATGCGCGCCGAGCTGAACGCGAGCCGGCGCACCCCCGGGGCAGCGGTCGCCGTGGAAGAAGAGCCCCGATCGCGCGCGCTCGACCGCCTGTCGCGCCTCCAGTACCTGGATACGACGCAATACCTGCCGGACGACATTCTGGTCAAGGTCGACCGGACCACGATGGCGCACAGCCTGGAGTCGCGCGCGCCGCTCCTCGACCATCTCCTCGTGAGCTACGTCGCGACGCTTCCGCCTTCGTGGAAGCTTCGCGGAAGCGTCTCGAAGTACCTCTTCCGGCAAATGGTCGCCCGATACCTTCCCCCCTCGGCCCTGAAAAAGAAAAAGCAGGGGTTCGGAATCCCCGGGGGGGCCTGGTTCCGGTCGGATTTGAAAGAGCACGCCCGGGAACGGCTCCTCGATCGGCGGGCGCTCGACCGGGGTTACTTCGATCGGCAGACGCTGGATCGGCTCCTGACCTCCCACGCGGCCGGCAGGCGCGACTACAGCGGCTGGATCTGGTGCCTTCTCGTGCTGGAGGAGTGGCACCGGGCGTTCATCGACCCCGAGACGAGGCGCGTATGACCGCGCGCCCCGGCGTGTGCGGAGCCGCCCGATGAGCGGGATTTGCGGGGTCTGGACGCGCGATCCGGATAGGGGCCAGGCGGCCGAGTCGATCGACTCGATGGCCCGCGCGCTCGGAACGGGTGGGAAGACGGAGTCGCACGTGTTCCAGGACTCCGTTGCGCTCGCGGTTCACCTCGTTCCGGGATTCCGCGGAGGGCTCCTCGAGAAGCGGGTGGGCGACCAGACGCTCGCGGTCGCCTTCCACGGAAACCTCTACGGAGACGCCCCGGTGGCCGGAGGGGAATGGCTCGAAGCGCTGCTCGAGCGCTACCTCGCGTCAGGCATGGGATTCGTGAAGGGGCTGCGGGGCGAATTCGCGATCGCGGTCTGGGACTCGGGCGCGGAGCGGCTCCACCTCGCGACGGACCGCTTCCGGGTCCAGCCGATCCTCTACGGAGCGGATGCGCGCGGCTTCGCGTTCGCCTCGCGGATGCGCGCGCTCGACCGCTCGCCCGTCCCGGCGCGCCGAACCCTCGACGAGCGCGGCGTGGTGGACGTCCTGGCTTCCTCGTACATCCCCACGCCGTGCACCATCTTTCGCGAAGTGAGCAAGCTGCCCCCCGGACATCTGCTTTCGTGCGGCAATGGGAACGAGGTCTCGATCGAACCGTACTGGGACATCGATTTCCGCGAGCCCAGCCGCGCGTCGGAATCAGCGCTCGCGGACGAGGTGCGCGCCGCGTTCCACGACGCCGTTGCCCTGCGCTATCGTTCGGATGGCTCCGACGAGCGGATCGGGGCCTTCCTGAGCGGCGGCGTCGATTCGAGCACCGTGACGGGCGTTCTCACCCAGGTCGCGGGCCGGCCGATCCGCACCTTCTCCATCGGATTCGGCGAGCCGCGGTTCAACGAGATGAGCTACGCACGGATCGCCGCGCGGCGCTTCGGAGCGGAACACCACGAGTATTTCGTCTCGCCGCGGGACACCGCCGAAGCGCTCCCGATCGTCGTCGAGGAGTTCGACGACCCCTTCGGGAACGCCTCCGCCATCCCGACCTATTTCTGCGCCAAGCTGGCGCGGGATCACGGCGTCGACTTCCTCTACGCGGGGGACGGGGGGGACGAGCTGTTCGGAGGCAACGAGCGGTACGCGCTCGACCGGGTCTTCGACTACTACTACCGGATCCCGGCCTGGCTCCGCGAGCCGCTCCTGAAGCCGGCCGCGCACGCTCTCGCGCGGGCGGTGCCGGTCGCGTTCTTCCGGCGCGCCCGCAACTACATGGACAAGGCGTCCCTGCCACCCGTGGCGCGGATGACGGCGTACGGTCTCCTGAACATCATACCCCTCGCGGATCTGGTGGAGCCGCGCTTCCTCCGGAGCCTGAACGGCTACAACTCCGTCCGGGCCCTCGAGCACCACTACGAGCACGCGCTGGGGTCGACCGACCTCGACCGGCAACTCTACATCGACTTGAAGCTCGCGATCGCGGACAACGACCTCTTCAAGGTCAACCGGATGACCGAGCGGGCCGGGGTGGCCGTCCGATACCCCTTCCTGGACGGCCGGCTCGCGGAGGCCGCGGCCCGGGTTCCCGCCGGGCTCAAGATGAAAGGCAGGAACCTCCGCGTCTTCTTCAAGCGCGCATACCGCGACCTTCTCCCGCCCGAGGTGATCACGAAGACCAAACACGGTTTCGGCTTGCCTGCCGCCATCTGGCTCCGCACGGATCCAGAGCTGAACGGGATGATGCACGACCTCGTGCTCGGCTCCCGCAGCCTTGCGCGCGGTTACTTCCAGAAGCGAGCGCTCGAGCGGCTGATCGCGGAGCACAAGGCGGACGAGACCATCTTCTACGGCACCGTGCTATGGAATCTGATGGTGCTCGAGCTGTGGCACCGGCGGTACCGCGACGGGAACGGATCCTGAGTGAGAGACATTCTCTTCACAGCGGTTCTCCTCGGCACCCTACCGGTTTGTCTCGTCAATCCGTACTTTGGAATCCTGGCCTACGTGTGGGTCGGACTCATGAACCCGCACCGCTTCGTGTACCAGCTTTCTCATTTTCCGGTCGCCCTCGCCTTCGCCGTGGCGACCGTGTTCGGCATGGTGATCCGGGCGCGGTACGGACGCTTTCCGGTGCGCACGGAGACCCTGCTGATCCTTGTCCTGTTCTGTTACACGACGGTGACCTCGATGCTGGCGCTCGGCCCCGACGCCTGGAGCGAGTGGGACTCGCTCGGGAAAATCCTCCTCATGTCCGTCGTCGCGGCCATGCTGCTCCAGACCCGGGTCCGGCTGAATCAGCTCGTGTTCACGATGATGGCGTCGATCGCCTTCTTCGGAGTAAAGGGCGGCCTCTTCTCCATCCTCACGAAAGGGAACTACGAGGTATTCGGCCCGCCCGGCTCGTTCATCGAGGGAAACAACGAGCTCGCGCTGGCGGAGCTGATGGTCCTGCCGCTCGTTATTTATTTCATCCGCCAGGAGACCGTGGGTTGGCGGCGTCTCGCGCTCAAGGCGACGTTCGTGCTCACGACGGTCTCGATCATTTTTTCCTATTCGCGCGGCGCGTTCGTCGCGTTCGGCGGCCTCGCCCTGGTGATGGCTTGGCGGTCGCGCTATCGTTTCCGGGCTCTCACGGCGGCCGCCGTCGTGGGGACGCTCGTCGTCCTCTTCGCGCCCACGGCATGGACCACCCGGATGCAGACCATCCAGACCTATCAAAAAGATCCGTCCGCGATGGGGCGGATCAACGCGTGGTATTTCGCGTGGAATCTGGCCTCGAGCCGCCCGATCGGCGGGGGATTCCATGCATTCACCCCCGAGCTGTTCCTCCGCTATGCCCCGAATCCGTCCGATTACCACGACGCGCATAGCATTTACTTCGAGGTTCTGGGCGAGCATGGGTTTCCCGGGCTCGCCATCTTTCTCAGCCTCATGGCCGCGTCCCTCCTGAGGCTCCAACGTCTCCGCATGGTGACGAAGAGGGAACCCGAGTGGAAGTGGGTCCGGGACCTCGCGGAAATGCTGCAGTGCTCGATCGTGGCCTACGCCCTGGCCGGGGCATTTCTCGGCCTCGCGTACTTCGACCTCTACTATTACATCGTGATCGCCGGTGTGCTCCTGCACGTGGTCTACGTGACCGAGAAGCGAACCGCGGCGGTGGCGGCGGTCGCCCCCGAGCCCGAGCCCGAGTCGGAGCCCGCGTGGCGGGGCGTCCCCGCTCCGAGACCCGCGTGAGGCTCCATCCCCAGATCGCGCGGCGCGCCGGATAGGCGGCCGAGGCCGGATGCTACGAACCCTCCGCGACAGCTTCAAACACACTTCCATCTACACCATCGGGAACGTGGCCAGCAAGGCGGTCGGGCTCATCATGATCCCGGTCTACACGCATTTCCTGACGCCGCGCGAATACGGGATCATGGACATCCTGGACCTCTCCATCATCCTCATCGGCATGGTCGTCGGGATGGGGATGGGCAGCGCCATGTTCCGCTTCTATTACTCCGCTGAGACCGAAGAGGATCGGCGGGAGGTCGTCGGATCCGCGCTCGTGTTCAGCACCCTCGTGGCGGGGGCGGTCGCGATTCCGATCGTGATCGGGGGGCGGGCCGCCTCGAGTGTCATGCTCCGAGCGCCCGACTACTCCTTCTTCGTCCAGATCGCGATCGTTTCCTTCTGGGTGGGCACCGTCGCGGAAACGTGCCGGACCTACCTCCTCGTCCGCCAACGGTCGACGTTCTTCGTCATCGCCTCCCTGGTGCAGCTCTGCGTCGGACTCGGCCTGAACATCTACTTCATCGCGTTCCGGCACCTGGGCGTTCTCGGATTTCTCCTCAGCTCCCTCATCACCAACCTGCTCGTCAGCACGGCGCTGTTGATCCACACCCTCTCGGACACCGGTTTCGCGGTCTCCATCCCGAAGACGCGGCAGATGCTCGTTTACGGCGTGCCGTTTGTCTTTTCCGGGCTCGGGCACTTCATTCTCAATTTCGCGGACCGCTATTTCCTGAATGCCTTCGCCGGCCTGAGCGCGGTCGGGATCTACGCCCTCGGATACAAGTTCGGATTCATGGTCAACATGCTGGCCGTCGCTCCCTTCCTGCAAATGTGGCAGGCGCAGATCTTCATCGTGGAGAAGGAACCGAACGCCCCGGCCATTTATGTGCGCTTGTTCGAGTATTTCGCGGCACTGATCCTCTTCGCCGTCCTCGCGTTGTCGATCTTCATCAAGGACGTTCTGCGGCTCCTGGCGGGCCCGGAATACTTCCCCGCGCACGCGATCGTTCCGATCGTCGCCCTCGCCTACGTGTTCAACGGGTGGTCCCAGTGCTTCCGCCTCGGCATGCTGCTCACGCGCAAGACCCGACCGATCGCGACGATCATGGTGGGGAGCGGTGTCGTCACCTTGATTCTCTACGCCCTCCTGATCCGCCGGTTTCATGCGCTGGGGGCCGCGGTCGCGACGCTCTTGAGCTACGCCTTCATGATGGTCTGGACCTATGTCGCTTCCCAGCGCCTGCATTCCGTTCCCTACGACCTCCGGAGGATCGCCGCCGTGCTCGGGATCGCCGGGTTGTGCTACGGCGTCGCGTGGACGGCCGATCGCTTCCTCGGAGCGTTCACCCCGGCGGGATATCTCCTGCGCGCGCTGGCGCTCGCCGCCTACCTGCCGGCGCTCGTCTACACGGGTTTCTTCGCGAGCGAAGGGATCCACCGGCTGCAGGAGCTCCCGGCCGGCATCCGCCGCATCGCGCGAGGCGGGGAAGCCACGTGACGGCGGTCCGGCCCCGTGTCAGCGTGATCCTCCCCACCTGGAACCGCCGCCGGCGCCTGGAGGAGGCGATCGCGAGCGTTCTCGCGCAGACCTACACCGACTACGAAATCCTCGTGGTGGACGACGGCTCTACCGACGGCACGAGGGAGATGGTCGAGGAACGCTACCCCGGGCGGCCCGTGGTCTACCGCTTTCAGGAGAACCGGGGAAGCTCGGCCGCCCGGAACGCCGGCATCCGCGCGGCGAAGGGGGAGCTTCTCGCGTTCCTGGACAGCGACGACCTGTGGCTTCCTCGGAAGCTGGAGCTGCAGGTGCCGCTCTTCGACCGGAGCCCCGCCGTGGGGTTCGTCTTCTGCGGCAGCGCGAAGATCGACGACGCGGGCGGCGTTCTGGAGCTCCGAAAGCCGACCGCCGCGTACCGCGGGCGCGCGGTCGGCGCGATGATCCGCCACAACATGATGCCCACGCCTACCGTGGTATTCCGGAAGCGTCTCGTGTCCGAGGCCGGCTACATGTACGAGGATCTCTCCTTTGGAGAGGATTGGAATTACTGGCTGCGCGTCGCTGCCCGGTGCGAGGTGGATTTCGTTCCCGAGACGCTCGTCCACTTCCGCGACACGCCGGGAAGCCTGAGCCGGATCGATTTCGACGCGTATCGCAAGAGCACGGTCGCGTTGTTCGAAGGTCTGTTCCGGGAATCCGCGACCGCGTTGCTTCTCGAGCCGTACCGGAGGGAGGCGCTGAGCCAGGCCCACGCGTTCGTGGCCGAAGCGGCGCTCGCCGGGGGCCGCGTCGACGTGGCTCGGCGCGAGGCCTGGACGGCGATCCGGATCCGCGCGGGGAACCGGGACGCGTGGAGGGTCCTCCCGCGGGCGCTCCTCGGCAGCCGGCTCCTCGGGAAACTCCGCCGCCTGCGCCGGGGAGTCGCGGGCGTCCCGACGGACCCTCATTGACGCCGCCCTCCGCGAATGCATACGCTTGATGCCATGCGGGTTCATGTGAAGCTTTTCCCGACGGTCGCGTTTGCGTTCTCGCTTCTCTCTGTCGTGCGCCTCGAGGTCGCCTCCGCCGAAACGTGGGCGATCCAGAACGTCGACGCGGGCTCGAGCAGCGCGGCCCCGACATCGCTCGGGCTGGCGCAGGGGTACCCCGTGATTTCCTATTTCGGCAGCCCGCACAATCTCAGGTACGCGGCGTTGAATCCGCAGACCAAGGTCTGGAACCTCTTGAGGGTCGACGCAGGCGGGGAATTCACGTCGCTGGCGGTCGATCCCGCCGGTGTGGTGCACGTCGCATACCTGGACGCGGTCACGCTGCAGCTCAACTATTGGAGAAACAACCTGGGGCAGGGCTCGATCCAGCTCATCGACTCCGAGACCGGCCAGGGAGGGATGGGCTTCTACAATTCGATCCGGGCGGACGACCAGGGGACGCCCCACGTGAGCTACTACTACTCGCGCTCGCCCGACGGCTCGACGACCGCCGACCGCCTCAAGTACGCCGAGCTGAACGGGTCTACGTGGCAGACCGTGTTCGCCGATCCGACCCCCGGGCGCGGCAGGTACAACAGCCTGGCCATCGACGCGGCGACCAATAATCCCCAGATCGCCTACTACGACCGCGCCGCGAAGGTGCTCCGGCTGGCCAAGCGTATCGCCAGCCTCTGGACCACACAGGGAGTCGATTCAGCCGGAGATCCCGGAAGATTCAATTCGATCGCGCTCAACGCTTCCGGTCTGCCGCGGATCAGCTACATCGCGGCGACCCCGCTCCAGCTCCGGTACGCCTCGTTCAACGGAGCCCTATGGACCTTCGAGGACGTGGGCGGCGTCGGATTGGTCGGGGACCGCTCGGTCACGTCGCTCAAGCTCGACTCGAGCGGAAACCCGCACATCTCCTACTACGACGCTGCCGCCGGCGCGCTGAAATACGCCTCGCGCTCCGCCGGGGGAGTCTGGACCATCCAGACGGTCGACGACGTGGGGGATGTGGGGTGGTACAGCTCGCTCGTGCTGGACAGCCAGAACCGGCCCATCATCAGTTATCTCGACGGGACGTCGCAGGCCCTGAAAATCGCCTACGGGGACTATCCCGATCAGGACAACGACGGCATTCCGGACGCCTTCGATTCCTGTCCCACCAACCCGGACTGCAATTCGAACGGCGTGGTGGACGGAAAGGAAGGGGGCGTGCAGAGCACGGATGGGGCATTCAGGCTCAAGGACGAGCCGATCTTCGGATGCGGCTCGCTCGCCGCCCTGTCCGGCTTCCGCCCTCCGGGCGGGGGACCTCCTCCCCCCTTCGACCTGCTCGCGCTGCTCGCTCCCGGCGTCTATCTCCTGCTACGGAGATTCTGCAACCGAAGGGCCGCCTAGCGACGCGCGCCCCAGAGCGCGCGCGTAGACCTCGCCGTAGGGCGCCGTGACCTTCGCCCAGCTTCGCTCCGCCGTCACCCAGGCCCGCGCCGACTCTTCGAGTCTGAGGCGCTGCCCGGGATTCCCGAGCAACCCCTCGAGCGCGATCGCGAGCGATTCCACGTCCCCCGGCGGGAAGAGGACGCCGGTGCGACCGTTCTGGACCAGCTCCCTGTGGCCGCCGACGTCGCTCGCGAGGACGGCCTTGCCCATGGCCATCGCCTCGAGCGGCTTGAGGGGCGTGACGAGCTGGGTGAGCCGCATGCGGCGCCGCGGATAGACCAGGACGTCGGCGAGCGCGTAGACCCCGGGCACCCGCTCTTGCGGAATCCTCCCGGAAAAGACGACGCCATCGGACACGCCGAGCTCCCGCGCCCGGCCGCGAAGCTCTTCCTCCATCTCTCCTCCCCCGACGAGCAGGAGCTTGAGATCGGGGAGTCGGGGCCTGAGACGCGCGAACGCGTCGAGCAGAAGATCGAGCCCTTCGTAGCGATAGAACGATCCGAGGAACGCCGCGACGCGCTTGCCGCGGAGACCCCAGAGCCCGCGATACTCCTCGTCGGGGGTGGCGGGGGCAAACCGGCCGGGATCGATTCCGTTCCCGATCACGGTCATGCGGTCGCGGGCGATGCCGCGCGCGCCGAGGTCCTCCTCGAGGCCGCGGCAGAGCACCGTGATCCGTTCCACGCGCCGGCACACCCATGTTTCCGCGGCGCGCGTGAGCCGGTACTTCCAGGAGCCCTCGGCGTAGGTCCCGTGGTCCACCGCCGCGTCTTCCCAGAAGGCGCGGATCTCGTAGACGACGGGGAGCCCGAGCCGCTTTCCCGCCCGGAGCGCGGCGATCGCGGTGAGCGCGGGGGAGTGCGCGTGGAGGAGCTCCGGAGATTCGATCGCCACGGCTTCCTCGATCCGCCTTGTGAGTGCCTGGATCAGGACGCGCTCGCCCACGAAAGGGATCCGACTCGTGGGCGTAGCGCCCGTGCGGTAATAACGCACGCCCCCGATCTCCTCGCGCGGCGGGGCGGCGCTCTTCAGGCTCGCCTCGTGCTTCGGCGACGTGACGGCGGAGACCTCCCACCCGAGCGCCCGCTGGGCGAGCAGGATGCTCTGGCTCCGGAAGGAGTACCCGCTGTGGTCCGGAAGGCTGTGGTCGAGGATGTGGAGGACCCGGATCATGCCGGCGGGCGCTCCTCCGGAGCGACCGATTCCAGAACGCGATGGACGGATTCGGCGGCCCCCTCCCACGTGTGTCCCCCCGCGAACCGCGCGATCGCGGCGCGGTCCCACGGACGGCCGAGCGCCGCCGCCATCGCGCGCGCGAGCGTGGTCTCGTCCCCCTCCGCGACCGCCCCCACGGAGTCGTTTCCCATGATTTCGGGGACGCCGCCCACGGGCGTGGCGAGCACCGGTGTCCCGCACGCCATGGATTCGAGCACCACGTTGGGCCATCCCTCGCGGCGGCTGAAGAGGCAGGAGAGGTCCGCGGCGCTGTACCAGAGGGCGAGCTCGTGGTGCGGAACCTCTCCGGCCAGCCGTACCCGTCCCGCGAGCCCGAGGAATCCGATCAGGCGCTCGAGCTCCTTCCGGTACGCGCCGTCCCCCACGATCGCCACCTGCGCGTCCTCGTATCCACCCATGTTGAGCATCGAGCGGAACGCCGCGAGGAGGCGGTCGAACCCCTTGTTCCAGGTCAGGTGGCCCACCGCGAGGAGGAGCCGCCCCGGGGGAGCCCCGATCCGCGCGCGGGCCACGTCCCTCGGGACCGGATGGAATTTCCGCGCGTCGACCCCGTTCGGGATCACGTGGATATTGCGGGGAGGCGCGCCCAGATCGCGCATCGCCGCCGCCAGGGCCTCGGAGACCGCGATCAAGGCCGAAGCCCGGGTCAGGGTATGCCGGAGCCGATCGCGCACCGCCGGGATCTCGCGAAAGACGTTGATGTCGCTACCGCGCGCGGAAACCACCACCGGCGTTCCAAGCGCGCGCCCGATCTCGACCGCGGCGAATCCATCCGGATACACGTAGTGCGCGTCGATCACGTCGAAATCGAAGGAAGCGCGGATCCGCTTCACGAAGGGGAGGAGCGACCGCGACATCATCGGACCGTGCCACCGGGTCGCGACTTTCGGAATCATGAAATAGCGGGGATGGTCCACGCGGAGACCTTCGATAAGCTCCGCGCGCTTGACCTGGGAGTACTGCCATCGAAATCCCAATTTCACGGGGGGAAACCACGGAACCGGGGAGACGACCCGGAGCGTCACGCCGGGGAGGGCGGCGACGCGGGTCATCCGCTCCTTGATGAACACCCCGTGATGCGGCCAGACGTTGTTCGGGAAGAGCGACGTGAAGACGAGGACCTTCATCCCCGGAGGAAGCGCCGGCCCCAGCTTTCGAGCACGAGCAGGGCCCACAGCTCGGGAGCGAAATCGGAAACACCGCTCTGGTGCCGGTCCCACCAGGTCCGGATCGGTGCCACGTCGAAGAGATCCCCGACGAAGGCGTCCTTCGAGAACATCCGCTCCTCGAACAGCGGCCTCAGCTCTCCGCGCAGCCAGCGCGCGAGCGGCTCCGAAAACCCCATCTTGGTCCGGTTCAAGGTCTCGTCGGGGAGGAGCCCCCGGACGGCCTCCTTGAGCACGTACTTTCCCGCGTTCCCGCGCAGCTTGAGCGCGGGCGGCAAGGACGCGGCGAACTCCATCACCTCGTGGTCGAGAAGCGGCACGCGGACCTCGAGCGAGTGCGCCATGCTCGCCCGGTCCACTTTCGTGAGGATGTCGTCGACCAGAAACGTCTTGATGTCCACGTACTGGACCCGGGACAGGGGATCCCATCCTTCCGTCCGGTCGAAGTAGGACTTGAGGACCGAGAAGGAATCGTAGTCCGCAAGCTCGCGGCGGATCGGATCGCGGTAGAGCTTCCGTTTCTTCTCGGGCGAGAGCCAGCTCATCGTGTGGAAGTACCCGCGTTCCGGATCCAGCGCCAGGTTCTGAAGCGTCGTCTTCGCGCGAAAGAGGCGCGGCATCCAGTCCAGCTTGGGGTAGGCGGCGCCGAGCGCCCCGAACACCGGGCGGCGCAGGGCCCCGGGCACCAGCGAACGGACCCGGTTCTCCCACACGTCGAACCGGTAACGGCGGTACCCGGCGAAATTCTCGTCCCCGCCGTCCCCCGAGAGGCACACGGTGACGCGCTCCCGGGCGACCTGCGAGACGTAGTACGTCGGCACCATCGAGGAATCGGGGAACGGCTCGTCGTAGTGCCAGGCGAGCCGGTCGAGGATCCCCACCGCGGAAGCATCCACCGTCTTCTCGTAGGGGCACGTGTTGAAACGCCGCGCCACCTCCCGGGCGTAGGGGAGCTCGTCGAACGCCTCGTCCCGAAATCCGATCGAGGCGGTGTTCACGGGCCGATCCATCAGCTCCGCCATGATCCCGACCACCGTGCTCGAATCGATCCCGCCCGAGAGAAAGGCCCCGAGCGGCACCTCGCTCTCCAGATGGATGGCCACGGACTCCTTGAGCTTTTCCAGGAG